>Ga0334883_1000083_pt1 | contig 167386 bp, 151 predicted proteins | sample GraSluR1_MG_6_FD_207230 | JGI IMG/M metagenome (GOLD analysis project Ga0334883, IMG submission 207230) | Sludge microbial communities from methane-producing bioreactor in Wageningen University, Netherlands - Granular Sludge_09_05-R1 | ecosystem: Engineered > Bioreactor > Anaerobic >...
TTTTCCTTTTTCAGAAATTAACGTTCTGCTCTTGTACTTTTTTTAGTTGTACTTTGTTCTTCCAATTTGTCAATGAACTTCTTTTTTGTGCCCTCTCTCGCGAAAGGGGATGCAAAGATAAGGGTTTTATTTTTTCTAAACCAAATATTTCTAAAAAAAAGGAGCAATATTTGTCTTGAAAAATTGTATTAGTCACATTATCAACCACTAAAATTTAAACAAAAATTATGCCTATATTTGAAGTCGCTTAATACTGTTCATTTTCCCGTATATGCAAGAAAAAATCCTGGTTATAATTCCTACCTATAATGAAAAGGAAAATGCGGAAAAGATCATCCGCAAAGTATTTTCTTTAGAGGATCCGTTCCATATCCTGGTGGTAGACGACGGATCGCCCGACGGGACAGCCGGTATTGTCCGTTCCCTGATGCCTGAATTCCCCGAACGATTGCATATGATGGAGCGAAAAGGCAAACTGGGCCTGGGTACAGCATATATGGAGGGTTTCTCCTGGGGTCTGGAAAGAGCATATACTTATCTCATAGAAATGGATGCCGATTTTTCGCACAACCCCGAAGACCTGCCAAGACTGGTTCAGGCCTGCCGGGAGGGTGCCCGGGTGGCCATAGGTTCCCGTTACTGCAAAGGAATAAGTGTGATCAATTGGCCGATAGGGCGTGTTATTATGTCCTGGTTTGCTTCTGCATTTGTCCGCAAGGTTCTGAATATGCCCATATACGATTGCACTGCAGGTTTTATCTGTTACCACAGGGAAGTCATTGAAAACATCGATCCCCGGTGGATCCGTATGAAAGGATACGGGTTCCAGATATCCATGAAATATTTTGCTTACAAACTCGGGTACAAAATCGTTGAAGTTCCAATCATATTCGTTGACAGAACGGAAGGTACTTCCAAAATGAGCAGCGGTATCTTTGGTGAAGCTTTCTGGGGGGTTATCAAACTGCGTTTTACCGGTATCCGGAAAAAAGTGAAGTAATGCAAACAATCATTCGGAATGCGCTTATTGTAAATGAAGGAGATGCCTTTGAAGGATGCCTGGTCATTGAAGGCCAACGCATTGCAAAAATATTCCACGGCAAGGGAGCTGAGCGGAAAGCCAAAGATAATTGCGGGATCAACCATACAGATATTGACGCCTCCGGGATGATCCTGATCCCCGGTATCATTGATGACCAGGTGCATTTTCGTGAACCGGGACAATCCCACAAAGGGACGATGACAAAAGAAAGCCGCGCTGCCATGCTGGGCGGTGTCACCTCTGTGATGGATATGCCCAACAACACCCCGCCGGTCATCACTGCACAAGCACTCCGGGAGAAATACATACTGGGAGCCGCAAATATGTTTGTCAATTACGGTTTTTATATGGGGTCCTCCAACACCAACCTGGAAGAGGTCCTGACCCAAAAAGAACATAGTTGCGGTTTGAAGATCTTTATGGGCTCCTCAACCGGGAACATGCTGGTTGATGACCCGGCAGCATTGGAATCTTTTTTCCGTGAATATCCCGGTGTAATTGCCACCCATTGTGAAGAAGAATCCATTATCCGGGAGAACCTGGAAAAAGCCATCTCCCGTTTTGGAGATAATATCCCCATCATTCTGCACAATATCATCCGAAGCAGGGAAGCGTGTATCGCCTCTACCCGGAAAGCCCTGGAACTGGCACTCAAACACAAGACCCGGCTGCATATCCTTCACGTGAGCACGAAAGAAGAAATTGAACTGATCAGGAAAGCCCGTCGTATCAACCCCCATATAAGTTGTGAAGCAATCCTGCCCCACCTGATCTACACACAGGCAGATTACCTCCGTTACGGAACACAGATCAAATGCAATCCTTCCATTAAAACGGCACAAGACAGGGATGCGATCCTGGAAGCCCTGGAGGACGGGGACATACAGACCGTTGGATCCGATCACGCCCCGCATACCTGGGAAGAAAAACAAAACCCTTACACGCAGGCTCCTTCGGGGATCCCGCTGATCCAGCATTTCTGCCAGATACTGATGGAACAAGTGCATCAAGACACACTTTCAATCATATCCGTAGCAGATGCATGTTGTCACCGCCCCGCCCGGATATTCAACCTGAAGGAAAGAGGCTTTATACGGGAAGGATACTTTGCAGACCTGGTGCTGATCAATCCGGCTAAAGAACACCGCGTCACCAAATCACAACTGGAATACGCATGCCGCTGGAGCCCGCTGGAAGGAACCACCTTCTCTACAAGTATTTCCCATGTTTTTATAAACGGAACATTGGCCGCCGAAAATGGCCAGATCATTCAAAAACCACCCGTTTTTCCCATTTTGTAACCTATGACCAGACAACGTATCCGGGCATATATTTTTATATGTACTACCGTTTTTCTTTGGGGGATCTCTTTTTTCTGGACCAACAGACTGCTTGTATACCACGTTCCCGTGTTTTTCCTGATCTTTACCAGGATATCCCTGGCTGCACTGATCTTATTTGTTTTTGGTAAGATTACGGGGGTCATCCAGCGCATAAAAAATAAAAAAGACGTATTGTGGTTTATGGGCCTGGCCCTGATGGAACCTTTTTTCTATTTTACAGGAGAAGCATACGGGGTCAAACTCACGGCAAGTCCTAACCTGAGTTCGGTTATCGTATCCAGTATTCCAATTTTCGGTCTGTTAGCCGGAATCACCTTTTACAGGGAAAAAGTAACTCTCAGAAACATCGTGGGGATTATCCTGACACTTCCCGGCATGATGATGGTAGTTTTGGGAAAATGGGGTCTTGAACTGGGGACTCCCGCCGGTCTGCCGGGAACCAACATGACAGCCGGGATCTTGTTTTTGTTTATGGCCGTTTTTTCTGCCGTTGGACATACCGTTATACTGAAAAGAATAACCGTGTCTTACAACGCCTATACCATAACTTTTTACCAGCACGTCCTGGGAGCTGTGTATTTCCTGGTCCCGGTACTGTTCTTTGATCTGAAACGTACCAACGTATCCCTTTTTCTGACCGATTGGAACTTCTGGTATCCCATCATCATGTTATCCGTCTTGTGTTCCAGTGTTGCCTTTTTGCTTTTTACCACCGCCATAAAAGAACTTGGAGTAACTCGGACAAACACCTTTGCTGCGATCATCCCCATTGTTACGGCAGCAGCAGGTTTTATGCTTGGTATTGAGACATTGAACTGGATCCAGATAACCGGCATCCTTATAGTAGTAACGGGAGTGATCCTTTCTCAGTTGCGTTCCAGGCGCAATTGAATACGGTTCCTTTCAGTATCCACTTTCAGGACCTTCACCATCACGTGCTGATGCAATTTTACTACATCCAGCGGGTTTTTCACATACCTTTCTCCCATCTGGGAAACGTGGATCAAACCATCCTGTTTTATGCCGATGTTGACAAAAGCTCCAAAGTTTGTCACGTTGCTGACGATCCCCGGCAGCACCATTCCCTCCTTCAGGTCTTCGATACCCGAGACAGACTCGTCGAACTCCCACACCTTGATCAGCGGCCTGGGATCCCTCCCCGGCTTGTCCAACTCGGCCATGATATCCTTTAAGGTGGGCATACCTGCCAAGGCGGTGATGTAGCCGGAAAGGTCAACTTTTTTCCGAAGTTCCCCGGAGGCCACCATTTCTTCCACTGTTACACGTATATCAGCTGCCATACGTTTGACCAGGGGATAACTTTCCGGATGTACCCCGGTGTTATCCAAAATGTCCGTTCCGTCCGGAATGCGCAAAAAACCCGCGCATTGTTCAAAAGCTTTTTCACCCAGTCTTTTAACCTTTTTCAATTGTTCACGATTTGAGAAAGGCCCGTTTTCCTGCCTGTACTCCACAATACTTTCGGCCAACTTCGGCCCGAGTCCGGAAACATAGGTCAGTAACTGACGGCTTGCCGTATTCAGATTCACTCCCACATGATTGACACAGAATTCCACGGTCCGGTCCAGGCTTTCTTTCAGAAGTGCCTGGTTGACATCGTGCTGGTATTGACCTACTCCCAACGATTTGGGATCGATCTTGACCAGCTCGGCCAACGGGTCCATAAGCCTTCGTCCAATGGAAACGGCTCCCCTGACCGTAACATCGTAATCGGGAAATTCTTCCCTGCCAGCCTGCGAAGCGGAATAAACGCTTGCTCCGTCTTCACTTACCGAGAATACTTGTACTTTGTGCGGAAAGGCGATCTTTTTCAAAAATTGTTCCGTTTCCCTTCCGGCCGTTCCGTTCCCTATGGCAATCACCTCGGTCTTATATGCCTCAATCAGGTGCGAGAGTTTGCGCATAGCTGTACTTCGCTCATTTTGTGGTGGATGTGGGTATATTGTATCGTTGTGGAGCAGGTCTCCCTGTGCCGAGAGGCAAACCACTTTGCACCCGGTACGGAAACCCGGATCGATGGCCAGAACCCTTTTTTGTCCCAGTGGCGGGGCGAGCAACAGCTGTTTAAGATTTGCCGAGAAGACCCTTACCGATTCCAGGTCGGCCTTTTCTTTGTAAACGTTGAGCACCTCATTTTCAATGGAAGGATGGATCAGCCTGCGGTAAGCATCGGCCAGTGCTTCCTTCATGTTCCAAAGACTGCCGGCCTCTTTGGACAGATAAACACCCGTTGATCTGTTGGCCAGAAACATTTTTTCCATTTCTTCCGGAACGGTGTCCGGATGCGGTTTCAAAGACAGGGACACGATCCCTTCGTTATGTGCCCTGAGTAAAGCCAGAAGCCGGTGGGGAGCCATTGCCCTAACGGGTTCGCTGTAATCAAAATAATTGCTGTATTTGACCCCGTCTTCTTCTTTGCCCTTTAGAACTTTTGAGCAGATCATTCCTTTCTGCATGTAAATATTGCGGATCCTTTCACGGAGCGACGCGTTTTCACTGACCGTCTCGGCAATGATGTCACGCGCACCGGCCAACGCATCCAAGGCAGTTTCCACCCCTTCTTTTACAAATCCGCCGGCAAATTCCAGGCAGTCTTTTTTTTCAAGGCTCATGATGGCATCGGCCAGGGGTTCCAGTCCTTTTTCACGGGCCACGGAAGCCTTCGTTTTCCTTTTGGGACGGTAAGGCAGGTACAAGTCTTCCAGACGGTTCATCTGCCAGCAATCTTCAATATCCTTTTTGAGTTCGGGGGTCAGCTTATCCTGTTCCTCTATGGATTTGAGAATGGCTGTACGGCGTTTTTCAAGTTCACCGTAATTGTTCCACAATGTTTTGACGGCAGCCAGCTGCACCTCGTCAAGGGATCCTGTGGCCTCTTTGCGGTAGCGGCTCACAAAAGGTATGGTAGCTCCGTCCTCCATCAGTGTCACGGCATGTTCTACCTGCCATTCCCTGATGTTCAGTTCACGTGCTATTAGCTCTATGTGTTTTTTATTCATGCGATACCTGTGACAATTGTTCGCGGTATGCCGAGAAAATCCTTGATTTAGATACAAATCCCAGGTAACGGTATTCCTGGTCCAGTACCGGCAGGTTCCAGGCGCCGGAACGTTCAAATTTTTTCATTACGCTGTCCATACGTTCATCAATAAAAACATGATCCAAAGGACGGTGCATGAGTTCGTAAACAAATACACTTTCGTACAATTCTTTACGGAACATTATGGAACGGATGTCGTCCAGGGTAACTATGCCCTGCAGCCGGTTTTCTTTGTCAAGTACCGGAAAAATGTTTCGCTTGCTCTTTTCTACTACATCCACCAGGTGTTCCAGTGAATCGTGTGTATTGACAAATAAGAAATCCGATTCAATGACTTCAGATGTTTTCATAAGTGTCAGAACGGCCTGATCGCTGTCGTGAGTCAGCAGTTTTCCTGTCTGGGCCAGGCGTTTGGTATAAATGGAGTAAGGTTCAAAGTTCCTTACAGTGACGTATGAACAAACAGAGGTGATGATCAGCGGCATAAGCAGTTCGTACCCTCCCGTTATCTCGGCAATCAAAAAAATGGCGGTCATGGGAGCCTGCATGACTCCGGCCATCAGTCCGGCCATCCCCACAAGGGCAAAATTGGACTCGGGAAGGAGTGATACCCCCGACAGGTTGATAAAGCGCGATATTACAAATCCCAGCACACCGCCCATGAAAAGCGTCGGGCCGAAAGTTCCTCCCACTCCGCCTCCGGCATTGGTAAAGGACATTGCAAAAACCTTAAGCAGCAACACAGCTGTAAAGAAAATGGGGATGAACCAAACGTTCCCGCTTAAAGAAGTGTATATCATACTGTCAACGGCTCCTTCCACGTTGTTGTTCAAGAGTGAAATAAGCGAACCGTATCCTTCTCCGTACAAAGGGGGAAACAGCAAAATGAGGGTTCCCAGGGCCAGCGCCGATACAGCCCAGCGGGTATATACATTGTTGATCTTTTTGATACGCCCTTCCATCATAAGCGTTGTCCGTGTAAAGAACAAACTAACAAATCCGCAGACCACACCCAGTAACAGGTAATAGGGAATGTTGGATAAGAGGAAGGGATCTATGGAACTAACGTAACTTACTCCTCCTCCCATGATAAGAGAAGCAACGGCAGTAGCGGTTATTGAGGCCGTTAACAGGGGAATGATGGATCCCATGGTAAGGTTGAAAAGCAGGATCTCAAAGCAAAACAAGACTCCTGCCAGCGGGGCTTTGAAGATCCCCGAGATAGCGGCGGCAGCTCCACAACATACTAGCAATGTTATACTTCGGTAATTCAGTCCGAATTTTCGCCCTATATTGGATCCGATGGCTGCTCCGGTATATACAATGGGGGCTTCAGCTCCTACAGAACCGCCAAAACCTATGGTAACGGCACTGGAAACAACTGATGAATAGCAATTGTGGGGCTTGATTTTGGATTTATTACCTGATATGGATTCCAGTACCCTGGTAACCCCGTGGGATATGTTATCCTTGATAAGATAACGGACAAAAAGCAGGGAAAGCAGCATACCGGCCCCGGGTAAAAGAAAATAGGTGAGACTTTCGGTTCGTAAACTGCCGTGAGTAGTAAAGATTTCCTTGATGAATTCAATGGATAATTTTAGCAGCACAGCAGCCAGTCCGCTGATCAAACCTATGATCAGGGCCAACACCAGCAACAGTGTGGATTCGGGTAATTGCTTAATCCTGGTCCAGATCGTCTTCAGCATCCGCAAAGTTAGAATCATCTGTGTCGGGGAAGTCGACACTGTCATCATCTCCCTGTACATCGTCTCCCGAACCGAAGATGTCTTTTTCGATTTCGTCGTAATCGTCAATCTTGACTTCAACCTTCACCAGGTAAATGGCTTCCGGTATTTCCAGCGTAACGGCATAAAAAAAAGAACCGTCAGCTTTGTCAACTTTCATGATATCCTCCATATAATCGGCATAGCCCCTGGGATACTTTTCTTTCCAAATTTCCACAAGCTGAGCTGGCATATTTGCGTAGCCGATAACCAATCTTTTCTTATTCACTACAGGTTTTTGCGCCGGAGTCTTTTTCATAGGATAAAATAAAATCAGAATTTGCTGCAATTATACAATAATATTTTGAATTGCAAATTACATCCTTTCCGGTAAAACGATACCAAGTAATTCCATGGACAGTTTCAATAGTTTTGATACCTGGTTCAGAAGCAACAGACGCTGTTCCCGCACCAGTGCGTTTTCTTCGTGAAGTACAGATACTTCGTGATAGTATTGGTTGAATTCCCTGGCCAGATCAAAGCTGAAATTGGCAATTTGAGCCGGGGAAAATTCTTTTGCAGATTCTTCAATGACACGCGGAAAATCCGTCATCAGTTTGATCAGCCTCCATTCTTTTTCCAGCATGGGTATCCCGTGCAAATTTGAGGCATAGCCTCTTTCCCGGGCTTTTCTCAATATGGAGCGGATCCGGGCATAGGTATATTGGATGAAAGGTCCTGTATTTCCATTAAAATCAATGGATTCCCTGGGATCGAACAACATGGTTTTGCGGGGATCGACTTTCAGGATAAAATACTTCAATGCCCCCATACCCAGAATTTCAAAGAGTTCTGCCTTTTCTTCTTCGGGCATATCTTCCAATTTCCCTGATTCCTCAGATGTTTCACGGGCTGTTTCCACCATATTGTCCATCAAATCATCGGCATCAACTACTGTTCCTTCCCGGGATTTCATTTTACCTTCCGGCAATTCCACCATTCCGTAAGACAAATGTATGATATTATCTGCCCAGGAATAACCCAGTTTTTTTAGTATAAGCCTTAGAACCTGGAAATGATAATTCTGTTCGTTCCCAACCACATAGACATGGGTATGAAAATGTGAAGCTTCGTAACGACTAACAGCCGTTCCCAGATCTTGTGTCATGTATACGGAAGTACCATCGGCTCTTAAAAGCAGTTTTTTATCCAGCCCGTCCTGTGTCAGGTCACACCAAACAGATCCGTCCTCATTCTTGTAGAAAACCCCTTTCTCCAACCCTTTCATTACAAGTTCTTTTCCCAGGAGATAGGTACGGGATTCGTAATAAATGGTATCAAACGATACTCCCAGCCGTTCATAAGTCCTATCAAATCCGCTGTATACCCAGCCGTTCATTTTTTCCCAAAGCCCTATCACTGCGGGATCACCTTGCTCCCAACGGACCAGCATATCCTGGGCTTCTTTCATTATGGGAGCTTCTTTTTGCGCTGTTTCCTGTTCTATACCCCTTCTTTCCAATTCCCGGACCTGTTCTTTGTATTCTTTGTCAAAGCGGACGTAGTAATCTCCCACCAGGTGATCGCCTTTGATCCCCGTCGTTTCAGGCGTGTTGTTTTCTCCGAATTTCAGCCAGGCCAACATGGATTTACAAATATGAATCCCCCTGTCGTTTACCAGGTTTACTTTAATAACGTGGTGCCCGTTGGCTTCCATGATCCTGGATACGGACCATCCCAGCAGGTTGTTCCGGATATGTCCCAGGTGAAGTGGTTTGTTGGTGTTGGGAGAAGAGAATTCAATCATTACTGTTTTTCCGGATTCCTCTTTTTTCCCGAAATACGGATCAGCAGCGATTTCTTCCAGGTTTTGCATCCAGTAACCGGCTGACATTTTGAGATTCAAAAATCCTTTTATTACCCGGAAGGATTCAATTTCAGGCACTTGCAAAACCATAGCATGACCCAGCTCCTGTGCTGTTTGTTCCGGTGATTTCCGGCTCTGGCGAAGTAACGGAAAGACCACAACAGTATAATCTCCCTCAAAATCTTTACGGGTAGCCTGAACCTGAAGTGCCTCGGGCAGAGGATAAGATCCGTAGAGTTCCTTAACGGTTTCCTTTAATGCCCCTGTAATTATGATTTCTGCGTTCATTTTTTAAAATACTGCTTAATGGCCACCCTCACACGGGGAGAAAGTATCACCATAGTGAATACCGTACAGAAAGCCATAAAGGCAAAAGCAATGTCTATGATGTCAACGACTGTCGATAACGGTATGACGGCTCCCATAACCAGGGTTGCCAGAAAAAGATAATTGTAATAATGTGCCCGGTGTGCCCCGAATAAGAAATTGGTACACTTTGTACCATAATAAGAATACGAGAACATAGTGGAAAATGCAAAGACAAGCACTACGCCCATCAATAAATAACTTCCCCATCCCGGGATGGAGCGTTCAAACGATTCCATGACCATTTGCATACCCTGCACATCGGAAACGTTATATTGTGCGTTGATCAAAACTGCCAGGGCCGTCAGGGTGCAAATAAGCCCCGAGTCTATGGAAGGAGCGATCATGGCCACCAGCCCTTCCCGGACCGGCTGGCTGTTACGGGAAGCTCCGTGCATCATAGAAGCCGTTCCGATCCCCGCTTCGTTCACAAAAGCAGCCCGACGGGCCCCGATAACGATCACCGAGCCGGCAAAGCCTCCCAATCCGGCTTTGAAATGAAAGGCTTCGGAAAATATGGATCTGAATACCAGGGGTACTACATCCAGGTTAGTAAATATGATGTAAAACACTACCAAAAAATAAAAGGCTACCATAAACGGAACAAGGCGGGATGCGACTTTCCCTATTCGCTTGATCCCTCCCAATACAACTACCGAAACAATAGCCGCTATAACGATGCCCACTATAAAGCGCAATCCCAATGTATTTTCTACTCCCATAGGGGTAAACACAACCGTTTGTAAAGCTTCTGTAAGCTGGTTTGACTGCATCAGGCAAAAAGTTCCTATCATACCTGAAACGGAAAAAACAACAGCCAGGGGTTTCCATTTTTTACCCAGCCCTTCTGTGATCATGTACATGGTTCCGCCCTGCATTTCGCCTGCGGTGTCTTTTCCTTTATACATTATGGAAAGAGTGCCTTCAAAAAATTTGGTAGCCATGCCAAGGAATGCGCTCACCCACATCCAGAATATGGCTCCCGGTCCCCCTATGGTAATGGCAACGGCAACACCGGATATGTTCCCCAAGCCCACCGTAGCCGCAATAGCTGATGTAAGTGCCTGAAATGAACTAAGTTGACCTTCCGCCTTTTCCTCTTTCACCGCGGTGGCTTTCAAAGCTTTCCCGTAATACCTGAATGGTATAAAGCGGGAATATATCATAAAGAATACTCCCCCTCCTATCAGGGTAATGAATAATGGCAAATTCAGCCATGAACTAAATGAATGCAGTGCGTTACCTATTGCTTCAAACATAGGCTAACCCAGATATGCTTTGAGTAATTTGCTTCTGGCACTGTGGCGCAAACGGCGAATGGCCTTTTCTTTTATCTGGCGGACACGTTCCCGTGTAAGTCCGAATTCTTCGCCGATCTCTTCCAACGTCATTTCCTGGGTTCCTATACCAAAGAAATATTTTACGATGTCCCTTTCGCGCTTAGACAATGTGGACAACGCCCTTTCAATTTCCTTGTTCAGGCTTTCGTTTACCAGACCGCGGTCTGCGTTGGGAGAATCGTTATTGACCAATACATCCAACAAACTGTTATCTTCTCCGTCAATAAACGGGGCGTCTACGGATACATGTCGGCCCGAAACACGCAATGTGTCTGATATTTTTTCACTCGGGATTTCCAGTATCTCGGCAAGCTCTTCCGGAGAAGGAACCCGTTCGTGTTCCTGTTCGAATTTGGAAAGAGCCCGGTTGATCTTGTTCAGCGATCCCACCTGGTTCAGGGGTAGTCTTACTATACGACTTTGCTCGGCCAAAGCCTGAAGGATAGATTGCCTGATCCACCATACAGCATAAGAAATAAATTTGAATCCTCGTGTTTCGTCAAACTTTTCAGCCGCTTTGATCAGCCCCAGGTTTCCTTCGTTGATCAGATCTGGCAGGCTCAGTCCCTGGTTCTGATATTGTTTGGCAACGGAAACCACAAACCTCAAATTCGCACGGGTCAGTTTTTCAAGTGCTTCCTGGTCACCTTTTCTGATACGTTGTGCCAGTTCCACTTCTTCTTCCACCGAGATCAGATCTTCCCTGCCGATTTCCTGTAAATACTTGTCCAGAGAAGCACTTTCTCTGTTTGTAATGGATTTTGTAATTTTTAATTGTCTCATCCAAATAAAATTATAAACTGCCCTCTTATACGTAAAAGGGCAGTTTATGTTTCAAAAATGCTGTAAAATTGGAAAAATTAATTCCCTAAAGCGTAATAATATACCGATCCGTCAGGATACCGGCCTTCTATCAGGACACCGCGTTGTGCAGTTTGAACAGCCAGGGCAAATTGCTGAACGGTTGATATTGGTTTTTGATTGACATGCGTAATAACAAAACCTTTCCTTATTCCGGCGTCTTTGAGTTTGCCTTCACCAATATCCGTTACTTCAATTCCGGCGCGGATACGCAAGCTGTTCCTGATTTCTTTTCCTGCCGGACGTAATTTTGCTCCCATAAAGTTAGTTACATCTCCTTCTGTTTCACTTATAAGCTGTGTATCTCCGGATTGGTTTTGAAGGGTTGCTGTCACATTTACCTCCTTATTGCCTCTTAACAGGATCAGGTCTACTTTGTCGCCGGGGCTGAATTTGCTAATCTGCTCCTGCACTGAAGTACCGGAATTAACTTCCACCCCGTTCACTTGAACCAATACATCTCCTTCTTTGATGCCTGCTTTGGCGGCAGCTCCATCTTCAAGAACCTGATGAATGTAAACACCTTTCATGTCTTTGATCTTCTTTTCTTCTGCCAATTCGCCGGTAACATCCTGCATGGTTATTCCCAATAACGCCCGTTGAACGATCCCGTATTGACGCAGGTCATCCACAACTTTCTGCGCTATACTGCTGGGAACGGCAAACGAATAACCGGAATAAGAGCCGGTACGGGTGGCAATAGCCGTATTTATCCCCACCAATTCTCCTTTTGCATTGACCAGGGCTCCTCCCGAATTTCCTGGATTAACCGCAGCATCTGTCTGGATGAAAGCTTCAATTTTAAATTCATCCTGGTATGAGGGCAGGCTGCGCCCCTTGGCACTTACGATCCCGGCAGTAATTGTAGAACGCAGATCGTAAGGATTGCCAATGGCTATGACCCATTGTCCTAAGCGAAGATCATCTGAATTACCGAATTTCAGGGAAGGCAGATCACCGGCTTCTATCTTAAGTAAAGCAATATCTGTTGCCGGATCTTTCCCTATAACACGACCTTCGAATTCCCTTTTATCATCCAGAGTGACTATTACCTCATCGGCTCCGTCAATAACGTGGTTTGCAGTAATGATGTATCCGTCACGCGAAATGATTACCCCGGAACCCGCTCCTACCTGGGGACGTAACTGGGGGGAAGGATTTCCATATCCGAAAAAGAAATCAAAGAAGCTTTGCGGCCCTGCGGCCTGCTGACCGTTTTTAACCACTTTTACATGAACTACGGCTTTAACGCCCGTTTCCGCTGCATAAGTAAAATCCGGGTACTGGACCTCCGGAAGTGAAACCTGTTGAATTACGGGTTCTTGTTCCGGGTTAACGTATACTTTCTTTATGTCTTTTGAATTTCCGGTAAAATGATTAACCAGCAAGGTGGTCCCAACACTCAATAGTACCGTTATGACCACTATAAGTCCAACTTTGTTTTTCATAACTTATATCTCTTTAAATTTGACTACTTTTGTTTCATCGCAATATTTCAAAATTCATACCAAATCTATGAAACTGCCATTTTGTAAATACCACGGAGCCGGAAATGATTTCATTTTGATCAACAACTTTTCAGGGAATTACCACTTAACGGAAAGACAGATCAACGCTCTGTGCCACCGGCGTTTTGGCGTAGGCGCAGACGGACTTATGCTTTTGGAAAAGGATGAACCTCCTTTCGGTTATTTTATGAATTTTTTCAACTCGGACGGGACGGAAGGTACCATGTGTGGTAACGGGGGCCGCTGCCTGGTTGCTTTTGCCGACCGATTGGGCCTGAAAAATCATTATTTCAGATCCATTGACGGGCCGCACACCGGACAGGTACTGGAAAGATCCGGCTTGTATGTCAAAGTGAAATTGCAGCTTAACGACGTAGAAAAAATAAAGCTTTACGACAAGAACAGCTATGTGGCAGATACCGGATCGCTGCACCTGGTAAAATTCACGGAAAACGTTAAAGATGTGGATATAGCAACAGAAGGACCTTTCTGGCGATGGCACAGCGATTTCGGTGAAGAAGGCATCAATGTGAATTTTGTAGAAATATTGGATAGCGGATGCTTATTTGTACGAACCTTTGAAAGGGGCGTAGAAGATGAAACCTGGGCGTGCGGAACGGGATCTGCAGCCTCGGCCATAGCTGCCCGGGCACACACCAAAAAACACTTAGACCATTGGTTCATCCAGACGAAAGGAGGGAACCTGGAAGTAGAATTCAGTCAAAACGGGGATGTATACTCGGATGTTTACCTGACAGGAGGAGCCGTACTTACTTTTGAGGGCGAGGTGGAAATATAGCACTGCCTATGCGTACCATAGTACTTCCTTCTTCCAGAGCAATGGGGAAATCACCGGTCATACCCATTGAACAATGAATAAAGGACGGATTGGTGGAATACGGACCTGTTTTTAACGTATCAAACAAATTTCTCAGATGCCTGAACTCACTCCTGACTTTTTCCTTGTCGTCAGTGAATGTTGCCATTCCCATCAGACCGCATATATTCACGTTTGGCAGGTTAAACGGGTTTATTTCACGAATTTCTTCCGGCAGAAAACCCTGTTTGGTTTCTTCACCCGCAATATAGACCTGTAACAGGACATCCTGGACAACACCGCTCTTATGTGCCTGTTTTTGGATGGCATTCAACAATTTGACACTGTCTACGGACTGGATCAGCACCACGTGCCCCACAACGTCTTTTACTTTGTTGGTTTGCAGATGCCCAATAAAATGCCATTGAATGTCATGGGGCAGCAGCGGTATTTTTTCAAGCAATTCCCGGGAACGGTTTTCTCCGAACAAACGCTGCCCGGCACGGTATGCTTCCAGAATCAGCTCAGGAGGTTGATATTTAGAAACAGCCAGAATGGATACGTTCGCGGGTATCTTTTTACGTAATTGTTGGATACGATCAGAAATCATTTCCGGTTTTTCATTTGCTGCTGCTGTTGGCGCTGCATCTGTTCCAGTCGTTGCTGAAATTTTGACTTTTTAGGCGTAGAAGGTGCTTTTTCGGCTTTTTCCTTAAGTTGCCTGTATAATTTTTCCTCATCCACAAAAAATTTCTGAATGATCCAGGTTTGCAGCATGGTAATCAGGTTGGAGAGCAAGTAATAATAGCTCAATGCAGCTGAAAGGTTGTTACACACTACAAGCATCATAAGAGGCATGAAATAAAGCATCATTCCCTGCATTCCGGGCATTTGCTGACTGGAAGCCGGTTGCTGCTTCATGTTCATTTTTGAATAAAAGAACATGGAAAGAGCCATCAAAAGGGCAAATAAACTGATATGATCACCATACAAAGGAATGTTGAATGGCAATTCCAGTATGGAATCGTACCCGCTCAGGTCATCGGCCCAAAGGAAACCTTCCTGGCGCAATTCTATGGAACCCGGGAAGAACCTGAACATAGCAAACAGGATGGGCATCTGGAACAACATAGGCCAACACCCCCCCATCATGCTTACACCTGTCTTTTTATACAATGCCATGGTTTCCTGTTGCTTTTTCATGGCATCTTCCTTCTTGGGGTATTTTGCGTTGATCTTGTCGATCTCCGGTTTTAACACACGCATCTTTGCCGATGACATGTGTGATTTGAAGGTAAAAGGCGATATAACCAGTTTTATGATTATGGTCATCAAAAGGATGATGAGTCCGAAATTGCTGATAAAACGGTTTAGAAAATTGAAAATGGGAATGATGCCGAAACGGTTTATCCATTTGATCAAAAATCCGCCCATGGGAATGATCTGTTCAAAAGACCGGTCATAGGCTTTCAGAGAATAATAACCGTTGGGTCCAAAATAAAACTGCAAGGGAATACTCTGTTGCGGGGCAGCCTGGTAAGGGATCTGCATGTTCGCCCTGCAATTCATAAGCAATGTATCTGCATTTTCGGCTTCATAGAACCGGAATGAAAGGTCCCCGCTGTTAAAGCTTTCGTCTGCTATGAGTATTGCAGAAAAAAATTGTTGCTGAAAAGCCACCCACTCCAGGCGTGTGGTGATGGACTCGGATCCGTCTGCTTTTCTGTGCCCCATGTTCTCTACTTCTGTTGAATTGGGGTATTTGTAAGCAATGGTGGAATAATTCTTTTCGTTGTCAAAGCCTTTTTCCAAATGGCGTATGTCAACTGTCCAATTCAGGTCCATCTGGGTAACGTTACGGGGGATAATGCGGTCCATCCCAACCATATTGATCTGTAAATTCAACAGGTAAGAATCTTCGTTCAGGACATAAACATACTCCAGGTAGGCATCTTCATTAAAAGTAAGAGTAAACGTCAGGATATTTTCCTCTTCTATAACGCGGGGAGTGAAGAAAAATTCTCCGGTATTTATCTGTTCTCCTGTGTAAAGATCCAGGGATAAATTGTTGCCCGTGCCACGGAATAGTATCAGGCTGTCCCCGTCGTATGTCTTGAAATTCTTGATATGTACGCCGTAAGGCTGACCTCCGCGATTGGTAAAAGCGATCTTGATCTTGTCATTTTCCAGTACATACAAAGAATCGGATCCTTCAAGTGCCTGATTCAAAAAAGCATTTGAAAACTGGTATCCGTTTCCGGACTCTGCAGGCTGGGGATCATTCGGTTTGTTAGCGGTGAGCGAAGGAAGCGTATCCGTAACTGCTTTATTGGCAGCCGCTTTTGCAGCTTCTGAATAAGCGATGGAATCACGTACAAATTGTTCTCTTTGCCGTTCTTTAGTTACTTTGTTATTGTACAGGCTGAAGCCTAAAAGTATAGCTCCAATCAGCAAAACGGCCCATATCGTATTTTTATTCATTGTTCTCTATCTGTTTGATCTTTTCTTCCAATTCTTTTAACTCGGATTTGGCTTCATCAATTTTCTTACAGGTATCGGCTATGATCTTATCTGCATTTTTGGACTTGGCAAAGAAACCCATGTTGTTTTCCCACACAGTGATCTCAGATTCCAGTTGACGGAAACGTTGAATAAGCTTGTCGTGTTCACTATGACTTTCTGAAAACCTTCTTTTTCCCTGTCTGACATTACTGCGTTTTTCAGAAAATCCCGGATTTAAATGTCCAAAATGTTTGTTTATCAGATTTTTATATTTAGTCTGAACGGTATCTTTTTCCTTAATGGGAACAAACCCAATCTGATTCCATCGTGCTTGAAAATCCCGGAGTGCACCTTGCAGATCGTTAACGGAAGACGGATCGAAAACTTCCAGTTCACCCAAAAGGGCTTCTTTTTTTGCCAGGTTATCTTCAAAGGATGATTCCAGTTTGGAAAAATGTTCAGCCTTTCGGGTAAAGAAAATATCACATGCGGAACGAAAACGTTTCCAAATGGCTTCTGCCTGTTTCCTGGGTACGGGGCCTATTTCTTTCCATTGCTTCTGAAAATGGATCAATTGATCGGTCGTGCGACGCCAGTCATCACTCATGTTGACGGCCTCGGCTTGTTCACACAAAGATGTTTTCTGAGCGAGGTTTTCCTGCATTTCATGTTTGAATTTTGCATAAAAATCTCGTTTTTCTCCATAGAACTTGTCGCATGCCGCCCTAAAACGGTCGTACACCTTTTGGTTCTCTTTCTTGGTAGCAAAACCAATGGATCTCCATTCTTTTTGCAAATCTTCCAGTTCCCTGGCTCTTTTATTCCAGTTGATCTCGTCGTTTTCAATAAATCCGACTATTTTCTCCGCTTTTTCGCACAAAAGCAGTTTGGCTTCCAGGTTTTCCCGCTGATGCTTTTTCTGTTCCTCAAAGTATTCCTGGTGTTTCTTGTTGATAGCAGTAGTACTCAACTTGAAACGTTCCCACATGGTTTCCCGCAATTCACGGTCTATCGGTCCGGTTTCCCGCCACTCTTCGTGCAATTTTTGTAATTTGTGGAATGCAGATACCACATTGGGCTCATCCACCAAAAGAGCAGCCTTTTCACAAAGCTTCTCCTTGATCTCCAGGTTGCGTTTGAAATCCAGGTCACGTAACTCTTTATTGATCTTTACATAATCATAAAACTTCTCTACGTAATGCTGGTAGGTTTCCCATATATCCTTTGTCCGGGTAATGGGAACAGGGCCAACTTCTTTCCAGTGCAACTGCAAGGCACGGAATTCGGGAAATGTATGGTTAATGTCTTCCTGTTTGTCCAGAAGTTCTTTGATGCTGTCTATGATGGCCAGTTTTTCTTCCAGATTCCTCTCTTTTTGTTGTTCAATGCTACGCAACAGGTCTGCACGCAATACTTTGTAACGGGCATACAACTGTTTGAAAGCAGTTTCTTCAGGGCTTTCCTGAACCTGAACCTCGGCCGGAGTATCTCCGTTTTCGGCGGGTTGGTCTTTCCGGAGTAATTTATAGAAACAGGACTTGATTATATCTGCATTTTTATGCATTTCAGTCTTGTCCTCAGCCTCTATAAGTTTCTCAAATTCAGCCAAAAGCTCAGCCATAGACAAAGTTGAATAATCTATGGGTTCTGTGTTTTGCGTAGATTCGACCACATTGTTTTCCTGCTGTTTTTTGTCGTCGAATTGCTCCATGGGAGCAGAGTTGTTCAATTCAGGATCCATTGTACGAGAAAGGAATTAGTATTTATAGCTTGCAAATGTAATGAAAAACTCCAATATATGGAATAATGATTACTTTTGCATTATTATGAGAATCGACATAATTACGGTACTTCCCGAATTGTTGGAAAGTCCACTTTCTCATTCCATAGTTAAAAGGGCCAGGGCCGGATCATTGGTTGAAATCGTAATCCACGATCTGAAAATTTACGGCAAGGGAAAATACAGACAAACAGACGATTATGCATTCGGCGGCGATGCCGGTATGGTCATGATGATAGAGCCCGTTTTCAAACTGTTGGAAGATCTTAAGAAAGAACGCATCTATGATGAGATCATTTATACCAGCCCGGACGGGGAACACTTCTCTCAGAAAGAGGCTAACCGCCTGTCATGCATGCAAAATGTAATCATCCTATGCGGCCATTACAAAGGGATCGATCAAAGAATCCGAGACCATCTGATAACCAAAGAATTATCTATAGGAGATTACGTATTGAGCGGAGGAGAACTGGCTGCTGCAGTCATAACGGATGCCGTAGTACGACTTCTCCCCGGAGCATTATCGAATGAAACATCGGCCCTGACAGACAGCTTCCAGGACGGGCTTCTGGCTCCCCCCATTTATACCCGGCCGGCCGATTTCAGGGGATGGAAAGTCCCTGATGTACTGCTAAGCGGCGATCCGGTCAAGATCCGCAACTGGCAGGAAGAAAAAAGTCTCGACCGTACGGAACGGTTGAGACCTTCTCTTTTAAATCCGGATACCGGGGACTAAAAACCGAATCCGTCCACTTCAATATTAATAGTGGCATCAATGACAGGTTCATCTGCCTGACGTTGTTCGGACAACGGAAGCACTACAATGGCTTTAGGGCGGGCAGGACAAATAAACTCACATCCGCCGCATCCGATACACAAAGCCGGGGTAGTTTTGGGAAACAGTTTGTCGCTTCCTTCCCTGGGTGTCATTCTTACTGCTTTGACAGGACAATGCTCATCACACGCCCCGCAATCAGTTCCGAATTTTTCTACTATGCAGTTTTCCAGCATTAGTTTTACAACGCCCATCTTGACCCGTTTTTTCTCTTCCAGGGTCATTAGCTGCAACGCTCCGGAAGGACAAACTTCCTGGCATTTTTGGCAATCAAAACCGCAAAAACCGTTATCATAAGATACCGAAGGCAACAGGAATCCCTGCCATCCAAAAGCTCCCATGGCCGGTTTGATAATATGGGCAGGACAGGCTGCAATACAAGCATGACAGGCTATACAGGTGTCTTTAAGTCGATCCAGTGTACCGGCACCCGGGGGCATGGCATTGGGAATATTAATTATCTTCTTTTCTGTGAACCGGTTTAGTAAAACGACCCCGGCTCCTGTTCCCATGGCAGCCAACAGAAAAGCCCTGCGGCTCGTGCCACCGGAAGGTTTATTTTCTTCTGAAGCGGGTAAGGCTTTCTTTCCGGGTTTCCAGGCAAAACGGTAGCCGACAGATCCTTTGACACATTTGGATATACAGTTAAAACATACCACGCACCGGGAATTATCTACCACCGGTTTGCCTGCATCTATGCAAAAGGCTTTGCAATTCATGCTGCACAATTGACAATGTGTACAGGACCCCGGATCAATCTGTATCCGGAATATGGAATACCGGGAGATAAAACCCAGCAAAGTTCCCACAGGACAAATGGTGTTGCAGTAGAGTCTGCCTTTAAAGAATGCAGTTATGGTCAATGCGATCAGGATAGCCGCTGAAACCAGAAAGGCGGCCAGGTTCCAGGCATCGTATTTTGAGCCTGAAATAACATAAGCCAAAGGCCTGCCTATGTTTGCAGCCATTTTCCCGAATAATCCGTAAGGATCAAGCCATACCAGAGGCAATACAAAAGAAAAGGCAACACAAATAACAACAATGATCAATATGGAATACCTGAGTGTGTTGCGTGGTTTTGTATAACGGGTCCGGCGTTTCTTTTTATTCCTTATGAATAAACCAAGCCGGTAAATGATATCCTGGTATATACCCAGCGGACAAAGCAGGGAACAGTAAACCCTCCCGAACAGCAAAGTAATGAGCAGCACAATCAATACTGTAACCAGGCCCCCTGTGGCAATACCCAGTATTGCGGGTACTATTTGCAAACCCAGCAGCGTACTCCAGACTCCTGCAGCTTTGGCGGAAAATGCAATAAAAAAATACGTGAGCCCTGCAAAAACCGCCAAAGCAATAATCCTCCGGGACCATTTCAGAAAGCCGTACAGGTGCATCAGAGCCGGATACGTTTAATGTTCAACGAATCAAGCTTTGTGGTACCCAGCTGATGTTTCTCAGCCAGTAAAATATGAGAAGCATCTTCCAGCGTCATGGCACTGAACTGGTTGAAAAATTGTGTGGCCGCCGTATCTACTGCAACAATATCCTGTGACATGAACAAAGCCTTGGGTGTCTGCACATCTTCCAGACTTCGCCCTTTGGGTCCGTTTTGCGTCATGATACGGTACCCGTCCACTATGTTCAGTACCGGACGTTTCTCAAAGGTTGCGGCATCAGCTATACATTGCTGTAAGTCGTTGGAGTGCATAAACCTGCGATCCCACACAATCCCCATATAGTTCTTCATACACAGCGTCATCCGGGCTCCTCCGTGATTTTTCAATACGGGAACGTTGATCCAGGCATCGCATTCAAGAAGGGCTTCGTGAATCTTTGGCTTTTTCATCCTAAGAGCCATGGGCAATTCAGTTTCACGGAAGTACCTTTCTTCATGGGCGTTTGCCATTTCTCCGCCGGCCTTTTTGACAGCTTCCTGAATGCCGCTGTTTTCATAACAACCTCTCCAATGGTCACAGGTATGATCAAATACTTTTACCTCTGACGCGCCTGCTGCCAGGCAATCTTTGACGATGGCACCCACCAGTAATGGATTGGTACACGCTGCATACTCGGGGCTTTTGTCCCATCCGATATTCGGCTTAACAACTACTTTCATCCCAGGTTTAATGTACCGGGACATGCCTCCCATTTCCTGTATGGCACGGGCATATAGCTGTTCGGGTTCTCCACCCATAATGGCCACCATGTCGGGAATGCTGTCTTTACCGGGAAGGGTTCCGGGTGCTGTTTTTTCCGAGGCAAAGAGCTTCATTCCTTTCAGTCCCACCGTTCCGGCAACTGCACCCAGAACAGCGGTCTTTAAAAAATGTCTTCTTTCCATAATGATTTTATTTGTTGTGTTTTAAAGCTGCTTTTAATGTGTTTTTCAATAATGACACACGTGTCATAGGGCCTACACCGCCGGGGACCGGTGTAATGTAACTGCAACGAGGGGCCACTTCATCAAAGTCCACATCCCCAGCCAGGCGGAATCCCGATTTGGTACTTTTGTCTTCCACTCTTGAAATGCCAACGTCAATCACCACGGCTCCTTCTTTCACCATATGGGCTTTCAAAAAATGGGGACGTCCCAGGGCAGCTATAAGGATGTCGGCCCTGCGACATATTTTATCCAGGTCACGTGTACGGCTGTGGCATAAAGTCACTGTACAATCCCCTCCCGGACCTTTTTGAGATAACAGGTTGGCCAGCGGTTTTCCCACGATGTTACTGCGTCCTATGATCACACATTCCTTACCCTGTGTAGGGATCTTGTAGTATTCCAGCAAATCCACGATACCTGCCGGTGTTGCAGAAACAAACGAAGGCAACCCCAGTACCATGCGTCCTACATTAACCGGGTGAAACCCGTCCACATCTTTGGACGGATCAATGGTTTCAATGATCTCCTGGGCATCCAGGTGATCCGGCAGCGGCAACTGGACTATCAGGCCGTCAATTTCGGGATCCTCATTGATGGTCTGAACGCAGGAAAGCAATTCCTCCCTCGTAATGGTGTCCGAAAATTTGTATAGAGACGAATCCATCCCAACTTCCTCACAATCCTTTTCTTTATTCCGGACATACGTTTGACTGGCCGGATCTTCGCCTACCAAAATGGCCGCCAGGTGAGGTCTTCTGCCGTATTGGCGAATAAAGCCGGCTACGTCCTCAGCAATTTTCTTTTTGAGGTCCTGTGCCGTTTGTTTTCCATCGATTAATTTCATCATAATCCTCCTTTTCTTAATGCATTTGCCATAGACATTCCACGTCCGCCCCCGCGCATGCTTTTCATCATTTTACGGGTATCGTCAAACTGTTTGATCAAACGGTTTACTTCAGTTATGGATGTGCCGCTGCCCAATGCTATACGTTTACGCCTGTTGCCGTTCAACAGCGAAGGATCATCTCTTTCTTCCGGTGTCATGGACGATATGATGGCTTCAATCCCTTTGAAGGCATCGTTATCAATATCCTGATCTTTGATCATTTTGGATACCCCGGGTATCATGGATGCCAGGTCCTTGATATTTCCCATCTTCTGCACCTGTTTGATCTGTTTCAAAAAATCATTGAAATTAAAACTGTCCTGTGCCAGTTTCTTTCGTAATTTCTTGCTTTCTTCCTCATCAAACTGTTCCTGTGCTTTTTCCACCAAACTGACTATATCTCCCATTCCCAGGATCCTGTCTGCTATACGCGAAGGATAGAACACATCCAATGCATCCATTTTCTCCCCGGAACTGACAAATTTTATGGGTTTGTTAACTACGGCACGTATGGTCAGGGCAGCCCCGCCGCGTGTATCCCCATCCAGTTTGGTCAGTACAACCCCGTCATATTGTAATCTTTCATGGAAGGCACGGGCGGTTTCCACGGCATCCTGTCCGGTCATGGAATCAACCACAAACAGGGTTTCTGTGGGATCAACCGCTTTTTTGATGGCGGTAATCTCTTCCATCATAGCCTGGTCAATGGCAAGACGGCCCGCCGTATCAATGATCACCACTCCATATCCTTCCTTTTTGGCTTTCTCTATAGCGTTACGGGCAATTTTAACCGGATCCCGGTTCTCATTTTCAACATGCACGTCAACGCCGGTCTGCTGCCCCAGAACCTGTAACTGTTCCATGGCAGCGGGGCGGTATATGTCCCCTGCAACCAACAGCGGCCGCAGGCCTTTCTTCTTTTTTAAATGGAGAGAAAGTTTTGCCGAGAAGGTGGTCTTACCCGAGCCCTGCAGTCCCGCAACCAGAACAATCCCCGGATTTCCCTTTACATTGATTCCCGAGGCATCCCCTCCCATCAGCTCAGCCAGACGGTCGTGGACAATTTTTGTCATCATCTGACCGGGACGCACCGCTTTGAGCACGTCCTGTCCCAAAGCCTCTTCTTTGACCCGGTCGCAAAAAGTTTTGGCCACTTTGTAGCTGACGTCGGCATCGAGCAATGCCCTGCGCACATCCTTGAGGGTTTCCGCCACGTTGATCTCGGTGATCTTTCCTTCACCCTTTAACAATTGAAACGATCTTTCCAGTCTTTCCGTCAGATTCTCAAACATATATATTACTCTATTTATCCATTAATGGTTTTGGGCCCTTCCCGGATAACCATAGGTTCGGGACCCGTACAATCAATAATTGCCGAGGGATCCTGCCCCCCCGGTCCGCCGTCTATCACAATGTCCACCAACTCGCCAAACCGTTCGTTGATCAGATCCGGTTCGTAACCGTATTCCGGTTCGGTATCGTCCCAGGGAAGTGATGTGGAAATGATGGGTACTCCCAATTCCCTGAGGATCTGCTGTAATATGGGATTGTCCGGAACGCGGATACCGACGGTATGCTTTTTCCCTTTGAACAGTTTGGGTACCTGGCTGTTCCCTTGTAATAAAAAGGTATACGGCCCCGGCAGGTTTTTCTTCATCATCCTGAAAACGCTGTTGCTCATAGGCCTGCAATACGAAGACAGCTGAGACAAATCATAACAAAGGAACGACAATCTTGTGGATGGTGTATAATAACCTTTTATCCGCTCCATACGCGGCACACTTCCCAGGTATTCTATGGAACATCCCATCCCGTATACACTGTCAGTCGGATATATAACCAACCCTCCCTTTTGCAGGGTGGAGACTGTCTGTTCAATGAGTCTGTCCTGTGGATTGTCCGGATATATCTTAAAATACATAACTCTTATAAATCGGGCGAGTAGTATGCCTGTGCCAGTTCCCGCTGATTATAACGCATACTCATAACCTGTCCGTAGGCACCTGCCGTACAAATGGCTACCATATCGCCACGTGATGTTTCAGGCAAACGAACCGAAAGGCCAAAGCGGTCGGCCGATTCGCAAACCGGTCCCACAACATCGTACACCTCTGTCTTTTCCGATGCCGATGTAAAATTACAGACCGCGTGCCGTGCTCCGTACAAAGCAGGACGGATCAAATCGTTCATCCCCGCATCCAGTATTGCAAATTTCTTGCCTTTCCCTACTTTTACGTATAAAACCCTGGAAATAAGGAACCCGCACTGTGCTACCAGGGCCCTTCCGGGTTCAAAATGTACTTTTTGTCCCTTTCTCAATTCCAGGTTCCTGTTAATGGTTTCAAAATAGGTCTCAAACGGACTGAACAAATTCTCCAGCGGGTTTTTGTAATTTACGGCTACTCCTCCTCCCAGGTTAATGTGTTCAATACGGATATCGCGTTGTTCAAACCAGCGCTGGAAGTAATTTACTTTGTCGCATAACATTTCAAATACTCTCATATCGGTAACCTGTGAACCGATGTGAAAATGAAGGCCTATCAATTTAATGTTGGTACTATTGGCAAATACCTGAAGTACATCGTCCAGCATCCATTCACTGATCCCAAACTTGTCCCGGGATCTTCCCGTTGTGATGTGCTTGTTGGTATGTGCGTCAATATTGGGATTCAGCCTTAGTGATATACGGGCGGTCTTTCCCATTTGAGCAGCCAGATCGTTAATGATCTTTATTTCAGGTACCGATTCGCAATTAAAGGAAAAAATACCTCCCTGCAATGCGGTGCGGATCTCTTTGTCGGATTTGCCGACACCTGCAAATACGACTGTTTCGGGATCAAAGCCCATATCCAGTGCCAGTTGTACCTCATTACCGCTTACACAGTCTGCCCCTAATCCGGAACGTTGAATGATCTCCAGGATACGTGGATTGGCATTAGCCTTCATGGCGTAATGTGCTTTGTATCCGTATTTTATGAGATTTTTTGTGTATGTTCTGAGGGTTTGGTCCAGGATGTCCAGATCGTAAAAATAAAAGGGTGTTTCCAGACGCTTGAAGGCATTGATAAAACGTGTAAATTGCATAATGTAACGGAATGAATTATCCGCCAAAATTAACATTTTTTTGAATTAAAGCCTTACCTTTGAGGCGTTATATAAAGACACAGCTATGACATTAAAGAAAAAAGACCTGTTAAAAGATGTCATTCAACACATTGACATCACCAAGATCAATTCAACAGATATTATTGATTCCATGCGGGATATGTCTTTCTCATCACGCGATACGGCCAGGGCTGCCGACATTCTTCAGATGATGATCCGGGACAATGACTGCACCAACTGGCTAACCCTGGCAGGCAGTTCCAGCGCAGGCGGTTGCATGCAGGTATATGTAGATATGGTACGCTTCAACATGATAGACTGTATCGTTTCCACAGGAGCCTCCATAATAGACATGGATTTCTTTGAAGCCCTGGGATTCAAGCATTACAAAGGAACTCCCTTCATAGATGACGGGATGTTGCGCAGTGTGTACATAGACCGTATCTATGATACCTATATTGATGAAGAGGAACTGCAGCATTGCGATGCCACCATCAAAAAGATCGCCGACAGCCTGGAACCCCGTCCCTATTCTTCCAGGGAATTTTTATGGGAAACCGGTAAATGGCTGAAAGAAAACTCGGTAAAGAAAAACTCCTTGATCCAGATCTGTTACGAACACAGTGTTCCCATATTCGTGCCGGCCTTTTCCGATTGCAGTGCGGGATTCGGACTGGTAATGCATCAATTGGAACGTATGAAAGAAGGAAAACCTTACCTGACTATTGATTCGGTTGCCGACTTCAGGGAATTGACTGAAATCAAGATCAAAGCCAAAACAAGCGGACTGTTTATGATAGGTGGCGGCGTTCCCAAGAATTTTGCCCAGGACACAGTCGTATGCGCCGAATGCCAGGGTCTGGACGTGCCCATGCATCAATACGCCATACAAATCACCGTGGCCGACGTCCGGGACGGGGCCTGTTCCAGTTCCACACTCAAAGAAGCTTCTTCCTGGGGAAAAGTAAGCACCGTGCACGAACAAATGGTTTATGCCGAGGCCACGACCGTGGTACCCCTGATAGCCGGTTATGCCTATCGCAAAGAGGACTGGAAAAACAGGAAACATTACCGCTGGGCGGACATTTTCAATCAATAAATGACCTTCAGACAAAAACACGAAAGGCGGATTTGCTGCAGCAAATCCGCCTTTCTTTAAACTCGTGTTCTTACTAGCTCGGGTTCAATAAAGAAATGATGGCCTGGATCAAAGTAACCAGAACGGCTCCAACACCCAGAAAAGCAAAAACGAATCCGTGTTCAAAATCCATAAGACCTGCCCACATATCGTTTAGAATAGTAATTATTACGTCCATTTTAATTCGAATTAAATGATTAATCTTTTTTTGCCTACTCTTGAGGATTTTCGGCGGCTCCCCCTACTCTTTCAAGGATTTTCGGGATACTCCCAAGAATAAAACTATAATTCTTATGATGGCATCGTGGGGAAAATAATCGGCACGATGAACGGCATTATTGCGCCCAGAAGCACTAGAATCATAGCTAGCCAGAGATTCGACGCGGGGTCGTGAATCAGTCCTTGTAAAAGAGTAATAAAATCCATGGTGTTTATTATTTGATTAAATGGTTAAAAATTTTTCAAAGGTCATGGCAAAGTTAAAAATCTTTTTTTAACTACCAAATACAACGGTTTCAAATATTATGCTCTTTTCTCAATAAATCATTAACTGTTTTTACGGGATTAAAAGTACTCAGCGGCACTTCCACAAAAGCCGTATTCCATCCGCTCATGCTCCCGTTCCATAATCCGGGCAATTCCAGGGCTTTTAAATCTTTGCCATCCAGGCTTTTATATGAAATAAAGCCGGTATCGTTATCCCTGTAATCCGGTAAATGATATACTTTCCCGTCGTAATCCTTAAAAGAACAGACAAGGTCAACAGGATTAAAATACGTGGAATCGTATTTTTTTCCGTTCAGCTGAAAACTTTCCAGGATCTGCAACGATCCCGATCCGTCTTTGTCCCTGACCCGGAAAGGTCCTCCCCCGGGTTCACCGGTTGAACGTACCATACCGCAAACCCGGATTGGCCTGTTCAACTTTGAGAACAAATAGGAACGAAACTCTTCGCCTTCCATGGGAGGATGTGTAATACCGAATGTCTGTTCCAGAAAGTCGGCCATTTCCCTTAACCGGAAGGGATCGGCATAATCTTTCAGTTCACCTATATATTTATACACCTGCCTTCTGCACCTGAGCAGGTATCCTGCCAACACTTTTCTCCAGTGAATGACCGGTTCCAGGGATGCTTCCGGAACAACATTGTCAATGTTCCTGATAAATACCATATCCTGTTTTAGTGTGTTCAGATTTTCCAACAAGGCCCCGTGACCGCCCGGTCTCAGAACCGGTGAGCCGTTTTTCGTACGGAACGGCTTGTTCTGCATATCCACGGCAAGGGTGTTGGTAGAAGGACTTTGAGTGGAAAAAGTTACATTAATTTCCATCCCGAACCTTTTTTGGTATTTATCACGCACCTCCTCCAAAAGACGAGCGAACAAGGAGTCGTGTTCCGGGGAGACCGTAAAGTGAAGGTTTACCGTTTCTCCGGCCGGGGTATCGCACAGTGCCGATTCTATCATGTGTTCCTGGAACGGGGTACGCGGTCCGTCAGGGTATTTATGGAACGGTATCAGTCCCTTGGGCAATGATCCGTAATTCAAACCTTCGTTTTCAAGCAATAGCGTCAGGATCTTCAACGGATCACCCTGATCAAATCCGCTCAGTTGTGAAAGTTGAGGATAAAAAGCAAATTCCTTAAGGTGTTTGAAAAAGAATTGTACCGGCTCCGGCAAATCTGCCTTTTTATCATTACGAAGCAACCCGGCTGCCGTGAACAGGTCCTTGAACATACGGCTGGCGGCTCCGGAAGCAGGCACAAATTTTATGCGGCTTCCGTTCCATTGTTCGTAACGGGTTATCAGTTCTTCCTGTTCTTCATTTTCCAGGCAGACGATCCCGTTGCCGGGTTCGGCGGGACCGATTATGTCAAGTGGGGGAATTCCCCGGGAAAAAATGTGCAGTTGCGATTTAACATCATTGAGCGTCAAACCGTTACGCTCTATAAATTCCAGATCTTTTTTGGTAAACATAAAGTCAATTGCCTATATTGTTCCGGTGTCCATTCCCTTCGGTAAACATATGCTTTTCTGAATGCTTCAAATTGGTGCGGAGCACTGCGCAACTGTTTATCTTCTACAAAGATAGGAAAACAATGCGTGAATAGCAAATCAGCAGGTACAGGACGGGGAGGCGGTAATGAAATGGTGTAATTCTCCAGTTCTCTCCAACCGAAGTGAGCTGCCAGCTCCCGAATTATAGTCTGTGATGCATTTCGCTTACCTTCCATTGAATAACCCGCAATATGGGGCGTGGCAATATCCGTGATTCCAAGGGTTTCAATATCAATACGCGGTTCGTTCCGCCATACATCCAGGATAATCCCGCCCATATCCCCGGCAGCATTTTTCAATGCTTCTTCGTCCACTACCTCTCCACGGGAGGTATTCACAAGGCAAGCCCCTTTTCTCATGGAAGAAAAAAACGCACGGTCCGCCATTCCCCGTGTATCGGGGGCAAAGGGGACGTGCAGGGTTGCGATATCGGCATGTTTAAGCAAAAAGGGCAGATCAACAAAACCGGCGGAGCCCTCGGCAAGGGCCCTGGGGGGATCGTTCAAAAGGGTTTTCATGCCCAGATGTTCTGCCAGGTGGACCACTTTTTTCCCCACGTTTCCCACACCCACAACGCCAAGCGTTTTGCCGCAAAGATTTACGTTCCTCTTTGCAGCCCATGCTGTCAGGGCAGTAAACACGTATTGCATTACGGCCCCGGCATTGCATCCGGGCGCGTTGGCCACCCTGATACCGTGTGATTCACAATATGGCAGGTCAATATGGTCCGTACCTATGGTTGCCGATCCAATAAAAGAGACGGGACTGCCTTCCAGCAGGGAAGCATCGCAACGGGTACGGGTGCGGACAAGGAGTGCATCGGCCTCCTGTATGGCCTTTTTGTCTGTCAGATGCCCAGGAATGCGTGTGATATGTGCCTTCCGGGGAGAAATGCTTTCCAGGAAAGGGATCTGGTCGTCTGCGACGATATGTGGTATTCTGTTCACGGTCAACGAATGATGAGTTCCCTCACAACGGTTTTTTTTAGAGAGGCATTGAGTTTTCCCATCAGAAAAATTTTCTGTATGTCCAGCTGGCAACGCAGGACAGAAGATTTGATCCTGACTGTATATACCCCGTCACGAAAAGACCGATCTCCGCATTCGCGAGCAGCCGTTTCGCCTATGAGCTCATCCCATGCGTGATGCAAACGCAGTGTTTCCAGACCTTCCCGCAAACCGGTTTCTTCCAGGGTCTGGTCCAGTACTTCCTGTAATGTTTTAGTCTTTTGTCTTTTCATGTTTAAAAACGCCTTCTTTGACACTGTATATGGCATGGGGACCTCCCAGGGCATGGATCAGTTCCTCTATCCTGACCTTGTTGCTATCCGTCAGGAATATCTGGCCAAAACCGTCTTCCACTACCAAATGAAGCAAATGGGATACCCGGCGGGCATCCAGTTTATCAAATACATCGTCCAGTAAAAGAATGGGAGATAGTTCTTTCATTTGCCGGATCAAAGCGAACTGGGCCAGTTTTAACGCCAACAGGTAGGTTTTCTGCTGACCCTGGGATCCGCACACTTTCAGAGGGTGGCCTTCCAGGGAGAATTGCACGTCATCCCGTTGTATACCTGTCCCGGTGTATTGCAGCATCTTGTCTTTCTGCCTGTTTTTTTTCAACAGGCCGGCCATATCTGAGTGATTCAGGTCTGAATCATACCTCAGGTCAATTTCTTCCTTACCGGCCGAGAGCAGCCTGTAATAATGGATCACATGCGGGTGCAGCAAACGGCACAGTTCTTTCCTTTTATTATATATAGTATCGGCACGTACCGATAATGAGTTATCCAAAGCATCCATCACATCACCGGGAATTTGTTCTGATTTCAGAAGTTTGTTTCTCTGGTGAAGCAGCTTTTTATATTCCAGTATGGTCTGCAGGTAATCAGGTTCTGTTTGTGAAAGGAGAAAATTCAGGTATTTACGGCGTTCTTCTCCTGAACCGTATACAAGCGACGTGTCCTGGGGTGAGACCATGACAACCGGTATAAGGCCAACGTGTGACGATAATTTATCGTAACGCTTTCCGTTGCGTTTAAATATTTTATCTCCCTGACGGTTAACGGCACAGGATATTTTTTCTGTTAAGGCATTCCCCATGTCATATTCCCCAAAGAGCGTGGTGTCCTGATATTGATAGCCTATAACGTCCCTGTCCGGGATGCCCAGTGAGCTTTTACAGACACTCAGGTAATACAGGCCGTCCAGCAAATTGGTCTTTCCTTCCCCGTTATCCCCATACAAAACATTAATACCCGGGGAAAAGGTCAAAGATGCTTCACCAATGTTTTTAAAATGAGATAGCAACAATCGGGATAAATACATAAGAGATTCGTTCAACAAGTATGCAAACATAGCAAATTTTACGTATATTTGCCGCCTCAAAACAAAGACCTATGTCAAAAAAGAATACCAGCGCAAAGCATAAACAGAAGAAAGAAGATCCGGCAGCAGTTGCCGAAGCCATCAGCAAAACAGAAGAATTTCTGGCTAAGTACAAAAAACACCTGATCTATTCCGCCACGGGTATTTTGGTCCTGTTGGGCCTCGGTTTCGGATACATGAAACTTATCCGGGAACCCCGCCGCCAGGAAGCATTGGCACAAATGTTCCCGGCTGAAAGTTATTTCAGGGCCGATTCTTTTGATCTGGCTCTGAACGGAGACGGGAACGTACTCGGCTTTAAAGACATTATTGATGAGTACAAGGCTCTTCCGGGCAAGGTTATATATTTTTATGCCGGTGTCAGTGAATTGCAACTGGGCAATTACACGCAGGCCATAGAATATTTGAAAAAATACAATTCCGGAGATGAGATCATCCAGGCACGGGCTTATTGCAACATAGGAGATGCCTATGCGGGCCTTAACGATCTTGACAACGCACTCTCATGGTATAAAAAAGCTGCTCTGTACAAGGATAATGCTTACTCTGCAGCTTATTACAAAAAGGCCGGTATCATTCTGGAAGAAAAGGAAGATTATTCCGGTGCCCTTGAAATGTACAAGACCATTAAGGATCAATATCCCCAAACCATTGAGGGAGTTGAGATAGACAAATACATCTCACGCCTGGAAATCCTGATGGAACAATAAAAAACGTGATCTATGGGAAGGGCATTTGAATACAGGAAGGCAAGAAAACTAAAACGTTGGGGCAACATGTCCCGTACCTTTACCCGCCTGGGCAAAGAATTGACCATAGCTGCCAAACAGGGCGGCACGGACCCGGAAAACAATCCCCGTTTGAGGGCCATCATTCAGAACGCCCGCTCTGAGAACATGCCCAAAGACAATATTGAACGGGCCATCCGCAGAGCCGACGAAAAAGACAAGGGAGATTATAAAGAAGTCGTTTACGAGGGATACGGACCCCACGGCATAGCCATTCTTATAGAAACCGCTACAGACAACACTACCAGGACAGTAGCAAATATCCGTTCCTATTTTAATAAAGCCGGCGGAAACCTGGGCACATCGGGAAGCGTTGAATTCATGTTTGACCACAAATGCGTCTTTCATGTAAAATCAAAAAATCCCGTGGACCTGGAAGAGCTGGAACTGGAACTGATCGATTACGGAGGGGAAGAAGTCTTTATGGACGAGGAAGAAGAAGAAATTGTGATCTACGGCAGTTTTGAATCCTATGGTTCCCTCCAAAAATACCTGGAAGAAAAAGAACTGGAACTGGTAAGCGGAGGTTTTGACCGTATAGTGAACGGTGAGATGAAAGAATTGTCCCCGGAAGAAAAGGCGGACATTGAAAAACTATTGGAGCGTATAGAGGAAGACGATGACGTTCAAAACGTTTATTCCAATATGGCTTAATCTTCTACCGTAAGCCGGTCTTCCACCAGCCTGTTGTTGTACTGCTGACGGAAAGCATTTAAAAAGAGCACATTGGAGGGCTCTTTTTCGTTTTCATCCCGGAGTATATTCAACCCCGAAGGATAATTTACGACAAAAGGTGTGGTCAGCGTATCCAGAATGCTTCTGCCGAACGCAAAAAAGGAGTATGGATGGTCCAGCATATCCAACACGGTAGGCATGATATCTATCTGTTGCGTGTACCGGTCGTAAAGCCGTCCTTTTTCAACCAAAATGCCGGCGGGATCGTGATATACCACAGGAATGGCCATGCTTTCAATATCAGTCTGGTATTGAGGATTAATCAACGAAAAAGTACCGTGATCGGCCACCAGAACAAATAATGTATTTTCGTACCAGAGACTTTCTTTTGCAGTTTCAAAAAAACGTTTCAGGGCATGATCGGCATATCCTATGCACCGGTGAACCGGAAGACTGCCCCGTGGAAATACGCCTTCGTATTCTTTTGGTATGACAAATGGATGGTGAGAAGACAGGGTAAAAACCGCTGAAGCGAAAGGTTGGGGAAAAGAATCCAGCGTCCGGGCAAAAAACTGTAAGAAAGGTTCATCCCAGATCCCCCAATACCCGTCATACTGGCTGTTGTCTCCAAATTCCTCCTTCCCGTAATAATGCTCAAATCCAAAATGCCGGGACATGCCGTCCAAGCCCATGGATCCGTCCGGAGCTCCGTGAAAGAAAGACGTGTGATAACCTGCTTTCTTTAACGCGTTACCCAACCCTTCCACACGGTTCAGAGCATAAGGGGTCAGGGCAAACGACTGTTCCAGGCTGGGGATGCTTCCCAAAACAGATGGAATGGCATCCACAGATTTTCGTCCGTTGGCATAAGCCAGGGAACAGGTCAGGGACTGCGACATCAAAGAATCCAGGAACGGGGTGAATGTCTGCATCCCGGGAGGATTCAGATACCCTGAGTATTCCCTGGAAAAACTTTCCAGGATAAAAACGACCACATTTTTCCTGGTCGTCTGCTCCTGCTGATTAATGAGTGCACTGTCTTTTACGTGAACCGGAGAATAAATACGGGCCATCTCCTCCCTGTCTTTAAAAAAGCTGAGTTTTTCAATGTCGCTCTTACCCAGTGTTCTGATAATGCAAAAAGGAGTGTTCAGTACAATTGCCGCTTCTATGGGGCGGGAAACATAGGCTGTTGCGTTGCCTAATGTAATCGGCCTGGTAGTTCTGTCCGTTCCTCCGCGAATTGCAGCAACACTTGTCAACAAAACCAAACAAAGTACAACTGTTCTGATAGCAAAAAAACGAAAAGTGAAAGGCGGTCTTGACGGATACTTTATTCGGCCGTAAAGAAACCAGAGAACAATCACCAACAGTACCCAAATTAAAAAAAACAGTACATATTGACGTAATCCTTCCAGGAAAATATATCCCAGATTTTTGTCACCTGCAAATTCGGTGAAAAATGTGAAATCTATCCGGCGCAGCCTGGTTCGGAAAAAAATAAAATCAAATAATTGGAAAAAAAATCCCGCAGCATTGAAAAGCACAAAGATGATCTTCAATAAATACTGGTATATTCCTGAAAAAACAAAAGGAAATGGCAACAATGCAAAAAAAAGGTATATACCGTTCAAATAGAAAAGGGCCGAGAGATCAAACCGTATTCCACCCCTGAAAATGGCAAGCATGTTTTCCCATTCAACCCCGGGAAAAAGATATTGATTGTACAGGTAAAACGCCAAACGGCTCAACAGGAAAAAAAGCAGGACCAAAGACAACCGTTTGGTCAAAGAAAAAAAATATGAAAATCCTGTGTAATTTTTGGGTCTGTATATGCTTTTCATATATGTTTGCAAATATAAAGAATCTATCATTATGCTGTCCGTTTCAGATAAATTTCTTATTTTTGCAGGATTGATATTTAAATTTTCATTGCACAAAAAATCCGAATTTTAATGAAGATCAAACATATTGAACACATAGGCATAGCTGTCAGATCGCTGGAATCAGCCATTGCCTTCTACCAATCCAAACTCGGATTAAAATGTTATGCCATTGAAGAAGTTCAGGATCAGAAAGTCCGGACTGCTTTCTTTAAAGTTGGACAGACAAAAGTGGAATTGCTTGAAAGCACTGATCCTGAGGGTCCCATAGGCAAATTCCTGGAAAAAAAGGGTGAAGGCGTACATCACATTGCCTTCGCTACCGAAGGATTGCAGGAAAATCTGGACGAGCTGTCCCAAAACGGGATCCGCCTGATAGACAACAATCCCCGTAAAGGCGCGGAAGGATTGCATATTGCATTCCTCCATCCCAAAGACACGTTAGGCGTGTTGACTGAATTATGTGAAAATCCGGAATAACAATACAATATTATATAAGATGAGCAATCAGTTGGAACAAATCAAGGGGTTGACACAGCTCCGCGAAAAAGCCCGCCTTGGAGGGGGTCAGAAACGCATAGATGCACAACACGAAAAGGGGAAATGTACCGCACGTGAACGCATTTCAATGCTTCTGGACGAAGGCAGTTTTGAAGAATTTGACATGTTTGTCACCCACCGTTGTGATAATTTTGGGATGCAGGACAAAACCATCCTGGGTGACGGTGTAGTGACGGGGTACGGAACCATAGACGGAAGACTTGTTTATGTTTTCGCCCAGGACTTTACTGTCTTTGGAGGATCCCTTTCTGAAACAATGGCCATGAAGATCTGTAAAGTGATGGAACAGGCCATGAAAGTAGGAGCTCCCCTGATAGGTATCAACGATTCGGGCGGTGCACGTATCCAGGAAGGAGTCAATGCCCTGGCAGGCTATGGAGATATTTTCCAAAATAACATCCTGGGATCCGGAGTGATACCGCAGATATCAGCTCTTTTCGGACCTTGTGCCGGAGGAGCGGTTTACTCTCCTGCCCTGACAGATTTCACCATCATGATGAAAGGCTCCAGCTATATGTTCCTCACCGGACCCAAAGTGGTCAAAACGGTTACGGGTGAAGATGTCACCCAGGAAGAACTTGGGGGAGCAAACGTTCATGCCAGTAAAAGCGGAGTAGCCCATTTTGCGGTAGATACAGAAGAAGAAGGCGTGGAGCTGATTCGTGAATTGCTGAGCTATATTCCCCAAAACAATATGGAAGAGCCACCGCGTGCAGAGTGTGATGATCCCGTTGACCGCCTGGACGATTCGCTCAACGACATTATCCCCGACAGTCCCAACAAACCTTACAATATGTTCGAGATCATCCACACATTGGTGGATGAAGGAAAATTCCTGGAAGTCCATAAGGAATATGCCACCAACGTTATCGTGGGATTTGCCCGCTTTAACGGCACTTCTGTGGGGATTGTAGCCAATCAGCCGCGGGTACTGGCCGGAGTACTGGATATCAATGCGTCGCGCAAAGCCGCTCGTTTTGTACGTTTCTGCGATGCATTCAACATTCCCCTGGTAACATTGGTTGACGTACCCGGCTTCCTTCCGGGAACGCATCAGGAATACGGAGGCGTTATCCTGCACGGAGCCAAGTTGTTGTACGCTTACGGAGAAGCCACCGTTCCCAAGATCACCGTAATTCTCAGAAAAGCATACGGAGGAGCTTATATTGTTATGAGCTCCAAACACCTTGGCGGAGACCTGAACTACGCCTGGCCTTCCGCTGAAATCGCCGTAATGGGTCCTTCCGGAGCCATTGAAGTTCTCTACGGAAAAGAAATGGCCCAGGCCGATGATCCGGCACTCTTTGTGGAACAAAAAGAAAAAGAATACCGTGACACTTTTGCCAATCCTTACAATGCCGCACGTTACGGTTACATTGACGATATCATTGAACCGAGGAACACACGCTTCAGGATCATCAGGTCTTTGCAGCTTCTGGCAACAAAAAAACAAAGCCTTCCTCCAAAAAAACACGACAACCTTCCCTTATAAACCCAACATTGCATGAAACGATATATTACATTCATACTCGCCGGGTTTTTTGTTTTCATTCATCTTTCCCTTCAGGGACAGAGCATGACCGATCTTCGGTTGAATGAATTGCTCATAGTCAACACAGATGATTACCAGGATAATTTTGGAGAACACAACGGCTGGTTTGAAATATTTAATACCGGATACGGCACCGTGGACATTGGCGGTTGTTACCTGAGTAACGATCCCGATGACTTAAAAATGTACACCATTCCCCGGGGAGACATCTTTACAAAGATCAAGCCCAGGCAACACATCCTGTTCTGGGCAGACAACAAACCCCACAGGGGTTCTTTCCATGTGAATTTCACCCTGGAAGCATCCGAGGTGCTCATACTTACAAGCAGCGACGGCAGTACTATTTTGGATATGGTTACCGTTCCGGACGGGTTACAACCCAACCAATCTTTCGGACGTCTTGTAGACGGAGAAGGATCCTACGGAAAGGAATCCGACAACGCAGGATGGGGCGTGCTTTCACGTACCTCACCCAGTACCAACAACCATTCTCTGGATGGCATGTCAAGAAGTGAACAAATGAAAGAGACCGATCCATTCGGATGGATCCTGGCTATCATGGCCATGTCGGTTGTCTTTTCATCGCTCGTGTTGTTATTCCTGGTATTCAAAGGCACAGGTAACATTGCATTGCGCTGGTCACAGAAAAAGGCCGATGCCTATCATAAGAATAAAACCAAAAAAGTATCCCTGGCAGAAACTTCCGGCGAGACATTCGCCGCCATTTCCATGGCGTTGCATTTATACGCCAACGAAACGGAAGTCCACGACATAGAAAATACCATCCTTACCATTGAACAGGTAAGGAGGAATTATTCTCCCTGGAGTTCCAAATTCCATTCCATGAGAAGGCCTCCTGTTATGAGAAAAAAATAATACCGATAATACATTGCGCTATGAAAGAATACAATCTGATAATCAACGGGAACAGTTACAACGTTGTCATAAACGAGCTGGAAGAAACACTGGCCGAGGTGGAAGTGAACGGAACCCCTTTCCAGGTCACCATTGATAAACCTTTGAAAAAATCTACTCCTGCTCCTTCTCCGCGGGCACAACGTTCTGCTGCTCCCACCACTGCCAAAGCCTCACACAGCAGTCCAAAAAGCACCTCCGGCAATTCCTATACTGTCAATTCACCGCTTCCGGGAGTTATACTGGAAGTGAGTGTCAAGGAAGGCGATACGGTTAAGGCAGGACAGAAACTGATAGTACTGGAAGCTATGAAGATGGAGAACAACATTGAAGCCGAAAGAGACGGAGTGGTGGCATCAATAAAAGTGAACAAAGGAGATTCCGTACTGGAAGGAGCTCCCCTGATAATAATGAATTAATATGGACCAAATAATAAACAACCTCCAGCAGTTCTGGGAATATACGGGTTTTGCCAATGCCACTTACCAGCATATTTTGATGATATGTATAGGTATAATTTTCATTACCATGGCCATAGTGAAGGAGTGGGAACCGCTTTTGCTCATTCCTATCGGTTTTGGTATGATAATAGGCAACATTCCGCTTTTCGCCGGTTTAAACGTAGGCATTTATGAGGAAGGATCCGTTTTGAACATTCTTTACCACGGGGTTCAAAAAGGATGGTACCCTCCCCTGATATTCCTGGGGATCGGGGCCATGACAGATTTTTCTGCACTGATCTCCAATCCCAAGCTACTGCTCATTGGAGCAGCGGCACAATTCGGCATTTTTGCCGCCTACGCCATATCCCTTTCCCTTGGCTTTGAACCGAGCGCAGCCGGTGCCATAGGCATCATCGGGGGTGCCGACGGACCTACAGCCATTTTCCTGTCATCCCGGCTTGCTCCGGACCTTATGGGGGCCATTGCCGTCTCGGCCTATTCCTATATGGCACTGGTACCGGTGATCCAGCCTCCCATTATGCGGTTGCTGACCTCCAAAAAAGAACGGCTGATAAAGATGAAACCGCCCAGGGCCGTTTCCAAGATGGAGAAGATCGTCTTTCCCATTGTCGGACTTTTGCTGACCGCCTTTATAGTACCTTCGGGCCTGCCCCTGCTGGGTATGCTTTTCTTTGGTAACCTGTTGAAAGAAAGCGGAGTGACAAGAAGATTGGCAGAAACGGCACGCGGACCGCTGGTGGATATTGTCACCATCCTCATTGGACTGACTGTGGGCTGTTCCACACAAGCCGATAAATTCCTGCAGCTGGATTCCATACTGATCTTCGGGCTGGGAGCTTTATCATTCGTTGTTGCAACAAGTGCCGGGGTTTTATTTGTGAAACTAATGAACGTGTTCCTCAAACCGGGAAATAAGATAAATCCTTTGATCGGTAATTCCGGTGTGTCAGCCGTCCCCGACTCGGCACGTGTTTCTGAAAACGTGGGCCTTTCCTATGACCGTTCCAATCACCTTCTGATGCACGCCATGGGACCCAACGTGGCCGGGGTTATTGGCTCGGCAGTTGCGGCAGGGATTTTGCTGGGATTCTTATCTTAAAAACATATTGACCATTCTGAAATTATATGGAAAACAAACTGCAAGAACTGACTAACAAGCTTTACCAGGAAGGACTGGCTAAAGGCAAAGACCAGGCAGAAGAGATTATTGCCAAAGCCAGGGAAGAAGCCAATGCCATTGTTAAAAAGGCAAAAAAAGAAGCTACCTGGATGGTTGAGCGGGCAGAAAAAGAAGCTGCCGAACATAAGGAGCAGGTTGAAAACGAGATCAAAATGGCTTCCCGCCATACCCTGTCTTCACTAAAAAAACAAATTGAAAACCTGGTAGTCCTCAAATCGTTGGAAAATCCAACCCGGAAAGCCATGGAAGATGACATATTTATTCAGGATATCATTAAAACCCTTATCAATGCTTTTAATCCTGAAGATGCCGAATCCATGGACCTGGAATTGGTGCTTCCCAAAGAAAAACAAAAATCCTTTACGGAATTTTTGAAATCACAGAGTTCCAAAGCATTCGATAAAAATCTGAAAGTTACTTTCAGTCCGGACATGGAAAACGGATTTGTCATAGGACCTGCCGACGGAGGATACCAGATACGTTTCTCTGACAAGGATTTCCTGGCACTTTTCAATAAATACGTGAGTCCCGGGACACAAGAATTGCTCTATGGCGAATAACTACGAATTCATTGTTGCCGGATTGCCCCAGCTGGCACTGGATTTTCAATCCGGTAGCTTTGATCTGGAAGAACTGACCGGTTCACTGCGTTCATTACTGGGTAAAAAAGACAATCGTTGGCTGGATTGGCTGATAAAGGGATTGCAAAGCAAATACATGCATTCCCGTTTTTACCGTGCAGCAGAAAATTGCAACAATGCTTTTATCAGCCGTTATTTTTCCTTTGACCGGGATATCCGTAACATCATAGCCGCATACACGGCCAAGGAATACGGACGTGATATCAAACCAAACCTGGTAGGAGAAAACCAGATCACAGAACAATTGTCTGTTTCCAAAGCAGATGATTTTGATCTGGAGTACCTTACACCGTACTCGGCAGCGTTGAATAAAATCATGCAATTGAAAGAACCGGTGCAGAGGGAACAGAAAACAGATATGCTCCGCTGGGAAAAAGCCACGGAACTCACCACATTCCATTACTTTGATATAGATGTTATACTAGCTTTTTTACTTAAAGCCTCCCTGGTGGCACGTTGGGCAAAACTGGACAAAGAAACCGGTACCAGATTGTTCAGGGAACTGGTAGAAGAAGTAAAAGGCACATACAAAGCAGATAAACAATAATTATGCAAACAAAAACCACCGGAAAAGTAAAAGGCATCATTGCCAATCTGGTTACTATAGAAGTTGACGGACCGGTTGCCCAAAATGAAATATGTTTCATCCATCTGGGAGACACCCGTTTGATGTCCGAAGTCATTAAGGTAACGGGAAACATTGCCTCGGCACAGGTTTACGAGAGCACGCGCGGACTGCGGGTGGGAGACCATGTAACCTTTGAAGGCCATATGTTGGAAGTTCAACTGGGACCGGGCCTATTATCCAGCAATTACGACGGGTTACAAAATAACCTGGCTACCATGGAAGGTGTTTTCCTGAAAAGAGGTGAATATACCGAACCTATTGACAGGGAAGCCAAATGGGATTTCAAACCCCTGGCAAAGAAAGGCGATACAGTAACCGCCGGAGACTGGCTGGGAGAAGTTATGGAAGGCTGGATGGTCCACAGGATCATGGTGCCTTTCATCATGACAGATAGCTACACCATCCAGGAAATAACCAAAGAAGGCTCCTACACGGTTGACGAAAAAATTGCCGTTCTCAAAGACGCAGACGGCAAAACACACGATGTCACCATGGTGCAAAAATGGCCGGTGAAGCGAGCCATCACCGCATACAAGGAAAAACCCAGGCCATTCAAAGTATTGGAAACCGGGGTTCGTACCATAGACACCTTTAACCCCATGGCCGAGGGTGGGACCGGATTCATCCCGGGACCGTTCGGTTGCGGAAAGACCGTGCTCCAGCACGCTTTGGCAAAACAAGCCGAGGCCGACATCATCGTGATGGCCGCCTGCGGAGAGCGTGCCAACGAAGTGGTGGAAATTTTTGCCGAGTTTCCCAAGCTCATTGACCCGCGCACCGGAAGGCACCTGATGGACAGAACTACTATTATCTGCAATACATCAAACATGCCGGTTGCAGCGCGTGAAGCTTCTGTCTATACTGCTATGACCATCTGTGAATATTACCGTGCCATGGGACATAAAGCCCTTTTGCTGGCCGACTCTACTTCCCGCTGGGCACAAGCATTGCGCGAAATGAGTAACCGTATGGAAGAACTCCCCGGTCAGGATGCTTTCCCTATGGACCTCTCTGCAATTATTGCCAATTTTTATGCACGTGCCGGCATCGTAAAACTGAATAACGGTCAAACGGGTTCGGTTACTTTCATAGGAACGGTATCCCCTGCCGGTGGTAACTTAAAAGAACCGGTAACCGAATCCACTCAGAAAGCCACCAGGTGTTTCTACGCACTCTCCCAGAACCGTGCCGACAGAAAACGTTATCCTGCGGTTGATCCCATGGAGAGTTATTCCAAGTACCTGGAATACCCCGAGATCATGAAATACTTCAAGGAAAAGATTGGCGAAGACTGGATTGACAAGGTATGGGAAGGAAAGAATTACGTAAGACGCGGCAAGGAAGCCTATGAGCAGATCAACATATTGGGAGACGACGGAGTTCCCCTGGATTACCATATCAGTTACTGGAAATCAGAATTGATCGATTTCATAATCCTTCAGCAGGATGCTTTTGACGACGTTGACGCATCCACATCCATGGAACGCCAGGAATATATGTTTTCCAAGGTTATTAACGTCTGCCGCCGGGATTTTGCATTTGATGATTTTGAATCCTGCTCGGCTTATTTCAAAAAAATGATCAATATTTTCCGCCAAATGAATTACTCGGAATTCGAATCCGAAGATTTCAAGCGCTACGAAACCGAAATTGAAGAACTTCTGGCCGAAAAGGTTCAGGCATAACATTACAAATATGGCACAAGCTTTTCAACGCATATACACACGTTTAGAAGGAATTACCAAGGCTACGGTCGTTTTGAACGCACAACGCGTGACAAATGACGAACTGGCCACCGTGGACGGCCGGCTGGCCCAGGTAGTAAAAATCAACGGAGACCGCGTCACCTTACAGATATTCGGTGGCACGGAAGGGATAGCCACCAACTCGGAAGTAGTTTTCTGGGGAGAAGCCCCATCACTCAATGTCAGTGACAACCTGGCCGGGCGTTTTTTCAACTCATACGGGAATCCCATTGACGGAGGACCGGAGGTGGAAGGAGAACACCGCGAGATCGGAGGTCCCTCGGTAAATCCTTATAAAAGGAAACAGCCATCGCAGCTCATCCCCACAGGGATTGCAGGCATCGATTTGAACAATACCCTGGTCTCGGGTCAGAAAATTCCGTTTTTTGCCGACCCTGACCAGCCTTACAACCAGGTAATGGCCACAGTTGCACTGAGGGCCGATGTAGACAAGATCATCCTGGGGGGCATGGGGCTGACCAACGACGATTACCTGTATTTCCGCCAGTCTTTTGAGAATGCCGGAAAACTATCCAAGATCATCAGTTTTGTCAATACTACGGATGATCCCCCGGTAGAGCGATTGCTTATCCCGGACATGGCTCTGACAGCTGCCGAATATTTTGCCGTAGACAAAAACGAAAAGGTGCTCGTTTTGCTTACGGACATGACACTTTACGCAGATGCGCTCAGTATTGTGAGCAACCGTATGGACCAGATACCTTCCAAAGATTCCATGCCCGGGTCCCTCTACTCGGACCTGGCAAAGATCTATGAGAAAGCGGTATTGTTGCCCAGCGGCGGATCTATAACTATCATTGCCGTAACAACACTGAACGGCGGAGACATTACCCACGCCATTCCCGACAATACAGGTTACATTACAGAAGGACAGCTCTTCCTGCGTCATGATTCAGATACGGGTAAAGTAATCGTAGACCCGTTCCGTTCCCTTTCCCGTTTAAAACAGCTGGTTATTGGAAAACAAACCCGTGAAGACCACAACCAGGTAATGAATACGGCCATCCGGCTTTATGCGGACGCCGCAGACGCCAAGACCAAACTGGAGAACGGGTTCGATCTGAGCGATTACGATCTTCGTTCCCTGGATTTCGCCAAGGAATATTCTTTACAGTTATTGTCCATAGACGTGAACATCAACGTAACCGAAATGCTGGAACGGACCTGGAAACTGTTTGCCAAATATTTCAGCAAAGAAGAAGTCAGTATTCGTGAAGACCTTATTGATCAATACTGGCCCAAAGAAGAAGAATAAAAACAATCAGTATGGCCATTAAATACCAGTTTAACAAAACGTCGCTGACTGCCTTGGGAAAACAGCTGAAGATAAGGCAGAAAGCACTCCCCACGTTAAAGAACAAGGAAAGTGCTTTACGTGCGGAGGTAAAACGTGCCAAACAACGATCGGACGAGTTATTGGAAGAACTGGACAAGACCTTATCATCATACAGGAATATGGCAGCCCTGTGGAATGAATTCACACCCGGACTGATATCCGTAAAAGACGTTGAACTGGAAATCGTCAAGATCGCCGGCATTAAGACTCCCGCTTTGAAGGAAGTCATTTTCCAGGTGCAGCCTTTTTCCTTGTTCTCACAACCGCAATGGTATGCCCAGGGCGTGCAGATCCTGAAAGATCTGGCCCAGATAGGCATTGAAAGCGAGATATTCCTGGAAAAAAAGAATTTACTGGATTTTGCTCGTAAGAAAACCACCCAAAAGGTGAACCTGTATGAAAAAGTACAGATTCCCGGGTATCAGGAAGCTATTCGTAAGATCAAACGGTTCATGGAAGATGAGGAAACGCTGTCCAAAGCCAGTCAGAAGATCGTAAAAACGCGCCATCAGGAGCAGGAGGAAGAACTATGATAACCCGGATGACAAAATATTCCTTTGTACTGCTCAGTGAGCAGACTCAGGACTTCCTGACAAAGTTACAGGATTTGGGTATGGTAGATATAAACCGCCGGGAGAAACCCGTTGATGAGCATTCCAAAGAAATGACCAATCAGCTGGTCCGGATAAACCAAACTGTTGCCCGACTGAAACAGGTTGCCAAAGAAAAGACTCAAAAAGAGGTTTTACCTTTTGAAGGTGATGGATCTTCCCTGCTGGACGAGGCTACCCGTTTGTTTGCGGACAAAGAGACTTTACGTAACGAAATCAACGTTCTCAAAGAACATATTGATCAGGCTGAACCCTGGGGCTCATTTACACAAGAAGACCTGGACAAGCTCCGCAATATGGGTTTAACCATCCATGCATATGTACAGCCGGTTAAAAAAATCACTGCGGCCCTGGAGGAAAAATTTCCGCTCTATATAGTAAACCGTGTTGACGGACAAGCCTATTTCATCGTTTTGGAGGTTGAGGGAGAATCTTATGATTTTCCGGGAAATGAAGTGAGTTTTCCATCCGTATCTTACGACAAATTGAAGGAAAGACTTCAGGAAAAAGAAACCGCTCTTGCCTCAACGGTATCCAGACTGGAAGCTCTGTCGGATCACACCGGTCTTTTGAAAAATCACGCAGCTGAAATCTCTTCGCATCTGGACTTATACCTGGCCAACGCCTCTGCACAGAAAGAAGTTGAAGACCACATTGATCTGCTGACGGGTTTTGTGCCTACTGAAAAAACAAAAGAATTGGAAGACTTTCTGAATAAAGAAAGTTTGTACTACATCAGTGCCGCTGCCGAAAGTGAAGACAATCCTCCCATTAAACTGAAAAACAATTGGTATACCCGTTTGTTCGAACCCATTGGGGATTTGTATATGCTTCCACGTTACGATGAATTGGACCTGACTCCCTACTTTGCTCCTTTTTATATGCTTTTCTTCGGTTTCTGCCTGGGAGACATGGGATACGGCCTGGTGTTCATGATATTGGGATTAGTGGGGAAACGCTTCCTCCCAAAAATGAAAGGATACCTGAACCTGGTATTCTTCCTGGGACTCGGATCTTTTATAATGGCCGCTTTTCCCGGTGTAATTTTTGGCGTAAAGGTTGCAGATATAATACCTTCTGTAAGAGAAAACAATACTTTTTTATTTAACTTCTCTGATATGAAGATGTTCTGGTTTGCCATCCTTTTTGGATTATTCCAGATTGTGTTTGCACGCATTCTTACAGGGATCGATTCATTTATCCGTAAAGGATGGCAGCACGGTATGGCTCCGTTCGGATGGGCCATACTTATTGTATGGTGTACCATAGCATACGCCTCAATGGAAGTGCCTTCCCTGGCATTGCCAAAAAGTGTATCGCTAAGTATGGTTATTGTGAGTGTTTCATTGATCCTCTTTTTCTCCAAACCAGAAGGACCCATTTACAAAAGACTGGGAAAAGGCCTATGGGCCATGTACGATATCACCGGAGTTTTCGGAGATATGCTTTCCTACATCCGTCTGTTTGGACTTGGAACGGCAGGAGCAATACTTGGAATGGTATTTAATTCCATAGCCATGAGTCTGTCCGGTGTTCCTTACGTAGGCTGGTTGCTCACGGTTATCATGCTCCTATTTGGACATACACTGGTATTGGCGCTCAATTCACTGGGAGCCTTTGTGCATCCCATGCGTCTGACATTCGTGGAATTTTACAAAAATGCCGGATTTACAGGCGGAGGTCGCGGATACAAACCCCTTACTTCCGTATCAAATAATAAAGAACAATAGATAATTTAATAAACAACTAACCAATTAATTATGAACACATTACCTTTAATTTTAGCCTATATCGGTTTGGCTTTTATGTTGGGTCTTGCCGGAATCGGAAGCGCTATTGGTGTTACCATCGCGGGAAATGCCACTGTGGGAGCTCTAAAGAAAAATCCCAACATATTCGGGTCTGCCATGATCCTGAGTGCTATGCCTTCAACGCAGGGTCTTTACGGATTTGCCGGATTCTTTTTGAACCTGGGTGCCGTGACCGAATTAGGTGATGCCCTTACCCTGGGACAGGGTCTGGCCGTTTTTGCAGTAGGGTTGGCCATGGGCTTTGTTGGTCTCTTTTCCGCAATTAAACAGGCTTCTATCTCGGCAAACGGTATTGTTGAGATGAGTAACGGACATAATGTATTCAGCAGCACTCTGGTTTTAGCCGTGTTCCCGGAGTTGTACGCAATTCTGGCTTTTGCCTCGTGCTTCCTGGCAATGCCCAGTTAAGCCATGAGTCTGATAAAATCGATCTCCGGAATAAGGGGTACTATAGGCGGTTTGCCCGGAGTATCCCTTTCTCCTTTAGATATAGTTCTGTTTACGACCGGTTATGCGCAACTGATCCGGGAATCTTATCCGGGCAGAAATTACACCATTGTAGTAGGCCGGGATGCACGTATTTCGGGAGATATGGTCCGTCAATTGGTTTGCGGGACTTTACGTGCGTGCGGAATGCATGTTACAGATATCGGCATGGCCAGTACTCCTACAACAGAGATGGCCGTTGTTTTTTCCGGTGCCTCCGGGGGCATCATCCTGACAGCCAGTCATAATCCACGCGAGTGGAATGCCCTTAAACTGCTGGGGCCGGAAGGCGAATTCCTGAATGCAGAACAGGGAAAACGCCTGCTGGAGATCGTTGCCCAAAAACAGTTTGATTTTGCCGAAGTTGATTCCCTGGGTTCTTATGATCAGGAAAATTATACTTCCAGACACATAGAAGCCGTTCTGAACCATCCCCTGGTAGACGTCGAGGCCATTTACCGTGCCGGATTCAGTGTTGTGGTAGACGGGATTAACTCGGTGGGCGGGCAGGTTATGCCTGAATTGTTGGAAGCCCTGGGCGTAACTTGTCACAAGGTTCACTGCGAACCGCACGGGAATTTTGCACATAATCCGGAACCTTTACCTGCACATCTTACAGATCTCTCAGCTGAAGTCGTTTTACAAAAGGCCTCTTTGGGAATATCTGTTGATCCCGATGTAGACCGTCTGGCACTTGTCTGCGAAGACGGTACCATGTTCGGAGAAGAATATACATTGGTAGCGTGTGCCGATTACGTCATACAAAAGTATACAGAAGATCATCCTGGAGAAAGTATCCATACCGTTTCCAACTTGTCGTCCACCAGGGCTCTTAAAGATGTAACCCAATGGTATAAAGGTTCTTACACAGCTGCTACCGTAGGAGAAGTCAATGTGGTAGAAGAAATGAAACGGACCCGGAGTATTATTGGCGGAGAAGGAAACGGCGGGGTTATTCTGCCTTCACTTCATTACGGAAGGGATGCCCTGATAGGGACAGCTCTATTCCTCTCCCTTCTGGCCGAAAAAAAGATCAATGCATCTGCTTTAAGAGACTCCTATCCCCGTTACCATATGAGTAAAAACAGAGTTGAACTGAAAGAAGAAATTGCGTTGGGATCGCTTTTCACAAAGATCCGGGACGCTTATCCCAAAGCTGTAATAAACGATACGGATGGGTTGCGTCTGGACTTTGAAGAGGAAAAAAAGTGGGTTTGTCTGCGCAAATCCAACACGGAACCAATTGTTCGCATTTATTCGGAAGCTCCTTCCAAAACACAGGCAGAAGCATTGGCTCACGAAATCATGAATTTCCTGTAATTATTTATTTGGCCAAGCCGAAAAAATGTGTACCTTTGCAGCCCGTTTGCAAGAAAAAAAATAAACTTTACATACAATGAAACAAGGAATACACCCCGACACCTACAGACTGGTTGCTTTTAAGGATATGTCCAACGACCATGTATTCATAACACGTTCCTGTGTCAATACAAAAGAGACTCTTGCCGTGGACGGAATTGAATACCCTTTGTACAAACTTGAAATTTCAAACACGTCTCATCCCTTCTACACAGGTAAGATGAAACTGGTGGATACAGCCGGACGTGTGGATAAATTCAGAAGCCGTTATGGTGACCGGAAAAAATAAGCCAAAACCCGTCAATACAGAAAGCTGTCCCCACCCGGACGGCTTTTTTTCTGACCGCCCTGCTCCTTTTATTGCAACATCTGACGGTTCTGTTACCCTTATGGGACCCTATGGAGAAACGTATCATTCTACAGGCGGGGCTGTTGATGAATCCCAACATGTATACATTGAATCAGGGTTGCGGTATTACCTGGAACAAAGGGAAAAAGAAGGATTGCTGCCAACAGTTGTTAACATTTTTGAGTTGGGGTTGGGAACCGGTCTGAATGCACTTCTAACTTACCGTGAAATGCTCCGGAAACATTTTCCGGCTTCGGTAAAGATCTGCTACCTGACCGCGGAAATGCACCCTTTGGAAACCGTCGTTTGGGAAAAACTCGATTATGCCGGGTCTGAAAAAGAAAAGGAATTTTTCAGGAATGTGCACCGGGGTCCCTGGAATGAACCGTTTGATCCTGCTCCCGGATTCAAACTTATCAAACTGAAGAAAGACTTTTTGGAATGTACCTTAAAGTGTCCTGTACAGGTTGTATATTACGATGCTTTCTCTCCTGCTGCTCAACCTGAACTCTGGACATACGGGGCTGTTGCAAAGCTTGTACCGGCACTTACAGCAAAAAGTGTACTGACCACCTATTCATGCAAAGGCTCGTTTAAACAGGTACTGCGTGATTCGGGATTTATTCTGGAAAAACTTCCAGGGACGGGAAAGAAACGTCATATTCTGCGAGCTGTTTACGGCTTGCATAACTCTCTGATGACAGGCGTAAGCAATGCTTCCATGGCAAAATAAGCATCCGGGTAAGGATGCACCCCGTCTGCACTCAAATCTTTTTTCATTGCTCCCTCGTCGTCTGACATAGGTGTCCAGAAATCTACGTACCGGCAATCATTATTACGGGCAAAATCTTCTATCATGGCGTTCAATCGTTTAATAGCAACGGCAGGACATACCATTTCATTAAACTCGTCAGGTCTCCACTTATATTCTCCCGCCGGCAGGACCGAACATAAAATCACCTCTATACCATAAAACCGGGCCAGATCTGCCATGGAAGCGATATTGTCCATTATCTGCCTGTGAGTAACGTATCCCTGGTTTTGAGCTATATCGTTTGTTCCGGCAAAGATCACAACCACTTTCGGTTGTAACATTATCACATCTTTTCTGAAACGGAGCAACATCTGGGCCGTCACTTCTCCGCCTATCCCCTTTCCAATAAAATTGTTTTCTGAAAAATAACCGGGATGAAAATGCATCCAGTTCTGGGTTATGGAATTTCCCATAAAAACAGCATCCGGTCTTTCTTCTGCCCGGTTTTCCTGAGCAATTGCAGTCATGAGAACCAGCATAGCAATTACAAAACTTGTTATATACTTCATATATAGGGATTTAAATAGATTTAAAAGGTTCTATCGCTCTTTCGTATACCCCCTGTGTATAAGCTATGGCCATTCCGTAATTTGTTACAGGGACACCGGCTTTTCTCACTTCCCGTATCCTGGCCAGGAGCTGCCGATGTGTGATCATACATCCTCCGCATTGTACTACAAGGGCATAATCCCCAAAAGGCCGTGGCGGACTGTCCAACCCGGCAATCATATCAAATTCCAGTTTTTTTCCGGAATATTGGCGTAACATCCGGGGCAACTTAACTCGGCCAATATCTTCACAAGTGCTGTGATGACTGCAGGATTCCATCATCAGAACACGGTCTCCGTCCCTGAGACGGTCTATGGCAGATGTTTCATCCATATATGTTTTGAAATCTCCTTTGCTGCGAGCCAGTAAAATGCTGAATCCTGTCAGAGGCTGGTCATCAGGTATCAACGATTCCACATTCCCGAATAACTGGCTGTCAGTAACAACCAATACCGGCTTATTGTCGGGACAGGTTTTATGATAATAGGCTTCCAATTGTGTTTCCTGCAAAACAATGGCAATTGCCTTAAGATCCAGGATTTCCCTGATCACCTGGACCTGTGGTAAGATCAGGCGTCCTTCAGGAGCTTCCGAGTCTACCGGGCAGACCAAAACCACACGATCGTTTTCCCTGACCAAACCATCAAGCATAGGCATAGTACGAAAAGGAGACGGGCCCAGATTATTTGATATCAGTTTGATCAAAGCATCAACAGCAACAGGTTCCCTGCAACTGAAATCAAGAATGTCAACCGGGTAATAGTGTTCTATCTCCTTTCTGATAACGGGATCCAACGGAACTTTATCCGACATGTTGTGAACCAGGATAAAAGGGACTTCATCCATCCGGAATTCCTCTATCAGATTTTTTTCGTATTTGCCCAGAAAGTTACCTGTAAACAAGAGAATGGCCATGTTCACCTGGAGAATGACCTCCCGGCTGCGTAACACACGCTTTTCTCCCAGCAGTCCTTCATCGTCCATTCCGGCCGTGTCAATGAACACAACCGGCCCCAAACCATGAATCTCCATGATCTTACGAACTGGATCCGTTGTAGTACCGGGAATATCAGATACAATAGCTACTTCCTGTCCGGAGAGAACATTGATCAGCGAGCTCTTTCCGGCGTTTCGCCGGCCAAAAATCCCTATCTGCGGGCGCGAGGCCATGGCAGCGATCAATAATTGTTTTTCTTTTCCTCAAAAAATGCCTTAGGATGTTGGCAGGCAGGACAAATTTCAGGAGCCTTCTTCCCTTTTGTTATGTAACCGCAATTGCGACATTGCCAAAGGATCTCCTCATCTCTTTCAAAAAATTTTCCTGATTCAACTCTCTCCAGAAGAATCCTGTAACGGGTTTCGTGTTCTTTTTCAACGGCTGCGACTGCCAGGAAAGTAGCGGCGATTTTGGGGAAACCTTCTTCTGCTGCGATTTTTGCAAATTCGGGATATAAGACAGCGTGTTCCTCATGCTCTCCTTCTGCGGCAGCTTTCAGGTTTTCTGTCGTTGTTCCTATCATACCGGCAGGATAAAATGCTGTTATCTCAACCATGCCGCCTTCAAGATATTTAAAGAAACGTTTTGCATGTTCTTTCTCTTGATTGGCAGTTTCCTCAAAGACACCGGCAATTTGTTCATAACCTTCTTTTTTGGCGGCGGATGCAAAAAAAGAATAACGGTTGCGAGCCTGAGACTCTCCTGCAAAAGCATCCAGGAGATTCTTTTCTGTTTTCGTTCCTTTTATTGATTTCATACTAAGGCTGGTTATAGATAAATGAGTAGCCCCAACAGGACTCGAACCTGTATTTGAAGTTTAGGAAACTTCCGTTCTATCCCTTGAACTATAGGGCCAAAGCGCCTGAAAGTGATCAGACTACTTTCTTTGCAATGATCTGCCTTCCACGGTAGTAGCCACATTCAGGACATACTCTGTGGTACATGACGGTTGCTCCGCAATTGGAACAAACAGCCAATGTAGGGGTTTCCAATTTATAGTGCGTTCTGCGTTTGTCTCTTCTCTGTTTTGAGACTCTGTGTTTAGGATGTGCCATATCTCAATTTATTTTATGTTGTTATCTTTCCATATACGCAGCATTTCGGGATCACAATCCTTTTCGGATTCATGAACCCTTTGAATGGGAATAGCCAGGTATACGTTGTCGTATACATATTGCGTAAAATCAAGTTGCCCGGTATGATCATTACTGCATTCTTCCATTTCTTCCTCATTCAACTCTCCGGTGAAAGAAACAGGTATGGATAATCTTTCCAGACAACGATCGCACAAAAGTACTACATATCCTTCAATTTTCACGGAAATACCCAACTTTCTTTCTTCTGCAATCTCAATTTGGACAGCAGCTGTTAACTCACTATCAAGCACTTCTGTATTTTCAAATAAGTTAAAGAAATCTTTCCCCAAATGGAAATCGTAAAGGTGTTTCCCTTTGGAAAGCGTCTTGCCCGCAACAGTAAGTCTTTTATAATTCTTGTTATCCATCCTGCCCGAAATGAGCCGACAAAGATAAACAAATATTTTTGATAATCGCTGTTTTATTATACTTTTGCCCACGCAGTTTAACTTACACTATTTATGAACGAGAAGATTCTCATTCTTGACTTTGGATCACAATTTACACAATTGATTGGCAGGCGTTTACGTGAAATGAACGTATATTGTGAAATCCATCCTTACCATCATTACCCTAAACCTGATGCATCCGTTAAAGGGATCATCTTGTCGGGAAGTCCTTATTCGGTAATCGATGAAAATGCGCCCGAAATCGACCTGACGCATATCAGGGGTCACATACCGTTACTGGGAATCTGCTTTGGATCGCAATACCTGGCAACCCTTTACGGGGGATCAGTGCATTCTTCCCTGTCCAGGGAATACGGCAGGGCAAAACTGGAAATAAAAGAACCCGGTTCTCTGTTGTTCAAGGATATCCCCTCACCCACTACGGTATGGATGTCTCACGGGGACAGTATTGAATCTTTGCCCCGGGGTGCCATAAACCTGGCCTCGACAAACGATGTCAGGTATGCTGCATTCCGATTCCCGGAAGACGAAACATATGCTGTGCAATTCCATCCCGAAGTATACCATTCTGTTCACGGACAAGAAATGCTTAAGAACTTCGTATTTAATATATGTAAATGCAACGGTGACTGGACTCCGTCTTGCTTCATTGACAGTACTGTTGCAGAATTACGAGATAAAATTAAAAATGAACATGTCATCCTGGCATTATCGGGCGGTGTGGACAGTACTGTTGCTGCCGTATTGTTGCACAAAGCAATAGGAAAACAATTGCACTGCATTTTTGTAGACACAGGTCTTCTTCGCATGAATGAATACCAATCTGTTATGAAATCCTACGAGGAAATGGGTCTTAACATTACCGGCGTAGATGCCTCAGGTACTTTTTTATCGGCTCTCAAGGGAATTTCAGATCCGGAAACCAAAAGGAAAGCCATTGGGCGGACATTCATAGAGGTTTTCCATAAAGAATCCGAAAAAGTACAGGATGCCACATGGCTGGCTCAAGGGACCATTTACCCCGATGTTATAGAATCGGTTCCTGTTCACGGACATTCAGCCGTAATTAAATCCCATCACAATGTTGGCGGACTTCCTGAACACGTACCGTTGAAGATCGTAGAACCTTTACGTATGTTGTTTAAAGACGAAGTACGTCGCATAGGTCTCTCGCTTGGCATCAAAAAAGAACTGATTGGCAGGCATCCTTTTCCCGGTCCGGGACTGGCTATCAGGCTGCTGGGAGAAATCACCCCGGAAAAACTTGCAATCCTCAGGCAGGCAGACGAAATTTTTATCCGGAACCTGAAGAACGACAATCTGTACGATTCGGTCTGGCAGGCAGGAGCAATATTACTTCCGGTTAAGAGTGTGGGTGTGATGGGAGATGAACGGACTTACGAATATACCATTGCGTTGCGTGCCGTCGAATCAACAGACGGTATGACCGCAGACTGGGTACATTTGCCTTACGAGTTCCTGATGAAAGTATCCAACGAGATTATCAACAAGGTAAAGGGAATTAATCGCGTAGTCTACGATATTTCCTCTAAACCGCCAGCTACCATTGAATGGGAATAACCGGTTAACATTCCCGGTTCATTAAACAGCGTTCTGTAATAAGAAGCTTTCTTTGTCAGTGCCATGGGATAGGCTCTGGAAGTTGAAGGCATTCTGTAGAATTTAATAGTCCGGCCCTTAAAAGGAAAGGGTTCGTATTCCCCCATTCGGGGAAGAGATAAATTTTTTGTAAAACCTTTTTTTTCTATTACCTCCAGCAACGTTTCTGCTGCTTTTTGCCCGGTAACCGCCACAGTATTGCAATCGGGCAAACGATTAAGAATACACTCCAGGTCTATGGAATCAAGGACTTCCAGAAATTTGTCGGATGCGTTTCCGGACCCCCGGACAATACGCATGGCGGTATCGTATAAAGCGATCCCGTTTTTCTCACAAAAACTAATGATACGTTCCTTGTTGAAAGCTTTCCCATTTATAAAAAAACCGGGATCACTGAAAAAAACAATACCTATTACCCGCCACATGTCATTTTGAAAATTCGGGTAATAAAAATCCATGGACCACCGGGCCACCGGAGGCGGAAAACTGCCCAAAAGGAGCATACGTGCACTCCCTGGCAGGAAAGGCTTCATGGGATGAATTTCGGGATCAGGCACCTATGTATTTAAAGACTTCAAATACCATTATTGCCGGCCATACAATGGCTTTTAAAACTCCCAACACACCGGCCCAAAAACCGGTAGCTTGAATAATAAAATAGATTACCGCACCTACAAAACCGATTCCGTAAACAGCTCCGGCCTGAGGGCTACTTTTAGGCATTTCACATTTCATGATAAGAGATTTTTATAATTTTTTTATACTAGTGGAACAACGGATTCATAAAAGTACTAATATCGCACATTATTTTAAAAACCAAAATTATGAAAATTTATGGTATTCCCGTTGAGCCCGGGAGCAAATGAAATGAAAATCGGCCTCACCTATGACCTGCGTTCCGAATATCTGTCTTTGGGATATTCAGAAGAAGACACCGCAGAACTGGACAAAACAGAGACGATAGAGGGCATCGAAAACGCCCTGCAATCACTGGGTTATCAAACCGAACGCATCGGAAATGCACGATCGCTGATGATGCGTCTACTTAACGGAAACAGATGGGATCTTGTTTTCAACATCTGCGAAGGCATCTTCGGAGACGGCAGGGAATCGCTTGTTCCCGCCATATTGGATGACTGGCAAATCCCTTATGTATTTTCCGGAGCCGCCACCATGGCGCTTTCACTGAATAAAGCATTATGCAAACGTGTAGTAAGGGATGCGGGAATACCGACACCCGATTTTTGTCTTATACGCGGTGAGAACGATCTGGACCATGCCAAACCTGCTTTCCCTCTTTTCCTTAAACCTGTAATGGAAGGGTCCGGAAAAGGAATAGGAGAATATTCCCTGGTATGGAACGAAGAAGAATTCCGTGTGGTCTGCCGTACATTACTGGAGCGTTATAGCCAACCGGTGTTGGTAGAGGAATACCTTCCCGGCCGTGAGTTTACCGTCGGTATATGCGGAAATGGTGAAGAAGCCCGTGTTATTGGTGTTATGGAGGTCATTTTCAAAAATGAAGTACCCGAAATATACTCGTACGAAAACAAGCAGAACTACAAAGAAGCCGTTGAATATCAGAACGTAGAGGATGGCCAGCTGGCAGCTGCATGTGCGCGCCTGGCCCTTGATGTGTGGGAAATATCCGGCTCCCGTGACAGTGGCCGGGTAGATATGAAATTAAATCGTAACGGCCAGCCTGAATTTATGGAAATCAATCCCCTGGCGGGGTTGAATTACAAAGATTCTGACCTTCCCATACTGGCCGGAATGAACGGCATGGATTTCACACAATTGATAGACGCCATCATGCAGGCCGCACTCAAACGAATATACGGTAGTGAAATACCGTCTGTAATCATGCACCGTGAACAATACAGTTATTATCCTGCATAACCGGCTATCGGCTCATCCCACCCCGGATGAACAGGATGTTATTGATCAGGTCTCACTTGTCCGGGATGCTCTTCAAAACCTGGGATACTGTTGCCGTGTGCGTGACGTGGGTCAAGACCTGTATCATGACCTAAAACCATTGAAAGCAGAAAAACCCGCATTTGTCTTCAACCTGGTAGAGTCCGTCTGGGGTTTTACCGGGTTACTTCATATGGTTCCCTCTATCCTTCATGCCTGGAAAATACCTTACACCGGTGTTGGAGAAGAAGGTTTGTACCTGACCACAAAAAAAACACTTGCCAAAGCCATCATGATCCTTCACGGTGTTGATACCCCCGGCTGGTTTTCCACTCACGAACCGGACCTTTTAGACCTTCAAAAAAAATACATTGTCAAGCCTATTGCCGAGGAGGGTTCTGCAGACCTTGACGAACATCATGTTTTTGACCCGAAGCAGCCCGGAATAAGGAAATGGCTGGCAGCTTTTGATCCTAAGCATTATTTTGTGGAAGAATTCATCGAGGGCAGGGAATTCAACCTGAGTGTGACAGGAAGTCCCGGCCGGTATGAAATGTACCCTGTTCCAGAGATGATTTTCACTAATTATCCCCGCGGTAAGGCAAAAATCCTGGGATATCGGTCCAAATGGATGGAAGATTCTTTTGAATACAAACACACACAAAGAGAATTCCATACACTGGACGAAACGCCCCTGATCACACAAAAACTGCATAAAACAGCTGTCACCTGCGGGGAAATCTTCGGTTTGTCCGGATATTTCAGGGTAGATATCAGATTAAGTGAAGAAGGTATTCCGTACGTACTGGAAGTGAATGCCAATCCCTGCATATCTCCCGACAGCGGATTTGTGGCAGCCGGAAAAGAGGCCGGTTTTTCCACCAAAGATATGATACAACAAATCATTTCGTGTCTCAATTAAAATGTTGAATATGTCATTTACTTTTCGTGACGTGCTGCAGGAACAAGACCTGCGGGAACTCACTGCTGTCATGGAATCAACGGGTTTGTTCTATGATTATGAAATTGATGTGGCACTTGAAGTGTTACAGTCTTTCCTGGATCGCGGCGCGTCTTCGGGTTATCATTGCATCATTGCTCTTGAGAAAGGGGTTTGTGCCGGATATGTAGTATATGGTCCCACTCCTTGCACCCTTTCCGGGTGGGACATATACTGGATGGCAGTAGGTAAAGAACTACAAGGCATAGGCTTGGGCTCCGAACTGATCATACGGACTGAACAGAACATTGCCTTAAATGGTGGTACTGCTGTATGGATCGAAACATCCGGCAGGCCGGATTACCTACCTACACGAAAATTTTATGAGAAGCACCAATACATTAAAATGGCAGAATTGCCCGGATTCTATGCTCCCGGTGACAGTAAAGTCATTTACGGGAAAACCATTTCTTTTTCCTGAAAAGAAAATGATCAACGGAAAAGCCTCCCGGACCGGTTATAAGCAACACCAGGAAAAGCCCCAGAAATAACAGGGACAATTCCCTTGAAGAAAACGGATCACCGGCGTGTGTAACAAAAGCGGCAACTACCATCCCGGTTATTACCGGCAAGGTGGCCAGGCGTGTCAGAAGACCGGCAATGATCAGTATACTGCATCCGATCTCCGCAAACATAATCAGGATCAATGAAACATGACTGCCCAATCCAACTGGATCGGGAAATACATCCTTTAGGTTTTCATAATTGAGCAACTTCGTTAACCCGTGATATAACATCAGGGATGCTATCAGGACACGAAATAGCAATAAACCGAAATCCAAACTTCTTTTCATAATATCAAAATTAGCAAAAATTATTGTTATATTTGACATCATGGAACTTAAGGAAAGAAAACAAATCGCTATACTGGTAGGCAGTCTTCGAAAAGAATCACTGAACCGGAAAATGGCAAGGGTACTTATTGACCTGGCACCAGACACAATGGATCTGGAAATTGTGGACATCGGGCATCTTCCCCTTTACAATGAGGATCTGGAAGAAAATACACCCAGGGAATGGACGGCATTCCGTAAAAAAATCAAGGAATATGACGGCATCATTTTCGTTACACCGGAATACAACCGGTCAACCACGGCTGCCATGAAGAATGCCCTTGATGTGGGATCCCGGCCTTACAAACATAATGTATGGAGCAACAAACCTTCTGCTGTGATCTCGGTATCAATGGGGGCAATTGGCGGGTTTGGGGCCAACCATCATGTAAGGCAGTCATTGGTATGTTTGAATGCACCCGTTATGGCTCAACCTGAAATGTATATTGGAGGTGCCGCTGACCTTTTTGACCAGGATGACCAGCTGACCGATAGCCGGATGGAAGAACTGATCCATAAATTCTTTCGTTCTTACAGCCGTTGGTTATGTAAGTTTGTCGAGTGATCTGAGTGCACGGGCATTGTATCCCAGGTCAAACATTTCCTCTTTGTGTTTTAGGTCATAGGCGTTGTATACTGCCATTTCCTCATCTTCAATCACCAGATCTGCCAAATCCATGTCATAAGATGCATTGGCATTGAATAACATGGTAACACAACGTTCGGCTATGTATTTCATGGATCCTGTATATTTTGTATCCCGTTCCGGCTCGGGAAACAAATTCAGAGCAAAAACTTTCTTGCATTCTTCCCGGATAGGCAATACGGGTACATTCCTGATAACTCCTCCGTCAACATAATGTTTGCCGTTTATTTTTACGGGAGGAAAAACAACCGGAATACTGCAGGAAGCCAATATGGCATCAATGAGGGGACCGCTGTCAAATACCACTTCTTTTGCCGTTTCAAGACAGGTAGCTACCACTTTAAGTGGAATTTTCAACTCTTCAAAAGTTTTTGCTTTCAGTGTTTGCTCAAGGATCTTTCGTACCGGCTTTGAATCTACCAGGAATTCCTTTGGGAGCCTTGGCTCAAGAAAATCTTTCAGATTCAGCTCCCTGAAAGCTTCCAGCATTTCCTCTATACTTAATCCCTGCGCATACATAGCGGCAATTATTGACCCCACACTGGTCCCTGATACCATATCGGGCCTGTATCCCAATTCCAACAGCCGCTTTAAAACCCCTCCGTGATAATAGCCTCTGGCACCTCCACCGCCAAAGGCTATTCCCAATTTGTATTTTTTTCTCATAAAACTTATGATAATATTACTTCAATCCACCTGAAGTATCAGTAGAAATACCACCGGACGTGCCAACCCGGGAAGCTTCTTCCAGATCTCCAACCTTTCTGGCCCTGGCAGCTTTTCCCTGTCCAAACCGGATACTGAAGCTCAACCTGATTTTTTGAAGATTGATTTTTTGATCAAGAGTATATTGTACTTCACTATCTGAATTGTACTTCAGGTTATTATCAAAGGTATTAAAAATATCATTGACATTAAGACTCAAAGTAGCTTTATTATCCATGAAATTTTTCTTAATCCCGCCACTGGTCATAAAAATCGGCTCAATTATAAAATAACCGTACGGAATTTTTCCCTGAAAAAGTGCATTGATCTCAATTTTCCAGTCTTTTGGGAGCAGGAATGTCAGCTGACCATAGGCATTGGTTAACATGCCGTTGTTGATATATTGTTCTGTCTGGCCCTGGCGGGGATCTGCCGAATTATTCATATAGAGACACGTTCCGCTTGCCGTAAAGTGAAGCCATTGTATAATTGGCAATTCGCTTATGGATAAAGAAGCCCCGGCCATGTTCTGATTCCCGAAGTTTTCATATAACAACATCTTGGTCCCTGTTTGGTCGTAATAAGGATTCTGCATGATCAGATTCCGTGTATGGGCATATATTAAAGCCAGGTTGTAATGAGTTTTGAAATTCACACTTAGTGCCAGCTGATCCGAGAGCTGCGGATCAAGATCGGGATTCCCCTCCACATATGAGTTGGCATCTACATAATTCCGGAAAGGATTGAGCTGGTTAAAAGACGGCCTTCCAATACGGCTTGTATAGGATAATGTCAGACGCCATATTGCAGAAGGGTTGTATCCTACAAAAACAGTCGGAAAAACATTGAAATAACTTTTAACCGTTTCTTTTTGTGCCGTGATCCAATCACCCAGGGCATAAGTATACTCACCGCGCAATCCAATTTTGAGCATCCATTTGGTACCTAACATTCTGCCCATTGAAGCATAAGCAGCTGCAATATGCTCTGTATACAAAAATTGGTTGGACATATTGGTGTTGGGTTGCCAGATATTGTTCAAAAAATCTTCCCGGTTCAGATCGTTGTCGGTTTGTGTCATAGCCCACTTCAGACCGGTTTCCAGCACACCCGTTTTCCAAAATGACTGTTGGTAATCCACACGGCCTGAAAACAAGTTAATATACTGCTGGCTGTTCTGTTTGAATATTTCACTTATACCGGTTCCGGAAACCACGTTGTTATCCTGGGAATTCCGGGATGTTATGTCGTAATAAGCATAATCACCATTGAAAGTCAGTTCCTGTCCCTTCTGCTCATTGAACAAACCTGTATAATTAATATTGGTAGTGATGTTATCGTAATCAGAACCGGTTGTTATTACACTTTTTATACTATTGATAAGTTGATCGTTAATGTATGTATTGGTAAAATTCTGATCACCGTAATTGTCCTGGGACTGATCCCTGAACATGGTGGTTACAATAAACCCTACCGTGTTCTTTTTATCAATAAAGAAATCATTGGCCAGTTTGATCGTGTGACTTTGCGATCCAATCAAAAAATCGGAATGGGATATCTGTTCAAAACCTGTAGTGCCACCCAGTCCTGTCCACGAATCCAGTGTAGCTCCCATTTGTTCGTAACGTCCTCCGTAATTGAGCAATGTATTGGTTTTATCTGTACGCAGGTTCAGATTCAACCCCCCGCCGGCTTCCTGCTCATAAACCTTATGTTTCATACCGCCGTAAAACCCGTTGGCCATCCCGCTGAATCCCTTTAACAGGTTTTTCTTCATTTTAATATTGATGATCCCCCCCGTGCCTTCTGCATCGTAACGGGCAGAAGGATGTGCCATTAGCTCAATTTTATCTATGGTTGTTCCATCAGTGGACCTGAGCAGGGCTTCCAACTCCAGTCCGCTCAGGTATGAAGGACGTCCGTCAATCCAGATACTCACAGCCTGACCGTTCAATTTCACATTCCCGTCCATGTCTATAGTCACACCCGGGGCTTTGCGTAAAACTTCCAAAGCATTGCTCCCTTCGGTCGAAACAGCCTCTGCAACATTCATAACAATCTTATCAATTTTTTGTTCAATGACCGGAACCCTGGCCGTGATCACGGCCGTTTCCAGTGTTTCAACATCCTCTTCCATTTCAATAGTTCCTGCATCCATCTCGGACGTATTCAATTGGACAGCGGTTTCATGTTCTTTATAACCAATAAAGGTTGCAACAAGACGGTACGAACCGTGAGGTACGTTGCTGATCAAAAAGGATCCGTCTTCATTTGCCGTGGCAGCAGCAATTACTTCATCGCTGCCGTTCCTGACAGCAACCGTAGCATAAGAAAGCGGGGATTGGGTTTCTTTATCAACAACTACACCTTTAATATTCGTAGTGTTTGGGGAAGCCATAAGATTTGCTGTTCCCAGCAAAAGCACAGACAATAGTGTTGCGAAAATTTTCATTTGGATTCTTGTTTGTAAAAAGTTTCAATTTCATTGAGTGATATGGACAACATATCCATACGTTTAAAAAATACCGGAAGTTCTTCATTTAAAAAACGTTCCCTGAGAGTTTTAACGATTTCCTGCCGGGCTCCGGGCGCAACAAAATAACCAATACCCCTTTTGTTGTAAATTATTTCCCTTTGCTGCAGATGATCGTAAGTCCGGGCTACCGTATTGGGATTCACTCCCAATTTAGCCCCCAGTTCCCGTACAGACGGGATCCGGTCTTCTGCATTCCATTTGCCGCTCAGTATCCTTTCGCATAACGATTCAGCTATCTGCAGGTAAATGGCTTTATGTTCCTTGAATTCCATAATGATCAGTATTTTCTTGTTTTAATAAGCCGGTAGGTACCTATCCAGCATCCCAGACTTACAACAGACCAAAGAATGTATTGTATGGTCATCATCTTTTTGTAGATGGGAATTCCTTTCATAAGTTCTCTCATATCTCCAATACCAAACACCCTGAACTTACTCCCGTCAATATTCAATGACATATCTGAGAATTGTTCTTCAAAGAACATCCCCACTTTTTCATAACCAATAATATTGAAAACAAATATTGAAAGTAATCCTGTAAGAATAACCAGTCCCAAAAGACTGAGTATGGTCTTGGCTACTTTCTGGTTTTTAAAGAGCATATTTCCTAAAACAAACCAGGATTGTATGACCAGTAAACTTATCAGTTCAATACCCATGATCTCCATGCTGTGAGCCGTAAAAAGCATTTCATTAAGACGTAACGGCATGATCAGGTATACCACCGTGTCCAGAATAAGCAGGCCTGCTGTTACAATGAACGTAGTAAAAACGGCTGTGATAAAAAACATGCTCAACGTTTTTTCCAGTGTTGATAATGGCAGTAATACATAATTCAATCCTTTCCGGTGATGATTCACTGTCCCGTAAAGTTTTGAGGGGGCCACAATCATTATGACCGCTATCAGGAGCATCATCATACTGATACGTGACAAAGCACTGACCGATCCACCTACCAGTACAGGTAATATCAGAAATAAAAAATATATCCCCAATATACTGACTATTGAAATACCGTAATTCCGGAAATATTCCCTGATCTCTTTTGCCGTAACGGCAGAAAAACGATTGAAATCAAATATGTTATTCATGATCATTCACTTTAAAATGTTCGTTAAACCATTCCTTTTGTTTCAGCACCGCATTAAATAAAGCCTCCAGATTCACTTTTGTGTCCAATCCCATTGTATTGGCTTTTACCATAGCATATCCCATAGGTGTTTCCTCTGAATACAATGCATCGGGATCACTGTCGGAGTTTGTAATAAAACATATCCTTTCAGCAATTTCTTGTATGGTAGCATGCAGTAAAACTCCTTTGTTATCAAGAATGATCACCGGATCAATCAGATGCTCCAGATCACGTACCTGGTGGGTTGAAACAACCATGATCCGGTTTTCGTTGATGTGTCCTGCCACAATACTCCGGAAAAGGGCTTTGGATGGAATGTCCAACCCGTTACTCGGTTCATCCAAAAGCAGTATACCGGTATTAAGCGACAAAGCATAAGATATATACGCCTTTTTCTGTTGTCCTGCAGACAGGTCTTTAAACTTTTGGCCGGGCTTTACCTCAAAACGGTCTAACAAGGAATAAAACTGTTCCATTTTGAACCCCGGATAAAAAGTACCATAGTTTTTACCCAGCTCCCCCACTGTTCCCGGAGGGCAGGCCGGCTCTTCAGGCAGATAATAGATATCTGCCAGGAATGCAGGTTGACGTTTGTAAGGATGAAATCCATTGACATTACAGGCAGCCTGGTCACTTTTTAACAGACCGGCCATGATCTTGAGCAATGTTGTTTTACCGACCCCGTTTTGTCCCAGCAGGCCGTATACATTCCCTTTTTCCAGTGCCAAAGTCAAACTGTCAAACACCTTGTTCCTGGAATAACTAAACGATAAATCGTTAATTTGTATCATATTGCTAGTGTATTAGTATATTAGTTCGCTGCAAATGTAGACACTTTTTTATAAATACCTAATTTTTTTTCTTTTATTATCTTTGTTAAAAATCCGTATTATGGCTCTTATAAAGCTTTCCGGCGTAGACATCATAAAAGATACGAATCTTATCCTGGCAGGTGTTGATTTAACTCTTGACAAAGGAGATTTCATATACCTGGTAGGCCGTGTAGGCACCGGAAAAACTTCTCTGATTAAAACACTTATAGGAGAATTTCCTGTATTGAAAGGAGAGGCACAGGTGGCAGGATTCAATCTGATCAAACTGAAAAGAAAAAGAATACCTTATCTAAGGAGAAAGATCGGCGTGGTTTTTCAGGATTTTCAGCTTTTACAGGACCGTTCTGCTTACGATAACCTGGAATTCGTTCTCCGTTCTACCGGATGGAAACATAAAAAAGAAATTCAACAACGCATTGAAGAAGCACTTGACAGCGTGGGTATGCTTCACAAAAAGCATAAAATGCCTCACCAGTTATCGGGCGGCGAACAGCAACGGGTAGCTATTGCCCGTGCCATATTGAACAATCCTGAAATCATCCTGGCAGATGAACCTACCGGGAACCTGGACAGCGATACGCAACAGGAAATTATGCAATTGTTCATGAACATACATGAAAAACAAAAACCGGCCATGATGGTCGTTACACACAACTTGCAATTATTACAACGCTACCCGGGACGGATCTTTAAATGTGAAGCAGGAAAATGTACAGAAGTTGCTAATCGTCAGGAAATTGACTTTTCTACTTTTATGGAATCATGAAAAGCAGGAAAGAGGTTGAAGGAATCATAGACTGGTTCTGCAAACACATGCCGGATCCTGTTACAGAATTGGAATATGCTGATCCGTTTGGTTTGCTGGTAGCGGTCATTCTTTCGGCCCAATGTACGGATAAACGCGTTAACATGACCACGCCTGTCCTGCTTGAACGTTATCCCACGGCATCTGATTTGGCAGCTGCGACTCCTGAAGAAGTATACCCTTATATTAAATCCATTTCATACCCCAACAACAAAGCCAGGCATCTTACCGGAATGGCCCGGGCATTGATCACCTTTTTTGATGGAAAAGTCCCTGAAGATCCTGAAGAATTGCAAAAGCTTCCCGGAGTAGGCAGGAAAACGGCTAACGTAATCGCCTCGGTAGTTTTCCAAAAACAAGTCATGGCTGTAGACACCCACGTTTTCCGGATATCCCGCAGACTCGGCTTATCAAAAGGAAAAACACCGCTTACCGTGGAAAAAGATCTGAACCGTCATTTTCCTCCGGAACTCCGGGCAAAGGCACATCACTGGCTTATCCTCCACGGACGTTACGTATGTACGGCCAGGAAACCAAAGTGCGAATCGTGCGGGATCTCTTCGTTTTGTGACACATACAAAAAAAAGGTCAAAGGATGAAGGCCTTACAAAGGATTGGAAAAGTTTGGCAAGAAGCCCTCAACGACTTCCTGATATACCTGCGTCTGGAGCGTTCCCTTTCTGAAAACACACGGAATGCCTACCTGCACGACGTAAACATGTTCCTTGATTACCTGGCACACAACATTCCCACCGGAGCGACATTTCCTGATCCCCGGCAGATCCGGGACAAACACATTGAATTGTTTCTGACACAGGTTACCGATTCCGGTTCTTCTCCCAGGACACAGGCACGTATTCTTTCCGGGTTAAATGCTTTTTTCCGGTTTTTAGCCATGGAAAAACGCATCACTGCCAATCCCTGTACCCCGGTTGAATCTCCAAAAACCGGCAGGCATCTGCCCGTAGTGCTTTCATTAAATGAAATTGAAAAAATTCTGAATGCAGTGGATTTGAGCCTGCCGGAAGGGCACCGCAACAAGGCGATCATTGAAGTATTGTACGGTTGCGGATTGCGTGTGAGTGAACTTATTGGTTTAAAATTATCTCAAATGTTTCCCGGTCAAGGCTTTATACGGGTTATTGGGAAAGGAGACAAACAACGTTTGGTGCCAATTGGATCTCATGCCCTGAAAGCACTCAATTTGTACTATCCCTGGAGAAATTCACTGAATATTAAACCGGCAGACGATGATTACGTCTTTCTGAACCGTTACGGCAGACAGATAAGTCGTAATATGATTTTCATAATTGTCAGGGAACTGGCAGCACATGCAGGAATGAAAAAAACTATCTCCCCACATACTTTCCGTCATTCTTTTGCCACGCATTTAATTGAAAACGGGGCTGATCTGCGTGTAGTACAGGAAATGTTGGGACACAGCAGCATTCTTACCACCGAGATTTATACCCATTTGGACACTGCTTTCTGGCAACATACCATTCTGAGTCATCATCCGCGTCCCTAAATGCGGTATGATTCTTGAAAAACCCTATATTTGTTACAACATTTATTTGCTACATGAAATCTTTCAGGCGCATCCTTTTATTTACCGGGTTACTCCTTCTTGCCCCCGGTCTTTCCGGACAGGAATATGAGCGTTCCTACGACGACATCTTCAATACTGCCGTTGAATTGTACAAACAGGAGCAATACTGGAGCGCCTGCCTGCTTTTTGAAAACCTTGAACAGCGTGATCCGGAAAACCGATCTGCATTGGTAGCCTCATACAGGATCCTTTGTGATATTGCGCTGAAAGATCCCGGGGTAGATACACGCATTGCCCGTTGGGAAGAACGCTATCCTTCGGCACCCCTGAAACATCAAATATATAATAATTTCGGGAACCTTCTTTCCGATGAAACACGCTACCAGGAAGCTGCAGCTGTTTACGATAAAGTAAATGTGAAGCGGCTACCCAAATCCGAACGTGCTTCACTGACTTTCCGGAAAGGATACATTAATACGCAATTGGGTAATTCGGATAAAGCGATCACATTGTTCCTGGAAACGGAAACATACCCTCCCGGTCAGGAATACCATTGGGCGGCAAGGTATTACCGGGGATACATCCATTATGCAAAAGGACGTTTTGAAGATGCCATTCCCCTTTTGGAGCCGCTTACGGAAATTCCGCAATACGGAGCCCTATCTTCGGTATACCTGTTACAAGCACTCTTTTACACGGGTAAATACGAACAGGTGATCCGCCAGGGAGTTCCCATTTACCGCGATGCCGATCCCGCGTTGCGTACCACCCTTGCCAAAACATTGTCTGAATCCTATTTTGCCCTGGGAAGAACGGAGGAGGCTCGCAGTTTTTTTGACGATTACCTGAAAGATGCCCGTTCTCTTACACTAACAGACAGTTACTTCTCCGGCATATTGCACTTTAAACTGGGAGACTATGAACGTGCAGCAGAACAACTTTCCCTGGTAGGTGAAAGACCCGACAGCCTGGGACAAAATGCTCTTTATCACCTGGGAGAAACCTATATACAATTGCGCAACAAACTGCAGGCTATGGATGCCTTCAGACGCGCCAGTGCACTGGATTTTGATCCCGCTATAAGGGAGGATGCATTTTTCAATTATGCCAAACTGGCCTTTGATGTTAACCGGGACATCCAGGTATTGTCTTTATACAGGAACGCCTATCCGGACTCTCCGCGACTGGACGAGATCCAAAACTATATTGCCGCGAATTACTTCCTTAACAGGGATTACGCTTCAGCCGTCGAAGCGCTGCAGGCACTAAGGGATCCTACCCCTGAGAACCGGGAAGATCTGAAAAAAGCCGCTTACTTAAGAGGAGTTCAACTCTACCAGGCCGGATCTTTCCGGGATGCAGAAAGGTATTTTTCAATGGCCCGGGAACCTTATTGGGTGGCGGAATGTTTGTACCGGAGCAATCTTTTTGGCAATGCCATTCAGATCTGGGAGCAGTTTATAAGACAAAGCGGTTCATTCTCCAATCCCGAAAAATACCGCACCAGCCACTACAATATCGCCTATGCCTATTTTAAACAGGGAGATTATGCAAACGCTGAAAATTGGTTTACACGGTACCTAAGACTCGGTCCGCGTAACAATTCTTTGATGTCGGACACATACCTGCGTCTGGGTGATTGTGCTTTTGCCCAATACAAACACCAACAAGCCCTTGAAGAATACCAAGAAGCTCTTGATCACAAGACGGTAGTCCCCGATTATGCCCTTTATCAAATGGGCATGGCTCAGGGAATTCTGAATCGTGAATCCGAAAAAATTCAAACACTGGACCGGCTGATGCAGGAATATCCTTCTTCTGCATACTATTCCCCTGCCCTCTTTGAACAGGGTCGCACATATATACAGACAAATCAATACGCCAAAGCCGAAGAACGTTTCCGGATCATTCTATCGTTTGACACACACAGGGCATACCACGCCAAAGCTCTAATTGAACTGGGACTTATACAGATTAACTTACAGAATTCGGAAGCAGCCCTTGATTATTACAAAGAAGTGCTGCGGCGTTTCCCCGATTCGCCCGATATAACCGATGCCCTTGCCGGAATAGAAAACATTTACCTTTCACGAAACGATTCCCGCGGATTCTTCAAATACATGGAAAGCCTGGGTATTGACTCGGGGAAAACCCCCGGTGAGAAAGAATTGATGATCTTCGCTTCGGCCGAGCAGTTGTACCTGGATCATTCACATGCCGAGGCAGTCACTGCGCTGAACAATTTTATCAAGGAATATCCCAAAAGCGAAAAGATCCCTGCCGCGCATTTTTACCTGGGCGAATGCCTGTCTCAACTGGGCAAAATGCAAATGGCAGCCGATTCCTACCTTGTGGTAATGAAAAAACCTTCCGGTTCGTTTACCGAGTTGGCCACCCGCAATTACGCTTCCATCCAATACGATCTGGAGCAATATGCCAATGCCGTGGATGCTTATATGAGTCTGAATGATATCGCTGTATTGGAAAACAACCGGCTGGTAGCAATCAAAGGCCTGATGTGGTCTTTCTTCAAGAACAAACAATTCAGGAATGCTATAGTACAATCAGCAAAAGTACTGGATAATAGTGCCTTTGGAAAAGACGTCCACAACGATGCCGTGTATATAAGCGCCATGAGCCATCTGAACCTGGGAGAAAGAGAAAAAGCACTTCCTTTGCTGGAAGTTCTATCCCGGGAAAGTCACACTGCGTACGGAGCCGAAGCTTACTACCTTTTGTGTAAAGATGCTTTTGATTCCGGGGAATTTGAAAAAGCGGAAACCATGGTATATAATTTTGCCGATACCAATACGCCTCAGGAATACTGGATCGCACGTTCCTTCATTCTTCTGGGCGATATTTTTGCCGAGAGAGGGGAATGGGCCCAGGCAAAAGCCACGTATGAAAGCGTTCAAAACGGATACAACCCTTCAGAGCCTGATGATATTGCACAATTGACATCACTCAGGATCCAAAAATGTGAGGAGGCACTGCAACAATGAAAAGATGGTTATTCATATTGTTTATTCCTGTAACACTGAATATATATGCACAGGAGCAGATCAACCCGGTGATCCGGGTGGAACGTCTTTATGATGCCCAGCTGATAGAAGTTACCAAACCTATGCTGGATACCTCTGTCCCGGATTCTGTGCTGACCATGAACACCTCATTTCAATACAGCATATTCGACAAGCCGTTGTTCAATTTATATGAATTCACACCCCTGCCTCCGGCTACTGTAAGGGCCTTCCAACCTCCCGGAAGACACTATGGATACATAAACCTGGGAACCGGGTACCCGTGGACACCGCGTACCGATATTATCCTGCACACTCCTATAAGATCGGGCTGGTTTGCCGGGATACAGGCACGTCACCGCTCCCTTCTGGATAAGGACACACGTGCAGCCACAGAGGGAACCTTTACACTGGAACACAGGGGAAAGAACAATACATTCCGTTTGCGTGCCCTGGGAGAACACCTGAACAACACATATGCCGTTATCGATTTGCTTTCTGTGGGGGGGCTGAGCCGGCAGAATTATTACAACACAGGGGTTGAAATTGAGACGTATTCCCTAAACAACACCCCCGGTTCCTGGCATTATTACTGGAAATCGGGTTACCGGCATGCCAAAAACAAAATTTTGGGTTCCTTTGACAGTTTGCCGGTGATCCGGGAAAACCTACTGGACATAAATGCCTTAACGGGGTATTGCCTGACTGAAGGTTTTTCCATTAACCTGGGAGCCCAGGCGCGTTTTGTCAGCAACCTTTGGACCGTGGACGGGGTATCCGCTTCGCGGGCAGTGCTGAATGTATTCCCACACATTCTGTGGAGCGGTGACAGGTATAAAGTCGGAGCCGGAGTAAAGATCGGATACCTGCTCAGACCGGATGGAAATAACTTTGGACTATTCCCCTGGTTTGACGCCCATCTGATTCTTGCCGACGATTGGCTTACGCTGTATGCCAAAATGGAAGGCAGCCACCACCTGAACACATATCAGGACAGGATGGGTGAAAATCCGTGGGTGTTTGCCAATGAAATGTACGATGCAACCACCCCGTGGAACATGAAGGCCGGCCTGACCGGAACCCTGGGAGACCGTTTTCATTACAACATCTACGGAGCCTACCGCTATACAAAGAATCAGTTCTTTTACGGGACACAAACCATTACAGGGGGATACGCAGGTTTGTACGACCTGCATTATGCCAATGAGACCCGTTATTCGGCAGGCGCTTCACTGACGTTCCGTTCCGATCCCTTTGAAGCCGGTATCACCGGAGAATGGCACCATTATGCGCTGAGTTCAGGCAACCCGCCCTGGCATAAACCGGTATGGGAAGCATCCGGATACGCTCGATATAACTGGCGTGAACGCATTATTATCAGCGCAACGGGTTATTGGCGCGATACCTGCCTTGCTCCCTCCTGGACAGATGGGGCTCCTGATGTTATCGTACCCGGTTTTTTTGATCTGGGTGCGCGTCTGGAATACGTCATGAACCGGTTTTTATCTGCCTATGTTTTTGGAAGCAACCTGTTGGACAAAGACATCTCGTATTTTTATCTCTATCCCAATCCCGGATTGACTTTCGGGGGAGGTATAACATTCCGTTTTTAATTAGGTTTTCTGATGCTTTTTCCATAACTTTGCGTGTTATTCAAAGCATGAAAAAGTGAGCAAAGAGAATCAGTATTCTGCAGAGAGCATCCAGGTCCTGGAAGGACTGGAAGCTGTCAGAAAACGTCCTTCCATGTACATCGGGGACATCGGATCCAGGGGATTACACCACCTTGTTTATGAAGTGGTGGACAATTCCATTGACGAAGCGCTGGCCGGTTATTGTGACCAGATAAAAGTAATTATCAATCCCGACAACAGCATTACTGTTATAGACAACGGTCGTGGTATTCCTACAGGAATGCACGAAAAAGAGAAAAGGTCTGCCCTTGAAGTGGTTCTGACTGTATTGCATGCCGGTGGTAAATTTTCAAAAGACTCCTACAAAGTATCCGGAGGGTTGCACGGCGTAGGGCTCTCCTGTGTTAACGCATTATCAGACAAGTTAATAGCTACCATTTACCGGGAAGGCAAAATATTCAGACAGAAATTTTCGCGGGGCGTTCCGCAGGCTCCCGTAGAGATTATTGGAGACAGCGATTTAACAGGAACCGAAATCTATTTTGTTCCAGACAAAGATATTTTTACTATTGGAACCGAATACAGCTACGACATTCTCTCGGCAAGACTCCGGGAACTGGCCTTTCTGAACAAGGGCATCCGTCTTACCATAGAAGACCACCGGGAAAATGCGGAAGAAGATACCTTTACAGAAGAAATTGAAGAAGAAAACATCGTTAGAAAAGGGTTCCGGAAAGACGAATTTTATTCTGAGACAGGGTTGCTTGATTTTGTAAAATTCCTGGACAAAACGCGTGATCCACTGACCGAGACCCCCATTTACCTGGAAACAAACAAGACCAATATCCCTATTGAGATCGCCATGCAATACAATACGGGATTCACGGAAAATATTCATTCCTACGTCAACAATATCAATACCATAGAAGGAGGGACCCACCTTACGGGATTCCGGAGGGGACTGACCTCCACCCTTAAGAATTATGCCGATAAAAGCGGAATGCTCAGTAAACTGAAATTCGACATAGATCCGGCAGATTTCAGGGAAGGATTAACGGCCATTATCTCGGTAAAGGTAAACGAACCACAGTTTGAAGGACAGACAAAAACCAAACTCGGCAACAGCGAAGTCATGGCTGCCGTTTCCCAGTCCGTGAGCTCTGCTTTGGAGAATTACCTGGAAGAAAATCCCAAGGATGCCAAAACCATTGTGGAAAAAGTGATCATGGCAGCAACGGCACGGCACGCAGCCCGCAAGGCCAGGGAGCTGGTACAGCGCAAAACCGTGATGTCCGGTGCCGGCTTGCCGGGGAAACTGGCAGACTGCTCCAACCGGGATCCGGAAAAGAGTGAAATATTCCTGGTGGAAGGAGACTCGGCAGGCGGTACGGCAAAAAGCGGCCGCGACCGTTCTTTCCAGGCAATATTGCCCTTGCGGGGTAAGATCCTGAACGTGGAGAAAGCCCAGGAACACCGGGTATTCGAAAACGAAGAAATACGCAATATCTATACGGCATTCGGCGTGACACGAGGCACCGAAGAAGATAGTAAGGCATTGAATATGACCAAACTCAGGTACCATCGCGTGATCATAATGACGGACGCCGATGTGGACGGAAGCCATATTGACACCCTGCTGCTAACCTTCTTTTTCCGCCATATGCCGGACCTTATACAGAACGGTCACGTATATATCGCGTCCCCGCCTCTATACCTGATAAAAAGAGGAAAAGAAGAACGGTATTGCTGGACGGAAGAACAGCGCCGGGCTGCCGTGGAAGAGTTGGGTAAGGGAAAAGAAAGTGCAGTAACCATACAACGTTACAAAGGTCTTGGCGAAATGGACGCGTCCCAGTTATGGGATACCACAATGAATCCCGAAAACCGTATCCTGCGTCAGATCACCATAGATAATGCCGCTGAAGCAGACCGGATTTTTTCCACGTTGATGGGAGATGAAGTGCCTCCCCGCAGGGAATTCATAGAACAACACGCCAAATACGCAAACATAGACGCTTAATTATGGACATTTTTGAAAGAATAAAAAAAGATGAAGGCGGTCCTTTAGGCCAATACCGCAGGAAAGCGCACGGATACTTCATGTTCCCGAAGCTGGAAGGTCCCATTGAGCCCTATATGATGTTCCAGGGCAAAAAGATGTTGGCCTGGACATTCAACAATTACCTGGGACTTGCCAACCATCCCGAGGTCAGAAAAGCCGATGCGGCCGGAGCCGAGAGATGGGGTCTGGCTTATCCCATGGGAGCCCGTATGATGAGCGGACACACTTCCCTGCATGAAAAACTGGAACGTGAATTGGCGGATTTCGAGAAAAAAGAAGATGCTTTCCTCTTTAATTTCGGATACCAGGGGATGGTTTCGACCATAGATGCCCTGCTGAACCGGCGGGATGTAGTGGTTTATGATTCACAGGCTCACGCCTGCATCATGGACGGTATGCGTCTTCATATGGGACAGAGGATCGTATATCCCCATAATGATCTGGAAAAATGCGATAAAGCCCTGGAACGTGCTACCCGCCTGACAGAGAAAACAGGAGGCGGCATTTTACTCATTACAGAAGGCGTATACGGGATGACCGGTGCGTTGGGATTCCTGGATCAGATCGTATCACTGAAAAAGAAATACAATTTCCGTATCCTGATTGACGATGCACACGGATTCGGTGTGATGGGCGCAAACGGACGCGGAACTTCGGAGCATTTTAACGTGATGGATGAAGTGGACCTCTATTTTGGGGCCTTTGCCAAATCCATGGCCGGAATCGGAGGCTTTGTCGCCGGTCCTGCAGATGTTATCAATTATCTAAGGTACAACCTGCGTTCCCAGATATACGCCAAGAGCCTGCCTATGGCCATGGTGGAAGGGTTGTTGAAACGCCTGGAAATGATCCGCACGCAACCCGAATTACGGGAAAAATTGTGGCTTATCACAAGAACCCTTCAGGACGGGTTGAGAAAAAACGGCTTTGACATTGGAGCAGCTGAAGCTTGTGTAACTCCGGTATTTTTAAAGGGAGAATTAGTTGAAGCCACAAATATCCTTATAGATCTGAGGGAAAATTACAAAATATTCTGCTCTGTCGTGGTATACCCGGTCGTACCCCGGGATGTTATCATGTACAGGCTTATTCCCACAGCCATGCACTCCCTGGAACATGTTGAATACACGCTTAACGCATTTCGTGAAATACAGGAAAAACTGAAAGCGGGAAAATACAAAGGGACTGAGATCAAGAACATGGCTATTGAATAACCATGAAGAGGACCTTACAGGGCAAAGTAGCGATAATCACAGGCGCATCGTCGGGCATTGGACTGGAATGCGCCCGTGTTTTTTCACAGGCAGGAGCTTCTCTTGTACTGGCAGCACGTTCCGGTGATAAACTCAAAGCCCTGGAAGATGAACTGAAAAACAATCCTGTTTTAACCGTAGTTACAGATGTTTCCCGGGAAGAGGACTGTAAAGTTTTGATAGATAATACCGTGGAGCGTTTTGGGCGTATTGATATCCTGGTCAACAACGCCGGGCTATCCATGCGGGCATTGTTTAAAGACCTTGACCTTTCTGTCCTTAAAACGCTTATGGATGTGAATTTCTGGGGATGTGTATATTGTACTAAATACGCATTGCCCCTGTTGTTGGAAAGCAAAGGTTCGGTTGTGGGAGTCACTTCCATTGCCGGGTTCAAAGGACTTCCCGCAAGGACAGGCTATTCAGCGTCCAAATACGCCTTAAACGGTTTTCTGGATACGTTACGTACCGAGCACCTTTACGACGGATTGCACGTAATGATCTTTGCCCCCGGTTTTACATCTTCCAACGTACGTGTTTCGGCACTTACTGCCGATGGCACTTCTCAGGGAAAAACGCCCCGGGCAGAGGAGAAAATGATGTCGGCCCATAGCGTAGCTTTACAGATGCTTAAAGGGATCATTAAGAGAAAAAATACCGTTGTGCTGACGCCGCTGGGAAAACTTACGGTACTGATGGCCAAATTCTTTCCCCGGTTTGTATCCAGGATAGAATACCGCATGATGGCCGGGGAACCGGATTCTCCGTTAAAACAAAACGCTTAGGCATAAAATTAACTACGCACTCAAAAGGGACAGATCCTCCAGGGGTTTCATGTATTTTACGGCGTGTTCTTTCTTGAACAATTTCTCTCCTCCCCCTGTTATGTTAAGCATAATTACGGCATCCGGATCAATTTTCCCGGCCTTGACATTTTTAATCAGGCTGGCCGCAGCGACTCCTGCAGCAGGATCAATGTCAATGCCTTCGAGGGTTTCAAACAAATGCTTTGCCCGCTCCAGTTCCTGATTGGTTGCGTAATCCATATATCCCCCGGTTTCCAACAGGGCATCGTACAACCCGCCGGGAATACTGTATGGAGGTTTTCTGTTGGCCAGGACTTTGGCACGAATGCTTGCCGATCTCTGGCGAGCTTCTCCGGCACCCATCGTCTTCATTTCCCTTTCGCCGGAACTCCAGGCTTCGTAAATCGGTAAGAATGGTGCATTTTGTGAAGGTATCAGCCGCATGATTGTATTTCCAAAACGGCCGTCTTCAATCAAACGTTTGTTGGCTTCCCAAGCGGCAATCGCACCGGTTCCGCTTCCCACAGCCTGAAAATAATAATCGGGGATCCTCCCAATAAAAGTCGCTGCAGAAAGGACGGTGGTTCCCATGCCGTCACGACGCGCTATGTTTTTGGCCCCCCCCTCGGCAAAAAAATGGACCTTATCTTCACAAAAACGATTGCTCATCTCAATGGCATCGTAATAATCCGATCCGGGAGGAGAACAGAGCAGTTTCACACAAGGATCCAGCCGGTCTTCGAACCATAGTGTATCCAGATTATCGTATGGAACAAAGAGCAACAAGGGAATTTTATTTTGGGAACATACCCGCGCGAAAGCTCTTGCCGTATTGCCGGCAGAAGCCACTATCATGGTTCGTTTTTCGTTATCAGGAATATGAGCACAGACGGAATAAGCCTCGGTCTCTTTAAAAGAACAGGTTTTCATAAAGGCACCTCTTTGGGGCCAATATCCACTAAAGGTAACGTACAGGTTTTTAAGTCCCAGATGTCCGGCCAGGGCTTCACTCTTATATGTCACAGGAGCGGCCGAACCTTTGAGCATCCTTCTTACGGGCATCCAGTCTGAATAGCGATACAACCCGTTATCTGTTCGGTCGTAATCAAGCTGTTTCTTTTTGTACATAGCCCTTATCAAAGCCGGATCCTGGCACTGAGGATCAGATAAAAGCCATCCCGTATCTTCAAAAAGTCTTCCTGTAGCACAATTCTTCAATATGTATTCTGTAGTCATTCTTATTTCTTCTGCAAAAGTTTTTTCATGTTTTTGTTGAGCTTGTTCAAAACTTCCACCACGGTGTTTAACTCTTCGGTAGGGATCCCGCCCAAAATGTTATCCGCTGCATTTATGGCTATGCGTGTTATTTCCTGTTTTTTTTCTTCACCTATTTTGGTGACTACCACCCGATTTTTACGGCGATCCCTGGGATTGGTTTCCCGTGTTACATAGCCTTTTTTTTCCAGACCGTCAATGAGCTTTGTAATGGAATTTTTATCCTTTTGCATCTGGTCGGCAATTTCCTGTTGAGTCAGGGGCCCTTCATCCCATAACAGATCAATAAGCAGGTACTGCTCGGGGGTGAGATCTACGTTATTGGCTACCAGTTCGCTAAGAAAGCATTGTTTGAACAGGAAATGTGCCTGGTTCAAATAAACCCCCATTTTTTTACTTAGTAACATATTATATAGTAAATGCTGTTACAAATATAGGAATCTCCTCAATTTTGCACAAGTATCTTGAAGATTCCTTATCTTTAGATATGAATTCCCGCAGATTCATTCCCCTGTTGCTGCTCATTTTGCCTGTCAGCGGCTGCATTCCTGAAAACGATGCACTCTCTGTTATATTGCCCGCAACCAATCAAATTATCATACCGGAATATAAAATTCCCGGCGATACGCTCCAGGTTCATTTTTATGCGCCCGGTTCCTGGACAGCGACCTTCAGTGCCGGCAATACATGGGTGGATGTATCTCCTTCAACGGGCACATCCGGCAACAAAACCACGTATATTTACCTGCGTGGTTTAAACACTACCGGCATACCCAGAATTGATTCTCTGCGAATCTACAGTAACGAACAAACCGTATCCGTTCCGGTTTATCAGGCGGTTACTTATCTGGCTCTTTATCCGGGAAATGTGGTTTTGCAGAATACGGCCCAATATGAGCAGTCGTTTCAAGTTGCATCTGAAACGGATTGGACTATTGCTTTCAACCCGGAACAAGTTCCATGGCTTTCTGTTCAACCTCTCTCGGGAGGCCCGGGGACCCATCAGGTTGTGCTTAAAACACTGGAAGCTAACAACAGCTATGACGATAGAAATACTGTTCTGAGAACCACTGCCGGTGAGTTTTCTCAAAACATTACCGTTACACAAAAACAAAAAGATGCCCTGTTGCTTTCTTCGGATGTACAGAATATTCCTTCTGAAGGAGGATATTTCTCAGTAGAAATACAACATAACACCGATTATACGGTTACCGTTCCCGCTGCCTATCCATGGATCGTCAATAACAAACCAAACCCGGTCGCAACAAAAGGGCTCATCTCCTCCACGGAATATTTCACGGTCCGCGAAGGGACAGAAGACGGAGCCCGGCACGGAACGGTCATTTTCAGTAACGGCACTCTTTCGGAGACCCTGCACGTATATCAGGCACAGGTTGATCGTTTGATCCTTTCCAACAAGTTCCTGAACGTTCCCTCAGCCGGCGGAGAATATCCGGTTCAATTGAGGACCAACATTCAGTACGATATTATTATTCCCGGATCCCCTGACTGGTTGGAAATGATCACTACCAAAGCCATACGAACCGATGTGCTAAACCTGCTGATCCACCCTCTTACGGGTGATGAGAGCCGTACGGCACAGGTGATAGTTCGTGATCAGCAGTCCACTTTATCGGATACGCTTACAGTTTATCAATCTCCAAGGGAAGAACTGTCAGTTGAACCATCAACGGTATACCTGGAAGAGGAGGCCGTTTTTGCTGTCAATTTGAGCACCAATGTCCCTTACGTTGTGATTATACCTGAAGATGCAGGATGGATCACAGTCAATCAAACCGATCCCGTATCCCTTACGGAGCTGGCATTTTCCGCTGCTCCCAATGCGTTGCTTACACAACGCCAAACATCCATCATTATCAGCAGTGAAAGTGAACAGGTAAAGGACACTCTAACCGTTACACAAGCCCCTTACGCACAACAGCCTCTATTTCAATGTAGCCTTCCGGGTGTCTACACTCCCGACAATCTGCCCCTTGCTACATACACACCGTTTGTGAACCAATGTGTTGTTTTTAACGCAGAAAACGGTCTCTATTTTCGAATTCAACATCTTGGACAATGTAAGGTTTTTTCTTTCGGACCCGTTCCCCAGGAGGCAGTTCCCTGTGATCATCTCCATGTAGAGATAGCCTCTGAAGGCTTTGCCAGACTTTCTTCCGGTACCCGTTCCGTTGTACTGCTCCGTTCCCGGGAAAACAAGCTTTGGCTTGTAGATACGAATGATTTCACAGGTTATGTTATTCAAAACGAGCTACAATGAAACGGATTTTGATCACACTCCTGTGTTTGCTGTTTTTCCTGTGCGAAAACCCGATTAAAGTCTCTGGCGTTAAGGCCTATCCTTTTCCTGTACGCGTTGTCCAACCCGATGGAAGCTTTTTGACCATCCGTATACACGGGGATGAATTTCTGAATTGGAAAACAAGTGGCGGGCGCCTGGTAATGCAGGGAAAGGACCGGTTTTACTATTATGCTCAATTTTCATCTGATGGCAGGCGGGTCCTGACTCCCAACCGTGTTGTTGAATCCCCGGCAACACCGCTGGTACAGGACCTGTTACCGGACAGGCCACCTGCCGTCGCTTTGCAGCAAGCATCGGAATTGCGCAGGACTTCCGTTGCAACACCGGTCAATGTTCCCGCCCGATCCATTTCCATCGGAGAAAAGCCATTCCTGGTTATCCTGGTACAATTCGCCGATCTGACATTCACATCCGCCTCGGCAAACGAAGATTTTTTTAATATGCTCAATTTACCCGGGTACAATGCAAACCGGGGCACCGGCTCGGCCTATGATTATTTTTATGACAATTCGTCGGGAGCTTTCAGTCCGCAATTTGATGTCATCGGACCGGTGACACTTCCCCAGAATTATGCTTATTACGGAGAAAATGACCGTAAAGGCTACGATTTGAGACCGCAGGAAATGGTAGAAGATGCGGTAAAGTTGGCAGACCAGACGCTTGGAATTGATTTTTCGCAATATGATACCGACAACAACGGCTATATTGACAACATATTTGTGTATTATGCAGGGTACAACGAGGCGGAAGGAGGCGGAGACGATACCATTTGGCCGCATCAATGGAGCATCTACAATTGGGTTACGGCAGACGGTGTGAAAACCGGCACGTATGCCTGCACGTCTGAGTTCAGAGGAACTCCTGATTATCAGGATTATGCGGGGATAGGAACCTTCTGCCACGAATTCTGTCATGTGCTTGGACTGCCTGATTTTTATGATACAGATTACGGGGACAACGGACAGTCAGAAGAATTGGGTCCTTACTCATTAATGTCGGATGGTAATTACAACAATGCGGGACGTACCCCGCCTTATTTTAGTGTGATGGAAAGAGCGTTGGTGGGATGGATCACTACAGGAGAAGTTCCCGCTCTTAAGCAAACTGGTTATTATGAACTGGATCCCGTTTTTATGAATACCGGTTTTCGCTCACCTACTCCTTCTTTTACACAGAATTATTTCCCCGATGGAGAGTATTACCTTTATGAAACCCGCCGAAAAACAGGTTGGGACCTCTACCTGCCACATGAAGGACTGCTGATCTATCACGTGGACAGGAGTCCGGAATACCTTTCCCGTTGGGACAACAATGAAGTAAACAATTACAGCGACCACGAGTGTTTTGACCTGATTGAAGCCAAAAATCCCTATTACTCACCCTTCCCGGGATCTTTGCCGGTAACAGAATTTACTTCGCTTACACAACCGGCAGCCGTTGACTGGGACGGGAAACCTTCAGGTTATGATTTACGAAACATTACCCGGACAGGTAACCGGATTGCATTTACAACCGGAAGTTCAGAACCTTTACCGTATTACGGCATATATATGACCAAAGACGTGTATGCTGCAGGTGATCCTTTCCTGTTGCTACTTTCCGGAAACGGCCCGGCAAGGGTTTCTGAACAATGGTTTTTTAACGGTGTTCCGCAAACTTCCGGATTTACCCTCATTCTGCCTGCGGGTGAGCATACCCTCAAAGTGATCGTCTTTTACAGTGACGGATCCAGTGAAACCATACTTCAAAAAATACAGGTTAACTGAAAACCATTTTTGCGCAATTAGAGTAACGGGCTTAACAGGCGGGTAAGTGCCTCTGCAATTTTTTGTCGTACCGGTCTTTTCTCCCAGGCTTTGGGAGATATCAAACGGGAATCATTCGTGTAGCGGTCAAACTGATCTTCCAGTTCCCGGCTTACTTGCCGATTATAGACTATGGCACCTACTTCAAAATGATGGTCCAGGCTCCTGTTGTCCAGGTTGGCTGAACCAATAACGCAACTTTTTCCGTCTATGCTGATGGTTTTGGAATGGATGAAGCTTTTAGTGTATAGGTACACCTTAACACCAGCATCCAACAATTCACTGACATAGGACAAGCTGGCGAAATGGACAAAGCGACTATCTGCTACCCGGGGCAACATCAAACGTACTTCTACACCTCCGAGGGCTGCCGTACGCAGCGCGTTGAGTATGGATTCATTTGGAATAAAATACGGAGTAGTTATGCTAATGCGTTCTTTAGCCTCCGTAATGAAAGTCAGGTACAATTGCATAATATCTGCCCAATCGCTGTCCGGTCCGGAGCTTACTATCTGGATGTGGCAGGTTTCAGGGACCTTGTCTTCTTCCAATGTGGGAAGACGGTACGTGTAAGGTTTCCTTCTTCTGAGGTTTTTATGTGTGATAAAATACCAGTCCATTAAAAAACTTGACTCCAGTTGCCGGACCGCTTCACCTTCAATGCGCATTTGTGTGTCGCGCCATTCCAGGCTGTTTCCCCCATCGTAGTACCTGTCGGCAATGTTGACTCCGCCCAGGAACCCCTCTACCCCGTCCACTATCAAGAGCTTGCGGTGATTCCGGTAATTGATCATGGTTCGCATTCCGGGAAACCGGACTTTCCCGAAGGGCTGCATGTGCACCCCGGCCTCCAGCATTTGATTTTTAAAAGAACGGGGCAAATGCCAGCTTCCAAAATCATCGTAAATGACACATACATCAAGACCTTCTTCGGCTTTTTTTATCAGCAAATTTTTCCACTGTGTCCCTACTGAATCGTTTTCTATGATAAAAGACTGCAGATGAATGTGTTGTTTTGCACGCTCAGCACTTTTGAACATGGCTTCCAGTGCTTCTTTTCCGGTAAAATACAACTGTGTTCGGTTGTGTTCGGTCAGGATGCTCCTGCTGTTGTTAAGTGCCAGCAGTACAATTTTTTTATGAGAGGCAATGGCATCAGGCAATTCATCCCGGGTAGCATTCAATTGTTCTACCTGTTGGGCACTCAGTTCTTTTTTCAATCTTTCGTCGTGCAATCCTTTCCGGCTGTAAATTTTTATTCGCCTGTAATCCCTGCCTACATAGATATAAAGTATCAGCCCGATGTACGGAAGTAAAAGCATGACCACGATCCAGGAAAGTGATTTAACCGGATTGTGTTTTTTAAAGATCAGATCGTAAATGAAATAAAGTGCCAACCCCAGGTAAAAAAGGTAGAGCAAAAGAGTGAAAACAGAACTGAAACTATAATCCATCATCTTAATTTAGCACCTGTAAACAAAACGGCTACACCCGGTTTTAAACGGGTGTGTGATACTTCTGTAAATCCCGCATCTTCCATTTTACTGCATATGGTTCCGGCTTGCGGAAAAGATTCCACCGAATCCCGCAGGTACCGGTATGCCTGCTTTTGACCGGTACTTAGCCACCCAATACGCGGTAATATCCTATGAATATAAAACCTTTTCAAAACATTTCCGGGCGAATCCCCTTTTTCCGGCGAAAATTCCAATATGAAAAGCCGGCCACCCGGCTCAAGCACTCTCCATGTTTCCTGCAGAGAAACTTCCATCTGGGCAAAATTTCGGATTCCGTAGGAAACCGTCACCACCGCAAAAGATCCTTCGGAGAACGGAAGGGACTCGGCATATCCCTTTATTAAACTAATATTTTCTTTTGTGCCGAGTCTTTTTTGCGCCACGGAGAGCATATTTGCCGAGGGGTCCACGCCTGTTACGCGGGTGCCGGGCAGGCTGGCCAGTTTTTTGGTAAGGGTGCCCGTTCCGCAGGCCAGATCCAGGATCTTTTCGTGTGGCTCCTTTCGCACTTCACCAATCAGTTTCCGGTGCCACAGGGCGTTAAAACCAAAGGAAAGGATACTATTGGTTCTGTCGTACCGGCGGGCAATGGCGTTAAAGATCCCGTTGGTCAGATCATATTTGGCGGATATTTCCGTAGGATTGGTCATCTATGCGAATATCTCCCTTGGTTACGTGGCCCAATGTCATCACGTTGATCCTGTTATCAAAAAGATACTGAACCAGTTCTTCGTCCTTTTCAACGGAAACCGTAACCACGGCACAGGTCCCTGGATCTTCAAACAAAAACTGCTCTTCCGGGATCTCAGAATCCGTGGTAATATCAAAACCCAGTCCGGCGGGCATGGCTGCCCTAAGCAAAGCTTCAAAAACACCTCCATCGGATACCTCCTGAACACACGATACCAAGTTCTTACGCATTGCAGACAGCATGATTTTCTGTATACGGTAATCCTGGTCCAGGTCTACCTTTTTTGACACTGTATCGCCTACCAGGTAAATCATATCCCCTTTCTGTTTGAATAAACCGAAAGACTCTTCCGGAGACGGTTTGTCTGCTCCCTCGTTACGAAGTTTTGCTGCTATTTCTAAAGCCTTACGCTGAAGTGTTGTATGTGTGTCCATAATCAATTTTTTATCCAACAAATATAGGAAGAATAAGGAAATTTGTCTTATATTTGCCCCGCAAATTGCCCAGGTGGTGGAATTGGTAGACACGCCACTTTGAGGGGGTGGTGCCGGTTACGGTGTGCAAGTTCGAGTCTTGTCCTGGGCACGTTTACTAAAACCAAACTATTGAAATTCAGTAGTTTGGTTTTTTCTTTTTTAAAAAGTTCCGCAAAAGTTCCGCTAATTTGAAAAACGAAAGGAAAAAACCCGCAAACGGATGGCATTTGTGAACGGTTTCATCGGACCATGCAGGATGTATTTTATGCTATCGCATTCAGGAAAATACTGTTATGGAGAAACTGCTAAACAATCATTCCCAAAATGTTGTATCTTTACCTCTGTCATATGAAGTCTTAACTTTTGCATTTCAGGGCAGAAAATATACATACACCTAAACATTGATGAAACACTACATTCTCATCACAGCTTTCTGTCTTTTATGCTCCTTTTCTTGTAGTATTCAAGATGCCACTCCTATCTCTTACAAATCTTTGAATGTTTATCAAGCAGATAGTATCATAGTCCTATATAATTCGAACAATTCTTTTAAAAATGATGCCCATAAATTTTGGACAATAAAAGACACTACTAAATGGAAAAATATATCAGGGTTCTTTGAATATATGCTAACCGATAACGAAAAATATGGTATTTCTTTTATGATAAAAAACTTCAACGGTCTAAAAGAGTTATCATCAAGAAAAGATGGAACTATAAAACTGTTGAAATTATATTCAAACATTAAAGTACTCGAAGATCCCTTTATATCAAACCTGGACACGCTATCTTCGCCACTTCATTTAAGATATATTGAGTTACTACTTGCAAATGATACTTTTATCTCTCAACTGAATGATATACAGAAGGACTCTTTATATTTTTACCTGTCTGAAAAAGCATCTGAGAAAAGAAAAAACCCATTGGTTTATCAAGGTTACCTTTTACTTGATATGTCAAAGTCAAAGAGAATTAAAGCAATGAGTGACTATTTTACTATCATATATACGCCTTTAAGACAAGAAATTACTGCATATATACGAGATGAAGTCTCTTCCTGGGTAATTTTTGAAAGCACAATGGATGTACTTAACAACTACAATGTAATCCTTATTGACAGTGCTTCACGCACCTACAACTGCCACAGTTATGCATGGAACATATCGGAAGGAGGGGCAACCTGTTGGATTGATTATGGAGGTATCAATTTATCCAAATATTGGACAAATGATTTATATAGCTCTGCAACCCAGGGTAATAATTATGGATATACCAGAGTATATTACAGCGGTGACCATTCGGCACTTTCATCATATGGCACATCATATTATACTTCAAAATGGGGAGAGGGTCCATTAGTGAGACACGCCCCCACGACAGTTCCCGCTTCGTACACTACCAACAGAACATACTATTACGCCCCCGCAATAATCGGACCGGCATACATCACCTTGGGGAATACTTATATCTACAGAATATTTCCACACATAGCCGAATATGCTAATGCTACTTATCATTGGAACTTTTGTGATGAAGAAAAAGGAGGTTATATTGTATCTTCTGCTGCAGATTCTGTAGCAATCTTTTTTAATCAAGGAGGTACATTCCAGATTAGTTGTAGTATTGAAAATTCTCAAGGCACAATTGTTTATTCAGCCTTTTTTGAACCGTTACGTGAATACTTGTAAAATGAGGGCTTTTCTTTTCTTTGTTCTCTGCAAATTGTTAATATTGTTAATATTGCTGATACCGGCTAGTGTTTACGGACAAAACAAATTTGTTGTGAGAGGAATCGTATACGACTCATTAACAGGTGAATGCCTAAACGGGGCATCAATTATAAGCGATGTAGGACTACGAAACACATACACACATAGCGATGGGACTTACACCATAAAATTACCAAAAGGTGGCGTACTGTTAGATTTCAGCTACGTAGGATACATAACGCAAGAAGTACAACTCACAATTACCTGCGACACTATCCTGAACGTAAGACTACAGCCAAATCCGGATCTGGACGAAATCACTATATATGCCCGACAGTCTGATTTGGGAGCTCACAGTACACAGATGGGGACAGTATCTATTCCTGTGGCCCAGGTAAAAAAAGCTCCGGCACTACTTGGAGAACCCGATATAATGAAAATGGTTCAATTATTACCGGGTATCCATTCCGGGGGAGATGGTTTCGCCGGGGTGTATATCAGGGGCGGCTCATACGACCAAAACGATATGACAATGGGGGGAATATCCATATACAATGCTGAACATCTTAAAGGGTTTGTATCTGCTTTTAATCCCGACGTCATTGAAGAAATCGTCGTCCACAAGGGAAATTTTCCCGCCCGGTACGGAGGGCACATTTCATCGGTAATTGAAGCCAAGATGAAAGACGGTAATTTTGAATCTTTCCATGGAGCAGGCTCCCTGGGCATGTTATCTGCTAAACTATTTTCCGAGGGACCTATCATTAAAGAGCAAACATCGTTCATTGTCTCGGCAAGAATATCGTATTTCAATTTATTTACAAGACCCATTCTGGAAAAGATATATGACAAAACAGAAGCTTTGTCACAGTTTGTCAATATGTCTTATTTTGACCTTAACGCCAAAATAACACATAAACTCTCTAAAAAAAGTAAGATTTCCGCACTATTCTATTGCGGTGGCGATCGCCTAAATCTGGATGGAGAAATGAGTCAAATGGAAAGCCAACAAGAACGACAAGGGAAAATAGAGACCTATAGAAAAAGTAACCAGGAAGACATTAATAATAACTGGGGCAATATCCTGGCAAGTGTACACTGGAATCGCATTTACGGAGAAAAAACAATCCTTAATACAGGGCTATATTTCAGTCGTTTCCGTTATGAACTTAATAAGAATTCAGCCATTAAGGAGGAATTTATTCCTCTAAATAACCCTACGGACAGTTTCTACCAGCATACGAACTCCAGCATAAAATTTTTATCAGGTATTGAAGACTATAATTTGAACTCCGATGTAACATCCTTGTTGACAGCCAATAACACACTATCCGCTGGAATGAAATTATCAATAAAACAGTTCTCACCCATAGTCAAGACACACCGGGACATAACAACCATTATAGCTTCCTCACAAACAGTTGATGTCTCTGACATAAACACAGGAAACCCATCAAAACTTATTAACGGGGCAATATATGTTGAAGATAAATGGCGGGTAAATGACAAGTTCAGTATGAATATGGGGTTACGCCTTAACATATACGGCGTAAAGGATAGGATATACGTCTATCCTGAACCACGTGTCAACATAAGGATACTGATGACTGATAACTTTTCCATAAAAACGTCCTATTCCTACATGAGCCAGGCATTCCACGGGTTAAACAGCGCCAATCTTGTGATGCCTTCAGATATATGGGTGCCTGTTAGCAATCAAATTGTACCCTTAACCTCTCACCAAGCCTCACTGGGCTTCTTCTATGATCTGGATAAATCTGGCATTCGTTTTTCGATGGAAGGATATTATAAGACCATGAACAACGTACTGGAATATAGAGACGGCATAACTTTCTTCAACACTTCGGAAGGGTGGGAAAATAAAGTGGCCATAGGTAAAGGGACATCATACGGAGTGGAATTCCTTGCACAAAAATCTGTTGGAAGGACGACAGGATGGATTGCCTATACGTGGTCAAAATCTCTCAGAAAGTTTAACCGGGAGGGCAATGTGCTTAATAACGGAGACGTATTTTTCGCTAAAAATGACTGCCGGAACAGTTTGAGCATGACCGTTTCACATCAAATCAGCAAAAAATGGGAAGTGTCGGGCACGTTTGTTTACCATACAGGGTATCGGGCCACATTGTCACAAGTGGCTTTTATTGGACGTTATATCCCGGATTTGACAGTCCTTCCGGTATCCTATCTTTCCTCAAGTCGTGAACCTGTTTTGTTTATTACTTCCGGGCAACAACCGGACCAGGTTAACCTGGACGGGTATCAACGTCTCTCAACATACCTGGAAAGGAATGGATTTGTTATGGATGATTACCATCGCCTGGACATTGCCATCAACTATTACCTGGTGCACAAAAGAGGAAAAAGTACCCTGTCTATAAACATTTATAACGTTTACAATCGAATGAATGCATATGCAGTGTATCCGGCTTTTGATTCAAACAGGTATGTGCTTAAGAAGCTCTGCCTGTTCCCGTTTATGCCTTCACTTAGTTATTCATACCAGTTTTAGTTATGAAATGGATTTTTTGCCTATTATTATTGATTATTTTGAATGGTTGTGAAAAAAACATCTCCTTTTCAGGAGAGGAAACAAAACCATTGATAACCTTAAATGCCCTTGCCATCGCAGGCGAACCTATTAAGGTTTACGTATATAAAAGCCTCTTCTTCCTTGATCCGGATAGTTGGATGACTCCTGAAAAACAGACTCTTAGCACGGCTTTAGTACAAATGACTATAAATAATTCATTGCCTGTTAAGATGGCCTATGACAACATAGATAATTGCTTTGTATCCGATTACTGTCCAATGGAGGGAGATCAACTTCAGTTGAAGGCATCTTTCGAGGGTTGTGATCCGGTTGAGGCTAACACAACCATTCTCAATTCGCCTGATTTTGAGATAGTTCGTCACAATTCTTTTTATAGTAAGATTGATCACTACGACATTCCTAATGATGACCCGGACTGGTCAGGGACAGATACAATTATGTCTATCACAGCACAATTAAGGGATCCGGCGGGAGAAAAAAATTATTACAGACTTAATGTACGAAGCCTTGGTGCTCTTTCAGATTCCATATACTATGTTAATGATTTGTTTACTTCCTACGATATTGTATTTGAAGACAAGAACTTATCTGTTTCCTATAATGGATGGGCGGCGTATTTTTCAAATGTTTTTGATGATTCAATATTTGATGGAACCACATACGATTTTACTATAGAGACACGTCAACGCACATCCAATTATTTCAGACCTTACGTTGTTGTTAATTTACAACAGATATCAGAAGATTACTACAAATATTTAAAAACATTGGAATTGTATAACTGTTCTGCAAATGATATATATGCTGAGCCTATCCGTATACACTCCAATATTAAAAATGGAACAGGTATTTTTGGATCTCTTACAGGTACACGTTATACTCTCTTTTTTTAAAATCAAGCCCTGCAGAAAAAATACACCAAAAATTAAACTTCAATCCCTAAGACAACGTACAGAAAATCCGTATCCCTTGCCGGTGCCGCCCCTGCCTACGTAGCTGTAATTGTAGGCCATGCTCCGGTACCAGGCATCCGTATCGCGCTCCGTAGAACTCCACCAGTGACCGGTGGAGCCAATGCCGTAGAATGTTCCAATGGAGGTACGGTATCCTCCAGGAAGAGCTGTAAAACCACTTGTATTTGTTGCGCCGGTGTTGGGATCTTCCCACAAACCTGTTGTTGCGTCTAAAGTGCCTGTCGCTTTCATTTTGCCGCCGGCAACAGAGGTTCCTCCAAGATAATCAGTAAGGGTTGTCCACTCCGCATCACTGGGCAGGTGCCAGCCATCAGGGCAAGCTCCTTGTACACCGCTGGGATTTGCGCTGCTGCTGGTTGATGCTGCCATGGCAGCCGGCCAGTTGTACAACACTCCATAAAAGATGTATTCATCGGTTATTTTTGCGTCAATAATATTGTCCTTTTCGTAATTGTAAACGTAATATCTCGGGGACAAATCTGAGCCCAGGTCCGGAGCGTGAACCGTAGGCAAATAAGCCAGGTTCTCTGTCATCCACACTTGAGTACCAATCAGTCTGTAGCTGTAAATATTTGTATCCCGGGAATCGGTAAATTCATTTCCCCACCCTTCATCCTCAGTATCCAATGAAACTACGTATTTTTTACCCCGTGCAAAGCCCGGTTCAACTGAACCGCGGGTAAAACCGTCTATAACATCAGGAGTCTCTTTATCCATTTCTTTCCATATCCCTTCAGTTGTAAGGGAAATCCTCATAATAGTTTCTTGAATACCGGGAAGCACCATCATGTAAACGCTAACGGGCACAGTCGGGTCTAGCGCAACCGGTGTATCCAGAGTAACTGTTACGTTATTGGTGGTTCCGCTCGTTGTTATATTGTAAAAATTCGGATCCGGCTCTTGAGTCAGGTCAACAGTACCTTCACATGCCAGGGGATAGGCCCCGCTCAGGCTCACCTGGCTCAATGTTCCACTGCCAGTGATCTGAAACTCTATCATGGTAAACACATGATTGAAAGTAAAGTTCACCGCTCCTGGAGGGGTAACCGTAAGAGGAGTCGCCACCATAAAATCCAACGCCCCGATGTGGGCTGTATTCCCGGCCGCAGACTGCGTCTGTTCCCAGGGAAGGGAAACGGGTACAGCCGTCCGCTCTCCGGTAAATCCCGAATTTCGCGGGTAATACGCGTAAAAATGATGATCTCCGGTACCCCAAAACATGGTCCCGTTAAAACCCGAGCTTTTTGCCGAGGCTAGTGCCGTAAAGGCAAGGTTCTTGGCGGGATTTGCTTCCGGAGTGCCCTCACTTGTGGCTATAGCCTCGGGCGAAAATATCCCGATTTGATCGGAACCCCCAACCCAGTAGGTCTCCAGGCCTTCCGCGCCGGACAAGATGGTTTTAGTTCCTTGGGTTTCCGTTTGACCCGTTATGGTTATTGATCCGCCGGTAGGGCCGGGATCGGGTCCCTCCTGGGGCATACATGTACACAGTATCATGGCCAGGAACAGGAATATTGACGTATTCTTTAATGTTTTCATCGCTTAATGCTTAATACTGTTACCAACTAATAGAACCCCAGTCTTCAGCGCCCGAGGCGGAAGAGGCGGCAAAACCCTGTTCCAGGTTAATTACTAAAACGGTGATTTCAGGTGGAATGTAGCTATCCTGATCTGCCTGAAAGCCAGATGAGAGCTGTTCATTATTTAAATTATTCATGATTTATAGGTTTAAATGGATTCTCACAGAAATCCCCCTACCAATACCATCACCCTGCCACAGAGTAGAGTAATTATCGCATATTGGATGGTAAGAAAGATAAAAACAGGCAATAGAAAAAAGGTCTTGAACCTTACGCCTTATGGAACGGATAAATATGATGGTACCCATTGATCGGAAATGTTAGATAAATGTAGGAAACAATCCCTACAATTACAAATTTTCCGACAGGTAGGTGGAACCTTGCCGCGCCACTTTTTTAATACTTTTTACAACTAACTAATAAAGAGTGTCTTAGAATTTTGAATTAAAATTTGGCGCGGCAAGGTTCCACCTCACCCCAACACCATACTCACCACCGGGTGCTTGCCTTCGTAATAATGCATGTTCAGAATGTGCATAACCACTTCCCGCTGTGCCGCAGGCAGGGATATCTGAATGGAAGCGCCCCCATCCAGAATGTATTGGGTACCGCCAATGGTGAACTTATATTGAATCCCGGAAAGGTTGGTCACACGATAAGAGATCGACTTGCCTCTCTCCGATACTTTTTCCCATTGTACAGAAGCCAGGAACAGCGATTTGAGCCACTTTTCCTCCCCGGCTACGTTGCCGTAAAAATAAGCCAGGGTGCGCTTGTTATCCAGGGCTTCCCGAACCCCTTGCTCGCTCTTCTCCTTAACAAATACTAAAGTCATTGGCCTGAACGCAGTCCCGGTTCCATCCGGAAAATGAGCTTCCAGTACATCGTTGATGGTCTCATGGACATCGGAAGAGGCAAAAACAGTCAGTTGCCGATCCCGGCTCCAGGAAAGCGCCCTGGGGTAAAATTCGTCGTTGTTGAAGACTTCTATGCCCCTGACCAGGCCTTTGTCTATCATATCCTGCTGGAATTCGGTCAACAGACAGGTATCCAGTGCCCAGGCCGGATGGTTGTACATGATGAAGGCCCCCTGGTCATAAGCGGCCTGCAAGGCTTTTTCAGGATCTGCCTGCTCAATACCATTGGCATCCTGAATAAACAACGCATTGAAATGACCAATCACCCCCTGTTTGCGCGTAACCTCGGTCCCTCTGATAAGCATGATCCCATACTCCTGCGCCACCGGTAAGGCCAGTTCGTAGGAAGTATTAAAATCTCCGCTAACATATTCTTTGAAGGGACGGTATTCAATATGATCGGTAATGGCCAGTACATCCAGTCCCTGTGCCCAGGCTTCCCCTACGCGGTAAGTCGGCCATACCAGGCCGTCTGAAAATACAGTATGGGTATGGAAGTCACATCGTAACACGGTATACCCGTTCACTTGAGGCAAAGCCATCTCCACCCGGTTAAAATTTTTCTTTTCGGGAAAATTCTGTTTGTTCACATTCTGCGCAAATAGCCCCAAATGGGCCGTTATCAAAATAAAAAGTACAAAATAGCGCATGGTTTATTATTTTACATTAGAACTTTTCAGATTCCTCATTTTGGCAAAAGACAGGATCAGCCCCAGCACGATGGACAACGAGGCGGCAAACAGCACCCGGTACTGCCCGGGCAGCAGGAACGTGATGGTATGCGCAGGGATCCAGAACACCGGGATGGTCACGCCCACGATCTCCTTGATGAACCGCCCCCAGTCTATCTGCGGAATAACCTCGGCAAAGGTCACCTTTTCCCCCAAAAACCGTTTATCAATATACACATCGGTAATGCGGTGCGCAGCCATGAACACCGGCCCAAAAGTCAGATTCATGATTGCCGAGATGAACAACGCACGGCGCAACCTGGAAATGAACTGCACCACCGGCGGGCAGGTATCGCTGCATTCCTGGATCAGTAGTCCCTGCGAGGCAGCACTGTCCACACCCCCCGAGAAAACCGCAAACATCAGCACGATCAGCATCCCCAGGATCCCCCACACCAGCATCTTTGGCAGCATGCCCCTGACCCTGACCCACCTTTTATGCACCAGCCTGGCCGCCAGAAACTCGCCCATCATTGAAAGGATGGCAAATTTTACAAATCCCATGATATAGGGAACCTTTGCCGTAAGCTCCACAAACACCTTGTGTGTAGGAGGCCAGATCAGGAAACCGGCAATCAGCGCCAGCACCCCCACCCATATTGCAGTTCCGAATTTTGACATAAACAAAGATAAAAATCTCAGAGATTCTGCGCAACTGCATTCCTTGTTACAGCGTATAATGCTCATATTCTTTTATTTGTATTTTGATATAATACAGATTTGCGCAGAATCTCTGAGATTACCCTATCTTTACACCCATGAAAAAGCACATCACACTTATAGCCACCCTGGTTATTTGCGTTCTGGGGACACAGAGTGTTCAGGCGCAGACAATTCCGGTGATCCCTCAGGATCCCCAAATAGAAAAACAAATTGACAAGATTTTGTCTAAAATGACCCTGACCGAAAAGGTAGGGCAGATGACGCAGCTGGATGTCAACCTGCTGCTGCCCAACATGCAAGCCCAAATGATGAAATTGATCTCACTTTCACAAGAGGATCTGGAAGCCTTAATCAAAGAGCACGGACTGGAAAATGAATACGATGCAGCCGATCTGGCCAACAAGGACAAACTGCGGCAGAACGGATTCAAATTCTACCAACTTCAGCAACAGATACAGATGAAGAAGGGCATTACCTTTGACACGGCCATCATGGACTCGGTATTTGTCAAATACAAAGTAGGGTCCATCCTCAATACGCCCTATACCACGGCCCAGAGCGTCAAGGAGTGGAATCATATCATCAAGACCATCCAGGACAAATCTCTGGAAGCCATTGGGATACCTTGTCTCTACGGATTGGACCAGATCCACGGATCTACTTATATTTCCGACGGCACGCTGTTCCCGCAGGGAGTAAACATGGCTGCTACCTTCAACCGGGAACTGGCCCGCCGTACGGGTGAGGTTACCGCCTACGAAACACGGGCCGGAGGCATTCCCTGGTCGTTCAACCCGGTACTGGACATGGGCCGCCAACCGGCATGGCCCCGCCAGTGGGAAGGCTACGGCGAAGATCCCTACCTGGCCTCGGAAATCGGACGGGAAGTCATACTCGGCATGCAGGGAGATGATCCCAACCGCATCGGCAAAGAAAACATCTCGGCCTGTCTGAAACATTACATGGGCTACGGCGTGCCGTTTAACGGACTGGACCGCACCCCTGCCATCATCAACGAGCAGGACATGCGCGAAAAGCAATTTGCCCCGTTCCTGGAGGCGCTGCGTAACGGAGCGCTGTCCATCATGACCAATTCATCGACCATCAACGGGGTGAACGGCGTGGCCAACCCCATCCTGCTGACCCAATGGGTCAAGGAAGACCTGGGTTGGGACGGGATGATCGTAACGGACTGGGCCGATATTACCAGCCTGCATGAGCGCGACCGGATTGCCTCGTCCTATAAAGAAGCGGTCAAAATGGCCATCAACGCGGGCATTGACATGGCCATGGTCCCTTCCAGCTGGCAGTTTTGCATAGATTTGAAAGAACTGGTAGAGGAAGGCGAAGTACCCATGAGCCGCATTGACGATGCCGTAAGGCGGATTCTGCGCCTGAAATTCCGTTTGGGTCTGTTTGATACGCCTTATACCGTATTGAAGGATTATCCCCGCTTTGGAGATCCCGCCTTTGCTGCGCTTTCCCTGGAAGCAGCCGAAGAATCCATGGTACTGCTGAAAAATGAAAACAACATCCTGCCGCTTCCCAAAGGCAAAAAGATCCTGGTAGCAGGGCCCAATGCCCATACCATGCGGGGCTTGAACGGGGGTTGGAGCTATACCTGGCAGGGAAGCGGGATTGATCGTTTTACGGAACAATTCAATACCATCCTGGAAGCCATGCAAAACGAATTCGGGCCCGGGAACATTATTTACGAACCGGGCGTGCTATACAACGAGCAAGGATTCTGGACCATGGAACACGAACCGGAAATTGAAAAAGCAGTAGCTGCAGCTGACGGAGCAGATTACATCATGATATGCATAGGAGAAAATTCCTATTGTGAAACGACAGGGAACATCAACGATTTGCATATTTCACAAAACCAGGCCGACCTGGTAAAAGCATTGGCCGCCACAGGCAAACCTGTCATACTGGTTCTGAACCAGGGCCGTCCGCGTGTCATAGCCGACCTTGTACCGCTGGCGCAAGGCATAGTAAACGTAATGCTTCCAGGCAATTACGGAGGAGACGCCCTGGCCGACCTCCTTTCAGGAGAAGTGAATTTCAGCGGCCGGATGTCTTTCACCTACCCCAGCGGCCCCAACGGGTACACCACCTACGATTACAAAGTATGTGAAGCCCGCTCCCCCATCGAAGGTCCTTATGATTATTTTGCCAACACCCACATCCAGTGGCCTTTCGGATTCGGGCTCAGCTATACAACTTTTGCCTATTCCAACCTGAAGACAGATAAAACATCGTTTACGGCCGGGGATGAACTGACCTTTACCGTGGATGTGAAAAACACAGGCAACGTAGCCGGAAAGGAAAGTGTACTGCTCTACTCTTCAGACCTTTATGCTTCTTTAATGCCGGATAACAGGCGTCTTAGGGCTTTTGACAAGATATCCCTGAATCCGGGCGAAACGCAAACCGTCACCCTGACCATCCCGGCACAAGATTTGGCTTTTGTGGGACAAGACGGAAAATGGGTGCTGGAAGAAGGAGACTTCAAGATAGGCATTGGTGATCAGAGCCTGATGATCCGTTGCACCAAAACCCACAAGTGGGAGCAGCCCAACCGCCCGTGAATCTTGAAGATGACGCGCCACTGTACGTTTACCCAAAATGCATGGTGCTGTTTTTCTGTCAGTTGCGCCTTAGCAGTTACTCAAGTGGCGCGTTATCTTCAAGATGAAACCGCATCTCGGCAGGATTTGCCGAGGTATAGGGATCCCATCGTGGAAGACCTTCCGCGTTGGGATCTCCTTTTTTCATGAAGGAGGTCCAGTGGTCGATCATCCGGTGGCTCAGCATACGGTCTTCCCCGGTAAAAGGCCGCCAGGCACGATCCAGAGTCCCGAACACGTACCACAACTCGGCCGAGTGGAACGCGCCGTTGTCGTCCCCGGGCAATTCCCGGTCAAAGCGGTAAATGTATGCCGGCCGCCTGCCCCGGTATTCCAGCGCGATGCTTAAATCGTAAAGCGACTGGCCGGTCATCAGGGGACTCAGATCGTCCTTGCACCCGCCTACCATGAAAGGAATGTCGGCAATGTCCCCTTCCATGGCCGCTTTGCTGAATTCTTCCACCAGCACGTACTGGTCAATATTGGGACGGAGCATCATAAAACGTTTGTTTTGGATCATCCACCCGGTGAACAACTGCTGCAACGCCTCAAAGGTCATGGCCCTCATTTGTTCCAGGGTGTTGATATCCGTATCGGCAAACAATTCCTGTCCCACCTGCTCCATCTGAGGAAGAAAAGGCGTTGTACTCAACCCGCTCAATCCTCCACCACTCTGGATAATGGCCCGTTGCATCTTATCATGGCTCAAAGGCGACGTGACCATTGCCTGAACACTCCCGGCCCCGGCAGATTGTCCGAATACGGTAATATTATGGGGGTCTCCGCCAAATTGTTCAATATTTGCGATGACCCAGTCCAAAGCAGCAATCTGGTCCAACAGCCCGTAATTCCCTGAAGAATTATTGGGACTTTCCGCGGTCAGTAACGGATGTGCCAGGTAACCCAACAGACCCAAACGGTAATTTATAGTCACCAGGATCACTCCCCGCTTGGCGTATTCCATCCCGTCAAATTCTATCTCGTGACCGAATCCCTGCATATAAGCCCCTCCATGGATCCACAAGGCCACCGGAAGTTTTTCCCGGGGCTTTCCGGGAGCAGGCGTCCACACATTCAGATACAGGCAGTCCTCACTGCGTAACGGATCCCCGTTGGCAAAGAACTCTTTTACGTAATCGATTCCCCCACCGGACGTACCGCTCACTTTATCAGTCTGCGGGGCGGCAGGGCCAAAGGTATCTGCCAGAAGCACACCTTCCCATGGGACAACCGGCTGCGGTTCTTTCCAGCGCAGATCCCCAACCGGGGGTGCTGCATAAGGAATTCCCCTGTACACATATATGCCGGGAATTTCGGTTTCCACTCCCTGAACCTTACCTCCCGTGATTTTCAGCACAGGCTCGCTGCTGCATGCAGCCAGCAGCATTATCCCAATAAGCAATAGCAACTTTTTCATGGCTGCAATTTAGGGAATCTCAGAGATTCTGCGCAACTTGGGTTTATTAAAAATTGTAACAAGCTGTGTAATAGTATATTGGAATTTATGGTTTGGAATTCTTGCGCAGAATCTCTGAGATTCCCCTACCTTTGCTGCATGAAATTGGTATTCCTTGACGCAGCAACCATGGGGGATGACATTGATCTGAGCCCCTTTGAACAGTTTGGAGCATTAACTGTATATCACAATACCCTGCCGCAAGAGGTGATTCCCCGCATTGCAGAAGCCGACATCGTGTTGGTCAACAAGGTAAAGATCTCACGGGAACATATGGAGGCGGCCAAAGAGCTGAAATTGATCTGTGTGGCGGCCACCGGGATGGATATCATAGACCTGGAATTTGCGGCCAAGGCAGGGATCACAGTGATGAACGTAGCCGGGTATTCCACAGACAGCGTGGCGCAGACTACTTTTTTGCATATCCTTTCCTGTGTACAACAGGGTCCGTATTTCAACCAGTTTGCCCATTCACAGGCATATGCGGAAAGCGGACTCCCCACACACTTCGGGGGGCGGTATTTCCACGAACTCCATGGCAAGCGCATGGGAATCATCGGGATGGGCGCCATCGGGCAGAAGGTGGCAGGCATCGCCTCGGCATTCGGTATGGACGTGGTATATTATTCTTCCTCGGGGAAAGACCGTACCGGCGGGCAATACCGGCGGGTGGAACTGGTTGAGCTGCTGCGCACCTCGGATGTGGTGACCATCCATTCCCCCCTCAATGCAAAGACGCGCGGATTGATTGGCAAAGCCGAGTTGGACATGATGAAAAACTCGGCATACATCTTCAACATGGGACGGGGTGCCATTGTGGACGAATGCGCGCTGGCCCATGCGCTGAACGAAAACCGGCTGGCCGGGGCAGGCATGGATGTGTTCAGTGCCGAGCCGCTTCCTGCAAATCATTGTTATTACCGGGTTAAAGACCGTTCCAAGCTTTTCCTGACACCGCACATTGGATGGGCCTCTATTGAAGCACGCAAGCGTCTGGTAGCCATGATGGTGGACAACATCAATCAATATAAAGCTTCCCGTTCAGGTGATCAATCTCGTGCTGAAAAATAACCGCCGTAAAGCCTGATACCGTGTCGCGAACGATTTGCCAGGAATCCTGATCTCTATAGGCAATCACCACCTGTGTGGAACGCAAGACCGTATCCCTTTCCCCGGGAACCGAAAGGCAACCTTCCCATCCCCACTTTTTTTCTTCACTATACTTTTCAATTACAGGGTTGACATAGAATTCAAAAGGTTCCCCTTCCTTATCCAAACGTTGTACAGCAATCAATTGCTTGCTGATACCCACCTGAGGGGCGGCAATCCCCACCCCGGTGTTGGCAGTATCCCGGACGGTTGCCAGCATACGTGCTTTTAACGTGGCATAGGCCTTTGTTTTCATATCCCTGCGATTCAGGGGACCGGCATTCAAATGCAGAAACCGCAACTCTTCCGGCACCTGGTTGGTAAAAAGCGCCATGATCTTTTCCGAGTCACCGGGTTTGCCTATACGGTGCTTCTCTATGGAAGAAAAATTGCTGCAGGCAACGGCCAGCAATAATAAAAAAGACAGGAGTGTTTTTTGCATGGTCAAAGGTAAAAATCTCAGAGATTCTGCGCAACAACATTCCAATAAAAATGCAAGACCCTGAATGTGAAGATCTTGCAATTTTTAACCGGCGGGACTTGCGCAGAATCTCTGAGATTTTTACTTCCGCTCAATAACGATCACCCCGTTTTGGGCTTTTTTACCGTATTTTTCTATGGCTTTTTCTCCTTTCAATACTTCTATGCTTTCAATGTCGTCGGGAGCGATGTCCGGCAGTTTATCATATTCTTTGCCATCCATTACATACAGAACATTTTCACCAGGAATTTCTTTTGATTTAACTACAATCGTGGACAGTTCCTTTCCTGCTTTGGCTGCATTATCCCCCGGCTCAAATTTCACGGGTATGGTATAGTTTACACGAACCTTTTTCCCTTCTGCCACAGCAGCTTTTTCCCATTTGGGCGAATCGGTCAATACACGGATCACTTCTTTGTCCAGGCTTGGAGAAACTCCTCTGAGGATCTTGATGTCGGATATGCTCCCGTCTTCTGAAACAGTAAAAGATGCAATGACAGTACCTGCCGACTTTTCTTTACGAGCTTCTTCAGGGTAGGTGACGTGCTTCATTACCCATATCTGGAAAGCCTCTTCCCCTTTCCCGTCAACGAAGATGGCAGGTTCCAATCCGAGGTCTTTGGGATCGGTTGACTGTTTAACCTGAGTATCATCCACTTTTCCCCTTAGTCCAAACTTTAGAGGAAAGTTGTAATTCACACTGACTTTTTTCCCTTTTGATATCCCGGGGCGTTCCCATTTTGGGGCAGATTCCAGTACCCGGATGGTTTCTGCGTCCAGCAATGGATGTACTCCCCTCACAATTTTGATGTTTGTTACTTCTCCTTCACTGTTCACCACTAAAGAGGCTACCACCGTACCCTGAATGCCTTTGTTTTTGGCTTCCTCGGGATATTTAACATGTTCAAACACCCAGCGGGTAAATGCTTCTTCCCCTTGCCCGTTAGCGAACAAAGGTTTGGTGTCAAGTATGGCCAGCGGAACCAGCGTATCCTGCCCGCCCTGGGGAAGGGGAATGGCATCGGGCGAAACGGGAACGGCTGCCGGAGGCGAAGGGGGCGAAGGAGGCGGAGGGGGCGGAGGATCCTGGGGTGTCATGTTCTGTTGCAAAGAAATTTTTATATCTTTGACAGAGGATATCTCTGACAACCTGCCGGAGATTTCAGGTGTTGCAAATGCCGTAATGGCAATGAATGCGAGAGGCAGAGCGTACATGCACTTTGCAAACGCCCATTTGCTTGATTTCTTTTTCCACATCATGGTGATTCTTTTTTTGAGTTTACTGTGATTAAAGCTGTTGACCATGGAGTAGCGTCTTGTGCCAACAGCTTTCTTTATTAATAATAATTGGTATTGTTTTGCATTAATGCCTGCTTTAAGGACTGCATCGTCGGCCTGAAATTCATGTACCTGCTGAATGGATTGTTTCATGAGCCACGCTGCGGGATTGAACCATTGAAAAAGAATGAGCAGGTCTGTTAAGATCAGGTCCCGTGAATGGCCCATGCGAATATGCGATAATTCGTGGATAAGGATATCCCGCCCGTCTTCTGTCATGTCGTTTTCAGAAACGACAATGTAGCGCATCCAGCTAAACGGGGCTGTCTCCTGATTATGGACCAGCAGCTTAACTTTTTTCCTTACTCCGGCCAGTTGCTTGCATTCGTCCAGCAGTTCTTCAAATGCGATTTCTTTTCCGTTGTTTCTGTTTTTCCACAATACGGCAGTCAGCTTAATGTAAGAAACGATAAAGAAAAGGATACAGACAAACATGCCGGCGAAATAGATCAGAAGGATCCATTGTACCATACGTGCCATAGCAAAAGATCCGTCAGAGGGATCCATTACGGTAGCAGTCATCCCTTCCGGCAGTATGAGCATCTGCCCTTGCTGTTCCTTTGGCCCAAACCAGGCAAGGGGATCCAAGGATTCCAAAACGCAGAAAGGAAGCAACAGGGAAAGCGGGATGATCAGTAACCATACAATCCTGTTAAACCTGTGAAACGTTTCTTTGGCCAGTAACAGACGGTTGAACAGGTAAAAGAACAGCAGGAAAATTCCGGCTTTCAACAAATATGTAACAAAAGCACCCATGATCAATTGTTTTTTTGCTCCACTTCCGATATGAGTTTTTTCAGTTCGTCCAGGGAGATAGCCTCTTCCTCAATAAGTGAAGAAACCGCACTGAAAGCAGAACTGCTGTAATACTTACGAATGACCCCTTTAAGTGTTGATTTACGAAAGTCTTCACGACTAACTACGGGATAGTACTGGTGTGTATTACCAAAGGCATTGTGGTTCAAAAAATCTTTTTCCTCCAGTCCCCGTACTATGGTTGACAGTGTATTGAAATGCGGCCTGGGTTCAGGGTAGAAGTCCAAAAGTTCCCGTACGAACAGGGGCCCCCTGTCCCAAAAAAAGGTCATTACCTCTTCTTCTTTTGCAGTAAGTTTCATGGTGTATAATTATTTACACCGCTAATATAACTATATTTTTTAGTTATACAACTATTTTATATAGTTAATTGAAAAAATTACTGTTTCCGGGCTATGATTTTTAGTTGGACATTATCCAGACCCCTGTACGCGGTCATGTACATTTTATGCCCTTTGATTGTCAGATGCCAATTGTCGTGATGGTGCTTGTGATATCTTTTTATCCCGTTCCATTCTTTGATGGCATGACCCACCAAAAAATCCCCGTACAAATAATAACGGTGCGGTGAATTGGGTGTCACTGTCCAGGACCGGCCGTCAAACACATGGAAATTATACATTTCTCCGTCAATAAACTCCATCCGGAACCTCTTCCCTTCCATTTCATATTCCCAGGTTCCAAGAATTGCTTGTGAATAATCTTCTTTGGGTTTACGCAATGTTATTGGCCTGTTATCAGAGATATAAACTCCGGCAAAATACGGCTCGGCATAAAAATAAACCAGTTTATCCCGGGTAAGTTTTAAAATGTTCAGGTTCAAATCTAAGGGAATGCCCAATGGGGATGTCCCGGTAATTCTGATTGATCTTTTAGTATCCGAAAGAAATTTAAAAGTATAATCTTCGCCTTGAAACCAACGTACATTAACTGAATCTACATATAAAGGAGAAGCGTGCATTTCAGTTCCGTCCGGGTCAAACCGCAGTACAAAAAAATCGTTTGTATGAATATCCTGCCCGTCAACACTTTCCATAACCCAGGTTCCATAGAGCAATTCTTCTTTAATCTCGTTTTTACAGCCTGAAATTGAGAGGAGCAGCAAACCAGCTAGTAACCATCTCATAGCGAAAGTTATAATATGACCTTGTAAAGATAAAAAAAACACGGAATTAAGCAATTAACGGGACGATTTTACAACCGGAATGTCAGTCCATTTGGTGGTATATTGAGGAGAAAGCCGCTGCCGGTTCATTTTAATCCCTTCGCGGGATTCTGTAGCTACAGCCAGTGTTCCGTGACCGATCCTTTCGTTCAATTGATCCATCACTTTCATCAGACGGGATTGTTTTACCCTGTCCAGATTATCGTACAAATTCAATTGAACCGCATCTTCCGGTATAATCCCCGTTAAAATGACACCTGCTTTCTTGTAACCGTACCCTTTCCTGTACAGGAAAGACAATTCTTTAAGAACAACACGGTTAATCTCAAGTGTACTTGAGGCGGCCACAGGAAACGTAAACATACGGCTTTCGTATTGCTGGGGAGATTCTTCTTTAAAACGGTTGGTCAACAGAAATACAATGACCTGGTGACAGGCACTTTTTTGCCGCCGGAGCTTTTCACATACCATAGACGTAAAAAGCGATACCTGTTCTGAAATTTTTCCGGTATCATACATTTCACGGGCAAAACTGCGTGATACGCAAATCTGCTTTTTTGGCGGCACGATACCCAGAAAATCTATACAGGATTCTCCTTTCAGTTCATTTTGTGTGCGCAGCCCGTTTATGCTCATTTGTTTTTGCACCCATTCCGGGGGCAGGGATACAAAATCCGCTGCGGTATGTACTCCGTAAGTATGCAGTTTTTGTGAATACCTTCTCCCGATACCCCAAATATCTTCCACAGGAACCGTTTTGAGGATTTCCCGGATATCCTCTTTTTGGTGCAAAAAGTAACCGCCTTGCAGCTCCGGACGCTTTTTGCAGTATTTGGAGGCGATCTTGGCCAGTGTTTTGGTGGGAGCAACCCCCACTGATACCGGTATTCCCGTGTTTTTAAAGCACATTGCCGAGGCCTTTTTCGCAAAGGCATCCAGATCTGTCTGTTCCAGCCCCCTCAGGTCCAGAAATGCTTCGTCGATGGAATAAATTTCAATGGCCGGTGCCAGTTGACGCAAAGTCTGGTGGATCCGCCCGGACATGTCCCCGTAAAGGGCAAAATTGGATGAAAAAACAGCTACATTGTATTTTTCAACGATATCCCGGATCTTAAAAAGGGGAACGCCCATTGTTATACCAAGCGCTTTGGCCTCGTTGCTTCGCGAAACAGCACATCCGTCGTTGTTGGAAAGGACAATTACCGGACGTCCGTTCAAACCCGGATTGAACACTCTTTCGCAACTTACGAAAAAATTATTACAATCGGCCAGTGCATACATAATCAGAGTTTTTTGATCACATAACGGACCACACCCCAAATGGTGAAATGATTGTCTTCCGTAATATGGATGGGTTTATATGCTTTATTGGCCGGAATCAGCATTAAATGATCGTTGTGCCGTTCCACGCGTTTTAACGTAAATTCACCATCCACGTAACATATGGCAATACAACCGTCGTATGGATCCACCGATTTGTCCACAACCAGAATATCCCCGTCCCCTATCCCGTCATTGATCATGCTGTTACCACTTACGCGCGCATAAAACGTAGAAGCAGGATTTTTAACGATCTCCCGGGTTATGTTCAATCGCATATCCGAGAAATCCTCCGCAGGAGAAGGGAATCCACATTTGACACCGTCTACAACCGGCAATTCCGTTTCTTCTTCTGTAGGTTTGTATATTTTTACAACCTTTTTCATGGAAACAAAGTTAGAAAAAAAAGTGGTGCAGAATCCCAGAGATTCTGCACCACTGTATGAGTGACCCCGACAGGATTCAAACCTGTAACCTTTTGATCCGTAGTCAAATGCTCTATTCAGTTGAGCTACGGGGCCGGAAAACTATACCTCAGCTTTAGCTGTTTTGTCCAGGTTGACCCTTCTTTCTTTAATACGGGCTTTCTTACCTGTCAGATTACGGAGGTAATAAATACGGGCACGGCGAACTTTTCCGTATTTGTTTACTTCAATGGAATCAATAAAAGGAGACGTATAAGGGAATATACGCTCTACTCCCACTCCGTTTGAAATCTTGCGAACGGTAAACGTTTCGGATACTCCGGAACCTTTACGCTGAATGCACACTCCGCGGAACTTTTGCAGACGTTCCTTGTTCTCATCCTTTATCTTATAGGTAACCGTTATGGTATCCCCTGATTTAAAATCCGGAAAGTTTTTACTTTCTCCTGCAAATGCTTGCTCTGCTGCTTTTCTTAAGTCCATCTTCGTACGTATCGTATTAATTTTGGGCTTGCAAAGGTAGTGCTTTTTTCTTTTTACCCAAACTTTTTGTAAACATTTATTTGTACATCGCCCCGCCGATATTATCGTGCAGGCTCCCGGTCACCGATGACAAACAGGACGGGATGTCACTTACATACAAAACGCCCAGAAATGCAAAGATAAGGGCTTCTTTGAAATTTACCGTAAGATCATCGGGAATATGGAAATTTACCTTTTCTGCCACAGCTGCCATACGCTCCATCAAATATCTATTGAAAGCCCCGCCGCCTGTGACCAGCACCTTTGATCCGGGTCGTACGTGATAAGAGGTTTGTAAGGCTATGTGTTCACAATACGTGGCCAGAATATCGTCCGTTGTCATCCCGAACGAATCGATCAGCGGAAGTACTTGCCCTTCCACCCACTCCCTGCCCAGGGATTTTGGGCCGGTCTGCTCATAAAAAGGAAGTCGGTTAAGCGCATCCAAAACCGTATGGTTCACATTTCCTCGCCGGGCACGGTTCCCGTCTTTATCATAATCATCCCCTGTCTGCCGGGTATAATGGTTCAATACGTAGTTTACTGCGGTTATATCATAAGCCTTTCTTGTACCGCCCTCTCCTTCAGAAGATATATTGGAAAAACCGCCCAAATTCAGACAATAGTCAAAATCCCCGAACAGGTACCGGTCACCTACCGGTACCAGGGGAGCTCCCTGTCCGTGAAGTGCCACATCGGTAGTCCGGAAATCGCATACTGCAGGGATGCCGCTTTCTGCTGCAATACCGGCTCCGCTACCTATCTGGCTTGTGAGCCGGACTGAAGGCTGGTGAAAGATCGTATGCCCGTGGGATGCTACCAATTGTGGTTTAACGCGGAATCTCTCCATAAACGCCTTTACCTGCTCTCCCAGGTAAATACCGTAATCGGAATGCAAGCGGGCGTATTCCAGTGCCGTCATGGATTGTGCCGTTGCCAATGAATTTTTGAGCTCATCCGGATATGTGACAGCATCTGCACATTCAACCCGGTAGGACCATTTCCCGTTTTTAAGCATAAAAGTGGCCATGCACAGATCCAGTCCGTCCAGCGAGGTTCCCGACATCAGTCCCAGAGCAGTAATGCCTTCTTCAGGATTAAAGGTTACCATAAAAATTCTGTATTATATTCTGTACGATTATTTTTCTGATCCACTACCAGTAATGTGAGTTTATGTTTTGTGCCCTTTGTTATCCTTTTGGGATCCAGTATACACGTAACTCTTGAACGTTTACCGTCATGTATGCCCAACACCCATTTTCCGTCTATGGTCAGGTCATAGGAACGTATCCCGGAACATTCGTCTTTAATAGTGAAATAAACACTTCTGCGCCCACGCAGATCTGCCCCCTTTCCAAAAGAAGCACTTACAGAAGGAGGTATGGTATCCACATCTATCCGGAAGCGACCAAAGGCATTGCTTTGAAACGAAACAATACTGTCCCGGCAAATACCTCCAACCGATCTCCAGAGGCTCGGATCGGCCTCTGCCATGTGTGGATCACGCCCTTTGTCCAACTGGCGCAAAACCACAACTTTGTCGTAAAGTGTCTCCGGAACAGAAGCGGGAACCTGCCATTGAACCTGCATGGGCAAATGAAGCGGTTCTTCCGCCGTATGCAGGAACCACTCCACAGAATCAACACGAATAGCCCGAAACATTATGTCTTTATATAAAGCTTTTTCCGGTATTTTTACATGGATATCCCCGGCATTTAGGATGTTTGTCGCATTCCAAAGAAAACGTTTTTCATATTCTTCCTGTAAATCCTGAGTTTGGGGAAAATCAATATTAGAAGGTATGTCAGTTACCAGGATATCCAATCCACCCTTTTTTCTGACTGTAAAACTTCGTTTGGCCCGGTTTCCGGCACCATCATGTATTACAATTGACAACAGATGATCCAAAGTGTCGTTTAAAGAGAACAACCCCCCGGTTGGAGCTTCAATACGGGTATCCGCTATAACATTGCCCGGTTCCACCCATGTTTTGAGCAAACTTTTGCCGTTAGAGACCCTTTCCGGATAATAAACCAGGGATAAAATATACCTGGTATGATCCAGGAGAAGATCCCGGTTAGTATATCTGTAAACGAGTGTAGTATCCAGAAACACCTCCCATTTTTCTATGCCCATCCGGGACCAGGTATTGTTCATCCTGTCTATGGCATCTACAGCTACAAAAAAAGAGTCAGCCACATTGACGGCAATATGATTCCTGTTTCCTTCAAAACCGGCCGTCAGGCGCGTATGGACGATTCCGTCAGGATGGGTATTGTAACCGTAAAACTGTATGGTCCTGAATTCCGGCGGCAATGTATCCTCGATCTCGTACACTCCTTGACGGATCAGATTGGCAGTGATATAAGAAGATGATAAAAGAGAATCCCTGTAACGGATCTCAAAATGCAAATGCGGACCCGCCGAATCCCCGGAATTTCCAGCCCTACCAATTTGTTGTCCTTTATGAACGGGGAACATTTCCGGAGGGCAATCCAACGCCACATTAAAGGTTTGTCCGGCATATTGCTCTTCTTCCACATATGCAGCAATGTCAGGAGAAAATGAATCCAGGTGTCCGTATAGTGAAACTGTTCCGTTGGGATGGGTTATCTGCAGTGCATTCCCATACCCACCGGAAGATACTGTGATCCGCGAAACATATCCGTCTGCGACCGCATAAACGGGAGCCCCGGATACACCGCCAACACGAAAATCATAACCGGTATGAAAATGCGTAGCACGAAATTCGCCCATACTCCCGCTCAAAGTAAGTGGTTTTATAGACAGCGGAGAAGCGTAATAGCCTTCCAAATCCTTTTCCTGAGCCCAAAGTGATACAAAAACAAAACCCAGTGCTGTCACAAGCACCGGTATGCGTTTCAAACAAGGAACCATCACGAAAACATTTTTTTCATCCGGTCAAAGAAATTGCGTTCTTCTTTGGCGGGATTCGGAGCAAAGTTAGAAGAATCCTTCAGTTTGGACAACAATTCTTTTTCTTCCCTGCTTAATTTCTTTGGAGTCCACAATTGCACAAATACCAACAGATCTCCTGTCCCGTATCCGTTAACATCGGGAAGTCCTTTGCCCCTGAGGCGCAATATACGACCGCTTTGTGTGCCCGGATCCACTTTTATTTTGACTTTACCGTCAATAGTAGGAATTTCCATATCATCTCCCAGAGCAGCCTGGGCATAGGAAACAAACAAGGTATAGATCAAATCGTGACCGTCACGCTGCAATTCCGGATGCGGTTCTTCTTCAATGACTACAAGAAGATTGCCATTCACACCACCACGTTTGGGTGCATTCCCTTTCCCGCTGATGGTCAATTGCATTCCTTCTTCCACACCTTTTGGTATAGAGAACGATATTTCCTCGGCTTCCTTGACTACACCTTCCCCTTTACAAACCGGACAGGGATTTACAATGATCTTTCCTTCCCCGTGACAGGCCGGACAGGGACTAGAACTCTGCATTTGTCCCAGGAATGTATGAGTGATACGTGTAAAGACTCCCGAACCGTTACAAGTGGGACAAGTCTTAGTATCGGATTCTGATACCGCACCTTTACCTCCACAGTGACTGCAAGTTTTGAGCTTATTGATCTTAACTACTTTATTGGCTCCGTAAGCGATCTCTTTCAATGTCAGTTTTACGCGAATGCGTATATCTGAGCCGCGACGCACTCCACGCCTGGGATTGGTACGTCCGCCAAAGGCACTGCCGAACGGACTTCCTCCGAAAGCTTCACCAAATATATCCCCAAACCGGGAAAATATATCGTCCATTGTAAAACCTCCTGCAAATCCGCCGGGTCCGCCTGCTCCCATTCCGTCCACTCCTGCGTGACCAAACTGGTCGTAGCGGGATTTTTTTGTGGGGTCGCTCAGTACGTCATAAGCCTCGGCAGCTTCCTTAAAGTTATCCTCAGCTGTTTTATCTCCCGGATTCTTATCCGGATGGAATTGCAGTGCTTTTTTACGGTACGCTTTTTTTATTTCCTCGGAAGATGCGTTTTTATCTACTCCCAGAACTTCATAATAATCTCTTTTGGCCATAATGCTGTCTATTCGCCCACTACTACGTTAGCGAACCTGATTACTTTTCCGTTTAGTGTATATCCTTCCAATGCCACATCTATGATCTTTCCTTTCATCTTTTTTTCTTTGACAGGCACTTTAGCTATTGCACAATGAAAATCCGTATCCAGCGACTTTCCTTTGGCTTCTATGATTTTCAGTCCTTTACCCTGTAAAAAGGTAAGGAGCTTATTGTAGATCAGCCGCACACCTTCCACAGAATGCGGATCGGCATTTTCCAGCTGTTCCAGTGTGGAAAGTGCTCGCTGGCAATCATCCAGCACGGGCAACATTCCTTTGATAACCTCTTCAGAAGCCGTCAGAACAAGTTCCAGCCGTTCCCTGGCCGTGCGTTTCCGGTAATTGTCAAACTCGGCCTGAAGGCGCAACAGCCTGTCGTTCGCCTCGTCCAGTTTCTTCTGCAGACCGGAATCCTGCTGAACCTGTTCTTCTTGTTGCTGAGCATCTTCTGCCTTTTGCTGAGCCTGTTCCGCCTGCTGCGGTTGTGACTCTTGCTGCTCCTGCTGTTCTAAATGATCAACATCAGGCCCGGGTTGGGCCTGATGTTTCTTTGTCTTTGCTTCAGCCATATTATTTGACCTCCTCAAAATCTACATCCTTAACTTCTCCGTCTTCATTGCCGGTATCACTGCTACCGTTTCCTGGTTGTTCCCCTTCAAAAGGAGGTTGCTGCTGCGGTCCCTGGCCCCCTGCCTGGGACGCTTTGTACATTTCCTCGGATGCGGCATGCCAGGCTTTGTTCATGGCCTCCAGGGCGCTGTCAATGGCAGCAAGATCCTGAGATTTATGCGCTTTCTTCAGATTTTCCAAGGCTTCTTCAATAGGCGCTTTTTTATCTGCCGGCAATTTATCCCCATACTCTTTGAGTTGTTTCTCTGTCTGGAAGATCATGCTGTCGGCCTCGTTGATTTTATCTATACGCTCTTTTTCCTTCTTATCGGCATCTTCATTGGCTTTTGCCTCGTCTCTCATCTTTTTGATCTCATCTTCTGTAAGGCCCGAGGAAGCTTCAATACGGATTTTCTGCTCTTTCCCGGTTCCTTTATCTTTTGCCGAGACATTCAAAATACCGTTGGCGTCAATGTCGAACGAAACTTCAATCTGAGGCACTCCGCGGGGTGCGGGAGCTATTCCGTCCAGATGGAACCGACCGATGGTCTTGTTGTCACGTGCCATGGGCCGTTCTCCCTGCAACACATGGATCTCAACCGAAGGCTGGTTGTCACTGGCCGTGGAAAATACCTGTGATTTTTTTGTAGGTATGGTTGTATTGGCTTCAATTAGTTTTGTCATCACACCGCCCAGGGTTTCAATACCCAGGCTCAGAGGAGTTACGTCAAGCAACAAAACGTCTTTCACGTCACCGGAAAGCACACCGCCCTGTATGGCAGCACCTACGGCAACCACCTCGTCCGGATTTACACTCTTGTTTGGTGTTTTTCCAAAGAATTTCTGTACCAGTTGCTGAATAACCGGTATACGTGTTGAACCGCCCACCAGTATTACATCATCAATATCGGAGGCCTTCAGCCCGGCATCAGAAAGGGCTTTTTTACAAGGCTCCATGGTACGTTGTACCAGGTTGTCTATCAATTGTTCGAATTTTGCCCTTGACAAGGTTTTGACCAGGTGTTTGGGAACACCGTCAACGGGCATGATGTAAGGCAGGTTGATCTCTGTGGAATTCTGACTGGAGAGCTCTATCTTGGCTTTTTCTGCTGCCTCTTTCAGACGTTGCAATGCCATTGGGTCTTTACGAAGGTCCAGTCCGCTGTTGTCAGAAGCAAATTCCTCAGCAAGCCAGTCGATCACAGCCTGGTCAAAATCGTCTCCGCCAAGGTGCGTGTCACCGTTGGTGGATTTCACTTCAAATACACCGTCTCCCAGTTCCAGGATAGATATGTCAAAAGTTCCGCCACCCAGATCATATACAGCAACCTTCATGTCTTTGTGCATTTTATCCAGGCCGTAGGCCAATGCGGCAGCAGTAGGTTCATTGATGATACGACGCACTTTCAGACCGGCAATTTCCCCGGCTTCTTTAGTGGCCTGACGTTGTGAATCACTAAAATAAGCAGGTACAGTTATTACGGCTTCGGTCACTTCCTGTCCCAGAAAATCTTCTGCTGTCTTTTTCATCTTTTGCAGTACCATAGCAGAGATTTCCTGCGGTGTATATAAACGTTCGTCAATTTTCACGCGGGGTGTATTGTTATCTCCTTTTTCCACCACATAAGATACCCTGTTGCGTTCCAGGGCTACTTTATCAAATGTTTCTCCCATAAAACGCTTTATAGAATAAATGGTTCTGTGGGGATTTGTAATAGCCTGACGTTTGGCCGGATCACCAATTTTACGTTCACCGTTATCCGCAAATGCGACAACAGAAGGAGTTGTCCGTTTGCCTTCCGAATTAATGATAACAACCGGTTCGTTACCTTCCATAACGGCAACGCACGAGTTGGTGGTTCCCAAGTCTATACCAATAATTTTTCCCATAATAATATTTTTAATTTTAATAATTTCCGAATTCTGTCCTGACTTGCTCAATAGTTATGCCAAAAGAGATTTACTGACAGGTTGGCAGTTTACAGGATTGTTTATCTTTGTTACCATGTCATATCTTGCAGATAATTCCATAGCACAACGCATTCTTTACGAAGACAACCACCTTCTGGTAGTAAGTAAACTTTCCGGAGAGATCGTACAGGGAGATAAGACCGGTGATATGCCTCTGAGTGAGATCCTTAAGAATTTTATTAAGGAAAGAGATCATAAACCGGGCAATGTGTTTATGGGTGTACCACACCGTCTGGACCGTCCCGTTAGCGGCATATGTATATTTGCCAAAACATCCAAATCGCTGGAACGCCTGAACCGGATGTTCCGTGACGGAGAAGTACAAAAAACCTACCTGGCGCTGGTATCCAAAAGACCTCCGGCAGACAGTGCCCTGCTTACACACTACCTTACCCGTAATGAAAAGCAAAACAAGTCTTACGCCAGGGAAATGCCTGCAGAAGGCGCCCGCGAAGCTAAATTACGTTACAAGTACCTGGAAAGCACCCATAAATACCACCTGCTGGAAATTGACCTTTTAACGGGCAGACACCACCAGATCCGTTGCCAGCTGGCTGCCATCGGATGTCCCATTAAAGGAGATCTGAAATACGGTGCCCGCCGTTCCAATCCCGACGGCAGCATTTCCCTTCACGCCTACCGGGTAACTTTAGATCATCCCGTCAGAAAAGAACCGCTTGTGATCACAGCCCCCTGGGATCCTTTTGACCCCTCTCCGTAACACCTGCAGAATCACATAATAAATTGTTATTGGTCATCCCGCTTGGACTGGGCTTATTATTACTGTCTGCCTGTAACAAAAAAGACAATAATGGTGGCATTACAGGCAGCATCACCGATATTGACGGTAACACCTATAAAACCATAGTCGCCGGCTCCCAGGAATGGATGGCAGAGAACCTTAAGGTGACCAGATACAAAAACGGTGAAGCCATACCCACGGGTTTGAGCCAGAGTGAATGGGACAACACAACAAACGGCGCTTATGCCATCTATGACAACAATGAAAGCATGGGGGAAGCCTATGGCCTGCTGTATAATTGGTATGCGGCAACCAGTAACAAAGGTTTGTGCCCGGAAGGCTGGCATGTACCCAGTGATGATGAATGGACCCAATTCTTTGATTATTTGATTGCCTCAAACAGCCAGGCTACGGAGGAAAACCTGGGAATCATGTTGAAATCCTGCCGCAAGGTCAATTCCTCATTAGGGGGTAATTGCAGTACATCTGTTCATCCGCGATGGGACTCGGGTGGCACGCACGATGGCACAGACGATTTCGGTTTTTCCGGCCTTCCGGGTGGGGTGCTTTTTATTGACGGATTATACGATGCACTTGGACACGCAGCCGTATGGTGGACGACTTCAGAAGTTGATTATGGAGATGGTAATATGAGTGAAGACGAGGTTGCATGGTTCCTGGAATTGGGAATGCACTACGAATTTGTTTTCCGCAACTGGGAATGGAAAGCTACCGGATGCAGCATCCGTTGTGTAAGGAATCTGTAAGAAAAACCGGTTAAAGATTGTTTGTCAGATCCCCGGCCAATAGATTTGTATGCAACCCGGACGACAGGGCCCTGTCTCCCGCCAGTCCGTGTAAATAGACCCCAAGAACAGCCGCTTTTTGCGGGTCGTATCCCTGTGCAAGCAAACCCAGAATGATCCCTGTAAGAACGTCCCCGCTCCCGGCCGTTGCCATGCCAGGATTTCCGGTGGGATTAAACCGGTGGGGACCTTCCGGTGTGGCCGTCAGCGTATACCTGCCTTTCAGAACAACAACAATATTTTTATCCCACGCCATTTTTACGGCCTGCATAGCCCTTTCCTGACCGTCTTTTGCCTTGGATCCTCCGCTGGCAGTGACCAGTCTGTCAAATTCACCGGGATGTGGTGTTATCACAGTTCCTGCAGGGATCAGGGACATCATCATTGGATTTGCCGAGATAATGTTCAGCGCATCGGCGTCCAGCACCAGCGGTGGGGCCGGTTTCATTTCATTGAGCAAACCCAGCAATTGTCTCATAAGCTCCGAGGTTTCGGAGGCAGTCCCCAGACCGGGGCCTGCTCCGATGGCCGTATACAAGGTCTTGCCGTGCATCAGTCCTCCGGGCAAATCACCCGAGACATCCGTCCCCCTGTCCACTGATAGCATGGCTTCAGGAAGCATCCCGTAAAAAGCCGCTTCCCCGGCAGCGGGAACATGCACTGTCAGCAACCCGGTCCCGGTACGCAAACATGAACGTGCCGCCAGCATGGCTGCTCCTATCTTCCCGCGACTTCCGGCAATAAGCAGCGCATGCCCGAAATTGTTTTTGTAGGCAAAAGGATGGCGTTTCTCCGGATAACACGCTTTAAAGTAATCAGCGGAAGTCATCACAAACGGACATTCCACCCCCGGGTAATCCGTGCTTCCCATGCCAATATCCAGCACTTTCCACTCCCCTGTATAAGGATAAGCCTCGGCAAAAAAGAAGGAGAATTTCGGGAACTGGAATGCATAAGTTACGTTTGCCCGGACAACAGATCCGGAGGGATCCGGGAGCCCTTCCCCGGGAAGTCCGGAAGGGATATCCACAGCATAAACCTTTGCATTCAGGTTGTTTATATCATCAATAACACGACCGTAACGTCCTGTAACCGGACGCGTCAGGCCTGAACCGAACAATCCGTCAACAACCAGGGTATCCCGGTGAAATCCGGATAAAAGGTCCTGCCATGCTTCATCCTGTTCGCTCTCAGACATGTTTCCTGCAAAATCCATAAGTTGAACCTGCCACCCTTTTTCTTTCAGCAATATGGCAATGAAACGCGCATCGGCCCCGTTATTCCCGGGGCCTGCCACAACCAGCACATTACCCGGAACCTTCTCTTCTTCAAGAAATGCCTGTACAAATGCATGAGCAGCCCGGGCTATCAGCTGTTGTTCAGTCTCTCCTGTTGTTTCCATGAAAAGACGGTCAATAGTCCTGATGTCTTGTGTTCTGTAAACATTCATAATGTGATCTTTTATACCAGGTAACCGTTCATGTTCTTACCTGCCTGTAGCCCTTCCCTTATAAATGTTGACGATATGGTAATTTCAGGAGCAGGCAGTAAAACGAGTTTTTTTGCAAAACGCTCGTATTTATCACACAAAGCGCGGTGATCCACTCCCTGCCGGGGATATACGTAAACGATAAATTCTTTAAGAATGATTTCCCATTCATTCCATTGTTCAATAACAGCCAGGTTATCTCCCCCGATCACCGGTATAAAACACAAACCGGGCTGGGTTTTCTGCAGGTAACGCAATGTGTTAATGGTATAAAGCGGTTCAGGCAAATGAAATTCGATATCTGAAACGGTAACCGGCAGTTTTTTTTCATTCATTACATCCCGGATATGTTCCAAACGGGAGGCAGGACTGTCCGGTGCAAACCGGTCAATATCCTTTAACGGATTGTGAGGTGATACAATCAGACGTACTTCGTCCAGATCCGTATAAGACACCAGGTAATTGACAATGGCCAGATGTCCAATGTGAAACGGATTGAATGAACCAAAGTATAAACCGCAGGTATTCATATTATGATAAAAAAGCGGCAACTATCTCGGTTGCCTTGTCCAGTGTATCTTCCAGGCGATCGTTGACCAAAACCACATCAAAATACCTGGCATCCTCTATTTCCACAGAGGCTTTTGCCAGCCGTTCCTCTATGGCACTTGATGAATCGGTTCCTCTTTTTGTGAGCCTTTCGCGTAAAATTTCCAATGAAGGCGGGGCTACAAAAACGGAAAGAGCCTCTTTCCCAAATATTTTTTTCAGGTTTATCCCTCCTTTTACATCTACATCAAAAACCGCCACTTTGTTCCCGTTCCATATACGTTCCAGTTCCAGTTTTAACGTCCCGTAATACCTGCCCTTGTAAACTTCTTCCCATTCCACAAAGGCATCCTGCTCAATAAGCTTGCGGAACTCATCCCCGGAAATAAAATAATATTCTTTCCCATTTTCTTCTTTTCCCCTTTTAGGCCGGGTAGTGGCGGTAATGGAAAAATCCAAATTGGGAAACGTTTCCATTAAATGATTCACAACGGTCGATTTTCCGGCACCCGAAGGAGCAGAAAAGATCAGGGCTTTTTTAGTGCTCATACAAATCTTCAATTTTTTCAACACCGGAAAACGCAACAAGAAACCCGGCTACTTCTCTAATACAATCGTTCAAGAATTTTTCTCCTTTTTCCGGGGTGGAAGCAGAAGGGTCACCTACCCCCGTATCATCTGTTGTGTATATCCACCGTCTGGGAATCCAGGCCCATTTTTCACGCAAGCCCTTAAGCTTAAAGCGGTGCTCTTTCCCCGGTCCGGCTTCTTCCAGGGGCAGAACCAAACGGGGATACAGGGCCATAAGCGAAGAGGTTTCCATTTCATCGGCATGATCTCCGGGATTGTCAAAATATTGAGCTACCGGTCGAACACGCCACCAATTCACCATGGATATGAGCATTTCCGGAAAAAGAAGTTCCATTTCCCGGATAGCATTTTGAAACGCATTGCCCCCGTGTCCGTTCAGGATGACCAACTTGTTTACGTTATGATGTAAAAGTACGCTAACTATGTCTTCCAGTACACGTTGTTGTGTGGAAGGATTCATGTGCATGCAGAAAGGAATATCCAATTGCCCTGAGTTGACACCATAGGCCATGGCAGGCAACACCATTGTCTTTACATTTTGTTCCCAGGCCAGGGCGGCACTGCGTTGTGCAACTTCCGTGGCCAGGTAAGTATCTGTACCGTATGGAAGGTGGTAATTATGAGCTTCCGTGGCCCCCCAGGGAAGTACGGCGACCCGGTATTCCGTGTCCTTAACTTCACGCCAGTTGGTTTCCTGAAGTATATAAGGTTTCATTACAATTATAGATTTATCACTCCCAAATATACGGCAAAAGTCTTATCTTTGTAAACCGAATAAAGGAAAACATCAAATATTAAATTTTAGAATATGGTATCATACAAAGATTTAGGACTGGTAAACTCACGTGATATGTTTGCCAGTGCAGTCAAGGGCGGCTATGCCATCCCCGCATTCAATTTTAACAACATGGAACAGATGCAGGCCATTATCAGTGCCTGCGTGGAAACAAAATCACCGGTTATTTTACAGGTATCAAGCGGTGCCCGCAAATATGCCAACCAGACACTTCTGCGTTATATGGCTCAGGGAGCTGTAGAATACGCCAAGGAACTGGGATACGCCATACCCATAGTATTACACCTGGACCACGGGGACTCCTTTGAATTGTGTAAAAACTGTATAGAATACGGCTTCTCGTCCGTAATGATAGACGGTTCTCACCTTTCTTACGAAGAAAACGTGGAACTGACCCGTAAGGTTGTAGAATATGCACACCAACACGATGTTACCGTGGAAGGAGAATTGGGTGTGCTGGCCGGCGTCGAAGACGACGTGAAGGCCGAGCACCACACGTACACCCAACCGGAAGAAGTGGAAGATTTTGTGAAACGCACAGGGGTTGACTCCCTGGCTATTTCTATTGGAACCTCGCACGGAGCATACAAATTCAAACCCGGACAGAAACCTGAAATTCGTCTGGACATCCTGGCCGAGATTGAAAAACGCATCCCCGGATTCCCCATCGTGCTGCACGGATCATCCAGCGTTCCGCAGGATATTGTTGCCGAGATTAACCATTACGGAGGCAAACTGAAAGATTCCATAGGAATTCCGGAAGACCAGCTCCGGATGGCGGCACGTTCTGCCGTATGCAAAATCAATATTGACTCCGACGGGCGGCTTGCAATGACAGCAGCCATCCGTAAAGTCATGGCCGAAAAACCCGAGGAATTTGACCCGCGCAAATACCTGGGTCCGGCCCGTGACAAACTCAAAGAGTTGTACAAACACAAAGTAGTGAACGTACTTGGCTCCGACGACAAAGCCTGAAAAAACGGCCCTTGTTACCGGCGCAGATGGCGGTCTTGGCCGTGAAATCTGCCGTTCTTTACTCGACAACGGGTACTCACTTATCATGGCCTGCCTCTGCACAGAGGAGGCCATGCCTTTTTATACACAACTCGTTAGCGACTATGAAAACAAAACAAATCCCCCGTCTGTAGAGCTGCTTCCCCTGGATCTTTCTTCTTTTGCCTCTGTGAAAGCTTTTGCTGAAAGCATAAAACACAAGGCCATTAACCGGCTTATACATAATGCGGGGATTCTCCCCAAAAGAACCGGTTTTACCGAAGACGGACTGGAAAAAATTGCTCAGGTCAATTACAAAGCACCGCTCTACCTGACAGAACTTTTATTTCCCAAACTCCGGGAAGGGGCATTGACAACGTACGGAGCCCGGGTCATTTTCACAGTCTCTTGTACGATCTATTTTGGATGGTTTTCCAGAATAAGGCCCTCTTTTGTGAACCGTATCCCAAAAAACTGGGCCGGCCGGGTTATCCGTTATGGCAATTCAAAAAGAGCACTGTTTTATGAATCACTTGCCCTTGCCGACAAATATAAACCTTTCAACATCCTGGTAGTTTCAGCCGATCCGGGGGCTGTAGACACCCCTATGATAACCATGAACAACCGCCTGGATCCCCTGGTTAATCTTTTTTTCAGGCCTTTTCTGAGCACTCCTGCCCGGGGAGCTTCCACTACCGTATACCTGGCAACGGCAGAAACCCTTCCCCATCCTTACGGAGGGACTTACCGTAAAAGCAAGTCGCGTAGTTTCTTAATTAGCAAAAACATCCATTACCGGTAAAGCGTTACCCGTTTGGATGTCGAACACCCCCCTGTGAAGTGTAAGAATGTTGCCGGAAGGAATGTAAGTTTCTTCCGGGTACCAGTACATGAATCCATTCACGTTGGGGAAATCCCGGATGGTATCAATAAAATCTTCCATGAATTTTTTCTGTCCCTGGGGCGATGCTGCATATTCAGGGGTATAACCCGCATTATCAGGAATACCCCACGGATTATTCGGAAAAGCGACTTCAACCAGGTTTACTTTTTTGTCCGGGAAATTCATTTGAAGGCCTTCCAGACAGGAACGAAGGTTTGACAATGGACCGTGCCAAAACGGGTAATAGCTCAGTCCAATGATGTCGTAATCCACATTATATATCTCAAGCTGGTTGTAAAATTTCAAAGCCGTTTGCCTGTCTCCTCCGCGATCTGTGTGGATCATAATCCATGAATCGGGACAGGTTTCGCGACACGCCTTGGCAGCCTGTGAGAGGATACGACAAAAGTAAGACCACCTGGCCGGAGTGTTCCACTGAGTAGACCATACATCTGCACGTGCCGAATCCCACAGCATTCCGTTTGTAATTTCATTGCCTATCTGAATCATATCGGGAGCAGCCTGTGCTTTTACCAGGGCCAACAGCGTTTCTTTTGTGTATGTATATACTTTGTCTGCCAGCTGATCTGCATTCAGAGTTGCCCAGGCTGCCGGCTTGTATTGTTTGCCGGGGTCAGCCCACGTATCTGAATAATGATAATCCAACAATATTTTAAATCCATCGTTCCGGGCTTTCAGACTCAGTTTTTTTACATAATCCAGATCCTGACATGCCGTGGATTGCAGATCAGGACCCACGAACAAGCGAATTCTTATGTAATTGAATCCTTTGTCCCGGAAAAACGGTAAAACTTCTACATTTTGTCCCTGGAAATCGCGGTAAACGGCACCGGCCTTTTGCAGTTTGGTCACAAGCGAAAGGTCAGCCCCTATTATCCATTCGGGCTGATCTACCGGATCCGTGCCGGGCCCGTAAGGATCATCCTTGTCACATCCGGAGATAAACAGTATAAACCCTGCGATGAAATACAGTACCGCTCTTTTCATCATAATTATCCAAATAAGACTGAAATATTAGAAACGAAAAGTTTCACCGATATGGCCAGCAATATGATCCCGAAAAATTTACGCAAAATATAAATACCGCCTTTGCCCAGCAGTTTTTCAGCCCAGTCTACGTGACGTAAAACGACAAAGACAATGATCATATTGAGCAAAATGGCAATGGAAACGTTTATCAAACTATACTCGGCACGTAATGAAAGAACGGTGGTCAGGGTTCCCGTTCCGGCTATCAGGGGAAATACAAGCGGTACAATTGTGGCTGCATCAGGAGGTCCGTCGTTTTTGAAAATCTCAATACCAAAGATCATTTCCACAGCCAATACAAAAATGACAAGGGAACCGGCAATGGCAAACGAAGAAATATCTACACTGAACAGGCCCAAAATTGCCTCTCCCACAAATAAGAACAAGAAAATCAGTGCGGTAGAAATTATTGCCGCCATAAAAGGTTTGAATTTCCTGCCTTTGGCTTTCATGTCCAGGATAATAGGAATGGACCCAGTAATATCTATCACAGCAAACAAGACCATGAAGGCACTTACAATTTCCCTGAATTTTATCATGGTGCAAAGATATAAAACACTACATTTGTATCACTTGTTTTTCCAAAATAGTTTACAATGAAAGACAGAACCTTATCATTAAGCTTGCTCATAGCAGTAAGTGTTTTTTCTATTTGCCCTCAGGCAAACGCTCAGGATGCCGTTGTTAAAAAGATTATTCAAGAGGGGACACTCAACAACAAGACCCAGGATCACCTGGATGTATTGTCAAACCGCATTGGAGGTCGTCTGGTAGGATCGGACGCTTACAATGCCGCAGTGCGCTGGACAGCCTCTCAATTTGAATCCTGGGGACTGGAAGTTTCTATTGAAGAAGCCGGTGAAACACGCGTAGGGTTTAATCGCGGTCCATGGTTTGGAACATTGTACGGAGACGTATTCCCCGGCGGGGACGGCATTCATTTGCATTTTGCCACTCCTTCCTACACGGCAGGAACGAAAGGACTTCAAAGGGGACACGTTCTTATTGAGCCAAAAAACCAAGCCGAGTTCGATAGTATGAAAGGAGCCCTAAAGGGAGCCTGGGTCCTGATCACCGGAAGTAATACGGGATGGCCCGTGGAACGTTCAGAAATTGCAGACCGGAGAAGAGATTCACTGATCCGGCTGAATGAAGAGATTTCCCGCCATAACAACCAGGTTATACGTCGATACCGTATGCAAACGGGAGACCGCAGGATGAATGTGGATGAGATGCAGGAGGCCCTGAAAGACAGCCTGAAAAAGACAGCCGACGAACCCGCACTCTTTTACAGGCAAATGGTAGATGCAGGTATTCTGGGCCTTATTCAGGCATCTCCGGTTCCCATAACAGCTCTTTGGGACAAAGAAACCGTATTCGGAGAAAATTCTTCTTTTGAGAACCTGCCTGCTGTTCCGGATATTAAGCTGGATGAACACCAATACCAATACTTATACCAACTGGTAAAAGAAAGACGTCCCATAGAACTTGAATTTGATATCCGGAACCATTTTCGCCCGGGCCCGGTGAAATTCCATAACGTGGTAGCCAAAATGACCGGAACCCGCTATCCCGATGAATACATTATGGTAAGCGGTCACCTGGATTCTTACGATGTTGCTACGGGAGGGGTAGACTGCGGTGTAGGTGTTACACCGGCCATGGAAGCTGCCCGTTTGTTATCAGTAGCCGGAGCCAACCCAAAACGGTCCATACTATTTGTATTGTTTGCCGGAGAAGAATTCGGCCTGTTGGGGGCAACTGCATGGGTAGAACAGCATAAAGACAAACTGGATAAAATCTCCAACCTCTTTAACAGGGACGGAGCCCCTCTTGCTGCCAGCGGCGTATCCGTTCCCGCTGCCATGTACGATGATTTTGTCAAAGCATCCAAACACGTGTCTTCCATCAATCCTGATTTTCCTTTTACCGTAGACACCATCCCTTCCCGTCCAAAACCTACACGCACCGGAGGTACCGATGCGTCCGTTTTTGCTATTCATGGTGTTCCCACTATTTCGTTACGTGACAGAGACGTGAAAGGCTACAACTTCAACTACAGGGAAATATGGCATACAGAAAGGGACCTTTTCACAAAGAGTATAGCTGAATACCAGGAACATACGTCTGTAGTTCAGGCAGTCCTCATATACAACCTGGCTAACCTGGACCACCAGCTATCCCGTGAAGGAATGTATTACATTCCTGAAAAGAAGTAAATCATGCAACGTTTTATTCAGGAAATGTGTCTTTACATTGATGAACAGCAGGTTTTATAAATATCTGTTAATTGCCCTGGTCCTGCCCGGAATCTTTCCCGGATGTGACCGTTTGCCGCAACAAACGAATCAGCGACATGATATAATCCTGACAAAAACAGAACAGGCTTTATCAGCAGAAGCCAACCGGTTCGCTTTTGATCTGTTTCAACAGGTTAATTCCGAGGATAAGAATTATTTCATTTCTCCGTTGAGTGCCTCCCTGGCATTATCCATGACTGCCAACGGCACAGCCGCAGAAACGGCTGCACAAATGAAAGACGTTCTAGGGTTCCAGGAGTTTTCCTACGAACAGATGAACGGGTTCTTCAAAAAGATGTCCCGGGAACTGAAAGAAGCCGATCAGTTGACAGAATTGGGGATCGCAAATTCAGTATGGATCCTGGAAGGGTTTCCCGTATACGAAAAATTCAAAGATATTGTAAGGGCCTGGTACATGGCACAAATTGAGGAACTGGACTTCTTCTCTCCTACTGCAGTTCAAACCATCAATTACTGGTGTGCATCCAAAACGAATGGCAAGATTGATGAAATCATTAAAGAGATACCTCCCTCAATGGTCATGTATTTGATCAATGCCCTGTATTTCAAAGGTACCTGGACATATTCCTTTGATAAATCGGCTACTTACAGCGACCGTTTTTACGGAGATGACGGATCTTCTCCTGTGACCGATTATATGCTCCAGACTGAAACCTTTCCATACCTGGAACACGATCTTTGCCAGATAGCCGAACTCCCTTACGGGAATGAAGCTTTTTCCATGGTGTTGATGCTCCCCAAGCCCGGTGTTCATGTTGACCGCATGATCAAAGAATTTTTGAACACGACACAATGGAATATCCTTGTTAGCGGCCTGGAACGTTTTGAACGCAAGCTGACCATATCCATGCCAAAATTCAGATTTGAATACGAAAAAGACCTGATCCCTACCCTGCAAGCCATGGGCATGACCATACCCTTTATGGAAGGAATGGCCGATTTCAGCAACATGTCTCCCTCGGGAGGTCTTTATATTGGTCTTGTAAAACAAAAAACTTACGTAGAGGTCAATGAAGAAGGCACTGAAGCAGCAGCGGTTACGGTAGTGGGGGTGGAAAAAAGTTCCATTGAACCTGATGATCCCCTTCCTTTTTACGTAAACCGTTCTTTCGTTTATATTATCAAAGAAAAGAGTACCGGGATAATCCTGTTTATGGGAAAAATGTCAAGTCTCAACCAGGATCAGACCTGATGAAAGGGAAAGGTTTCTGGTACCCCCTGGACAATGCTGCCAAGATATTCCCTGCAGTAATTAACGATGAATTTACATCTGTATTTCGTTTTTCAGTGGTACTGAAACACAAAGTACACATTAAAAGTTTGTTTGCAGCTGTCAGGAGCATAGAATCACGTTTCCCGTATTACAAAGTTTTTTTGAAAAAGGGATTTTTCTGGTATTACCTGGAATCGGCTCGTTTCCTAACCCCTGTGGTAGTAGACAGCAAATTGCCATGCAGAAGATTTGATAAAGAGGGTCCTCTTTTGCGGGTTTTGGCAGGAGACAACCGCATAAGTGTGGAATTTTCACATATGCTTGCTGACGGCGGAGGGGCCCAGGAGTATTTTAAAACCTTGTTGGCTCAATATTTTTTGTTCCGGGGTATAGAGGTTCCGCCTTCCTTCAAATACAAAAAACCTTCCGGTCAACCCGATCCTGAAGAATTCGAAGATGCATACAACCGGTTCTTTAAAGAAAACATCCCTGTAAACACAAAGCGCCCCAAAGCATTTCATCTTCCTTTCCCGCTTAACCGGAAACCCCGGCTGGGCATCATTACTGCTTCGGTACCTGTTGCTGCTTTAAAGGAAAAAGCAAAAGAAAAAAACGTTAACCTGACCATATACCTTGCAGCTGTTTACTTTTATGCGATCCAGCAAATATTTGAGGATCCCGGACTTCCGCGCAGAAAGAAAAAAACGGGAAAGATCAGCGTCCAGATTCCCATGAATACGCGCAATCTGTACCATAGCAAAACAATGCGCAATTTTTCCCTTTTTGTAATGCCCGAGATCGACCGGAGACTGGGGCATTATACCTTTGATGAAATATTGAAAACCGTATTTCATCAGATGCAACTGGAAACAGATGTAAAACTGATTAACAAGATTCTTTCGCGTAATGTGGGTAGTGAACGTAATATGATTATCCGTGCCATTCCTCTTTTCATCAAAAATCCTGTTTTACGGATGAACTTTAAGAAAATGGGCTGCAGCCAGTATACCGGTGTTTTGTCGAATCTTGGAGGTGTCATTTTTCCTCCACCCATGGCAGAACACATTGAATCTGTAATGGTCATTCCGCCTCCTCCGAACAAATTGACCAAAGTCAGCTGCGGAATCATTGGTTACAACGACCAAATAACCATTACCTTTGGTAACATAACATGTAGCCGGGAGCTGGAAAAACACTTCTTTCGTTTCCTGACAGGAGAAAACATTCCGGTATCCATTATTTATAACAGAAACTGCCATGATGAATATCTGTAAAAAATGCGGCGTCGAGCTGGACATTAACATGAATTATTGTCCCCTGTGCGGGTATAAAACAACGGCGACAAGTGAAGAACCCTTATTGTCAAAGATTGAGACATACGATTTTCAGGAACTTTCCGATAATCAGAAAAGAAAGGTTTTTTGGGATCTTTCTCTTATCGTTTTACTGGTGGGGCTCTTTACTTCTACAATTATTGACCTGATAATCAATAAGAACATTACGTGGTCAAGGTATACAATAACAGTCGGTATCTCACTTGTAATTCACATTTCACTGATGGTTTTCCTGCACGCAAGGGTTATCTCCCTGCTGATCTCGGGATTCATTACCAATTCCGTCCTGATCGTTCTTCTTGATTTGATGAATAAAAGTATAGACTGGGCATTTACCTTTGGGATCCCGCTCCTTTTGGCATTTTACCTGGTTTTGCTTGTTGTGAGCCTGATCATTAAAAAAACAAAACAAAAAGGAGTGAATATTATCGCATATATTCTTCTGGCAATTGCAGCTGCCGGTATATGTACCGAAGGGATCATGTCACTGCATATGCACAAAACACTTTCATTTCACTGGAGCCTGATCTTGCTGGTATGTATTGTTGCCATATCTGCCATACTTTTGTTTATTCATTTTCGGTTGAAAAGGGCAACCGATCTCAGAAAGTTTTTCCATATTTGAATCACACCTTACAGCTTTAGACATGAAGAATTTTTCCGATTTGCTTGAACACCAACGTGCATTTTTTATCTCCGGTAAAACCCGGGACCTGTCTTTCAGGAAGGATGCTTTAAAGAAATTATCTGATTGCATCAGCCGTTGCAAAACAGATATTCTGGAAGCGTTGCATGCAGATCTGAATAAATCGGACATTGAAGGGGAAATGACCGAGATCAGCGTTCTGCAGGAAGAAATACGTTATGTTTTAAAACACATGCGTAAATGGAACAACCCGGTCAAAGCAAAAACTCCTTTGGTTCTTTTTCCTGCAAAGAGTTACCGGATTGCCGAGCCTTACGGGGTGGTCCTGATCATGTCCCCCTGGAACTATCCCCTGCTGTTATCACTGGAACCTTTGGTGGGGGCGATTGCTGCCGGAAACTGTGCCGTAATAAAGCCTTCTGCATATTCTCCTGCTACATCGTCCATAGTTGCCCGGATCATCCGGGAATGCTTCCCTCCCGAATACTGCTCGGTTGTGGAAGGAGGACGTGCGGAAAACTCGGGTTTGCTGGCACTTCCATTCGACTACATTTTCTTTACCGGAAGTACCACCGTAGGTAAAAAAGTCATGGAAGCCGCCTCGGCAAATTTGATTCCGGTAAGCCTTGAATTGGGCGGAAAGAGTCCGGTGATCATTCACAAAAGCGCCGATGTGGATCTGGCAGCCAAACGAATCGTCTTCGGAAAATTCATCAATGCCGGGCAAACGTGCGTAGCTCCGGATTACATCCTGGTCCCGGAAAGTCTGCAGGAAAAATTGCAGGAACGGATATGTCACTGGATTCAAGTGTTTTACCCTGTGGATGAACAGGGCTTGATTGAAAATTTCCCCCGAATGGTCAACGAGAAACATTTTGACCGTGTTTTAGGATTGCTTAAAAATGAAAAGATCGTCCTGGGCGGGGAAAGCATCCGGCAGAAACTTACTATCAATCCAACCGTCATTACAGATGTCTTCCAGGACAGTCCCATTATGCAGGAAGAGATTTTTGGTCCTGTGCTCCCGCTTCTGACTTATAAAACGTTGAATGAAGCTGTAGAATTTGTCCGCAGCAGGCCCAAACCATTGGCGTTGTATTTATTTACCAAAGATAAAATTGCCCGTGAAAAAATTTTCCGGGAACTCTCTTTCGGAGGGGGTTGTGTGAATGACACTCTAATACATGTGGCTTCTTCATACCTTCCTTTTGGAGGTGTGGGATACAGTGGGATGGGGTCCTACCACGGAAAAGCAAGTTTTGATACCTTTACCCATTACAAAAGCATTGTGGATAAAGGCATACGACCGGATCCATCACTGAGGTACCGTCCCTATACTCCGAATAAAGTAAGGTGGCTCAAAAAGTTGTTTTTTTAATTTTTCTTATCTTTGTAGGTCGCTGTATATAGTGAGCGGGGGTTTTCCATACATATACCCCGGGTAGATACTCACACATCAGTTATTCATAATAACATTTAAATGAATCTGACCATGAAGAAACAGAACGATATTCTTGTCTTTACAAAAAAGCAATTGAAAAGATTGTTTCAGGATCGCTTCCCCGGTATCGTAACCATGGCAAGGGACAGTAAAAGTGAAGAATCTTTTCTCACAAGTCTGAAACAATACATTGCCCAACATCCGAACAACTCCAGCAAAGCAGCTGCAAGTCTTAAGGCTTTGATCGAATACGATCAGAAAACCGTATATGAATTATCAAATGAAAGAAATTTTAAAATCAAAACCATCAGTCTGTTCAGGGAATGGCTCAGGGATGAAGTGAACAACACCATCAACACAGATTTTATCCTGGAGTTGTACAATCAGTTTGAGTTACTGGAAAATCCGAAAATCCAGAAACCGGCGGCAAAAAAAACCGTCAATTGGATGAAAAAATGGAGATCGGGGCTGAGTCCCGGTATTGTACATGCCAGGGAAGATAACAAAGAGCGGATCATTAGACTGCTTATGGCTAAGATCGAGAACCGACAAAGCAAAAACGGCAAATACGTGTTCCCTCCGGATAGTACGTATATGGCAAAATACAACCTGGTGGAAAAATGGTGGGATGACCATCGTTTTCATTTGGCAATGGCCGCCCGGACACCTTCAGAAGTTAACATGATGCTGAATAACTCCCTGTCAACCAAGACCATGTCTCTTCTAAAAGAAGCCCGGAAAAAAGGGATCCCTACCTTTGCCACTCCCTATTACCTTTCGTTGCTTAATGTCTCCGACACAGGATACAACGATCTGGCCATACGTAGTTATATACTGTATTCAAAAGAACTTGTAGACACTTTCGGAAATATTGTGGCATGGGAGCGTGAAGACAAAGTGGCACCCGGAGTGCCAAATGCCGCAGGTTGGTTGTTGCCAAACAGTCACAACATTCACCGCAGGTATCCCGACGTAGCCATTCTCATTCCTGATTCCGTAGGCAGGGCCTGCGGGGGATTATGTGCTTCCTGCCAGAGAATGTACGATTTCCAGAACAAACATCTGAATTTTGATCTTGAAGAACTGAAGCCGCATGAAACCTGGGATAAAAAGCTTCGTTCCCTGATGAAATATTTTGAAGACGATACCCAGTTGAGGGATATTTTGATCACCGGGGGAGATGCCCTGATGAGCCACAACAAAACGTTACGTAACCTGCTGGAGGCCGTGTACAAAATGGCCTTGAGGAAGAAGAAAGCCAATAAGGACCGCCCGGATGGTGAAAAGTATGCCGAAATACAACGTATTCGTTTGGGTACCAGATTACCGGCATACCTGCCTATGCGTATTAACGATGAATTGATAGAAATTTTAAAAGAATTTAAAGAAAAGGCTTCCAAAATCGGTATTAAACAATTAATAATCCAGACACACTTTGAAAGTCCGCTGGAAATTACCCTGGAAGCAAAACGAGCCATAAAGAAGATCCTTTCCACAGGGTGGTCCATTACCAACCAGCTGGTCTTTACAGTAGCTTCTTCCCGCCGGGGACATACAGCACAACTAAGAAGGAAACTCAATAAACTGGGCGTGATCTCTTACTATACATTTTCAGTGAAAGGATTCAATGAAAATTACGCAGTATTCGCACCAAATTGCCGTTCCATCCAGGAACAGGAAGAAGAAAAAGTGATCGGACTGCTTTCAAAAAGACAGGAAGATGCTCTTTGTGAACTTTTTGAAAAGGGAGATAACATTTACAAGGAATTGAAAGTGTTTATGAAAGATCACGATCTGCCGTTCCTGGCTACAGACAGGAATGTGCTGAACCTCCCCGGCATAGGAAAAAGCATGACTTATAATATGATAGGACTTACCCCTCAAGGGAAACGTATCCTTCGTTTTGAGCATGACAAGAACCGCAAACACAGTCCTGTCATTGAAAACATGAAGCATGTTTACATTGTGGAAAACAAATCTGTAGCCGCATATATGAGACAGCTTAAGGAAATTGGTGAAAATCCCAACGATTATGCCAGCATTTGGTCCTATACCACGGGGAAAACAGAACCGCGTTTCAAAATGTACGAGTATCCCGAATACGATTTTGACATCACTTCCGAACTCACAAACTTCAAGATGTAGGCGCCAGCTTTTTGACCAGGTATCTTACTACAAAACCTGCTGCCAATAACACAATCCCGGAAAGAATCACATTCAGTGGAAGGGAAACCGACATAACCAGACATCCTGCAAGGCCGAGGATGGGAATGATCTTTCCGTAGAGTTGTTGTTCCCCGGGCTGTTTTAGTGCGGACAAATTGGTGATCGAGTAATAGAGCAAAATGGTGAATGTAGCCGCCCTGACTACAAATTCAAAATTTCCCAATAGTGTTATCAGTAAAATAACTGCTGCGGTAAACAATATGCCTGTATGGGGGACAGATGTTTTCCTGTGAATCCTTTCAAAGAATGCAGGCAAGTCCCTGCGTCGTCCCATAGCCAGTAACATACGGCTGATTCCCAGGATCTGGCTGAGCAATACCCCCAGCATGGCTGTTGAAGCCCCCAGTGTGGTTACCAAACTAATTGCCGGAGCACGCATGAAATCAGAAGCCAGCTGTAAGGGTGACTGGCTGTGTGCCATAGCACCGGAGCCAATAGTCCCAACAGCAATAAAAGACACGGCAGCATACAATATGATGGCGGTAAGGATGGTGATGATCACGGCCCGGGGAATGGTCTTTTTGGGCTCGACCACCTCCTCGGCAAGTGTCGCAATACGTGCATAGCCTGTAAAGGCAAAGAAAAGGATGGCGGCCGATTCGGCAATTCCGCGGATCCCAAAGGGTGCATAGGGGGTAAAGTTTCGGGATTCCACTGATCCGATCCCACCAAAGACAAAATACAAAAGTGATAGAAGGGTGATCAGCACAATCAGGGTGTTCACAAGACCGGCTTTCTGTATGCCCGCCAGATTGGCCAGGGTAAGAAGCACTATAGCTGCTACCGAATAGACCACAGGCGAAAAAAACGGAACCAGTTGGTGAAAGTAGCTTCCAAACCCTATAGCCACAATACCGGCAGCAGACAGTTTGCTCAACAGGAACATCCATCCGGCAGAAAAGCCAAGAGCCGGGTTAAGCAGGCGATACCCGTACTCATAGGTACCTCCAGATTGGGGATAAACGGCTGCCAATTGTGCCGAACTCAAGGCATTGAAAGAGGCCACCAATCCGGCTATCAGCAGACCCACCAGGAAGGCGGTACCGGCTACCCCGGCTGCTACCCCGGTAACCACAAAGATCCCGGCGCCTATGATGGCACCCAAACCTACGGCAACGGCATCTTTCAGATGCAGGACTTTTTTAAGTTTCGTTTCCATAGATGAAATTTTCTTGAATAAAGATATGATTTTTTGGGTTTAATATTTATTGTTCGTATTTTTGCGAACAAAAGCAATTGGCTTTTCTGTTATCACGGAGACATGTTTTTTATATTAGACTAATGGATGATAAAAAGATTAAAGATCTGGTTCGCAGCAGGTACGGACAGATCGCAAATAACACTTCCTGTTGCGGAGGGGGATGTTGTTCTTCGAGCGACATACGTTTCACAATGAACGAAGATTACAGTAACCTAAAGGGCTATGAAAACATAGCAGATTTTGGTCTGGGTTGCGGATTGCCTACCGAGTTTGCCTCGTTACGTGAAGGGGATACTGTCATTGACCTGGGATCGGGCGCGGGAAATGATTGTTTTGTCGCCCGGGCGTATACTGGAAAGAGCGGTCGCGTGATAGGCATAGATTTTACCCCTGAAATGACAGATAAGGCAAAACAGAATGCCTCTAAGCTCGGATACTCAAATGTTGAGTTCCATACGGGAGACATCGAAAATATGCCCGTTCCCGATCAGGTAGCCGATGTAGTGATAAGCAATTGCGTTCTTAATCTGCTGCCTTCCAAGGAAAAAATCTTTCACGAGATTTTCAGGGTATTAAAACCGGGAGGACATTTTTGTATTTCCGACGTTGTCCTGAACGGTGAATTACCTGCTGATCTGAAAGAAAATGTTGAGTTCTACACCGGCTGCATTGCAGGTGCCATACAGAAAGACCGGTACCTGGAATATATAACCCGGGCCGGGTTCATTCATATTGCCGTCCAAAAAGAAAACCAAATTGTTTTACCCGAGAGTGTCGCTGATCAGTCAGAAGTGACCTTTTCAGTCCTTTCAGTAACAGTAACCGGGGAAAAACCTTTATCTGATAAATAACAAGAAAATTCTGATCGTTTGCACAGGAAACAGTTGCCGCTGCCAGATTGCCCACGGGTTCCTGCAGTCTTTTGATCCGGGATTACCTTCGCACTACGTGCTTCGCACTGTGTGCTCGGTGATGACCCCTTCCGGGATTACCTTCGCACTACGTGCTTCGCACTGTGTGCTCGGTGATGACCCCTTCCGGGATTACCTTCGCACTCCTTGCTTCGCAATGCGTGCTCGGTGATGACCCCTTCCGGGATTACCTTCGCACTCCTTGCTTCGCAATGCGTGCTCGGTGATCCCTAAGGGGGGAGCTTCACAAAAAACAAAAAAGCAGCACTATGTGCTGCAAAAGAGAAAGCAACCCAAAAGCAAATAAATTTGTTTTTGGGTTGCTTGTCTTTTGTTTACCGGCTTTGCCGGTTTTTTGTTTTTTGTGGCGGAGAGAGAGGGATTCGAACCCCCGGACCCTCGCAGGTCAACGGTTTTCAAGACCGCCGCAATCGACCACTCTGCCATCTCTCCCTATCTGCACTTAGGCATATTTCCCAATCTTAAGGGGTTGCAAAAGTAAGGAAAAAATAAATAATAGCGAGAGTTAAAGAATACTTTTTTCCTTTTTGAGCCATTCAATTGTATCGGCAAGTGTTTCCTGGAAAGGTCTGGTAACATAACCAAGTTGCAGACGGGCTTTATCGGATGAGAAATTTGCATTAGTGTTCAATGTATATAGAGAATAGGAGGAGAACATTGGCAATCGCTTTTTGATTTTATAATAAAGAGAACACAGAGGTAGTGATGCTTTTGCCATCCACAGGGGAGCCATAAGCCGTGGTAATTTTTTGCCTGTTAGTTCCTGGAACGTGGTAAAAATCTCTTTTACGGATATATAACGGTTCGCCAATATGTAGCATTCTCCGCGCTTTCCTTTATGACAAGAAGATATTGTTCCTGAGGCCACATCGCGGACATCAACAAAATCATAACCACCCTCAACACCCATTGGCAAAAGCCCTTTCCAGCAATCAATCACCAGTTGTGTGGCATAATTGTATGCATGTGAATTGGGACCACATATACCGGAAGGATGCACTACGGTTACGTCCAGACCTTTAGCTGCAGCTTCAAGAACAGCCTGTGTAGCCTCGGCTTTTGTCTTGCTGTACATTCCGTACACAAGGTTTTTGTCAAAATGCCCAACTTCACGTATCACTTGACCTTTGGGTAATTCGGGAATGGCATGTACGGAACTTACATAGACCATTTTTTTAACTTGATGATTTGCGGCAGCCTCCAGTAGATTTTTTGTACCCTGAACGTTCACATCATAGACAATCTGCCGGTATTTCAAAGAAGTGGTAACAATTCCGGCCGAATGTATAAGGTAGATTTCAACGTCTGGCGGCACCTTGAAAAACAAATCCAACGATTGTTTATCCAGCACATTCCCCCGTATAATATCAACTTCCCTTGGCAAACGAGAAGACAAAGCATCCTGTGGCAACACCAGGGCACGAACCTGCCTGCCGTCACTGATCAACTGGGATACTATGGTATAACCCAAGTGGCCTGCCGCCCCGGTAACCAGGTATATCTGATTTTGATCATTTTTCACTTTGTAAATATCTTAAAAATTTTTAATGATACGTATAATAATAAAACACTATTAATTGTCAATTTGTCGGATTTTTGGTATATTTGAACGAAATCATATAAATATGTTGAAGACTTTAGAACATTTTACGGTTAAAGAATTAAAAGAACTAACAAAAAGATTCAATGGTTTTCTTTTTGATGAAGAACTTTTTATTACCCGTGAACTGGATATACAAAAAGGATATTTCCAGTATCCTTCGCGATTGGATGTTTACTTTTTGATTTTATGCATAAAAGGATCTTTTAAAGTATCCGTTAATTTACGTGATTTTACCATAGAAAATGGTATGGCGATGGTCTATACGCCGGAATGCATTCTGCAAATAAATGAAAACAACGGAGCCGTTATCCGGACAGTGGCCATTACCGAATCATTTCTACAGAGTATTCATATAGACCCCAAGATGATCTTTTCGCCGTTGGTTAATGTGCAGGAAACTCCGTGCTGGAAACTAACAGACAAAGAAATAAAGATCATAGACAATTATATGCTATTGATCCGTTCAATTTATATGCTTCCGGAAGAAACGTACAAAAGCGATATGATACGCGGAGTTATCTCATCTGTTGTTTTTCTGTTTGTTCATATATGGAAACGCGAATCAAACGCAACAAAAGAAATTCAAAACCCCAGGGACAGATTTGCACGGCATTTTGCCCATTTTATGGAATTGCTCCAAAAACACCACAACACAGAGCATCATGTTGCCTTTTATGCCGATCAGATGTGTATGACGCCAAAATACCTTTCTTCCCTGATCAAGGATCACAGTGGCAGGTCAGCTGCTGAATGGATTGATCAGTACCTGATACTGGAAGCAAAGAGCCTGTTAAAATACTCAGGAAAAAGTGTAAAAGAGATTACAGACGAATTGAATTTTTCAGATTCTTCTTTCTTTTGCAAATACTTTAAGAAAAATACAGGGATTACTCCCACCGAGTACAAGAAAATGTAAGCCGTCTTTGAAAAGACTTTGCTTATATAACCTGATCCATAACCTTCTGTACCATTTCCCATTCATTTTTTAAAAGTGAAAGGTTATGATCCATTGAATCCAGATCACCCTCTTTGGCAAGTAGCTCCATCTGAGTGGCAATTCCGGCCAGTTTCTTATACCGGGCAGTCAGCGCCCCTCCTTTTATGTAGTGAGCAAGAAGTGCCATTTGACGACTGTCCCCTGCTTTTATCGCATCATCCAGTTTCCCGATTTTTTCTTTCATATCAGCCCTGGAAACAGCTATCAATTTTTCTAACATTTCCTTATCACCACCTAAGGCTTCCAGAAATTCTGAATAATTAAAATGCGTATCCGGATCATGAAATTGCTCTACATATTTCTTCATAATTTTTTCCAGTTTATCTCGTTCTATAGGCTTGGAAAGAAATTCATCCATCCCGCTGTTAAGCGCTTTTTGTTGTTCTTCCTTTAAAGCACCGGCAGTAAGAGCTATGATGGGAATGTGTTTTGTTTTTGAGGTGCTTTCTTCCCATTCCCTGATTTTCCGGGTTGCTTCCAGACCATCCATCCGGGGCATCTGAACATCCATAAAAATCAGATTAATATCCTCATTTTTTACATACTCCATGACCTGCAACCCGTCAGTGGCTTCACGAATGACAGCAGAAGGCAGCAAGCTGTTTATATAAGATTTAATCAGTATCATATTCATTGGAATATCCTCGGCAATAAGAATTGTCGGATTTTCAGACTTAGCTGCATGCTCATCAAATACTTTTTTCTTGCCAGAAGATTTCTTTTGGGGAACTTTTCTTTTACCGATACCGAATATAGTCATAATCATATCATGCAACACATCGGCGCTTACAGGTTTTATCATCTGGAAACGAACACCCAGCTCTTTGCATTTCTCACGTAAAAACTGGTTATCAGAGGAACTGTGCAATAAAATCAAAGGCATTTCTTTGGGTTTAACACCCAGTCTTTCCCTTATCATGCCAATTACAGCAAGTCCGTCTACATAAGGCATATGATAATCAATTATTAAAAGGTCAAAGGTCTGTTCTTCCATTAATTGCAAAGCCGACAAACCGTTATCACTCTCTGTGCATTCCACCCCCCAATACTTGAAATTTTCCTGCAACAGTTTGCGGTTAGTGGCATTGTCATCCACAATTAGCACGTTTTTAATTGGCAGTGGTTCTTGACGCTCTTTCTGTATATCTTCCACATAACGGCAAGAAGTCTCGAAAGAGAATGAGAATGTACTGCCCTTTCCCGGTTTGCTGTTTATAGTAATACCTGAACCCATTTTTTGGGCAAGTAAATTGGAAATGGTCAGTCCCAAACCGGTACCACCGAATCTCCGGGTAGTGGATCCGTCTGCCTGGGTAAAAGCCTTGAATAATTTCTGTTGTTGTGCCTTACTAACCCCAATACCGGTATCCCTGACATGAAAATCATAGATAACGCGATCTTTTTCCAGTGGACGAAATTCTATAATCAGTTCCACTTCACCTTCTTCTGTAAACTTTACGGCATTGCTCAACAGATTGGTCAGAATCTGTTTGAGTCTAACAGGATCCACCATCGCCATACGTGGAATACCGGGAGGAATGTTAAGCAATAGTTCCAATCGTTTGTCAGCCGCATGGTATTTAATAATATCTATTGTTTCGTTCAAAAGCCTGACAATATCGGTTTCCATGGTTTCCAGGTCCAGTTTTCCCGCTTCAATTTTTGAGAAATCCAGGATGTCGTTGATGATGTCCAAAAGGGCTTTCCCGGAAGTATTAGCATTTTGCGCGTATTCTTTCTGGGCTTCGTTCAAACGTGTTTTCAACAATAAATCAGTAAAGCCTATCACTCCATTCAAAGGAGTGCGTATTTCGTGGCTCATATTAGCCAAAAACTCGGACTTTGTTTTGCTGGCTTTTTCGGCTCGTTCTTTGGCCTGACGGAGCATTTGACGGTTGTATAACTGTGTTTGCGCATTTACTAAAAGCTCGGCAAAAACACTCAGGATCTGTTTTTCCCGTTCTGAATAACTATGAAAACTTTTAACAAAATCAAAGCCCACAAACCCTATAAGTTCCTTTCCGCTCCACATAGGCATGATCAAGGTACTTTTTATCTGCTGTTTTTCAAGGATGCTTTTCAACTTTCCTTCAGGCAAGACAGAAACATCATAAATATGTACTGCCTCATTTTTCAGATGTGCTTCCACCCACTCTGTTATGTGCTCATTGGATTGATTCTGAAGGTTGTCAATTTCAGGAGTGATCCCTTTGGCACACCATTCGTATGTATTGGAAAATGTGTTTTCCTTAAAGTTGTACCTGAAGACATAGGAACGGTCAGCTCCCACAAATTTACCCATAGTCTTCAAGGCATTGTTGATGGTATTGTCAGCTTTTTCCAGCGGCAAGTTGATAAAGGATTTTGCCATATCAACCAATAACTGCAGGGTATGCTGATGAGCGTGCTGTTCGGTGATATCCAACATAACTGTTAAAAAGAATTTCTGACCCTGACTCTCCAAAATTTCTGCTGTAAGCAATCCTTTTCTCAACGATTTGTTTCTGGCCCTGATTGTCACTTCCCTGTTTTTGATAATTCCTTTCTCGTGCAACTCTTCAATCATAGTTTCCATGATTCCGATATCTGAATAAATCTTCAGACCTGTCAAAGTCTTTCCCAGGATATCATCCCTGGTATATCCCAATACTTTCAGAAAAGCCTCGTTTACGTCCATGATCTGTCCTTCAGGATAGGAATAAAGAGCCATCAGGGCAGGGTTGTTTCGGAACAACCGCTCAAAACGTTCCAAGGCTTCCTGTTCTTTTGTCAGGTCTTTAATCACTCCGAACATACATTCTACCCCATCCCAGGCACCTATTGAGAGTCGCGTTTCAACAGGGATCAATGATCCGTCTTTTTTCAGGATGGGTATGGCTACTGTATCTCTTTTCCTTTTCAAGACCAGGGGTATTAATCCTCTTATCTCTTCTCTCCTGTCTGCCGGGTGGATATCCATAATATCCATCTCCTTGAGTTCTTCTTCAGAATAGCCTGTTTCAGTAGTAAAAGTTTTGTTGGCCTGCATTAATTTTCCGGTCTTTGAAACTATCAAAACCATGTGTTGGAGCGAATGAAAAAAAGTTCTGATATTCAACTCGCTGGCTTTCAAATGTTCTTCCATCCGGGTACGGGAGGTAATATCCCTTGCCGCTGCATAAATGAGATCGCCTTTGGGTTTGGAACGCCACTCAATAATACGGTAAGTGCCATCCTTGCACCGGTAGCGGTTAATGAAATTCAGCACCTCATTCTCTTTTCTCAATTCACCAACGGCCGTAAGTGTCGGTTTTATGTCATCGGGATGAATGAATTCAAAAAATTTATGACCCAACAATTCTTCCTGAGAATATCCCAAAACCGTTTCCCATTGTTTGTTTAATTTTAACAACCTTCCTTCCAGGTTGGCTATACACAACAGATCCAAATTCACCGAGAAAAAACTTTCCAGTTCCTCCATCCGTTTTCTTTGTTCAGTAATATCTATGAAAATTGTGGTAAAGTACCCTTTCTCATGCGAATAAGCCTGTCCCTGGTACCACCTTCCCAAAGGATCGGAATACTGCTCAAAGACTGTACTTTCCCCGGTTATTGCCACACTTCCAAAAAAATCTATCCAGTTGAATTTTGCATTCTCAAATCCGGGCATTACATCCCGAATCTTTTTCCCTGTAATATCCGCGGCCTTTAATCCTGTCATTTTTTCAAAAGCCCTGTTTACTTCAAGAAAAATATAATCTACAGGATTGCCTTTTTCGTCCAGAATAATCTTGTGGTGGGCAAATGCGAACGGAGACACCTTCAGAAGTTTGTTTGAAAGGCTGTTTTCCATAATTGTTGAATTTTGGCCATTGTAAAGATACGTAAAATCATTGTGTCAGGATTCGCTCTACAAAATTTTCAAAGCAATAGCCGCGCACGCCAGGGCATCGTCCAATGCGTTGTGATGGTTGGTCAGTAAATGGCCACAGGCAGCAGCTACAGTCGGGAGCCTGTGATTGGGCAGAGATTTCCCGAAATATTTTCTGGATGCCTGTAAAGTACATTTAAACTCATAATCCGGATAATCCATTTGATAGGTCAGGAAAGCAGCTTTCAAACAGCCCCGGTCAAACATGGCATTGTGTGCCACCAAAGGCAAATCCAGGATATATGGTTCAATTTCACCCCATACATACGAAAAGACATCCGCGTTTTCGGTATCTAAAGAACTCAATCCGTGAACCAGTGTATTGCGGTAAAGATAGTATTCAGGTTCCGGCCTGATAAGTTTGTAGATGGTATTTTCCAGTATACCGTGCCTGACTATTGCAATACCCACACTGCATACGCTGGAAGGTTGTTCATTGGCCGTCTCGAAATCAATGGCTGCAAAACTGTTCATCATTCAAAATGCCGGACTATTTGTTCGTTAGTGGTTATGCCGTTTTCATTGAAAGATTCAAGCGTAAAATAATAGTCCAGACGGCGGTTCAGGCTATTGATAGTGAGTGTTGTATCCTCATAAACCGTATAATTCAAATACAATTTGTCTTTTTCTGTCCCGTAGCAGATGTTGTATCCGGTAGCACCATCTGCTTTGGACCAGGTGAGTTTTACACTCTTCTTATCATCCGGGTTTCTTTCTGCCTTAAAACATTCAATCTTACCGGGCACAGGGCCCGAGCCTTTCCCGAAAGCCCTGAATCCACTCATGGCAAAATGTCCCCCGGGAACCTCCAGATTATTCACTTTCAGGTAACGGCATAAAACCTTATCTTCCAGTGGTATGTATACATGCGAGTTGTCTGTATTATTACCGGATCTGTCTGCCAGCATTTCCCATGTTTTGCCATCAAGCGAATATTCAACAGTAAACCGGTGACGTAAACCCTTTTCTCTTCCCCTGATTGTGGTGTTATGTTCGGCAAAATTGATCTGGAGGGCGTACACTTCGTAAAAAGTACCCATATCAACCATTGCGTATTCATTCTTATCCCCGCTTTCTGCCGCCCAGTATGTTCGTATGTTTTCATCTGTTATGTTGGATGCCGGTAAAGAATCCAGAGCAGACGAAACAGACACTTTTTTATTATAGGTCAATAACATCCATCCGGGAAAAAGATCTTCAAAACGATCGATCTTTTGTTGCGGAACGATCAGTGGATAATCACCAAATTTGGTAACGGCGTAGTACGTTCCGTCCTTGTCCAGAAAAACCGGAAACAATCCCAAACGGCGTTCAAACATATGTTTTTGCGAAATGGTCATTGTCCCTATCTGCCAGAAATTGCCGTATTGATCGGTAAAAGAACTGCCGTGTCCGGCACCTGCAGCAAATCCTTCCGGCTTATACATAGCCGGGTTATGCTTTTGCAACACAAAAGGCCCCAGAGGATCTTCCGCAATGTAAACTGCATCTGCATAGCTCTTGTATTCAGTACCCGGACCGGCATATTGCAGGTAATATTTCCCGTTGTGTTTTGTAACCCAGGCTCCCTCAATCCAAGGGCTGATATCTACCAGCTTGTTGTAATCACCGGGTACTTCCCAACCGTTTTCAGCCGGATTCGCGTGAATCAATTCTTTAATTTCACCTGCAAAAGCGAACCCGTTGCTATAGTCCATCTCCACCCCATAAAGAGGTCTTTGGTCTGAGCATCCCCAGTATAAGTACAACCTGTGGTCATCATCCATAAAAAAGGCAGGATCCCATACCGGAATTTCAAGTGCTTCCACAGCTACTTCCCATTGACCGGAAAGAGGATCGGAACTTTTATAAATGGTGCTTTTTTCATTTGAAGAAGCCAGGAAAAACAACGTATCGCCAATGGCTATAGCCGTGGGTGCATACTCTTCTGTAGGTATCTGGTTTGTTTCAACAAAACGCCAACCGTTCAGATCATCAGAGTACCAATAACCTCCGGATTTTGAGGCAAAAAGATAGTATGTATCCCTGAAACAAACCATTGACGGATCTGCAGCCTCGCGGCGCGAAGGCTCATCCAAAGCAAACCGGTAACTCAGATCCAAAGGATTAGAAAAAGTTACAGCCGGCCGTTGTCTTGAACAGCCGACTGCAATTAATAACAGCAGAATCGGGAGAAAAAAACGTTTCATTTTGGGGTGTATTTATTTGCAAGTTAGTCAAATTTTTGTCACCCCCTGCATCCTGTAACAGAAGCGCAGTTACTATTTCTCCTTAAACAACATGGGAGCAAATTCAGATAAATAAAGCCTCCAGTTGTTCCAGGAGTGTCCTCCTTCGCTTTCCCTGTAAATATGGCTGAACCCTATTTCATCATATAGTTTGAGCAGTTCCAGTACACTTTGATACAGGAAGTCTGTTTTTCCGCAACCTATCCAGTACAATGCAGGATCTGCCTTTTCCAGGGCTTTCAACTGTGCAACGTGTTCTTCTTTGTTGTAATTCCAGATCCACATTCATAATTTTATGATACAACACAGTCAACATGTTGAGTGATGAGAGATCTCCTCCAAGATGGGCTGCTTTGGCTATGCAAGCAACTTCAATTAAACGTTTGCGATTGATTTCGGATCGCAATTCTAATTCTTTTACTTTCATCTATACAGGTACATAGTTTTCACAAATAAAAGAAATAAAAATATAAATTCAAAGCTAAACGAAAGAATATGAAAGTTTTTTTAATCTTTATTTTTGTTTTAGTCATTTTTTAGAAGTGAAAGACAAGATGATAGAGCAAAAAGAAAGAAAAAGAAATATTTTTAAAAGTTTACATTAATTTCTTTTCTCCTTAAAATTCGATTAACTTTGCGAATCATTTATCGAACTCTTATAAGTTATTCATGACGCTAAACAGACGAAGGTTAGAAATCCTGGATCTGATCCGGGAAGACGGACATGCAAAAGTGCACGATCTCAGTAAGATATTTAAAGTTACCGGAGTAACTATTCGTCAGGACCTTGAGATCCTGGAGAACATGGGTTATATTCAAAGAGAACACGGAGGTGCCTTTCTAAAAGACATAGGTAATTTTGTTAAATCCGGACAGGTATTCAACCAGACACACCTGGAAGAAAAGATAGAAATCGCAAACAAAGCCATTACCTTTATTAACGAAGGAGACAGCATCATCCTTGATTCCGGATCCACCACTACAGAAATCGCCAAACTGCTTGCCAGGTTCAAAAACCTGACCGTGATCACCAACGCCTTAAACATTGCGTTGATCGTGGGAGAAAACCCGAATATTAATTTGATCATGACAGGAGGGGAGTTCAAAGCCCCCACCCTTTCACTGACCGGGAAAATGGCTGCCGATTCTTTAAAAGAAATACATGTAAATAAATTGTTTCTGGCTACCGCCGGAATATCATCGGACATGCGGCTGACCTATCCCAGCCTGAGTGACCTGCTTGTAAAATCCGCAATGATAAAATCGGCTGACAAAGTGTACCTGGTTGCCGATTCATCAAAGATCGGGGTAAGCGCTTTTGCCAACCTCGGATTTATCTCATTGGTAGACGGTTTGATAACGGATAAAAATATATCCGAAGAAAACATAAAAAGGATCAGGGAACAAAACGTAGAGATCTACAACGGACACCTAGAACAGTGATCTGATCTTTGCCCAGCCTTCTTTGAACGAATCTGAAGCATCAGAAAAGGCATCCCTCACTTCTTCCCATCTGTCATCTGCAGTATTGATCAGATCGTCATATTTTGCCTGCAATTCCTTTTTCATTGCTTCAAGCTCTTTAATGGATTCGCGGTATTTTTCTTTCAGATCCTCTTTAACAGATTCCTTATCTGCTTTCAGTTCATTGATCTTTGCGGAGATCTCGTCAATCCGCTGATTGGCTCTTGCTTTAAATTCTTCCTTGTTCATAGCTTCATTGTTTATTTACATTTTATTGTCTCAAAATACCGGCCAAAACCCTCCACAGCTTCTTCAGGAACTGCATCTTTCAAAAAATCAACGCCGTTGTACAGCAAAATCCAAACTCACCAATACACAAGGCAATAAGAGTTAACAGGATCGCTTTCTTTTTCATTGTCATTCAGTTTAATCATTATGGGTTGATCCGGGTGAATACAATTTCCCGGTAATTATTTTTTTCGTACAGCATTCCAATCCCTTTGCCGGGAATAAAAGTCATTGAGGAATAGGCCGAGTTTCCGGCGCACACGGTATCCCCCACGCCCCAGGACTTTCCGCCGTCCGTGCTTATTCGCAACGTCAGGTTTTCCCTCCGGTCCGTGGAGTTGAGGTTGGCAAAAAACAGCACTTTTCCCTCCCGTATCAGACTCGCGTTGCATCCCGGGTCTGCAAGACCCGCCTCGGCATGTGTTTTCCATGTTTTTCCCTCATCCGCCGAGAGATGCACGTAACGGTGACCTGCCCCGTTCACCCGGCTGTTCACCATCCAGGTGCCGTCTTCAAGTTCTATGATCTTGGACTCGTCCCCGGGCGTTATGGGCACATCCAGCAGGTACCAGCTCCGGCCGTGATCGTCGCTTCCAAAAAGATACAGGCCCTTTTGCAGGTTTACCAGCGTATGTACCAGTTTTCCGTTGCGGGTCTGCATGCCTCTTCCCGATGTTATGAATTGAAAATCCCGGTGCCAGTCCGGTTTGGTGATCTGATCGGTAATATCTTCCGGAGTACTCCAGGTGTTGCCGTTATCGGTACTTTTTGTGACCCTCAGGTAATAAACACCTTTTTTTCGATCATGATCCATGTAATTGAAAAACAAGAAAATTGTGCCTGTTATCCGGTCTGTGATCATAGACGGATCCGAAGCAGATTGGCCTTCGGGATAATCCACAATGATCTGCATTTCCGACCAGGTTTCCCCGTCATCCGCGCTGGTACGCATCACAATATTGATATCGCGGTTGCCTTTCAAGTCCGCACACGATGGCACACGTTGATCACATACCGCTATCAGATTACCGTTGGGTGCCATCACCAGAGCCGGGATCCTGTAACAGGCAACATTCTGTTCCGGTTCCGGGGCGAAAAGCACCTGTGTTTGCCGGGGATTGCATCCGGTCAGGGATATGATAAAAATGATCAGAAGGTATTTCACAGGAACTAAAATACAAAAAAATCGCTACTCATATCTTTGTTTTCTATCTGGAAGGTTGAATGGCCAATGCCGAAAGTATCCATGAGTTCTTTTTGCAATTGACTAATGAACTGATCGGAAGCGCCCTCCGGCATTACAAGGTGTACAGTAAGAGCCACCTGCGTGGTGCTCATGGCCCATATGTGCAAATCATGTATACTGGTGACACCTTGTTTGTTGAGCAGGAACTCCCTGACTTTGGTGATTTTTATGTGTTTTGGAACAGCATCCAGGGCCAGGTCAACGGATTCCGAGAACAGGCGCCAGGTTCCCCACAGGATAACAGCTATGATCAGAAAACTTATAGCCGGATCTATCCATGTTTTACCTGTGAGAGTGATGAGTAATCCGGCAATGACCACACCCAAAGAAACACCGGCATCGGCAGCCATATGCAAAAAAGCGCCTTTGATGTTCAGATCGGTCTTTTGCCCTTTATAAAAAAGCATTGCCGTAAACGCATTGATTAATATTCCAATTCCTGCTACTATCATAACTTGAGAACCGGCCACCGGTTGCGGATCCTTCAGTTTCCGGAATGCATCCCATGCAATGAAAGCAACGGCACCAAAGAGTAGCAAGGCATTTAAAATAGATACTAAAATGGTTGTCTTGCGCAGTCCGTAAGTATATTTTCCCTTGGGTCTGATGGTTGCCATCCAGGCTGCCGTCCAGGCAAAAACCAAACCCAGTACATCCCCGGCATTATGTCCTGCATCGGCCAGCAGGGCCGAGGAATTGGCAATAAAACCATAAACCACTTCTATCGCCACAAAGATCACGTTAAGCGCTATGCCTATGGCAAAGCTTTTAGAATGGTCAACCTGAATGTTGTGGTTGTGGTTGTGGTTGTGGTTGTGGTTGTGGTTGTGACCGTGTATATTCGTAGGTCCCATATATTGTCATTAATTCAATTTTTGTGCGATCCGCCCGGCAAGATCTTCAATGTCTTTAACCCGGGCCAATTGGCTGATCCAGTCTTTTGGTATGTTTTTAAATCCGTAGTACAAACCTGCCAGACCTCCTGTAACAGCAGCGGTAGTATCTGTATCATGCCCCAGATTAACGGCTTTCAATACAGCTTCTTTATAAGTATCCGTTGTCAGGAGAGACCATAGGGATGCTTCCAGGGTATGCAAAACATACCCTGTGCTTTCTATCTGATCCTCAGAAAGTTCATATATTTTCTGTTTCAACAGGCGATCAAATGCAGAGACATCTTGTGGATCGATGCCCAGCTCTTGCATATATTCCGGCATTTTTTCCTGAAGTATGTTGTATGCCATCATCCCATCCGTACCATTATACAATAGCAGAGCATATTCCAGGTAATAGAAACAGGCAAAAACGGAAAGGATATGCGCGTGAGTGAGAGAGGACACTTGTTTTATTACAAGATACCTTTCGTGTACAGGCTTGTTATAGAGAATGAAAAGGAGCGGCGCAATCCGCATTAGGGACCCATTTCCGTTAGAGTCACCGGTTGTACCTCCTGCCAGTTCAGGTTCTACACCTTGTGCCAAACGGTTGATCGCTTTACAGGTGGCTGCCCCAATATCAAAAACGGATCCCCGCGCCACCCAGAAATTTTCCCTGGCCCACTTAATGAAGTAACCTGCCGTTTGCTTTAAATCAAATCCTTCTGCGACAGACTCGGCAAGACAAAACGTCAGTGAACTGTCATCGGACCAGGTCCCCGGCGGTAAGTTGTACGTACCATACCCTGTCATGTCCGTAACAGGATCACGATGTCTTTGGGCACGGGTGGAAAATTCAACCGGGACCCCAAGGGCATCTCCTGTAGCTACACCAAAAAGTACTGAACGTATGGTATCAGTGTTTATTGCTGACATGAAATGCTATTTTTTTACTCTTTTTTCGTTGTCTTCCTGTTCCAGGATGTTATTGGTGATACGTGCTGTCAGGTCTTCGTTTCGTTTGATCGTGGATTTGATGGTTTCCATTTCCCCGGCATCTTTACAACTCTTTAGCTGTTCTTTTAAAGCTTCCTGTTTTTTCGCCAGCTCTGTCAAGAAGTCTTGTTTTGTTTGTAATTTTTCGGATTTGATGGCTTCATCAAAGATCAGGTCCTCAGGAGACTTTTCGTTTGATTCCTCTTTTTTCACCACCTGTCGGGGAATAAACTCCTTGTCGTCCACACGTCTTTGGTTCATAAACGTGGGAGAAACGATCTCAATCTTTTTCTCGTGGAGTTTGTCCATCACATAGGCATTCAATAATGAGTTGGTACTGAAAAACTTGCTGCTGTCATCCAGAAAACCGTGAATTTTATAGGTAACTGAAAAATCTCCCAACCCAGTTATGTATACATACGGATCTTTCAAACCGGTTGCTAAAGCGGCTTCAAGTAGCGCCTCTTCAATCTTATCGCGGGAAATATCATAACCCAGGGAAACAGAAGTAGAAATTACCGTATTGGTCTTACGGGTGAGTTTAACGGGATTATTAGCAATGTATATATTCGGAATGGTTATGAAATTACTGTCCTCCAGCTGAATTTCGGTGTGAAATACACTTTTCTTGATTACCCGGCCGTGAAGATCATTGATCTTGATAAGATCCCCGTTCCTGAAACGCTTCATGGAATTGTTCATGATGCCTGCAATAAGGTTCCCCAATACCGTAGTTGAACTCAACGCAATGGCTGCACTTATTATTATACCCAGAAAACTTAGAATCTGTCCTTTGAGCGTCTTGTCAATGGGCAGTGCCAGAACAAACCCCAACATTCCAACAAGAATTATCAAAAAAGCGATGGCTCCTTTGGTAATATTTCCGTTTGACGCCGTAGATTTTGATTTTTTGAAAATCCAGGCGTTCAAAACAAGCAAAAGAATCAAAACCAACAAGACCATTGTCGGTTCCAACAAAGATTTTAAGATTTTTATAATTGCTTCCATACTCATGCGATTAGGGTACGTCGTACACATTGTTCTTTTGCCTCATTTACAACATGTTGTGCAAAACCAGCCCCCGGGGGTGAAAAATGGTATTTCACTGAATATCAGGCAAAAGAACAATGTGTACGACGTACCACAAATTTAGCTATTTTTCTCTTACCCGCTAACACTCCTGCATTTCAATTCATTCTCTATGTCTTCCAACTTCAGATCCTTAAATTTGAGCAGTATCAGGTAATGGTAAAGCAGGTCAGCGGCTTCGTAAATAAATCTTTCCCGGTTATCGGCAATAGCTTCTATGATCAGCTCGACGGCTTCTTCTCCTACTTTCTGCGCAACCTTGTTTACCCCTTTTTTGAATAATGCATTGGTGTAGGAGCCGGAAGTATCTTCATTGATTCTTTGTTCAATAACCGATTGCAACCGGTATACGAATCCTTTGGCGGTTTCTTCCCCGAAACAGGAAGTACTGCCGGTATGACATACCGGGCCTGCCGGATACGCCTTGATCAATAAGGTATCACTGTCACAATCCTCCCTTATATCGGCAACCTGAAGGTAATTGCCGGAGATTTCTCCTTTTGTCCACAAACGGTTTTTGCTTCTGCTGAAAAAGGTCACCCTGTTCTCTTTTATTGTCTTATTATAGGCTTCCTGGTTCATATAACCGAGCATCAAAACCTGCAGGGTGTTAACATCCTGAATAATGACCGGGACCAAACCGCCCCCTTTTGCAAAATTTATCATCTTACTTGAATATTGTTGGTTCTTAAATAATTTTTCAAATCCGGTATCGAGACCTCCCCGTAATGGAAAATGCTTGCGGCCAATCCTGCCGTTGCCTGTGTGCGGGTAAAAAGATCCCGGAAATGTTTCATGGTACCGGCTCCGCTGGAAGCTATGACCGGTATATTGACCGCTTCCGATACGCGACCGGTTATATCCAGGGCAAACCCGGTTTTTGTTCCGTCGTGATCCATGGATGTCAACAGGATTTCCCCTGCCCCAAGCGATTCTGCCTGCCTGACCCAGTCAATGGTCTTCAAAGGAACAGGCGTTTTTCCCCCGTGAATATAAACCTTCCAATCACCGGATATATATTTGGTATCTACTGCCAGAACAACACACTGACTACCGAATTCCCGGGCAATTTCACTGATCAGTTCCGGTCTCAGGACAGCTGAAGTGTTGATGCTGATCTTGTCGGCTCCGGCAAAAACCAGGTCACTGACATCCTCCAGGGAAGCAATGCCCCCTCCCACTGTGAAAGGGATGGCAATGCGTTCAGCGATCCTTTTCACCAGTTCAACCCGTGTCTTTCGTTTTTCAGATGAAGCCGTAATGTCCAGGAAAACAAGCTCATCTGCTCCTTGTTCCATGTATTTTTCCGCCAACTCAACGGCATCGCCTGCATCTTTGATATCCACAAAATTCACCCCTTTGACGGTACGTCCGTCTTTGATGTCCAAACAAGGAATGATTCTATTCTTTAACATATTTTTCCAATTCTTGCAATTTGATTTTCCCTTCATACAAGGCTTTGCCAATGATAGCGCCTTCACATCCGATTTCATTTAGCCGCAACAAGTCATCCATGGATGAAACACCCCCGCTTGCAATAAGCTTTACCCCGGTTCTGAACAGGATATCCCGGTACAACTTGAATGAAGGACCACACATCATACCGTCTTTGTCAATATCTGTACAAATCACATATTTGACTCCTTTATTTTCGTACCCGGCAATCAATTCAACAACATCCCTGCCCGAAACTTCTGTCCATCCGCTTACGGCAATTTCCCGGTTTTTGCTGTCAGCCCCCAGAATAATCCTCTGATTACCATACTCTTTGAGCCAACTTTCAAACAAATTTGGCTGCTGTACGGCAATACTCCCGCCGGTTATTTGGACAGCCCCGCTCTCAAAAGCAATACGTACGTCCTCTCCGGACCTTATACCACCTCCAAAATCAATTTTCAGACCGGTTCGCGTAGAAATCTTTTCCAGAATCCTGTAATTGACAACACGACCGGCCGCCGCCCCGTCCAGATCCACCAGGTGCAAATATTCAAGTCCGCCAGATTCAAACATACGTGCGACTTCAAGCGGATCTTCATTGTAAATCTTGCGGGTATTGTAATCTCCACGCGAAAGCCTTACGCATTTTCCTTCAATTAAATCTATAGCTGGTATAAGTCTCATAACCGTAAAAAATTATTCAAAATGGTCTCCCCTGTACTGCCTGACTTTTCAGGATGAAATTGAGTGGCAAAGAAATTATCCTTTTGCATGGCAGCACTGAAAGGTAAAATATACCGGCACACAGCCGAGGTCTGCAAACACGGCTCTGCATAAAAACTGTGAACGTAGTAAACGTTATCCCGGATATCGATCCCTTGAAACAAGCGCCCCGAGATACCCTCAAAATCATTCCATCCCATATGGGGAATTCTGTCTTTGGGCGGGAACCGTTTAACACGGGCTTCAAATATGCCCAAACAAGGCGTATTTCCCTCTTCGGTGGATCTGCACATTATCTGCAAACCCAGGCAGATCCCTAAAAAAGGTTGTTTTAATGACTTAATGACAACATCCAACCCCCTGTCTTTAAGGTATTTCATAGCCGAAGCCGCTTCTCCCACACCGGGCATGATCACTTTTTGGGCATCCCTCAATTCGGATTCCTTATCTGTAACAATGGATTCATAGCCCAGGCGATTGAGCGCGTTTTGAACCGAGCGAACATTCCCTGCATTGTACTTTAGAATAGCTATCATAAGACTCCTTTGGTACTGGGAATGTTATTACCGGATGTCTTGCCAATTGCCATGGCCACGGATTTTCCAAAGGCTTTAAATACCGCTTCAATTTTATGATGATCGTTTTCTCCTTCAGAGCGGACATTAAGGTTGCATCCCGAGGCATCGCAAAAAGACCTGAAAAAATGTTTGAACATTTCAGCCGGCACATCTCCTATCATTTCCCTTTTAAGATCTACATCCCATACCAGGTAGGGCCTTCCGCCAAAATCCACAGCCACATGCGCCATGCTGTCATCCATAGGTATAACGAACCCGTAACGTCCTATGCCCTTTTTACTCCCCAACGCCTTTTTGAACGCTTCTCCCAGGGCCAGTGCCACATCTTCCATAGTATGGTGCTGATCCGTTTCCAGATCGCCTTTGACCGTCATCTCCAGATCAAGCGAACCGTGCTTTACGATCTGTTCCAACATATGATCCAAAAAGCCCAATCCTGTAACGAAAGCCGAGTTTCCGCTCCCGTCCAGGTTCAGAGTCAACTGCACATCGGTTTCCCGGGTTTTCCTGCCAACAGTGACTTTTCGCGGAACGGCTTGCAGATAGTGGTATATTTGGGACCATTCCAAGGTGCATAAAACCGCATTTTTATTTGCTTTACCCAGAAATATCCCGGAAATTTTCAACTTTCCCCCCCATGCAATATCCCGTGCATCGTCAGATATGATAAACGATTGGTCCAGCCTGTACAGACCATAGAGGTATTTATTGTATCCTTCTGTTCCGGGCTTATTGGTCAATACATCCTGAAAGACAATTCCTTCATTTTCAAAAAAGCTGATAACCGTTTCCTGTTGAAGTGTCTCCTGCGCCCCATCGCTCATCATAACCAGTTGATAATCCAGTTCCCCGGAAATTCTTGCCAGCCACTGGAATACTTGCGGATAAAACCGGGGCATCCGGGCATCGGTCACTAACGGACCATCTCTTTTAATAAAGATCACTTTATTCATTTTATATTGTTTATGGCGTTAATTAACATATCATTCTCTGTTGGTGTGCCTACCGTTACACGCAGGCAATTTTTGATTTCCCGGGACCGGTTCCTGGTAATGATCCCTTCGTTTACAAGTGCCTTGTAAAGCTGATCGGCGTTATCCACTTCTATCAATAAGAAATTGGCCCGGGAAGGATATATCTTTGTTACCCGGGCCGAACCACTTAACGCATTTACCAGCCTTTCTTTTTCTTTCATGAGCAAAGCAACGGCCCGGTCCTTTTTGTCGGGATCCTGCAATGCTTCCAACGCGGCTTGCTGGTTGATGCTGCTGATATTGTACGGAGATTTCACTTTGTTGAATAAAGCAACGATCTCTTCACTCGCAAAGCCCATCCCAAGCCTGGCAGCTGCCAAACCCCACGCTTTACTGAAAGTCTGGATCACAACCAAGTTGTTGTAGTTGTCCAACCGGATAAGCCAGGACGTCTCTTTAGAAAAATCAACATATGCCTCATCCACTACAACAATCCCTTTAAAATTTTCCAGCAGAAACGTTACGGATTTTTCATTTATGATGTTCCCGGTAGGGTTGTTGGGTGAACAAATAAAGATCAGCTTCATCTCCGGCCAGTCCAGAAAGGGTTTCACTTTTTCAGTATCAATCTGAAAATTCTTGTCCAACGGAATATCCACCACCCCTACATTGTTGATACCGGCCGTTACACGGTACATCCCGTATGTTGGTGTAAAAATCATGGCTTTGTCTTTGCCCGGATTACAAAATATCCTGAAAAGAAGGTCAATGATCTCATCGCTGCCGTTACTAATGATCACGTTGCGACTATTGCATCTTTTCACCCCGGCAATTTTTTCTTTGAGTTCTCTCTGAAAGGGATCGGGATAACGGTTCAGGTTGCCGAAGGGATTCTCATTGGCATCCAGGAAAATGCCTTCCTTGCCCATGAATTCGCTTCTTGCACTGGAATAAGGCTGAAGGTTGAGGATATTGGGGCGTACCATTTTGTTTATATTAATCATTGTTCATAGAGTTTATTCGGATGGATACTGCATTGGCATGGGCAACCAGTTCTTCTGCCCGGGCCATGGTTTGTACGGTGTTTCCAATGTTCCGGAGCCCTTCCCGGCTTAATTCCTGGAATGTGATCTTTTTTACAAAACTGTCCAACGAAACCCCGCTGCAATTTTTGGCAAATCCCTTGGTGGGCAAAGTGTGATTGGTTCCGCTGGCATAATCCCCGGCCGATTCGCAGCTGTAATTTCCAAGGAAAACCGAACCCGCATTGGTAATTTCGGAAACATAGCGGCCGGCATCTTCCGAGGCAATTATCAAGTGCTCCGGGGCATACTCGTTGCTGAAGGCTACGCAATCTTCCGGACTTTCCAGAACGATGGCTTTGCTTGAAGACAAAGCTTTCAGCGCAATTGCGCGTCTCGGCAAATTTTCCAATTGGTTTTCCACTTCCTGAAGGCATTGCATCACAAGGGTAAGGTCATCGCACAACAAGATGACCTGGCTGTCTGCCCCGTGCTCGGCCTGGGAAAGCAGATCGGCCGCAACAAAAGCGGGATTGCAGGTTTTATCGGCAATGACAAGTACTTCACTCGGCCCGGCTGGAATATCTATAGCCACACCGTCTTGTTGCACCCATTCCTTGGCTTTGGTAACATACTGGTTCCCGGGACCGAATATTTTGTACACCTTCGGGATGGTTTGCGTGCCGTAAGCCATAGCAGCCACAGCCTGTGCTCCGCCTGTTTTGAAGATCTTTGTAATACCTGTTATGCGGGCTGCATACATAATGGCCGGGTGTATTTTCCCGTTGCTGCCGGCAGGCGTACAAAGTACAATTTCCTTACATCCGGCTATCTGTGCGGGAATCCCCAACATCAAAACGGTAGAGAACAATGGGGCGGTGCCTCCGGGTATGTACAAACCGACCTTTTCTATGGCCGTGCTTTTTCTCCAGCACTTTACGCCCGGAGCGGTCTCAATGATCTGTTCCCTCTCGCGTTGCGCGTTGTGAAAAGCATAAATATTTGTGTAAGCCGAGTTTATGGCATCTTTAAGACCAGGGGTCAGCAGTAACTCGGCTTCCTGCATCTCCCGGCCGGTAACGATCATGCTCTCCGGAGCAGCTCCGTCAAACTCTCTGGCATACCTTTCCAAAGCCGCATCTCCTTCCTGCCGTACCTTCCTGATGATCCTTTCCACCACATCTGACAACGATCGCTTGTCAATAACCGGACGTTGTATCAAATCCGGCCATTCCTCCCTTTCAGGTTTGTTGTATACTTTCATAACACCATCTTGTCTATTTGTACTATCAAGATTCCTTCCGCTCCTGCTGTTTTCAGCTGATCTATGACCTCCCAGAATTTATCTTCATCTATAACCGAATGCAAAGAACTCCACCCTTCTTCTTTTAATGGCAACACGGTAGGACTCTTTAAAACAGGAAGGATGCTGCTGACCGCGTCAATTTTGTCATTGGGCACATTCATCAGGATGTACTTGCTTTTTTTGGCCCTAAGAACCGATTGAATGCGGAAAACCAGTTTTTTAAGAATAGCCTCCTGTTCCCCGGTCAATTGTAAGGATTTCACCAGAACAGCTTCGGATTTCAGGATGACGTGCGTTTCCTTCAATCCGTTCTTGAACAGGGTACTCCCGGAACTGACGATATCGCAGATCCCATCGGCAAGTCCTATGTTGGGAGCGATCTCCACCGAACCGGAAATGGTATGGATCTCGGCTTTTATATTGTTCTGATCCAGAAATTTTTGCAGTGTTACAGGATACGATGTAGCTATTTTTTTCCCGTTGAAATAGTCCGGGCTCTCATCTTCCACTTCTTTGGGAATGGCCAGGGAAACACGGCATTTGGAAAATCCCAGTTTCTGGACCGTAACCACCTTCTTTTGTTTTTCTACCAAGAGGTTTTCTCCCACTATAGCCAGATCTGCCGTTCCGTCTTCCAGGTACTGTGGAATATCGGAATTTCTCAGGTATAAGATCTCCATAGGAAAATTATCCACTGCCACCTTCAGCTGGTCACGGCCGTTGTTGACATCTATCCCACAGTCTTTCAGCAGTTTTAGTGAATCTTCATGCAGTCTCCCGCTTTTTTGAATTGCAATTTTCAGTTTACTCATTCTGATTTTTTGTTAGACCTGAGCAAACCACCGGGAATAAAAAAACCGCCTGATCTACTCAGGCGGTTTGGTTATAATGTCTGTTCACAGCATACCAAAATCATTTCGCCTGAGGGCAAAGATGATGATGGTGATGATGTAATGCGTAAAAATTCATGTTTTCGTTTATTGGGTGCAAAGATATATAAAAAAATGGTACGTCGTACACTTTGTTCTTTTGGCTCACTATCAGCACGTTACGAAAAACGTGCCCCGGGGGCATGAAATTGGTATGTCACTGAATGTCAGGCAAAAGAATCAAGTGTACGACGTACATATCGTTCGCGGGTCATTTTGAGATCGACCATGGGGGCGGGATAGTCCGGAGTGTCCAGTTCCGGGATCCATTTGCTCACATAGAGCTTTTGAGGGTCGTATTTGCGGAGTTGTTCGGCAGGGTTGAATATCCTGAAATAGGGAACGGCATCGCTGCCTGTTCCGGCGGCCCATTGCCAGTTGCCGTTGTTAGAGGAGAGTTCGTAGTCCAGCAATTTTTGAGCAAAATAAGCTTCTCCCCAGCGCCAGTCAATGAGCAGGTTCTTGCATAAGAATCCGGCTGCGATCATCCTGACCCTGTTGTGCATGTAGCCGGTGGTGTTCAGTTCCCGCATGCCGGCATCTACCAATGGATAACCGGTCCGTCCTGTCTGCCATTTTTCAAAATCCTGCGGATCGTTGATCCAGGACAGGTTGTCGAATTTCTTCCGGAAATTGGATCCTGCCACATCCGGAAAATGGTAAAGGATCTGCATAAAGAATTCGCGCCAGATCAATTCATTCAAAAATGCCTCGTTGTGAATCGTTTGATTAACTATACGGCGAATACTCACGGTTCCGAATCGCAGGTGAACGGACAAATGACTGGTGCCGTCCAGTGCCGGATAATCCCGGACTTCGCGGTAATTGTCCAGGTTGTCAATATTGTAATCGGGTACTTTCAGCAAAGAACGCTTGAAACCCAATTCCGCCAACGAAGGAAAAGGAAATGAAAGTCCCGCAAAACGCATTGGTAGCGGATCCGTTTGGATCCTAATGGGTTTTTCCTGCAATTTGCTTATCCACTTGTTTTTATAGGGAGTGAATACGGTATACGGGGTGCTGTCGTTTTTTAATACCTCGTTTTTAGCAAATATCACCTGGTCTTTGCACAGGTGGAACGGAATCCCACGGGAAGCCAGCAGATCTCCAATTTCCCGGTCGCGGGAAATGGCATACGGTTCGTAGTCTTCGTTGGCATAAACCGCCCCAATTTGGAATTGCTCCAGAAGCGTCTTCCAGACTTCCAGGGGAACGCCTTTGGTGCAGTACAGCCCGCCGGGGGGATTTTTTGCCGAGGCGGCCGCGACGACCGAAGCTATGGTGGCGGCCGGGACGGAAGTGGCGGCCGGGACGGAAGTGGCGGCCGCGACGACCGAAGCTATGGTGGCGGCCGGGACGGAAGTGGCGGCCGGGACGGAAGCGGCGGCCGGGACGGAAGTGGCAGCCGGAGCGGAAGCGGCGGCCGGGACGGCCAGCGGGGCGGCCAGTGGGTCGGCCAGCGGGGCGTCCGGGGCGGAGTACCGCATGATGGAAACGGAGAGGCTTAAGAGGGTATGGTGGATGAAGGTGATCCGGGGATCGTCGGCCTCCAACTCGGCAATGATACTTTCATCAAAAATGAAAAGAGGAAGAACCGGGAAAGGTCCCTGTAAAGCTTCCCGAAGGCCGCGGTTGTCTTCCAGGCGCAAGTCCCTTCTGAACCAGAATACCGAGATTGTTTGCATATTCAAATATACGTATCAATCCCGGATATATCTTAATACCCAAAAAAGTGCCCCCCCGGGGGAACGTCAATAACCTCACTGATATCCACGCAATAAAGATCAAAGCCGCCTTTGCCGCCGGGCCTGTCGGAAGAAAAGATCAGGAGGCTGAAATCCAGGAATGAAAAGGCAACCGGCCTGTATTCATCGTTAGCAGAATTTATTTTGCCTCCAAAATTGACGGGTTCGGACCAGGAGTTGTTTTCATATTTTGAATAATAAAGGTCGAATCCGCCGTAACCGCCTTCCCTGTCAGAGGCAAAGACAATGCAATTGCCATAGAGCGAAGGGCATTTGTCATTGCCTTCCCCGGAAAGGACTTCCTCTTTAGTAATGACCGGTTCATAGGTTCCTGACAGGAAATCATGAAACAACGGACCCTGGCCCAGGTCAAAACTGTAAATATCAAAGACATCGTTTTCCCGGTTGCTGCAAAACAGGAATTTTCCAAGATCCTCCCCTATAACAGGGTACAAATCGTCAGAGTCCGAGTTTACCACATCCACTTTATATGGACCGTAGAGACGTTGTTGGCCGTTGTATGTGCCCCAGTCAAGACGGGGCGTATAGACAAATTGGATGTTAAAATCACCGGTCTGGTTGTCTTCAGATTCATTGCCAGCGTAAAAGAAATAGTTTATACCTCCCTCTTCAAAATACGTGTAGGGCCCAAGTTGATCGTAGCCGGTATTGATTAATGGCAACAATTTTCTGTCAAGCATGGATTCGGCTGCGTTTTGAGGAACAGTGATGTTCAACACATCATCTCTTTCGTGATAGGACATGTCTAAACAACGGGCAATGACATCAAATTCATCTCCGTAACTGTTCCTGTCGGTAGAGAAATAAATATCCATCCTGGCTGCCCGGTAAGGTAAATCGGAATTGTAATCGTTGTAACCGGAATTGAGACCTTCAAGATTGGCCGGGGTGTCTGTAATGATAATCTCATAATCAAACTGGTAATCCGGATCAATCCAGGGACATCCCTGCAAGCTGAACACCAAAATGAGCGATGATGCTATTACAGCTGCCTTTTTTATACTATTTATTCCTGACATGGGTTAACGGTTGGTTCATTCACTAAATGAACCTTCCGGCAATTTACTGCATCTGCTTTTTGATTTTATTCTGTTCCTTCCCATTCAGCGTAAAAACGATCCAGATACTGCTCCATATACCGGTGCCTTTCCATGGCCATTTCCTTGCCGGTCCGGGTGTTCATCCTGTCTTTGAGCAAAAGCAGCTTTTCGTAAAAGTGGTTGATGGTCGGGGAAGTGTTCTTTTTATACGTTTCTTTGGTCATTTCCTGAACGGGTGGTATCCCCGGATCATAAATGGATCTTCCCTTGTGTCCCCCATAGTTGAATGTCCTGGCAATGCCTATGGCTCCAATGGCATCCAGACGATCGGCATCCTGTACCACGTCCAGTTCTGCCGACCGGAATTCCTGCCGGTGCGCAGCTCCTTTAAACGAAATATGGGCGATGATCTTTTCAACGTGAGAGATAACCTCCTTTTCAACGCCGAGTGAAACAAGGAATTCCCTTGCCTTGCGGGGTCCGATAGTCTCATCTCCTTTGTGGAACTTGGAATCCGCAATATCGTGCAGCAAAGCGCCCATTTCCACCACAAAAAGGTCCACCTCTTCCCGACGGGCGATCTGCCGTGCCAGTTTCCAAACCCGGTACACATGCCACCAGTCGTGCCCTCCCTCGGCAAGAAACAATTCGTCTTTTACAAAAGTTACGGTTTTTTGGATGACAGTATCACGATCCATTACAAGGCCCACTTTTCCATAACTGTGATCAACTGCTGTCTGTCTATGGGTTTGGAGATATGATCCACAAACCCGCTTTCCAGGTATCTTTCCCTGTCACTGGACAAGGCATTGGCTGTTTGTGCCACCACCGGCATTCCCGGTTTCTGTTCCAAAATCTTTTGCAGGGCTTCCTCCCCATCCATCAACGGCATCTTAATATCCATAAGGACCAGAGAGATATCACTGTGTTTCATAAAAAGCTCAACGGCTTCCAGCCCGTTTTGAGCCCAGTAAATGTGCACAGGCAAATCTTTCAGAATGATTTCCAGGTACATCCTGTTGATCATTTCGTCTTCCGCTATCAATATACTTTTGCCGCTCAATGATGCCATATCCGAAGCTTGCTCCTTTTCAGCTTTCAAGTCCCGGGCTTCAGCAGGCACATAGGGAATCCGGAATGTAAACCGGCTGCCTTTGCCCTCCTTTGATTCCACTGATATGGAGCCGCCCAGCAAATCCAGTATTCCTTTGGTAATTGCCAGGCCCAATCCGGTACCTTCGTATTTCTTATGGGCCTGTTCAGACCTTTTGAAACGTTCAAACACCACTTTCAAATCTTCATCCGTCATACCGATCCCGGAATCGGATACGTAAAATTTCAGATAGTCATTTTCAATTATGTACCCGAAATCGACGCCTCCTTTTTCAGTGAACTTTAACGCATTCCCTATCAAATTGATCAGTATTTGCTTTAACCTGTCAGGATCGATAACAATGAATAGTTCTTTGTCCTTTTCCGGAAAGTTCAGCCTGATCTGAACGTTTTCCTTCCCACGGGCATGCTTTAACTGTTCGAACATGGTCTCCGTTTCTTTTAGGATCTTATGCAACTCACAAGGTTCTTTGTTGATTTTTAACTCACCGGCTTCGATCCTGGAAACATCAATAATATCATTAATCAAATTCAACAACTGTTTTGAGCTGCTTTCAATGATGTCTATATACAGCTTTTTGGTTTCAGCATCCAGGTCTTCCTTGCGCAGCAGTGAAGCAAAACCCACCATACCACTGACAGGAGTTCGGATTTCGTGGCTTACGTTGGCAAGAAACTGGTTCTTGTATTGGTTGGCCAACTCGGCCTGCAGCTTTGCCTCTTTAAGCTGTGCTTCTATACGTTTTCTTTCCGTAATCTCGGTTACAATACCGGCGATCAGCTGTCTGTCTTGATCCTTATGGACAATTTTCCCCACATCCTGAAACCACTGGTAACTGCCCTGCGCATTTTTCATCCTGTATTCGCAAACATAAATATCCGCATTGCCGTAAAGATGAGCGTACATGGCATTCATGGCCCCTTCGTTGTCATCGGGATGCACGATCTTCATAAAATCCCGGAAATGTTTGAAATCTTCACCTTTCAAGCCCAACATACGTGTCTTGTTATGATTGAAGGTGATCTTTCCGGAAGGAAGTTCCATTTCCCACCAGGCCATGTTCCCGGCGATCATAGCTCTTGTCAGGCGCTCTTCGGTAGCATCAAGCTCAGACTCGGCATTTTTTAAAACGCTGTTGTTCACCAAAATGATGATAACACCCTCTGTCTTACCGCAGGGAGAGATCAGCGGACTGATCCCCAACAGGTACCAGTTCCCGTCGTTATCCTGAATTTCTTTTTTCATAGGTGGTAAGGGTCTCGAGTGCTTTGTGTGCTCCGGTGATAATAATGTCATAACCAGGCAGCTGCTGTCCCGGTTGGGGATCCTTTAGCTTGAGTATTCTTTTGGCTTCTTCTGTATAACGTACTATTTTCAGATCATTATCCAGGATCAGCGTACCTATATCATCACCTGAAAATTTATTGTATTCTGTATTCGTTTTTTTCATGAAGGTTTTTTTGATTTATTAAAATATCCGGTCTCATCAGATTTGAAGTGCAGATCAACTTGCGGGAACGGTATAGTAATATCGTTTTCCAGGAATTTCCTGTTTATGATCCTGCGTATGTCTGACTTGACATTCTCTATCCGGAATACGTTATCGCTGAAGAAAAGCAATTCAAAATCCAGGGAAGAATTTCCGAAATCAATAAAGCGGGCCAGTATCGATTCCCTGTGGGTAATTTCCGGATGCTCCAGCGCACTTTCTTTTAACAGTTTTATTACAAGGTCTACATCACTCCCATAGGCAACCCCAACTTTTATCCGGAACCGGGTTTTCTTTTCCTGGTGGCTCCAGTTGATCACCTTATTGGAAGTCATCAGAGAATTGGGCAAAATAATCACTATATCATCCCTGTTTATGGCTTTAGAAGTACGTAAGCCGATCTTGAGAATTCGCACAACATGTCCGTCTACCTCCAGTATATCTCCCACTTTAATAGACCCTTCAAAAAGCAAAATAATACCTGCTATGAAATTGATGAAGGTGTTTTGCAAACCAAGTCCTATACCCACTAAAAGTGCAGCAGAACCTGCCAGCAGTGCATTTAGTTTCAACCCAAGCGTTTCCAGTATCAACAAAATGGATATGATCCATATAACGTATTTAATGATCTGGAAAAGAGCATAAATATTCCCTCTTTCAAATTTATACGAGGATCGTTTACGGATCATCAGCAATTTGATCAACCATACCAAAAGTATAGTAATCAGCAAGGTGATGCCTACTGTAATTACTTTCCCTGCCGTGAAAGCAAAATCTCCGATACGAAATATGACAAATTCTGAAAATTTATCCAATGATTCCATATTTTTTCTATTTTTTCGAAATAAAGTTAAGAAATGTTTTTTTACTATCTTTGCAAAGTCAAACATACGGTGTCGGTTCTGCTCTACTGTTCCTCCCTCACTTTTTGTTAATCATAATAGAATAAGGCGAACACTACAGTATTGAGCTGTTGATTACCGACGCTTTAATCCGGGAGAATTTAAAGACTTTAAATAATATAAATGGCAAATTCAGCTTCATTCAACAAAAGACAAGTAGAAAAAAACAAGAGAGCTAAGAGAAAAGAAAAATTAAAAAAGAAAGAGGAGCGTAAAAATACTCCAAAAAATACATTTGACGATATGATCGCTTATGTAGATGAAAACGGGGTCATTGTCAGTACACCCCCAGAAAGCAAAACAACTGACGAAAAAGGGGAAACCGGGGAAGAAGACATCAACCCCCAAACCAATAATTCAATTTGATCATAAACACATTTCCAGGAAAGACTTCTCCCATCAACTTGTACCCTTCGCCAAAAGAAAAAGGTCCGCCCGCGTCGTAACCGGTCCTGTCCTGAGACCAGACAAAATATAATGTAGAGCCCGGCAGGTATTCCCAGCGCAATACCAGGTTACTGCGAAACTGCTGGTAATTAAAAGACGGGTTATCAATTCTCAAGTTATATATTCCGTCCCCGTTGCTGTCCAGCAAATAATCTTTCCCGCTGCGCTCAAACGGAACTTTCCTGAATCGGTTTTCATACTTGGCATCCATCGGATGGGTAACTTCCTTAAGATCCGTATAATCTCCCAGTGAAATAAAAGGACTTCCGTAATACTGAATGGTCAGTTCCGGGGTAATGGCCCAGTCAATGCGCAGCGTCATGCCCAGGTTCCTGTTATCCACCTCTCCCAGTAACCATGCCGGAGAAGTAGTTAAATGAGGTAGTTTCCCAATATACTGCAGATCGTTAAGATTCCTTTCATAAACAGCATTCACAGATAAAAGCAGATTTGAAAAAGGCCGGTAACTCATTTGGGGAGAAATGTAAAGAAATTTTGAATCTCCGGTAAGTCCGTGATTGTATGCTGCATAAATTCCAAAAGTCAATTTTTTTGAATGATCGGAAAAAACGCCCCCTTCATACTGTAACTGATCCGGTACCTTCATGGCAATTCCCCCGCGAAGCAATTGTTCATCCACTATCCTGAATTTGTATTTTCCTTCCAGAAAAATTGACCAGTGATTACGTAATTCAAAGTCTGCATCCATCTCAAGATCCGAATACAGGCCTCTTCCCTGTGCGTTCCAGGCATTGTCTTGCGAGAGGGATATATCGTAATTTTTAAAGATCCATTGATTGTCTTTTTCCACATAAGATACACGCGTACTGTTCTTAATTGTGTTGGACAATTTCATAAAGCCCAGATCATTAAACTCCAGACCCGGGGTCCGGATCACAACCTCTTCGCTGTAACGCCAATGGCCTTTGCTCGACCGCCCGATCCTGAAATACCCGCCCATTCCACTCATACGGGTGCTGGTGGTATCGTAGGGCAACCCGCTTCCCGGCCTTTGGTAATACCTGGCCGGAGAGGTTTGCAACCTGTTAATGGCTTCCTGATCTCCTCCAATGTGGCTGCCAATGGCCTTGATCTCCATAAAATACTTGCGGTCTGCCCAAAATTTTGTAAAGTCAATACCTACGCTTAAAGCATCCCTCCCCAAAAAATTCAGATGCTCATCCCTTATAGCACGGTGGGTATGGGTAACGATGCCCCCCAGGATGGTATTTCCCCGGTCAAAATCTTTCTGAAAACGGCCAACAAGGTAATTGGCCAGCGGCTCCACTACCTTTGCCGAGTCAACGCCGTTCTCGTATATGTGAGCATTGGCCTTCAAAGTGACCGCCTCCAGGATGCCCACCGACAGTCCGTTGGAAGTCCTTCCCGAGACTTTTGCAGCCCCGCCGATCGTGGTAAACTCGGGCATCTTCATCATCCCGGCCCCGGGGTGGTAAGATGGAGCATGCCCAATTCTGCGGGAATAGAACAGATCATCCCCGTCAAAATCGAAAGCAAAAATATTGTTCCCTTCTATGAAGAACGGCCGTTTTTCTTCAAAATACGTTTCGAAGGCAGAAAGGTTCATTACCGAGGGGTCGGCCTCCACCTGGCCGAAATCCGGATTGATGGTGGCATCCAGGGTAAAATTGTTGGTAATGCCGATCTTTGCATCAAGGCCGCCCCGGGCATTAAAACGAACTCCTTTGGCGTACGGATTGTCCGGAATCTTTTTGTTTGTTGTTATGCTGCCTGAAAGGTAAGGAGATATTTCCAGGCGCCGGTTCCTTGGCAATCCGTCAAGGCCATGCAATTCTCCGTAAGTATATACGACTCCTGTTCCGTCGTTGGCCACCAGTTTCCAATGATCCTCTTCCTGCAGACGGTTTATGAAACGCCAGGAATCAAAACCCCATACCTGCTCGGGGTCCGGACTGTAACGCAACTGGCTAAGAGGAATCTCAAACTCGGCAGTCCAGGCATTCTCTTCATAAGCGACTTTGACGTACCAGACGGCATCCCAGTTTACATCCCAGCCCCCGTCAGAGTGCCATACATCCAATTTTTGACCGGCCGAGGTAACGTTGAACTCAAATGCAGTGCGACGGTCATGGTAACTGTCAAACATGATGCCCACAATGTCTCCCAGGAAATAATCTCGACGTCCCAGACGTTTGGTCATTTTATCCATGTCGTCATAAGACCGGATGGCTACAAAAATGCTTTTGCTGTTGTACAGCACTTTAAGTTCAGTTTTGTAAGACGGCGGGCTGTTGTATACCGGGATAAATTGCTTGTAATCCGTTTGCCATTCACCTGTTTCCCAGCAGGCATCATCCAGTTTTCCGTCAATAACGGGAGGAGTCTCAATGCGTTGTGTCGTATATATCCTGTCAGGTATGGTATCCCCCGCAGGCAACGGGCTGTTGGCATAAGCCCCTTGAAAAAAGCACACCGCTAAGGGCAAGAATAAAAAAGCTTTTATATGGTTTTTTTTGTCAGCCATTTTCGAACAGGTACGTCGTATATTTTAAAGAGAACGTAAGCCAGTACTATTGACAACACAAAATAAAGCAAGGCCATAGGTAATGAAGCGGTAAGGGAAGCGTTGTTTTTGCTTACCCATGCCATGAAAAGATACATCAGCGGATAATGAATGATGTAAATGGGGTACGAAATATCCCCCAGGAAACGACATAATTTTGTGGCAAAACGTCCTTTAACATCCCCGCTGGCTCCCATGTATACAATCAGAGGGAAAAGCACGATCACACTCACAGCAATGTATAGACCGTTTATCCAGATGTGTTCGGTGCCTCCCAATCTGGGGACAGACAAAACAGTCACCAGAAGAATACTGCACCAGAGAAAGGCATTTTTCACACTGCCGGGTTTGACGATTCTTGAAAGCAATAACCCGGCAAAAAACGGATAGAGCAGCCGGGTAAATCCAATACGCAACTGCAGTGGTTCCAGGGACCATCCGCCAATTATATCTCCCCGTGTTACCGCCAGATGAACCAATGCTGCGCCTGTAACCAGGGCCAGTCCGGCCAGCACTTTATTGGAAAATTTCCGGATGAACAACGCATATAATATATTGGCTATGTATTCAAAAAACAAAGTCCATGCAGGCCCGTTGGTAGGATACATTTCATTCCAGGCCCTGATATCCAAAGACGGACCCACGGGCACCAGGACAAATCCTAAAAACGTAACTAACAGCAGCTTCCATACCGGAATTTCACTTATTCCCGGAAAATACGGACTGGCTTGAAAAAAGAAGGTAATGCCTCCTATTAGCATCCCCGCAATGATCATGGGATGCAAACGGATTAGCCGGCGTTTAAAAAAGCTTCCTAAACTCATCTTATCCCAGCGATCATCGTATGCATATCCGATAACGAAACCAGACAGCACAAAGAAGAAATCCACAGCCAGGTAACCGTGATTGATGATCTGAAGATGATTGTTCCCGAAAGTAAATGTTTCCAGTAAATGAAAAAGGACAACTACCAATGCAGCAACACCTCGCAAGGCATCCAGTATGATATAATGTTTTTTGGTATCTTTAAAAGCAACAGAAGAGCCTGAATTCATTATTAAGGAGGTTTTAGGAAAATGCGAAAATAATGAATATCTGTTTATAACCGGTAAACCTTTTTATAAATAAGTATGGCAGTTCCCAGTTCTTCGGGATTTTCCAGAAACGGGAAATGCTTAACATCGCTCTTGTATAGCATCATTTTCGGAAACTTTACACCCTTGTAATGTTCAGGGCCAACAGGCCAGTCTTTGGTTCCGTAAAAGAACAACACCGGGACCTCTACTTTTTCTGTAAGACCCCTGTAGTCTTTCCAAAAATCCTCCATAAACATCGCTGCATTCCCAAAATCGCTGTTCCAGTTGGGAAATCCATTGTAGGTGTCGTTAGTTCGTTGTTCATCTTCCGGAGAAGCAAACATCATCTTCCACCTCACACCCTGTTCATCCAGGGCTTCGGATACCTGCATCATCCGGCTCATTAACGAATCGGGGTTTGCAGATTGTGAGGGTATGTATTCGGTTCCTGTAAATTCCGCAGCTTTTTGGAGCCAGCTTTTTCCAAAACTGTCCTGCATACTCACGGTACAATTGATCATAATCATGCCCATAATATTCTGCGGATGCTTTTCCCAATACCCCATTTGCAAAATGCCTCCGAACGAATGCCCCAATGTCAGCCATTGACTGATCCCCAAGGCCTCCCTTATCTCTTCAAAATCACGGACCATTCTGTCCATGCAAAAGTTACCGTCTTCCGGACTGGTAGATCGCCCTACGCCTCTCTGGTCCAGGTATATCATTTGGAAATTATCTTCCAGGAACTCCCCAAAGAATTTTTCCAGCCAGTAACTGCCAGATCCCGGTCCTCCGTGCAGATACAAACACGGTGTTCCTTTCCCTTTAACATTTACATACAAACTTACACCGTCCGAAGTCAGTATGGTTTTTTCCTGTGCCTTCAGGGCAATCCCTGTCAACAGAAGCAGCAGGGCCAATACGATCCTTTTCATAATGATCTTTATATAATACTACCCTCAAATCTAAGAAAAAACCGGAGAATATTGATTAGTAATCATTCCCCGGTATTCACTTTCTCTTGCAATCGATCTCTTTGTAAGTCAGGCTTTCAGATTCTGGGTTTCACAATTATGCGGATGATAAGAGAGGCAAAATAGATCAGGCCGCCGTAAATAACGGTGATAAGAGCAACTTTCATTCCGCCGGCCACCAGGTTAAAAGAAATGTCACTCACTTGTTCAATGACATCACATGCCTGATGTATGCCAATTAGTGTACCCATAATCCCTGTGATCAGGGCCATCAAACCGATTTCTTTTACCCAGGCAGGGGCTTTCCATGCCGCAATCAACAAGAAAATAAGTTCGATAGTTAAAATCCCCATAAAAAGAGGACCGCCCTCAATAAATAAATGTAACATAATGATTTGTTTTATTAGTTGATGTAAAAGTACTTCCATCAGGCGAAAACACCATGGTAGAAACCAGTCTGTATAAAGTCAAATCCATTCAATAAGCTTTTGAATACGTTTCACAAGTTTCTAATCCGATGGAATTACCTATTTTTAACGTATGAAAAGGTATTTCAGCATTGGATACTGGCTGGTTGTAGTGTTGTTAATGAGCCTGATCTTTGCCAGTGTAGTGGACGGTTATTCAAAGGCGCTCATGCTGGCAATCATGTTCCTGCCCGGAGCTTTGCTGGTCAAATATTTCATAAAAGACCTTTCCTTTGAAAACAGGCTTAAGGGCATCCTTCACAGTTGCTGCCTGGCGCTGGCAACCCTGTTTATTGAGTACCTGGGCATTATTTTCACCAGCTGGTACCTGTTCAAACTCGCCCCTGGCAGTTTGCCCGACCTGATCTTCAATCCTATCCTTATCTGGTTGCTGTTGGCTGCATTCATTGGATTGGAACGGATAATAGAACATTATTTAGTAAAAGACGTTCCACCTTTAGAGTTCATAACATTCACCTCTGAACGGAAAAAGATTTCGGTCAGAATCGATTCCATCATGTTGGTGGAATCAAGGGATTCGGAAGTACTGATCCGGATGACTGATCTGACAGCCTATCGCACTAAAATGAAAATTTCCCAATGGGAATCGGTTCTTGACGAACGCTTTCTACGTGTACACCGTTCCTACCTGGTAAACCTGAACCACATCAGCCACTCAACGGCCAATGAAGTTACCGTAGGGGATCACACCATTGAAGTATCCCGCAAATACAGGGACTCTTTCCGACAGGCTGTGCAAATACGTCCCTAATCAACAGGATTCACCAGCATTCATCCTCATATAAGGCTGTTTTTGAGGACCGAACCCCGATTTTCCAGCTTCCATCCTCATTTAGGCCCCTTTTTGAGGACCGAACCCCGATTTTCCAGCTTCCATCCTCATTTAGGCCCCATTTTGAGGACCGAACCCCGATTTTCCAGCTTCCATCCTCATTTAGGCCCCTTTTTGAGGACCGAACCCCGATTTTCCAGCATTCCATCCTCATTTAGGCCCCTTTTTGAGGACCGAACCCCGATTTTCCAGCTTCCTTCCTCATTTAGGCCACTTTTTGAGGACCGAACCCCGATTTTCCAGCTTCCATCCTCATTTAGGCCCCTCTTTGAGGACCGACCGGCGTTTTTTCGCCCGGCTGGTATCCTGCGCATTGCCGCTATTCCCTTGTAACCAATGTAAAGTGCAGAAGTGTGGGTTTTTCACCAATATAGGGTCCGCCCCAGTCTGTCTCGTCTCCATTCAGGATGCGGATCATCTGAAATTTGCCATTTTCGTAATAACCTTCCTTGACTTTAAGGTATTGCCAGGCTTTTCCTTCGTTTTTCCGTATAGGGTTGAAGGTGAAACGGCAGGTAGTCCCTACGGCCATGAATTCGTTTTCTCCCAGCTTGATGATCATGGCTTTCCCGTTACGGTTTTGAGGTTGAGGATCCTGGCGAAGGTCCAGTCGCTGTCCTCTTCCGAACATGATCACAGCTTCCCATTCACCCAGGTCAATACGCTGTGTTTGTTCGCCTTCTTCGGGTTCCACTACAGAGTGGATGCGGCCTTCAAAACCCCATTGTGCCAATTTCCCGGCCATAGGAGCAAGCAATTTGTATTCCAGGAACAACGGATCAGAAAGGTCATCAACTGCTCCGCCCGCATTAACTGCCCGGCCCCCATTGGCTGCTCCGGCCCAACGGGTGTCAATTCCGAACGGGGCAAAGCCAATTCCATTTTCTATGACTTTATAAAGGTACTTCACATGGCCTCCGGTCTCGGGTACCATCAATGCGTTATCGGGACGGGCGTATAGATCAATCACTTTCAAAACCGTTTCATCCCCGCGCAGATAAATGTCAGGAGCTACAAAATCTATGGAGGGAGCTGCCGCTTTCCATATGGGAATGACATTATCGGTGGGACCACCACTTTCGTAATGGGTTGCCGGAGGATTTGTCAAAGGATCACGCAAAGCCGCATTCACAAACATGGGCAATGGATTGACAGCTTTTCCGGCAGCGGCCACATATTCAATGTAACGGGCCACGGACCAGGCATGGAAATACTCATCGGCATTGGTTCCGAAAACTTCTTCCCACGTTCCCCGGGTACCGGCAGGAACGTTCAACTGTGCCAACAACTCGGCTTGAAGCAAAGCCTCGGGGACGGATTGTTCAAAAAGCTGCTGCGCTGCAGGGGAATAATCACGCACACTGCCCCAGGTACCGGGTTCGTTCTGTACCTGCACCAAAATGACGGTATGTTGCGGATCGGCGACTTTCAGATAGGCCATAAACCCGGCAAAAGCTTTTGCATCGGCTTCCATGGCAGCTGTGGCATGCGGGGAAGGGGAATCCACCGGTTGACCGTCTTTTCCAATGATGTTGGGATACTTCTTTGAGTCCTTTTTCATCCATTCCGGCATGTAATGGTTGCTCCCGTTTTTCCAGGTCGCAAACCACAGCAATACCAGGCGGATATCTCTTTCCCTGGCCTGATCCAGTATCATTTGAATCATGGAATAGTCAAATTTACCGGGTTCTGGCTCAAATTGTTCCCAGTAAATAGGGATCTCAAGCGTGTTGGCATGCATGGATTCAATAGTATTCCAGACCCCGGGAAGCATTTTGGGCCAGGTGGAAGAATTGGCCGATTGTCCGCCAAACATAAAGAAAGGTTGTCCGTCTACCAACAGGGCATAACGGCCATTGTCCTCAATCAGTTTGGGCATTTCTGCCTGACTTGAAGAAGTGCAGGATGCGACTATGCTAATAAAAGCAAAGACGAATAGTGCGTTGCACACTTTGTTCTTTTTACTCATTATCAATAACTTATTAATTTACACCCCCGGGGGGTCGATTTCCGTAACTTTCTGTTTATCAGCCTAATGAACAATGTGTACGACGTACACATCTTTGCGGCGGTCCCTGAGGTTTCGCACGCTGCCAAATTGATTTAATTCCCGAAGCAGGTCAATGTCCACATCGGCAATCAGGATCATTTCCGTGTTGGGGGTTGCCTCGGCTTTGATTCCATTGGTGGGAAAGGCGAAATCGCACGGAGTGAATACCACCGATTGTGCATACTGAATATCCATGTTATGGACTTTGGGCAGATTCCCTACACAACCGGCTATGGCCACGTAACATTCATTTTCTATGGCGCGGGCGTGGGCACAGTTCCGTACCCTGGAATACCCGTTTTGTGTGTCTGTCAGGAAAGGAACAAAAATTATATCAATTCCTTCGTCAGCCAATATCCGGCTTAATTCGGGGAATTCCACGTCATAGCAAATAAGTATACCCACTTTGCCGCAATCCGTATTGAAGGACTGAATCTTAGAGCCTCCCTGCATACCCCAGACTTTCGCTTCGTCAGGTGTAATATGGATCTTTTCAAATCTTTCTATCCCGCCGTCCCTTTTGCACAGATAACCCACGTTGTAAAGATTGTTATTCACCAACTCTGGCATGCTTCCAGTAATGATGTTTATGTTGTACGATATGGCCAGCCGGCTGAATCGCTGAACAAATTCTTTAGTATATCCCGCCAGCTTCCGTATGGCCTCAGCTTCCGAGAGATGATTATAATCAGACATCAACGGGGCATTGAAAAACTCGGGAAAAAGGGCAAAATCCGATTTGTACCCCGACACGGCATCCACGAAATACTCGGCTTGTTGCATTACCTCTTCCAGGTTTTTGTAAAGTCTCATTTGCCATTGGATAAGTCCCAGACGTACAACTGACTTTTTAATGGCTGCCTTTTTGCTCTTTTTTTCATAATAAACATTGTCCCACTCCAGAAGTACTGCATATTCCTGGGATTCCTTGTCTCCCCGCAGGTATCCTTTCAGTATCCTTACCGGGTGAAAATCATTGGACATCTGAAAATCCAGCACCGGATCATGGATCTCTTTCTTTTTCACTTTATCAATATATTTTCGGGGTGTCATCTGTGATGCGTACTGATGATAATTAGGGATCCTGCCTCCAAAAACGATCCCTTTCAGGTTCAGTTTCTCACAAAGCTCTTTGCGGTAGTCGTACAGGCGCCTGCCCAGACGTAATCCCCTGAACTTGGGTCTTATAAAAATATCGATGCCATAGAGCTTGTTCCCTTTTGAAGTATGGGTATTAAAAGTGTATCCGCCTGTAATTTCATGGTAGGTATGCTTGTCATCAAATTGCGTATCATCTATGATTATGGATAAAGCACAGCCTGCCAGTTCGTTATTTACCTTAATACCTACTTGTCCTTCTGGGAAGAGCCGGATCAAGGTTTTAATGTGATGCTCCTTCCAATACGTCTCCGGCATATTGGAATATGCCTCAATCATCGCTGTTCTTATATCTTCATAATCTTCATTTTGGAGGAAGACTACTTCAATATTGTCAATAGAAGTGATGTCTTTCTTATAGGTTGCCATATATCAATATTAATTTTGATCTGTTTTATAATAAGTCACCCTTTCCAAACGTTTCCAGGCACCCCTGGTAAAGTCTGGAACGCGTACCGGACGGCCGCCATTGGCCACCGAGGTTCTGGAAAGTTCAATAACAGCGCTCCATTCAGCGGCATCGTATACATCCATGTCGAGCGGGAGTCCGTTGCGAAGGCAATAAATCAGGCGGTAATCCATAATAAAATCCATGCCTCCGTGACCGCCAACCTCTTTTGCCTTCTGTCCCACTTCACTGACAATGGGATGTTCATAAAGCCTCAGCAGGGAATCCAGCGCTACGTCTGAAAGGAACCTGTGTGCGTCTGGCTCCAGTGCGATTCCGGCCCTTGGGTATTTCTGCGCAAACCCATTGGTGCCGCTGATCGTATGGAGGCGGCTGTAGGGGCGCGGACTGGTCACATCGTGCTGCAGCATGATGGTCTTTCCTTTAACGGTTCTAATTACCGAGGTGTTCATGTCTCCGTTCAGGTACGTTTTTTTTGCATATTCCGAGTCTTCTCCGAACTTTTCCTTTGCATAGGCGGTCATTCCAAATTGTGCCGAGGATACCGAAACCAGGTAGTCCATCCGGTCTCCGCGGTGAATATTGAGTATGTGAGCGATGGGCCCGAGTCCGTGAGTGGGATAAAGATTTCCGTTTTCCTGCGCGTTGTGCTTCAATCGCCACATGTTCCAATAACCGGTAGTATCGTTGAAATTCAAAAACCGCAAATCATGAATGTAAAC
>Ga0334883_1000086_pt1 | contig 165506 bp, 129 predicted proteins | sample GraSluR1_MG_6_FD_207230 | JGI IMG/M metagenome (GOLD analysis project Ga0334883, IMG submission 207230) | Sludge microbial communities from methane-producing bioreactor in Wageningen University, Netherlands - Granular Sludge_09_05-R1 | ecosystem: Engineered > Bioreactor > Anaerobic >...
GTCATTAGGCAGTTCCAATCCTTAACTATTTTTTAGCAAGGTCAGAAAAATATTAATTCAAAAAAATATTGCGAAAAGTTTTTATTAATAATTATTCGTTCATATCTTAGCGCCTAAATAATTACCAGTTTTTATTTTTACGCAGTCACTTATTTTATTACATTGCATGCTGAACTTTAGTATTCGTTAATTGTTAATAGTACTGTAAAATAATCACTAAGTATTGTCATGAAAGTAATTCGCACTACAAAATATATCCTAATATCACTTGTATTGCTTTTTATGGGTGAAACATACGCTCAAGAAAAAGCAGAAACCCCAAATTCTTTTCTAAGCTTACAAGAATCGATAAATTTGGCAATGAAAATGAATCCGGGGCTCAATAAGCTTAAGAATACCGAGCTGGAAATTGCCAATAGCTGGAAACTGGAATCGGGAATTGTAAATCCTGAAATCATATTTTATCAGAATGGTATCGGAGAAAACGATTTATATTTTGAGAGAGCTGTTGGCATTACTCAAAACTTCGAAAAACCATTAGCGAATGTATGGTTAAAGAAAGCTGCAAATATAGAACTTGAAAAACTAAAGCTATCGATCAATTTATACCAAATATCGTTGAAAGCCATGGTGAAATCTCAATATGTCGAAATTTTATATGCCAAATATTACTACAATTTGGTTAACGAAAGAATTGGAACATATCGTCGTTTGCTTGATGCGATACTAACAAAATATGAGAATGGATCAGCAAATAAATTAGATGTATTAAACGCAAAAATTCGTCTGAACGAAGCAGAAAATGAACTTAGTAAAGCTGAAGCTCATTTACATCGACAACGTTATCAATTTTTCGAAATCGTGGGTCTTGACCCTGAATCACAAGCATACGAAATACGTTTCGCCGATAGTTTACGAACACACGAATCGTTTATATCACAAGAAGAAGTATTAAATAACCTACATAATTATCCCGGCATAAAAAAAGAAGAATTGACCTTGCAAGCCAACGACGACAAAATAAAAGCGGCTAAAGCAAAATGGTTTCCGAATGTAAGTGTATCGTATCTTCGACAAGATTTTACGTCGGGTTTTAGATTTAACGGAATCGAAGTTGGTCTCGAAATTCCCATCTGGGGAAAACATACCATTAGCGCTGATGTAAAAGTGCAACAAGCCTTGCTAAGTCAAAACAAATGGCAACTTTACGAAACAGAACTCATGTATAAAAAACAAATAGAAAATGCATGGCATTCCTACGAAAAAGCAAAAGAGGTTCTCGACAACTTTCACGACGAGCAATCGAAAAGCACCATCGAACTATTGGAATTAAGTGAAGAAGCATACGCTATAGGGCAATTAGATTTAATAATGCTGCTCGATGCACAAAGCCTTTACATCAACAATCAACAAATATATTTGAACGTTTTGCGCGATTACTATCTTTATTTAATTGAATTAGAAAAGTTTACAGATTATGAATTGGTTTACTAAAACAACTATGAAAACAATAAAACTATTTGCCATGTTGGGATTATTATCGGTTTTGCTATCGTGCAACAATTCGCAAGAAAAATCGGAGCAAAACGAAAGTCAAAACGATACCAACGAATGGCTTATTGATTTATCGCAAACGAAACTATCGGTTGACGACATTGATTTTTACGAATTGGGCAAGCAGGAAGTATTGCTTAAAAAAGCGGTGCCGGGTATTGCTCAGTCGGCACCAAACTTCATCAGTTATATTGCTGCCCCAATGGATGGAATTGTTAGTTCACTGCACATCAACGAGGGAGAGATGGTACAAAAGGGCCAGGTAATTATGGAGTTAGAAAGTCTTGAATACGGAAATCTGCTCTCAGAATTTTTGAAAGCAAACTCTGAGTTTGAATACCAACAGGGACGATTAGAGCGCAACAGCAAACTTACCGAAAAGGGCATCAACAGTCAATCGGAAATGGAAATGATTCAAGCCGAATACGAACGCGCACTTGCAAATGTGGTAGCCATTAAAACTCGTTTGCAAACATTGGGACTCTCGGCAGCCGAAATTGACAATCTGAAGAAAAGTGAGAATATAGAACCCCACTTAATGGTAAGATCTCGCATTTCGGGTATAGTGAACGAACATTATGCCGAATTGGGATTGCCGGTAAAAGCCTACGATAAGCTTGCAAGTGTTGTTGATAGAAGCGAATTGGTTATAAAAGCCTATTTGGCTCCCGAAGACTTAAATGCAGTAAACACCGGCGATTCTGTTTATGTTTACAGGCAAAGCGACAAGACGTTGTCCCCTATTGCTGCTACCATAGCCTCTATCAATCCTGCTCTCGACAATAACTCCAAGTCGCTTATTGCAAATATCTACGTAAAAGGCAATGAGCTGTGGCCTCTACCCGGCGAAAATGTCAGGCTGGTAATTCATTCTCATATTCCCCAAAAATGGATAGCCGTGCCCGCCTCAGCAATCAGTTGGTTGGGCGAAGATGCTATCGTATATGTTTGGGCAAACAACGATATTTTAGAAATTCGCAAGGTCGAAATAATGAGTTCCGACGACACTCACAGTTTTGTAATATCGGGTGTGGCCTATGGCGAAAAAGTGGCTGTGAGCGAGATATTCACACTGAAATCACTGGTAAGGTATAACGAATTTGCAGAATAATCATGCTACATAAAATTATTGAATTTTCGGTAAAACAAAAATATGTTGCCCTGTCGCTCGTATTTTTAATTGCAATAGGGGGATATTTTTCGCTGAAGAATATTCCTATCAATTCGTTGCCCGATGTAACTCCGGTGCAAGTACTCGTTATAACCAAAGCCGGAAGATACTCTCCATACGATGTCGAAAAACTGGTTAGCCGCCCTATCGAAAATGCGATGAATGGATTACCCGACGTAAAGCAGGTGCGTTCTATATCGCAATTTGGATTATCGGCAGTTACCATCGAATTCGAAGAAGAAACCGATTTGTATTTCGTAAGACAATTGGTATCTCAACGATTGCAATCTATTGCCGACGAATTACCCGAAGGAGTTTCGGCACCTCAACTGGGACCGGTTTCAACCGCCATGGGCGAAATTTATCAATATCAGGTTGTGGGCGATTCCTACAGTCTCACAGAGCTTAGAGGCATACAAGATTGGCTGATTGCGCCCCAACTGAAAACAATAAAAGGGGTTACCGAAATAAACTCTTTTGGAGGCTATGTGCGGCAAATTGATGTGGTTGTTTTACCGGGAAAATTGCGGCAATTTGGATTAAGCCTCAACGATGTTTTTGCATCTATCGAAAAAAACAATTCTGTTTCGGGAGGCAACTACCTGACCTATAACCGTGAACAATACATTATTCGTGGTGTCGGACTTATCGAAGACATCGAAGATATTGAGCAAATCATCGTTAAAAACGTGAATGGGAACCCTGTATTTTTAAAAAATATTGCGGAAGTAAAAGCTGGAAAGCAAATCCGCCAGGGTGCTGTTACACGCGATGGCAAAGGAGAAGTTGTTACCGGTATTGTTATGATGCTGCGCGGCGAAAACGGAAGGCAAGTAATAAAAAACATTGAGGAAAAAATAAACGATATCAATCAATCGCTTCCCGAAGGAGTGAAAATTGAAAAATTTTACGACCAAAGTGAGCTTATCGACCGAACAACAAATACTTTATCGAAAAACCTGCTCGAAGGAGGACTGTTAGTAATTGTTGTTCTGCTTTTGCTATTGGGCGATTTCAGAGGAGCACTTATTGTTGCATTGGTAATACCTTTGTCGATGCTTTTTGCCTTTATCGGAATGCGCGAGCTGGGTCTGGCAGCCAATTTAATGAGTTTGGGAGCCATCGATTTTGGAATGATAGTAGATGGCTCGGTGGTGATGATTGAAAATATTATTCATCGATCGAGGCAAAATACAGAACTCTCAAGGCAGGAAATCATTATTAAAGCAGCCAAACAAGTAGCCCGCCCAATATTTTTTGGGGTATTGATTATTTTGGTTGTATATATTCCGGTAATGACATTCAGCGGCATGGAAGGTATCTTGTATCGCCCCATGGCTATCACTGTCAGCCTTGCTGTTTTAGGCTCTTTACTACTGGCCTTGGTGTTTATTCCTGCTATGATGAGCATTTCGTTACGAAATAAAAAGAAAATTCAAAAGCAATCACGCGAAAATTATTTAATCAGGAAACTGAGACCCCTGTATGAATCGTTTCTTGAAAAAATAATATTAAAAAAGTGGACAGTGATGGGTATTGCTCTTGGCATATTTGCCTTGAGCCTTTTTACCATCAGCCAAATGGGTTCCGAATTTCTTCCCGAACTCGACGAAGGCTCGATATTAATCGAAGAAGTAAGAATGCCAAGTGTTACACTCGAAGAAAGCGTAGAAAAGGCCAACGAACTTTCGGCAAAACTCATAGCAAATATCCCCGAAATAAAAACCATCGTTCCCAAAACAGGACGTTCTGATTTGGCAAACGACTGGATGGGAGTTCACCAAACCGATGTATGGGTATTGCTCGAACCCCGAAATACCTGGAGAAAAGGAATTACAAAAGAGGATATCATTCGCGAAATTGAACCATTTCTCGAAAATGAACCGGGCTTGGCATACAATTTTACTCAACCTATAGCCATGCGAGTTGACGAACTCACCAGTGGTGTAAAATCAGACCTTGCCGTGGTAATTTATGGCGAAGACCTCGATAGCCTGTCGGCCATTAGCAAGCGCATTGCCATGCATTTGCCGGCACTTGAAGGCACGGCTAACTTCTTCGTCGATCAGCCGGTGGGTCAGCCCTATTTCACTATTGAAGCCGACAGGGAAGCTCTTGCTGGTTTTGGGCTGAATGTAAATGATGTTCAGGATGTAATAGAAGCCGGAATTGGCGGAAAAACTGTTGGGACAATCTTCGAAGGCCAACGTCGTTACGACATCCAGGTGCGTTATCCCGAAGATTTGCGATCGAACTTCTCAAGGATTAGAGATATTCCTGTATATCTACCCAACGGCAATGGCTTTGTACCTCTCGACAGGCTGACAAAAATATCAGCACAGGAAGGACCACGCGAAATACAAAGAGAAGATGGTTGGCGAAGGCTTATAGTCGGTATAAATATACAAGACATCGACATGGGAAGTTATGTGCAAAACTTAAAGAAAATTATTAGCAACCAAGTCCATCTGCCCCCCGGGTACTTTATCAAATATGGCGGAAGCTTCGAAAACCAACAACGTGCAACCAGTCACCTATTGCTCGTAATTCCTCTGGTATTATTTCTGATAATTGGGTTGCTTTACCTTAACTTCAACAAAATGAGGTATGCATTTTTGGTATTTCTGAATTTACCGCTGGCCTTGTCGGGAGGGATATTTTTATTGTATGCCCGAGGCATGTACCTTTCGGTTTCGGCCAGTATAGGGTTTATTGCATTATTTGGAGTGGCAGTTCTTAATGGTATTGTTTTAATTTCGCATTTAAACGAATTACGCGAATCTGACAAAACCTTGCCTTTAAAAAAGGCGATTATTCTTGGCTCCTCCGACCGATTACGCCCTGTATTAATGACAGCCTTAGTTGCTTCTTTGGGATTTGTTCCTATGGCATTCAACACAGGCCCGGGTTCCGAAGTACAATCTCCTTTAGCAACAGTAGTAATTGGCGGACTAATTACATCAACACTGCTAACCTTGTTTGTATTGCCAGTAATTTACAACTGGATAGAATCAGCAAAAAAAAACAAACAATAATTGTGTCAACCTATTGATATTTTTCCCTTTAAACTACACAACCTCTCTAATTACCTTAGTGTTATAAAACAATTTGCTGTAAGATAAGCATCATTGAAACATTAAAAGTATAAAATGCAATCATATAGGTAAGTTGCAATCGTACCAATGGTTTTTATATTTTTGCAAGCATGAATAATGCACATCAAAAAGCTATTGTTGTAACAAACGCAAGCGAGAACAATCTAAAAAATATTAGTTTAGAATTACCGCACAATAAGTTTATTGTAGTAACAGGTGTTTCGGGGTCGGGAAAATCGTCGCTGGTTTTCGATGTGATTGCTGCCGAAGGTCAACGTAGGTTTTTAGAAACCTACGCTTCGTTTTCGCGTTTGTTTATGGGCAAATTGCAACAGCCGGCTGTAGAAAGCATCGAAGGCCTGCTGCCGGTTATAAGTATTGGCCAAACCAGTGCGGGATCAAACATTCGTTCTACACTGGGCACCATGAGCGAAATGTACGACTTGCTGCGCTTGCTGTTTGCCCGCGCAGGCACTGCCGTTACCAACATTGAACTTAGCCGCAGTTTATTCTCGTTTAATTCACCGCTTGGGGCATGCCCTCATTGCAAAGGCATTGGTCTCGAAGAAACTATCGACGTAAACAAACTGATAAGCGACCCGGCAAAAACGCTTAGACAAGGCGCGCTGGCACCAAGTCAGCCAAACGGGTATATCATGTATTCGCAGGTTACCATCGATGTACTGAATCGTGTTTGCAATGCCCATGGCTTTGATGTTGATACGCCGTGGAACGAGCTAAGTGCCCAACAACAAGATGTGATACTCAACGGCAGCACCCGCATTAAAGTACCTTTTGGCAAGCACAGTTTAGAATCGCGTTTAAAATGGACCGGCATTACTGCCCTGCCTCGCGAAGAAGCCTACTACAAAGGGATGCTGCCAATTATGAACGATATTTTGCGCCGCGACCGGAATGTAAATATTCTGAAATATGCATCATCGTTGCCTTGCAGCCATTGTAACGGTTTGCGTTTGAACCCCGCTGCACTGAGCGTACGCGTCAACGGATTGAACATTGCCGATTATGCCAATATGGAGCTGAGCGAATTGCGCGAAAACATCGAATTGCTTGCTAATTTGTATCGCGACAAGGAATTTGTACAGAACATTACACAAAAACTTATTCAGCAAATTGCCATGTTCGAAAGCCTTGGCATGCAATACCTAAGCCTTAGCCGGCCATCGAATACCCTTTCGGGAGGCGAAGTTCAACGGGTGCGACTTATTAACCAAACCACTGCCTCGCTCAGCAATGTGCTTTACGTATTCGATGAACCATCGGCAGGAATGCACCCGCAATACATGCATCAACTTACCCGTATTTTCAGGCAACTGGTTAACCAGGGAAATACACTTATTGTGGCGGAACACGACTTGGCCTGCTTGATGCAAGCCGATTTTGTGGTTGATATTGGGCCGGGAGCCGGCCAACATGGAGGCCGATTGCTTTTTGCAGGTAGTATTGCCGATTTTTGTACCGATACAACAGTGGCCGAAATTAGCCCCACGCGCAAGGCACTCGACATGTATAAGCGGCACATGCTCCCTACCCCGTTGCAAGGCAATGTGGCGGCTGATTTTATTTTGAATGGCTGCACCAAACACAACTTAAAAAATATTGAAGCAGGCTTTATTAAAGGCGCTTTAAACATCGTGTGCGGGCTTGCCGGCAGCGGAAAAAACAGTTTGGTACACGGCGAACTTGAAATCAGGGTTAACAAAGCCATCGAACAAAACAAAAATCAAAGTGCCTTCGATAAACTCATTGTAATCAATCAATCGCCTATTGGGCGTAGTCCGCGCAGTAATCCGGCCACCTACACCAAACTTTCCGATAAAATCAGAGACCTTTTTGCAGACACCATCGCTGCCAAACAAGCCCGTTTAAGCAAATCGCACTTCTCGTTCAACACTGCGGGTGGACGCTGCGAAACATGCATGGGAGCAGGTCAGGTGCAAATAGGTATGCATTTTTTGGGCAATGTTAACCTGATTTGCAGCAGTTGCGGGGGCAAACGATTCAACAGCGAGGTTTTGCAAATTCTTTATAAAGAGAAAAACATTGCCGAAGTATATGAGTTAACAGTGAGTAGTGCACTCATGTTTTTCGCCGATGTAAAAAGCATTGCATCGCAACTACAAACACTGGTCGATTTGGGTTTAGGCTATTTAACACTGGGGCAATCGTCTACCACCTTGTCGGGGGGAGAAGCACAACGCATAAAACTAGCTGCTCATTTGCAACAAGCCAATACGGGCAACACCCTGTATATATTAAACGAGCCTACGGTGGGTTTACACAACAGCGATATGGATGTGCTGCTTCAAGCACTCAAGAAACTCACAAACAAGGGGAACACCATTGTTTGCATCGAAAACGACGGCAACATGCTTGCCCATGCCCAGCAGATAATAGAACTGGGGCCGGGATGCGGAAGCCGTGGCGGAGAAATCGTTTTTCAGGGACCGGCAACAGCGTTTTTCGACATTGCCGATACCCCTACTGCCAACGCCTTACGCAAAAGGCAAAAACCGGAGCATGTTGCTTCATTACACCCAAATAGCTCTTCTATACAACTTCAGGGTGTAAGTACTCACTATCTGAAAAACATTGATGTTGATATTCCTAATAACAAACTTACACTCATCACCGGCTTGTCGGGTACAGGAAAATCGTCGCTGGCTTTCGACACCCTGTTTGCCGAATCAAGGAGTCGTTTTTCCGAAAGTCTCTCGAGCTATGTACGCAGCCTGATAAAGCTCGACAACCGCGCCATTATCGAAAACTGTTCGGGACTTTGCCCTTCTGTGGCCATCAGCCGCAAACACCTTGGTTATTCGAGCCGCAGCACTGTGGGCACCATAACAGGTATTTATGAGCATTTCAGGCTGATGTATTCGCGTATTGCCCAACACCGGGGCTTGAGTTACACTGCACAACATTTCTCGTTCAATCACGAATTGGGTGCCTGCCCCCACTGCGAAGGCCGCGGCGAAATACTTACCACCGACCCCGACAAACTGATAACCCACAGCCACCTGCCTATTTCGGGCGGAGCCATGCAGGGGAGTAAACCCGGACAGTATTACGGTGACCCGCACGGACGTTTTGTTGCCATTATTAGCTGCATTGCCCGCGAAATGGGTATCGATATCGAAACTCCATGGCAGCAACTCCCCGATAATTTTAAGAACATTGTGCTGTTCGGTACCGGCAATATAGGATGGGAAGCTGAGTGGCAGTTTAAAAACAAAACCCGAAGCGGTACACACCGACTTTCTACTACCTGGGAAGGTTTCTGCAACATTATCGACGATGAATACCGCCGAAAGCACCAAAACAAAACCATCGACAATATTGCCGCATTGCTGCATACGGTAAGCTGCCACAGTTGCCATGGTGCAGGTTTAAAACCGGAATTGCTCGAAGTCAGCATCAACCATAAAAACATAGCAGAACTCAGCATGATGGCTGTAAAAGATATCCGCAAATTTTTCGCAACCGCCATCGATAACACAAGCAACAGCACCGAAAAAGCCATAATTGCCGGTATTGGCAATGCGCTGAACGAAATGCTCGACACCTTACAGCATTTGGGGCTCCACTACCTCAGCATAAACCGCAAGGCAACGGGCTTATCGGGGGGTGAGGCACAGCGCCTCCGCATTGCAGGAGTGCTGGCTGCCAATCTTAGTGGAGTGTGTTACGTACTCGACGAACCCGGCATTGGGCTGCATAGTTCCGACAAGGCAACACTGATTTCGGTATTAAAACGGCTTATCGATAAAAACAATACTGTGGTGGTGGTAGAGCACGACGAAAGCTTTATAAAGGCGGCCGACAATATAATTGAAATGGGGCCGGTAGCCGGTAAAAATGGCGGATATATAACTGCAAGCGGAAGCCTGCCCGAAATACTAAACTCACAACACAGCGTAACCGCACAATACTTGTTGCGAAACAAACAAAACTATGCTCATCAGCGAAATTGTAATGTTAAGTCGTTTGGTTTATACAACGCTACTGCCAACAATTTGCAAGGATGCAATATCGATTTTATTTCGGGTGGTATAATAGTTGTTACGGGTGTTTCGGGTAGCGGAAAATCGTCGTTAATCAATCATGTGTTGTTGCCTTCGTCCATTGCCGGCAAACCGGTACACTGTAGCGGCACCTATGGCTTGCAACAATTCAGCAAAATAGTGCATGCCAATCAACAAGCCATTGGCAACAATGCACTGAGCACTCCGGCCAGCTATAGCGGCATACTCGACGACATACGAAAGCTATATGCAGCCACCGGCGAGGCCGGTCTAAAAGGCTTAAAAAATTCGGATTTTTCGTACCACCATGCGCAAGGTAAATGCCCCGAATGCAACGGACATGGGCAGATTCGCATCAGCATGGATTTTATGAGCGACGTTTTTGCCGTGTGCGATACCTGTGGCGGCAACCGATACCGACGCGAATTAGAAAACGTTCGTCTGCATGGGCTCAACATTGGCGAAATGCTCAATTGTACAATACTCGAAGCACACGAGGTGCTGAGAAACGAAACCGCTGTTGCGCATAAATTGCAAACTTGCATCGATGTTGGAATTGGTCATTTACAGCTGGGTCAGTCTGCCGCTACACTTTCGGGGGGCGAAGCACAACGCCTGAAACTTGCCTCCGAAATGATGAAGGCATCAGTACATAATACCTTGTTTTTACTCGATGAGCCGGGTACCGGTTTGCATTATTTCGATATCCTGAAACTGATAGATGTATTCAACCGACTGGCCAACAATGGCAATACAATTATTTTTATTGAACACAACCCAACGCTTATCGCAATTGCCAATCAATTGATTGAAATGGGTCTGGGTAGTGGTAACGATGGCGGGCGCATTGTTCGAAACGAATTGATTGGGGTTTACAGCTAACAACAACTATTTAGCAGCAGCTTGCTGAGCTTTCTCCTGCAAGGCTTTAATTTTTTTCATCAGAAAGGCCGGTCGGGTTTCGAGAAGTGTTTTAAGAACAACGAAAAAAACGATGGCAATGGTAAACAATCCTCCGAACACGATTACCAGAAAACCGGTAAAAATTATGGTGATATGAATGGGTAGCAGCCGTACAATGATCGACACGGGTATTTCGGCAAGCTTCACCACACGGGTTTTATCGTTGTCTTCTGCTTTTTTATTCTGAACAAAATGGTAGGCCGCAAACATGGCAGCTCCGCACAATAACGACAGCATTGAGGGAGCCTGCAGTTCGGGGACAAAAGTTCGAAACGAAAGCAGAAATATGGCATACACAAAATGAAAAAACAAAACTACTATCAATAGAATTGTTGCCATTTGGTGTTGGAGTTCGTTTGGGGTGGGATTTTTTGCCAGATTGGTTTTAATACCTTCGGTATCAACACTAGGTATTCGTTTAATGCGGCGATAGCTGAACAGAGCCACAATGATACCCTGCATCCAATACACCCACAAAATGTCGGTAATGCTTTGGTTATTTATAAGTGCCATCGCCAGAATGAGTGCATTCGAAACTATGGCCAGCGCAGTAACAAAAAAATCGTTTTGTTTCATGGCGAAAACAGGTTTCAGTTGCAAAAATAGTGTTTTTTTTTTCGCAGTTTATCCACAAAAACAAACCCGGCTTTGTAGTTGCGTTTTTCTACCTGCTGCGCGTTATTTGGAAGTGATTGTGACGAAAATAAATCGCAGTTTCATTGTTTTTGCACCCAAACCAATCACAGCTTGTTTGCCATCAATATGTTGACAATTTCAATTGCAATTAATCTCGGTATTTACCCAGGATTTATTAAATTTGCAGTAGAACCGATGTGCCATTGATTATTTAGGCAGCACTATTGGGGAATGAGCAAATAACAGATATATGAGTAATAATCAGAAAATATCCATACATTTTTTCGATGACCGGGAGGTTCGGGCTTTGTGGGATGAGCAAAACGCCAAGTGGTGGTTCTCGGTGCTCGACGTTGTAGCCGTTCTCACCGACCAGGACGACTATACCAAAACACGTAATTACTGGAAATATTTAAAAGCCAAATTAAAGAAAGAAAAAAGTGAGTTGGTTAGTGCCACTACCCAACTGAAACTATTAGCAAGCGATGGCAAGCGATATGTTACAGATATGCTCGATTACAAAGGAATTGTTGCTTTAGGCAAGGAATTCCCGGGCAAAAAAGCCAACCGGTTTATCGACTGGTTTACCTTTAGCGATGAAAGTATTGATGGAAAAAGCAAAACCAAGGCGTATGCACTGTTCGAGAGCTCTTTTATCGACAGTATCGAAGTTGGAACAAGCAAAGGATTGCAGCAAATACATGCCTATTTGTTTGGCGGATTATATGATTTTGCAGGACAAATCAGGCAAAAAAACATTTCGAAAGGTGGATTCCAGTTCGCTGTATCGCACTTTCTTGTCGAAACATTACAGCACATTGAACGAATGCCCGAAAATTCGTTTGACGAAATTGTCGAAAAATATGTAGAGATGAACATTGCCCATCCATTTATGGAAGGCAACGGGCGGAGTACCCGAATATGGCTTGATATGATATTGAAAAAACGCCTGAAAAAATGCGTGGACTGGAGTAAAATTGGCAAAACCGAATACATGAACGCAATGGTTCAGAGTTCTCAGGACGATAGCACCTTGAAGCAATTATTAATAAACGCCTTAACAAACCAAATCAATAGCCGCGAAATGTTCATGAAGGGAATTGACTACTCGTATTATTATGAGGAATGATGAATGATGAATGATGAATGATGAATGATGAATGATGAATGATGAATGATGAATGATGAATGATGAATGATGAATGATGAATGATGAATGATGAATGATGAATGATGAATGATGAATGTATAAGAATTGGTTATGAATGAAAGGTATAATCCATTAAAAGATAAGTCTTTTGCATTTGCAGTTCGATGTGTTAATTTGTTCAAGGATTTGACCGAGAATAAAAAGGAGTTCGTAATCAGCAAGCAATTGTTACGTTCCGGTACTTCGATTGGCGCAAATATCAGAGAAGCTCAAAATGCCGAGAGTAAAGCGGATTTTATTCATAAACTCGCTATTTCTCAGAAAGAATGTGATGAATCGATGTATTGGCTGGAACTGCTTGAAGCAACTGGCTTTCTTTCGCAAGAAGAGTACAATTCTATCAAAAGAGAAGCTCAGGAACTGCTTAAATTGTTGCGCAGTTCAATTCTAACCACCAAGCAAAAGCTTTAATTCATTTTCAATATTTAAGGTTTGTGAAGACTTTTTTAATTGCAGCATAGCTTATCACGTCACCAGCGTATTCGCGTTATTAATACGTCAACTTCAAAGCTATCGAGATACAATTAGACATAGCTAAAAGTCTCTGAATAATTCATCCAAAGACTTTTTTCGCTGCGAGCGGGAAACGGGGGTCGAACCCGCGACCCTCAGCTTGGGAAGCATTTTGCCGATTTCTACATGCCTTGCATTGCAAGATTTACAGAAGTCATAAAATTATTTGACTAACAGTGTGCTAACACAAAAATCTTCAGCCTAATAGGCTGAGGTAAGGGTGTTTTTTTGTCATGTACAAAATGGCAGAAAGCCAATTTGACAGTTAATAAATATCAGAGCAAAATAAAGCAAAAAAAAGCAAAGGAATCAAAGAAAAAAAAGTTATCAAGACATCGAAGCAAAGTAAAGCAATCGGGAACATGGCATAAAATTGGGCTTTTTATTTGTGGCACGCTTATAAATTTTATTTGTCATGAAAATTATAATTACGACTAAGAAAAGTTTACAGGCGGTAATCCGCAATGTAATCGAAACGCTGCTGGACGAGAGACTAGCCACGCAGCCGAATCCCACAACTGAGCATCCCCTCGATGCCTACCTGAATGCCGGCGAAGCAGCCTCGTTTCTGAGAATTTCGCTGACAACACTTTACGGCTTAAGCTCAAAAAAGCAAATCCCCAGCATGAAGCAGGGGAAAAAGCTGTACTTCAGCAAGCAAGACCTGATTCAATGGCTCGAAAATGCAAAAAGTCAGAACCATTCAAGCGATGAAAGGGCAAGCCATGTTTAAAGAAATGAATACCTACCGATTGCCTGAACAGGAAGAAGATTTTATCATTCCTCAGTCAGTGAAAAATTTCCCGTCAGAATTTCATCCCGACGTGTACAGGTATCTGCCAAAAGCACTATCGGATGCCTGCAGTCAGTTCTCGAATCCCAAAGAGAAGGACATTATTCTACTCGGGGCCTTGTCAGTAATTTCGGGATGCCTGCCCTTTGTGTGTGGCATGTACGACATGAAGACGGTGTACCCGAATTTCTTTGTGTTTATTGAGGCTCCGGCCGGTGCTGGAAAAGGAATACTGCAATGGACCCGAAAATTTGCAGAATTCATTCACAAAGACATGCTCAATACTTCGGCAAAAGCCTACGAAGCCTACCAGTCGGAACTCAGGCTGTATCGCAATTCGTTGAAGAAGAAAACAAAAGAACCTCTGAAAGAAATTCCCGGTGAACCCGCCAGAAAAATGTTGATAATACCGGCAAACAACAGTGCCAGTTCGTTCCTGCAGACCTTGTCGGAAAACGATGGAGCCGGCTTGCTATTCTGCACCGAAGCCGACACGTTGGCGAATTCGTTGTCGCAGGACTGGGGAAACTATTCCGATGTGTTACGTTGCGCCTTTCAGCACGAACCCATCAGTCTGCAGCGAAGAACCAACCGTGAATACCTTGAGCTTTCGGAACCCAGGCTTTCGGCATTGCTGACAGGCACCAAAGATCAGTTGTTTAAACTCATTCCCAGCACCGAGAACGGTTTGTTCAGCCGGTTTGCATTCTACTCCTTCCCTGCCGTTACGGTTTTTAAAGATGTATTTATCGATATGGAGCACCGCACCTTGCGAATATTCAATGAACTGGGGCAACAAATGTTCGAGAACAGGAACAGGCTTATATCGCTGGGAAGCACCATTGAATGGCAATTCAATACGACAACTAGGGCAGAGTTTAAATCGTGCATGAACAACATTATGCAACAGCTACACAAGGAGATTGGAGATCAGTGCCTGGCTACGGTGAAACGACTTGGCTTGATTCTGTTTCGTATTGCGATGATTACCGGCACCCTGCGTGTATTGGAGAGTGGGAAAAAACCCGAACCAAAAATGACTATTGACCGGGTAGATTTTGGTCTGGCATACGAGATTGTCATTGTACTGGCACACCATGCCATAGCTCTTATTGCCGAGACCAAAAACGGCAATAAGAATATCGTAAAACAACGGCGACTGAATCAGTACTACGATTTGCTCCCCGACAATTTCACCCGAAAACAAGCCCTGCAACTGGCCGAAAAGCTCGACCTCTCCCCTGCCAGCTGCGACCGGTTTCTCAGCAGTAACATTTTCACAAAACCATCTTACGGAAATTACACCAAGTCGGGTGATCAAAATGATAAAGTGATAAAGTGATAAACTGATAAACTTTTGGTCTAAGCATATTAAAACAACGGCAACATGAATTTTATGAGGTGAAAATATTATTTAAGAGTGGTCAATTAATCTGCAATTCAGTAATATCAGGCCTTAATCATGTTTGCCGTATTTGAAAAAAGATATAAAATGTCAGGTAACTACCGGTAGTTACCTGACATTTATTTCGAAATTAATACAATCAAGCATAAGCGTCATAAGGCTTCATTCCTATGCTACCAGTGTGTTGGCAAAAACAATATTTAAATTGTGCAACAGGCTGTTGCATAAATTCATGAATACGACGTTGAAGCATTTTTTACAATCGATATTTTCAAAATGATAAAGTGATAAACTGATAATTTGATAAAGTGATAATTTACCAACTCAAAACTTCGGCAAAACAGATTGGATTTTGCCGAAGTTTTGGGGGAGGAAAAAGTGTCGTTAGCGCATTGCTCCAGTTCGAATTAAATCGCCTTCACGCTGTGATTAACATCAAAAAAACATCCTAAAAAACTTTTATAGCGACACGTCTTGTCGCATTCAAATCGTTCATTTGCCAATAAATTTTCGTAAACTTGAACTGTAAACTCAACTTCATGCTATCAAAATCGAAATACACCCGCGGAATGAACTGCAACAAGTCGTTGTGGTTGTATGTGCATAAAAAAGACGAACAGCTTATTGATGACGCCACGCAGGCAATTTTTACTCAGGGCACCAATGTGGGCCAATTGGCTCAGGTGTATTTTCCTGATGGCAAAATGGCTGTACTTGAAGATTATCCGGGATATCAATCGGCAAAACGAACTCTTGAGTTTATTGAGCAGGGCGTTGAAACCATTTATGAAGCCACTTTTATTTATGATGATACCCTGGTTGCAATAGACTTGCTGCAGAAAGAAAACGGACGCTGGCACCTCTACGAAGTGAAAAGCACCAACGACACCAAACCCGAACACATTAAAGATGTGGCGGTGCAGTATTACGTGGCTGTGGGTACCGGACTCGATCTGGCCGATGCCTCGGTGATGCATTTCGACAGGGATTATGTGCGCCATGGCGACATTGATGTACAGAAATTATTTAAGCACGGCAGTGTACTGAAACACATACTCCCGCTTCAGGAAAACATTGGGAACGATTTGAAAAACCTGAAGGAAATGCTGAAAGCCGGAGAACCCATTGTTGAAATGGGAACGCAATGCAAATCGCCCTATAGCTGCGACTTTGCCGAATATTGCAGAAAACTTCGCCCCCCGGTTGAATCCGAAGAAGCTTCAACACTCAGCAACGACCCCGAAATACAAGTTCAGAAAATCCGCAGTTTTGTCAGCCGACTGAAGTACCCCTTGTGCCATCTCGACTTCGAAACCTTGCAGCCTGGTGTTCCCATGTTCAACGAATCGTCGCCATACCAGCAAATTGCATTTCAGTACTCCGTGCACATTCAAGCAGAAAAAGGAGGCCCGACAACGCATTGTGAATACCTGGCCGAAAGCAATCCGGATATCGACCCGAGAATCGGACTGATTAGGCAAATGATTGAAGACACGAAAACAGCAGCCACCATATTGACCTACAATCAGGGCTTCGAAGGCAGCATTATCAGGCAGATGAAGATCAACTTCCCGATGTATGCGCAGCAACTACAAAGCATTCTCGACCGTATGGACGACCTGATGATTCCATTCCGCAGCAAGCACTACAAAACCGAAAGTATGGAGGGCCGCTGGTCAATAAAGATCGTTCTGCCCACACTCTGCCCCGAATTATCGTACAACGACCTTGACATTGGCGATGGCATGGCTGCCCGCAATGCCTTTGTGGAACTGTATCATTGCTCCGACCCCGAAACCATTGCCAAAACCCGCGAAAACCTGCTCAAATACTGTGGCCTCGACACTTGGGCAATGGTAAAAGTGCTGGAGGTGCTGGAGGGGGTGTGAAACACAATTTCAGAACAGCTATTAAGCGTGGTGCCTCGACTCCATCTCATCTTCGCTCGATGACCGGCTCGGCAACCGCGTTGCAACTTATTGTCGTATCGATTTTAAAATAGTAGTGTAAAATCCGATTTGCGATCGGCGAACTTTTTTAATTCTGCCTCGTAAAACTTAATTTGTTGCCGGCAAATAAAATCCCTGAAAATCTGCAAATCGTTTTTTGCTTCAGTGTCGTTTAAAGCATCAATGTATTCGGCCCTGTCTTCAGTGAAGATTTTAATGAGTGGTTCGTTATGATACAGTTGAATATAATTCATCAGCATGCGTGCGGTTCTTCCATTGCCGTCGCCAAAGGGGTGAATATTCACAAAATTATAATGAAAATCAGCCGACAATGTGATGACTTCGTTCCCGTTAACAACCGAAATTTTGTCATTCACATAATCAACGAGTTCCTGCAGCAATTTCGGGATTTTATTGAAATCGGGGAAATATTTTCTGTCAACATAAACCTGTGCCTTCCTTAAATCTCCTTTCGAAACATCGAAATTACCGGAGGCAGTATTCACAATCGAGCCTGTTGAATGCATCACCATAGAATTGACCTCCTGAATGAATTCTATCGAAATTTTTCGTTTTTCGGCAGCATCATTTTTAATCTTCAAAAATGCATTATAATGGTCCTTCACCATAAGGTGATCGGTCAAAGGCTTTCCATGAGCGGTAATGTTGTGGTTAATCAACACCTTTGTGTCGGTTTCGGTAAGAGAACAGCCTTCAATTTTTGATGAATTATACACAATGGAAATCATGCAAAACTTTTCGTAGTCAATGGAATCAATAATTCCCTGACTAAGGTATTGTTTTCGCAATATGCTTAATTTATTCCACATCATGCATTTTTTGCAAATATACCGAAAATATTATCAGATAGAGATTTGAACAACAAAACATAGTTTGATTGCTTGTAATGGAACTGATAAATTAAAAATGATTTTAACTACGTCATGTTTTGTCGTAGTTTGCAAATATCTTTGTAGCAACAATAAAAAATCACATGGAAACAAACGTTAACAACCCCCTATTGAAAAGCATCGGAAACGTGTATGATGTAACGAAAGACAGTAAATTAAACGACGAAGTTTTCGATAAACTTGATGATGAATTAAAACTGCTGAGTCAGTATTTTCATGAAACGCCCCTCAACACGTTTGTATTATCGTTGGTGTTGGGGCTGAACATTAAAATGGACACTGTTGATTATGAGGATCTCACCTCCCATCTTGATTGTAATCCATTAAAGATATTTGAATACATCGAGGTTTTTGATGATTTATTTAAAAAAGGCATGTTGAGTAAAACAAAGAACAACAGCCGGAAACAACGGTTCAATAGAATGTTTCAGTTTCGTGTGAATGAAAAAATTGTGGAAGCCATTGTAAAAAACGAAGCATTCCCCGATTTGAAAGCTAAAGAAATTACCGATTTGCTTGAATTGTTCGAAGAGATTTACAATTTAAGTGAATCGAGAGAGGCTGAAGAAACCGACACAATGTCATTAGTAAGGGACTCTGACCATTTAATCGAAACCCATCAACACTTCCCTTTTATAAAAGCAATGAGCGATTTGATTTACAATTCTCACTTTCGTTACATCTATATATATGTAATTTGGAAAACGCTTAATGGCAAAGAATCAACTGACATGGGTAAAATGATGGAAACGATATGCGATGCACCAAAGCTTAGAATTTTATTAACTCAGCAAATGGTTACCTCCGAAAATGATTTGATAAAAAACAATCTGATAGAACTCGTTCCTGCCAGTTTTTTCAACGATACAAGCCTGCAAATAACCAACAAAACCATTGCCATGCTTAAAGAATCGGGGATAAAACTGCTATCAGAGAAGGCGAAAAAAGAAAATCTGCTTGAAGCGGTAAATATTCCTTACAAAGAATTGCTGTATAACCCAGGCGAAGCCATACAAGCAAATATGCTATCGGGTTTATTGCAAGAAAATAAGTACAACGAAATGTTAGAACGACTCCGGAGTAAAAACCTTCCTGCAGGAATTACGGTTTTGTTGCATGGAGTACCGGGAACCGGAAAAACCGAATCAGTTTTGCAACTTGCAAGGCAAAGCGGGCGCGACATTTTTAAGGTAGATATCAGCAGTACCAAATCGATGTGGTTTGGGCAAAGCGAAAAACTTATAAAACGTATTTTTACCGACTATTACGAATTGGCGAAAAAATCGGAAGTCACACCCATTTTGTTCTTTAATGAAGCTGATGCCATCATTTCGAAACGTAAAGATGTGGATAGCTCAAGTGTTGGGCAAACCGAAAACGCCATTCAGAATATTTTACTCGAAGAACTTGAGAAATTCGAAGGGATATTCTTTGCCACAACCAATCTGATAAAAAATTTAGATGCGGCTTTCGAACGTCGTTTTCTGTTCAAAGTGGAGTTCCATAAACCTGATACAGAGTTGAAAATTAGTTTATGGAAACTGAAATTACCCTTTTTAAGTCACAGCGAATGCGAAATACTGGCGCAACGTTTCGACTTTTCGGGCGCTCAGATGGAAAATATTCTTCGAAAATGCGAAATGCACGAGGTAATTCAGGGATTATCGGTAACTTTCGACGAAATCATCGGGTTTTGTAATTCGGAACTGTTTACCGACAACAAGAAAATAAAAATTGGATTTACTAAAAACTAAGCAATATGTCACAACGAGAATCAACATCCCGGTGTATCCTGATTATCAAAAAGCTCAGGAAGTTTCCGGCAACCTACAACGAAATTGCCGATTACCTGGCATTGGAGTCTGAAATTCAGGGATACAATTACAATGTATCAAAACGAACTTTTCAGCGTGACCTGGAGGACATCAGGTCGCTGTATAACATTGATATTCAATACGACTTTTCCCTCAGGAAGTATTACATCGACATGGACCAGAACGAGCCGGCATACGAACGCATCATGGAGGCTTTCGACACGTTTAATGCCCTGAACGTAAGCGACAGGATATCTGATTGCATTCATTTCGAGAACCGCCGTCCGCAGGGCACCGAACACCTCTATGGATTGCTGCATGCCATTAAAAATAAATTTCAGATACAATTCACGTATGTGAAATATTATAACGATAAAAAATCTTTAAGAACCGTTTCTCCCTATGCCCTGAAAGAGTTTCGGAATCGCTGGTATGTGATAGCCAATGATTTAGGTGACGATAAAATTAAGACTTTTGCACTCGACCGTTTGTCGGATCTGATAATCACACAGCAACACTTTGTTTCGCCCGGGAATTTCGATATTCAGCAATATTTCAAGTATTGTTTTGGCATCATGGCTCCCAATGCCGAAGAGCCTTCGGAGGTGGTGCTTGCTTTCAGTGAGTTTCAGGGTAAGTACATCAAATCCTTACCATTGCATCATACACAAAGCATTATTGAAGACGACAAGGAACTCGTTGTTAAACTAAAGGTATTCATTACCGAAGATTTCACCATGGAACTACTTTCTTACGGCGACCATCTCCGTGTGATTAAACCCCAAAGCCTTGCTGATGAAATAAAAGAAATGCATCGGGCAGCGCTGAAGCGGTATAAATAATCACGGCGATTATTAGTAAAATTGTATTACCTTTGCTACATCATGATGATTTTGAACCAACATATCAGCCAGATAATTAAGCTATGTGAGTTGAATACAGTTAACTCACTATTTGCATTTGGTTCAGTAACCAACGACAAATTCAGTACAGACAGCGATATTGATTTGGTTGTGGATATAAACGATAATGACCCCATCTCTTACACTGATAAATATTTCAACCTGAAATTTCAGCTCGAAAAACTGTTACAGCGCGAAATCGACCTGCTCGAAGAAAAAGCTATCAGAAATAAATTCCTGAAAAGCGAAATAAACCGGACTAAAGTTCTGATTTATGGAAAATAAGCTACAAACTTGGCTTGAGGATATTAAGCTGGCAATTGACGAAATAGACGACTTCCTTCCGGAAAAGAAAGATTTTTTTGAATTTAAGAAAGACGTCAAAACCAGAAAAGCCATTGAAAGAAATATTGAGATTATTGGAGAAGCTGTGAAAAGAATTCTGGAAATTAATCCGGAAATTAAAATCACAAGTGCCAGGAAAATTGTTGACACAAGAAACAGAATTATTCATGGCTACGATACAGTTTCCGACGACATAATCTGGGCAATTGTATCAAAAGATTTGTTGAAATTACGAAAAGAAATTGAAGCGCTTCTCCAAGAATAAATTTTAGCATTTCAACGCAGCAATCTTGTTCAATAAACTTCGTATCTTCTTCTCTTCCACCCTGAGTCACCGGCACGGGACTCGGAGCTAATTTTAGGTTGAGAAAACCACCCGTCGTTGCGAGGCCGACGAAGGAGGTCGAAGCAATCTGCATTTTACGGGTGGTTTTAGCATCTTTTTCTTACCCTGTCATCTTTTGGCGCAGCCTGTATATACTATTGTCAAAACTATAAAACAATATAGTATATGCCAAGAAGAAAGAATGTTTCAAAAATGCGCAAGAATTTCAACGAGAAAATGGCAAATCTTTTGCCCCATGAAAAAGAAAAGCTAGAGTCAGTAGAGAAGCTAGCTCTGGAGTTGATGGACCAGTATCATCTGTGGTATTACAATTTTAAGTTTGGCTACGGTAGCACCTATCGTGGGAAGTGCACCGTGGACACAATCAGAATTCAATACCTGTTTGCCTTGAATAGCCCGATCGAAGAAATCAGAAATACAATATTGCACGAAATTGCCCATGCGGTGGCTGGTGTCGAAAACGGGCATAACTGTTATTGGCAAGCGGTCGCAACGGATATGGGTGTTACATTTAAAAACTATCGTCAATGAAAATAAGAGTCACAAAGAATTTACTGATTAAAGCACTGGGGAAATTAAGCCTTAGCGACGAAGAAAAAAACCGCTTGCTTGAATATATTTCAACTGCAAAAACGGGCTTTGCTGAAATTGAAACACAACGTTTTTCGGCTGCTTTAATGTCCTATATATTAAAGAACTCCCCCAATATGGCAAGCAAAGCCAAGGCCCAATTAAGCATACAACTTTTTAACGAATCATCGATTGAAGAAGATGATAAATTCGAGGTATGGAATACCCCAATCAAACAATTGGCAGATATTGTTGAATGTTTTTCAAGAATTGGGACTAAGCAACCCAATGCAGATGTATTGTTTAATAAAACATGGTTTCCAGTTGTAGTAATACCGAGTTTTAGTCCCGGCTCACGATATTCAGATGCTTGCGTTACTTTTGCAATAAAAGTAACATTTGCTAAAGAATATGTTGACATTGGTTTTACGGTCGTAAGAAAGCATTTGCTGAACAATAGAGGTGGAATCCGAAAAATTAGCTTAAAAGAATTGCTCCGCGAATTTGGATGCAGGCCTTTACAATGCGACCTTATTCAGCATGAAGGTAAGCTTACACAAACAAACGCACTTTTGAAACAAAATGTTCAATTGTTATGTTATGGATATGTAATTTCTGATTTAAAAAATAACAGATCGGAAATGCTGGGGTATAAATCAGCAAAAGAGCGGGTTATAATCGAATCGGAGCTGGAATACGATATAAGTAGAACCCGACAAGCAGAGGTTTTCGACGAAGATTGGTGGCCTCTACCATTTCTCCGTGTGTTTTCTTTCTTTCTCAAACGATATGTTTTTGTAAATGTGGTATAATGGACAAAAAGTAGTCTGTTTTTGAGTAAGTATTTTCATGTGGACAAAAAGTAGTCTGTTTTTTTTGTGATTATTTGACATTTTATTTCAATAGAATTATCTTTGTTTTATCATGCTAAGCAGAAAATAGAAATTAATTCTGCAATGCCTTTCTTATAAAGCTTGTTAGTTTCTGTTTTTACATAATACTTAAGCAAATTTTCCTTTGTATAGCCATCTTTAAAAAGTATTACTCCAAAATTTCTGCCCCAATAAGTGGTATCCATCAGAATAATTACCTGCCGTGCAGACTTGTTTGCAAACTCTATTTTATGTTGATTCAGCTTTCTCTGAATCGTACGAACTGAACAACTATGTTTGTTTGACAATTGAACAAGGGTCTGTTTTCCTTCAAGATATTCTTGCCATATTTGTTCTGGGTTTATCCGATCTCCACCAATAAATTGTTTGCCACAGGCATGACATTTATACATCTGTTTGCCTCTACGTAATCCTGTTTTTTTTGTAATTGGACTGTTACAATAAAAGCATTTTTTTTATTCATAATCTTTGATTTGCTTCAAAACTAATAATAGCAGTCAACATAGAAGTTTTTAGACTACTTTTTGTCTATTACGCCGTAAATGTTGATGATTTATCAGAGTACGTCTATAACACCGAAGCCATGAAAAGGCTTTTTTTACCAAGTTCAATCAGTAATTTATTGAAAACTGTTTTTGCTGCACCTATTGAAACACTTGTCGGTGATATTCTTGACAATAAACACGGAGGCATGATCATATTGGCTGCAGGGTCGCCCGGAGTAGGAAAAACATCAACGGCCGAAGTGTACTCCGAATTGCAGGGCATTCCGCTATATGCTTTAGAAATTAGCGAATTGGGGACCTATGTCGATTCAATAGAAAAACACTTGTCGGTAATATTTAAGCGAGTCGAAAAATGGAGAGCTGTGATTTTGTTTGACGAAGTTGATGTATTTCTTGCAAAACGAGATAAAAACGACCTAAACCGTACGGCTATAGTTGGTGTATTTCTCAGGTTGATGGACTATTTCAGAGGTATTATGTTCCTGACATCAAACCGACCTGAAACGCTCGATTATGCCATTCACTCAAGAATCACTTTACGAATAAATTATCCTGATTTAGATAAGAAGACACGAGAAGCGATTTGGAAAGACAAACTAACCAAAGCAAATATTCCAATGACTGATGGCTATTCGAAGCTGGCTGATTTAGAGTTGAACGGTAGGAATATCAGGAATATTACCCGACTTGCAGCCATAGTTTTTCCGAATGGAACTAATCAGGAAGAATTAATAAAACTGATTGAGATGACCAATCCCGTTAATGCACTCAAAGAAACTATGGATTAATTGGAGCGAGAAAACCGCCCGTCGTTGCGAGGACGAGGAAGGAGGACGACGCAATCTGCATTTACGGGCGGTTTTAGCAATTTTATTACCCTGTCATCTTTTGGCGCAGGCATAGTGTTTATTTGCCACAAAAAAGCCATGATACAATTTTTGAAACGACTGCTGCATATAGGCAGTTACCGGCAAAAAGAGAACCTGCTGATATTTGTCGGTGATTTTGGTGTGCAGGCGCTCAACCAGCACCGGCAAATATGGAAAGAGCACACGCATTTTTTGGCGGTGAATTCCGATTGGGAACATCTGCAGGCGAATGTTGACCTGCCCAAATGCAAAAAACTTCACATCGGTTTGAAAAACCATAGTGGCAGCCACCGAAAATTCCGATACGGGCTGCGTTGTGTGTACAGCAACAAACGGCTCATACTTCGGAAAATTAAAACCTTTAGGTTTCGTCGTGTTGTGGTGGCCGGAGCCTTACGCAACAGCAGCGCTTCCGGGATTATCCCTGCCATAGCCTTAATATTGAAAAACAGGGGGATCGAAACCCGCGTTATCGTGTCCACTCCTTTTGTTGACGAAGGCACCACTGCCGAAATCAATACAGCTAAAGCATCGGACATGCTGGCAAAATTAGATATTCCCACTACCGTCATCGCCATGAGTCAACAGGCAATTCATCCCGACAAAACCCTGATTCAGAGCCTCGCCGAATGCTTTGGCAATGCGATTGAGAAAGAGTTGGTGAAGGAGAGATAATGCCCCATGTTAACGCGGATTACTATTATTTCGCTGGTGGCTTCGCTTGACTTTTGTATTGTGGATTGGGTAATATGGATTTATTAGTGCAAACTATTGAGAATGTGATTATAAAAAAGCCTTGCAATTGTTTTGTGAAAAATTTTAAAAAGTTTGCCTGAAAATAGCTTAAAACATTAAATTTGTCGGAAGAGATTGATTAATTAATAGATTACACAGGAAGCAGAAAGAATTATGCAGGGTAAACAACTAAGACAATTAGAAGCCGAACTTTGGCGTGCAGCCGACCAACTCAGGGCAAACAGCAAACTAACTGCATCGGAATATTCAATGCCTGTGCTGGGTTTGATTTTTCTCCGTCATGCTTACAATAGGTATGTGAAAGTAAAATTGCAAATTGAAGAAAATTTGCCGATTCATCCACAACGTGGCAAGCGAGCCTTGACTAAACATGATTTTGAAGAACAGAATTCGATGTTTCTTCCTGATAAGTCTCAATTTGAATATCTAGTCAATTTACCCGAAAGTGCCGATATTGGGGAGGCAATTGATAATGCGATGAAACTTATTGAGGAAGAATACGACAGCCTTAAAGGAGTTTTGCCAAAGAATTTTTCAATTTTCAGTAAGGACTTATTGCGTGAATTGTTACGTATTTTCAACAAAGAAGTGCTGCAAAAAGCAGAAGGTGATTTGTTTGGCAAAATTTACGAATATTTCCTGAACAAATTTGCCATGACAGGTGCCCAGGAAGGTGGTGAATTTTTCACACCAATGAGTCTGGTACAAACCATTGTAAATGTGATTGAACCGGATCATGGAATCGTGTTTGACCCTGCCTGCGGTTCTGCAGGAATGTTTGTACAAACCGGATATTTTATCGAAAGTAAAGGACTTAAAACTGCCGAAAAAGTTACTTTTTACGGGCAGGAAAAAGCCGATCTTAATACAAAACTCGCCAAAATGAACCTTACCGTTCATGGACTTGAAGGGAATATTCAGGAAGGGAACACTTTTTACGAGGATAAACACAATCTTTACAATGGCTGCGATTTTGTAATGGCGAATCCGCCTTTTAATGTTGATGGAGTTGATAAAGCAAAAGATTCGGTAAAAAACGATGCCCGTCTTGCAATTAATGGAATTGTAAATCTTCCGAAAAATGATAATGCAAACTACCTCTGGATTCAGTACTTTTATAATTATCTGAAAGATGATGGCAGAGCAGGTTTTGTTATGGCATCGTCGGCAAGTGATGCTGGACATAGCGAAAAAGAAATTCGCGAAAAGCTGGTTCGCACCGGAGCTGTTGATGTTATGATGGCTATTGGGAATAACTTTTTTTATACCCGTTCCCTGCCTTGTACGCTTTGGTTCTTCGACAGAGCTAAGGAACGCCTCACCCTAAATCCCTCTCCAGTTGGAGAGGGACTTAGAACTGTTGAGACACAAATTCCTTCTCAACTTTTGGCAAATGCCAGAGAATTGAGAAAGAATCAAACTGATGCAGAAGAATTATTATGGCAGTTATTGAGAAACAGGCAACTTAATAATTTAAAATTCAGAAGGCAACACCCCCTCAAAGCTGGATTTGTGCTTGACTTTTTTTGTGCAGAAGCCAATTTAGGAATAGAGGTTGATGGAGGCTATCATTCTAAAAAAGAACAACAGGAATACGATATTGAAAGAACAAAAATAATTAATGAATATGGTATTCGAATCATTCGCTTTTCCAACGAACAAGTTCTTACGAATACCGAACAAGTTCTGAAAGAAATTGCTACCGCAGCCACTCCCCCCTCTCCAACTGGAGAGGGGACGGGGGTGAGGACAAAAGACACCGTTCTAATGCTCGACGCACGCAAAATTTACCGTAAAGTAACTTCAAAAGTTAACGATTTCAGTCCGGAGCAGCTTAGCAATCTAATTGCTATTGTTGGCTTGTATCGCGGACAGAATGATAAATTTACCAAAACACTGCGCGAATACCGGCAAAAAGCATGCGAACTTGCCGAAGAAACAAAAAATGCTGAATCTTCACTTCAGGCACAGATAAAAACATTGCTTCAAACAATAAAAGATGCTGATACGAAATTCAAAATTGGTTTTGGAGATTCTTTAAAACTTGATGGTATTGACGAACTTTCCCAACTCCAAACTGAGATTACAAAAGCCAAAGCAGACAATGAAAATATCGAATCGTTTGCTTTGTTATGTAAATCTATTCGCAAATCTCAAGATAAGCTGATAAAGCAAATAATTGATCTGATAGCTGATAAAACAAAGGAATTGCAGTTAAACAAAAATAAGGACTGGAAGGAATTAAATGTAAAAGACATTCTCGAAAGCATAAAGATGCTGAATCAACAGCTTAGTGGTAATCCCGATGAAGAAGATCCCGGTTTGCTGCACGAAACCGAGTACTTTTTTAAACAAGCACAATGGCTCACAAAGCGTTTTCCCGATGGACATTATCAAGATGTGGAAGGCCTGTGTAAAGTGGTTAGTCAAAAAGAAATCAAAGCCAAGGATTGGAGCTTATCTCCGGGGCGTTATGTTGGCGTTGATGCTGTTGCCGATGATGATTTTGATTATGAAGAAAGATTAAAAGAAATTCATATTGAGTTGGAGGGATTAAACGAAGAAGCCGAAAGACTTTCTCAAACAATTATGCAAAACTATAAAGAGTTTTCGATATGAAAATTATTAAGATAAACAGTATAAAACTTTAAAGCATTGAATTTAATGAGTTCAGATATAATTCAATCAAACGATTATAAGAATTGGGCTTTTGATATTGTAAATAAAATTAAACAAGCTCAAGTACGGACTTCCTTAAAAGTTAATGCAGAAATGCTAGATTTATATTGGGAAATTGGTCATTCAATCATCGAAAAACAGAATCTGAATGGATGGGGAAGCAAGGTCATTGAACTTCTTTCGGCAGACTTGCAGAAGGTTTTTACAGATACCTTGGGGTTTTCGATACGCAACCTGAAGTATATGAGGGCATTTGCAGAAGCTTATTCAGAATATCCTTTTGTGCAAGTGCCCCTTGCACAAAACAAAAATGAAATGGAGGAAAAGATATGAAGTGGGAGAAAAAGTCATTGACAGATTGCTTATGGTTTCAAAGAGGATTCGACTTGCCGCGAGACAGTTTTATTGATGGTGAAGTTCCTGTTGTTGGCGCGACTTCAATACTAGGTTATCACAATGAAGCTAAAGTGAAATCGCCAGGGATAGTGACAGGACGTTCCGGCACAATTGGTCAATTCCAATATTTAAAAACGGACTTTTGGCCTCATAACACATCTTTATGGGTCAAAGATTTTAATGGAAATGACGAAAGATTTGCTTACTATTTATTACACACACTTGATTTCAAATCGCTTAATGGAGGGGGAGCTGTACCTTCATTAAATAGAAATTTCCTTTCAAGTATTTATGTAAATCTCCCACCCCTCCCCACCCAGCGCCGCATAGCCTCTATCCTATCTGCTTATGATGATTTGATTGAGAATAATTTGAAGCGGATAAAGTTGTTGGAGGAGAAGGCGGAGTTGAGGTATAAGGAAATTGTTAAAAATGAAAAATTAGAAAAGATTCAATTAAAAGATGTTGCAGTTGTCAATCAATCGACACTGAAAAGTAACACTAATATTGATAAAATTCTTTATGTAGATATTTCATCGGTTTCAACAGGAAGCATTGACGGAAAAACAGAGTATGACTTAAAAGACGCTCCCGGTAGAGCAAAACGAATAGTCAAACACGAAGATATTATTTGGAGTTGCGTTCGTCCAAACAGAAAATCATTTTCAATTGTTTGGCGTCCAGAAGAAAATTTAATTGCATCAACAGGTTTTGCAGTTATTACAGCTCAGAAAATTCCATCGACATTTTTATATCAACTTATTACCGAAAATGAATTTGTTGGTTATCTTGAAAACAATGCTAAAGGTGCAGCATATCCAGCAGTGACAGCAAAAGATTTTGAAGACGGATTTATTAAAATGCCTTCTAATACAATTTTAAAAGATTATCATAGAGAAATTTCACCGTGTTTTGAATTAAAATATATCCTCCAAAACCAAAACACCAAACTCCGAGAGGCACGGGATATATTGTTACCAAGGTTGATGAGTGGGGAGATAAATGTCTGAACTATGAAAAAGAATCAAATATCAGAGATATTTAGAATTATTGAAGAATATGCAAAAGCTTATTCTAAACTTGAGCATCTTCAAAAATTGCAAGACTCTGAATTTCCGAAACATGGCGATCAAAAAACTGGTATTATTGGAGAGTTCTATATTTATCAATTTCTGAAAGGTCATAAGGAGTTAAAATATGCTGCACATGGAGAACCATGGGATATTGAATATGTTGACGATTCTGGCAATCAAATAAAAATCCAGGTTAAAACTGTATTAACAGGTTTTTCAAAAACTAACACATTGTCTCCAATTAAAAAAGGTTGGGATTATATTTATTTGCTCGCTCTAGATAAAAATTTTCACCCAATTGGGTTTTGGATTAATAAATATGATGAAAAATTATTTAATGGACGTGAAGTCATACCAAGTGCAAGAATTAAGGATCCATCAAATATTAGAAGTGAAGGTTCGAAAATCTTTGATTTTACAAATAATCTATTTAAAGAATTATTAAAAAAGCTAGATGAAAATGATTAATGGAAATGTTTATAAGGATTATAGGGACAATATTATCATTGATAAGGATAATCCCGTGTTGGCTTTTAAGGCAAACAGAGACAGGTACATTAAAAACGGAAAGCAGGATATATATGCAGGTCTGCCACACATTGGAAGTATCAATTCTGAGGATGCATTAACCTGGAATTATATTAGAAGTATTTGCCAAGCAAATGACTTTTCTGTACTTGAGAAATTGTTGAAAATTAAAATTAAAAATCCTAAGGTTTTATTGTGGACATTATCATTTGATAGTAAATCAAACGACTTACAGTTTCTTGTTGGATCGACTATAAGGGAAATAGATGGAATCTATCAGGGTCAAATAACCGAACCCGATATCATTATTGAAACGGATGAGCATCTAATTGTAATTGAATGTAAACTGGGGGAGGCAAATAAATATCCAACGCATTTGTGGGAAAGCTGTAATGACTCTAAAGGACCTGAAATTAGAAAAGATAAATATTTTCAGAACAATTTATTTATTAATGATATAAATTATTCTTCAAAAGCGTACCAATTGTTTAGGATGGCATATTACACATATGCTATATGCAGTAAAATTTTCAAGAAACCAATGCTAGTATCTTTAACAAATGAATCTTGGTGGCAAAAAGAGAATAAATCAAAAGATACACCGAAAAAAATATGGATTGATTTCACAAAGCAAGTCGATACAACAAAAATAAGCTTAATTAATATTTTTTGGCAAAATCTGAGTATCATGCAAGAGCAAGCATTAGCTCAATATTTATTAAACCATAAATGCCTGAAAAAAGAAAACTAAGGTGTCAAAATAGACAAAATAATAATTAATGATTTGAGCTATAAGTTAGCAAATAGTAATATGACAATAATGATCACTGAAATTCTTTTTAACATTAGTTCATTCATTGATCGAAAAGTGAAATATAAAATTCAAAATAATTGACATGGCAAAAACCCTAATAGCACGAATCAGCAATGCAGAGCAATATCAGCAATCTGCAAAAAAAATAATTTGGGAATTATCTTCCGAGAAAGCTAAAAATAAAGAATATGACAAACTTGCTGTAGGCGACAATGCTGTTTTTACAGGAGCAGGATTATTGCAGGGTAAAGTTTTGATTGGAACAATTGAAAAAATCAATCCTTTAGATAATATAGTATTTAAAGACATTACTGAGATAAACTGTTCAAATGACCAACTTTTGCAGTTGCATGAGTTTTATCCGGAGACTGTTTCCAGAATCAAAGCAAATTTTCAACCCTATCTACATCCGAAAGAAATAAATATTAATAAATTGATTGAGGCAGCAAAAGCCAAGAGATTTATTTCATTCTATGTATTTGCCGATTATGAAAAATTCGAATCACTAAAAACGAGCTTAAGAGAAAATGACAGGGTGCTCATACTTAACAGCGATGGAACATTTGGTGACCTTAAATTGCTGGTTGGTGGGAAACTTGTAGAAGATAGTGAAATTCAAACGATTAGTGTAAAAGGATATAATCTGGACAAGATTCTCGAAATGAACAAAGCTATTCAGCGAGAAAGTAAAGTGTCGAACAATGAAAACCGTATTATTGCAATTAAGGAAAGTCTTCAGCAATCTGGTTACTTCAAATTCAATTCATTTTTTTCATACTACGATACTGTATTCAATAAGAAAGTCTACGTTAACGGTGCGAAAACTGATTCTGATCATAGACAAGTAGAATTGAGTCCTGGTAATAGTATTTATAAAATTTCGATGAGCCCAAAGCCTAGTGAAATAAATGAAGATATCTATAATGATGCTTTGCAAAAACAATTTGTCATGGTCTCAGCTCATACTGGACGATTAGCTGGGTCAAAAACTTCGCAGGGCGATATTTTTAGTAAAGAAATGAAAGTTGGCGACCTATTTTATTTGTGTAGAGGAAACAGAAAAATTGAGTTATTGGGGAGAATTACTGGAAACTCGCAAAAAAGTATTTATGAAGAATATGCCAGTGATGCCTGGCTACAACGACCGTTTGAAATTGTTGCAAAATCAATTAAGCCTGAAAAATACTCCGACAAACAAAAGTGGTGGACTCCGAACCATGATTCCACCTGTGTTAGGATTCCTGAAAAAGAAATAGACCTTGCAAACAAACTGTTTTTTAAACCATATTTTAACACCAGCGTTGTTATGAAAAAGCAAGAGAAAAAAAACAATATCCCTCTCAACCAAATCCTATACGGACCTCCCGGTACCGGAAAAACATATAATGCAATTCCTTTGGCATTGAAGATTATTGAACCTGACTTTCAATTAAAAGACACGTACACAAGTGACGAGTGGCATTTCCTTAAAGAAAAATTTGACACATACCAGAAATCAGGACAAATAGAGTTTGTTACTTTCCATCAATCAATGTGTTATGAAGATTTTGTTGAAGGAATAAAACCATTGGACCCGAAAGACTCTGAGGGGTTGCAGTACGATGTTGTTCCAGGAATATTTAAACGAATATGCGATGCAGCATCAGGCGGAAAAGAAATTTCATTCGAAAAAGCTTACGATTTATTCATTGAAGAATTGTCAATTAAAGGACAAATAGAACTAAAAACACCTTCCGATAGAAAAGGTTTTATAGTTAGGAAAAACGGCGCTGGTAATTGTTCGGCTTTCCCCAAAACTGATAAAGCCGCTCCTATGACTATTACCCGAAATACTATTCTTAAATACCTTAAAAACCCAGATGAACAATTTTGGAGAAGCTATGCAAAACCTATTTTTGATTATATCGAGGGTAAATACTTTCGATTTGATAGCAATTCTTATAATAAAAAATATGTCCTAATAATCGATGAAATAAATCGTGGCAATGTTTCTGCAATATTTGGCGAACTTATCACGCTGCTTGAACCGGCAAAACGAGTTGGAGGGGCTGAACATCTGAAGATAAAACTACCCTACTCGAAAACCGATTTCGAAGTGCCCGCAAACCTGTATATTATTGGGACCATGAATACTGCCGATAGAAGCGTTGAAGCGTTGGACACAGCATTGCGGAGAAGATTTAGTTTTGTCGAAATGCCCCCCCTACCCGATTTAATCGAAGAAAAAACCGCTGATGGAATAAGACTTAGAGAGATTTTGACAACAATAAATTCACGAATAGAAATTTTGCTAGATAAAGATCACCTTATTGGTCACAGCTACTTTATAAATGTTAAGTCGGCAGGTGATTTGCAAAACGTTTTTCACAACAATATCATCCCACTTTTACAGGAGTACTTTTATGGCGATTATGGCAAAATTGGTTTGGTATTGGGCGAAGGCTTTTTTGAGAAACCTATTGATTCGCAAAAATCATCATTTTCGAAATTCTATGATTATGACTCATCTGGCTTGGAAGAAAGACAAATATATAAGTTGCGAAATGTAGAAAAAATGAGTATTGAAGATTTTGTTATCGCTGTTAATACTTTACTAAAATAAGTTTTGGACTCTAAATTAAAACATATTAGGATATTTGAGCACCAGTCATTAAAACTTGATAAAGAGTATAATGGCGTTTGCTTTGATGAGCCAAAACTAAAGGCCTTACAGACTTTATACGGCAATAAAGGAGTTCCTTATTACAACCTGATTCACAATGGTGTGTGTTTTAACGAATTTGTTGGTGTTTTGCAAGTTGGCAGCCTGCTAATCGAAGTTTTGCCCAAAGCAGATCGCAAAAATTCGACCAGCGAATCAGAATCCCAAGAGGATTTTTGGCAAAGAATGTTAATTGGAATGATACGCGCGGTGTATGGCTTTGAGGTTCATAAAACTAGTCTCGGCAATCTAAAGATAAAACACAATTCTATTCTCGATATTTATATCGAAATGTTTGTAAAAGAACTAGAGTTTCTGTTGAATAAAGGTTTGGTAAAAAAATATCGAAAAACTGAGAGTAATTTGCCTGTGCTTAAAGGAGCTTTACAATTCAACAAACATATTCAGCACAACATTACACATCAGGAACGATTTTATGTAAATCATATTACTTTCGATGTTGAACACCAATTGCATTACATCCTTTATAAAGCACTTAAACTGGTAAAGAATATCAATATAAATCCATCTTTGCAAAGTAAAATTGGAGCATTATTTCTCAATTTTCCTGAAATGCCCGACATCAAAGTTAGTGAGCAAAGTTTCGACAAAATTACATTGAATCGAAAAACACAATCATACAGTAAAGCCCTCGAAATAGCCAGGTTGCTTTTGCTAAACTATCATCCCGATGTAAGTAAAGGCAGAAATAATGTTCTTGCACTAATGTTCGACATGAATTTGCTGTGGGAGGAGTTTATGTATGTTTCGCTGAGGAGCGACAAGCAAATGAAAGTTAATAAGCAAAAAACAAAATATTTCTGGCAGCCGAGAGACGGTGGCCGTAGAACAATACGACCTGATATTCGCATTGAATACGGAAACAACATATACATACTCGACACAAAATGGAAGATGATTTCGAATAAACCTGCCATCGAAGATTTGAGGCAGATGTATGTGTATTACCAATATTTTGAAGCTGCAAAAGTCGCATTGGTGTATCCGGGTACCGGCTCAGGATATTGTGGAAACTATTTCGACACCGGCGACAATCAGGAACTGACCGAAATGGAGTGTAGTATCAAATTCATCGAGGTACAAGAGAATATTAATAAATGGAAATCCTATATTTGTGAGGGTATAACGAAATGGATACAAAACAACTAATTCAGTGAGTTACGAATATTCCGAAGATAACCTGATAGAACAAACCGCCATTGATTTATTTTTCAATCGCTTGGGTTGGGACACCGCCATGGCTTATAACAAGGAAAGCTTTGGTGAAGGCAGTACATTGGGCAGACTCAATAAAAGTGAAGTGTTGCTCAAAAAAACACTATTCGAAAAACTCATTGAGTTTAATCCCGATTTGCCCGATCAGGCATACAATCAGGCATACGAAAAACTCACCGAAGAGAGCATTACCAAGTCGTTGGCTGAGATAAACTATGAGAAATATCAAATACTGCGCAATGGTATTCCGGTTGATTACATTAACCATAAAGGAGATCAGATAAAGAATAAGACACTGAAGGTTTTCGATTTCGATAAGGCTGAAAATAACCACTTTTTAGCCGTTAGGCAATTGTGGATTCAGGGAAAAAGCAAGCGCGAACGCCGACCCGATATTATTGGATTTGTAAACGGCATTCCCCTGCTTTTCATCGAGTTGAAAGCAGCGCACCGTAAGCTCGAAAATGCGTACAACGATAATTTTACCGACTATAAAGATGTAATTCCAAAATTGTTTTATTACAATGCTTTTGTAGTACTGAGCAATGGAATAGAAAGCCGTATCGGCAGTATCACCGGTAAATATCAGCACTTTCATGAATGGAAGCGTATCACCGAAGAAGACCAGGGGATTGTTGATCTCGACAGAATTATTGTGGGTGTTTGCGAGAAAAATCGTTTTTTAGATTTATTTGAGAATTTTATACTGTTTGATAATTCAATGGGCAAAACAGTGAAGCTTATTGCCCGCAATCATCAATTTATTGGTGTAAACAAAGCGATTGAGAGCTTCAAACTCAAAGAGGAATTGTATAAACTGGGTAAAATCAGTGTTGAGGACAAACAAAAGCTGGGGGTATTCTGGCACACTCAGGGCAGCGGAAAGTCGTATTCGATGGTTTTCTTCGCGCAAAAAATTCATCACAAATTCACAGGCAGCTATACCTTTTTAATTGTAACCGACCGCAACGAATTAGACGCTCAGATTTACGGAACATTCAGCGGAGTGGGTGCTGTACCTCAAATACAGTCGGGCAATCAAAATTCATTAAAAGCCGAAAGTGGTAAGCATTTAAAGCAATTGTTAGGCTCAGAGCACAGGTATCTTTTCACACTCATTCACAAATTCAACTTCGAACAAGAAATTACCCAACGCAGCAATATCATTGTTATTTCGGACGAAGCCCATCGCACACAGGGAGGAAGTCTGGCAATGAATCTACGCAATGCGCTTCCTAATGCCTCCTACATCGGATTTACCGGAACTCCGTTGTTTAAAGGCGATGAAATCACCAAACGTATATTCGGTGATTACGTGTCGTGCTACGATTTTAAACGCAGTGTTGATGACGGTGCAACGGTTCCTTTGTATTACGAAAACCGTGGAGAACTATTGGGGTTGAAAAATCCCCAGATAAACGAACAGCTTCGTGAAGTGATTGATGCCGAAACTGAAGACCTCGACAGCGATCAGCGCAGTCGCATCGAGCAGTTATGTGCTCAGGAGTACCCTATTATCACAGCACACAAGCGATTGAATGCCATTGCAGCCGATGTGGTGGAGCATTTTTGCAACCGTGGATACAAGGGCAAAGGAATGTTCATCGCTTTCGACAAAATTACAGCGGTGAAAATGTATGACCTAATCAGTCATCATTGGCAGAAATACGTTGAGAGGCTCGAAAAGGAAATCTCCAAGCCAAAATATGGCGACCAGGAACAGCTCGAGAAAAGCAGGGAATTAAAGTGGATAAAAGAAACAGAGATATGCGTAGTAATTAGTTCAGAGCAAAACGAGATACAGAAATTCAGGAACTGGAAACTCGACATTGAGCCGCACCGCGAAAAAATGAACAGTCAGGATTTGGAAACCCGTTTTAAAGACGACGGCGATTGTTTCAGATTTGTAATTGTATGCGCCATGTGGATTACTGGTTTTGATGTACCTACCCTATCGACCCTGTACATCGACAAGCCATTAAAATCGCACACGCTGATGCAGGCTATCGCAAGAGCAAACCGCATCAGCGAAGGAAAGAACAACGGATTGATCGTGGACTATATTGAGACCTATTCTGCGCTTCTCGATGCCCTGGCTATTTATGGAACAGGTGGTGGACAAGGTGGTGGCACAGGAGATCCGGAACCGCCTGTTAAGCCTAAAGAAGAACTCATTCAGCAACTGGAAGAAGCATTGTTGGCTACAGAATCGTTTTTGAAAGAAGAAGTGAACTTCGACTTAAACGATTTGATATCAGCAACAAGCCTGGGCAAAATTGCAGCCCTCGACAGAGCAATTAATGCGGTGTACAAGAACGATAATACGAAACGTAAATTTCAGGTTCTGGCTCGTGAAGTGTTTCGAAAATTTAAAGCATTGCAACCCGACAGGGTTTTAAATGAGTATGCTCCTCGAAAAAATGCTATAGATGCTATATACTCAGCCATCGAAGACAATGTTGAAAGTGCCGATGTGAGCGAAATCATGAAAAAGATTCAGGACATCGTAGATGATTCAGTCGAAAACCTGGTTTGTGAGCCCAACGACAAGGCTGATAAAATGCTTGATTTAAGTGGACTGAATTTTACTTTGCTTGAGAAGTACTTTCTGAAAACACCCAATAAAAACACAGTCGTTCAATCGCTGAAAAGCAGAATCGAAAAACAGTTAAAACGCATGGTTGACCGAAATCCGATGCGCGTTGACTTTTACACACGCTACCAGCAAATTATTGATGAATATAACCAGGGCAAAGATTCTGTTACCATTGCTGAGACATTCCGCAAACTGATTGATTATGTAAACGCGCTGAGCGACGAAGAGGCCGACACCAAAAGAGAAGGCCTGACAGATGAACAAAAAGCCGTTTTCGATATTTTACGACAAGGCATAACTCTATCGGAAAAAGAAAAGAATTCTGTTAAAGAAATATCCATCGTTTTACTTGAAGAGTTGAAAAAGGATAAATTAAAAATAGAACAGTGGTCCGAAAAAACAACCACCGCTGCAGCAGTATTCAATACTGTAAGTAAGACCCTGTTCTCAGCCCTGCCTTATCCTACCTATCAATCAGACGACGTTGAACTGAAAACCAACCTGGTATACGAGCACCTAAAACAACAGTACTACGGAGGTGGTGTTAGTGTATATGGTATGTATTAAAATAAACGAATATGAACCCAAAAGACAAACAAAAGTATCTGGCCAAAGCCAAAGGCAGCTTCACAACCAAGAAGTGCATGTACATTTTCGATAAAGCACTAAAACAAGAAAAAGAGTGCAGTCTTGAAGAATTCGAACAGTTCAAAATCACTAAAAGGTTGGTTACTGATTATACCACCAAATATTGGCAATATAACCGCGACAAAAAAGTTCGCAACGGGCATACCCCAGACGAACTGTATCATTTCATAAAGAAATTTGAGGAGGACAATATTGATAAATTAAAAGAATTCGAAAAAGACTATGTAAATAACTTTGAAAAGGTTTTTAAGAAAGATGATTTTGAGCTTCTTTTAAAACAGCAGCACTGTGAATATTGCAAAATAACTGAAACAGAGATTAAAGCGCTCGCCGACAAGCATCAACTTTTCAAAAAAAACGAACGGGGCTGGTCTCTCGAAGTGGATCGCAAAAATTCGAATTACGAATACAAAAAAGAAAATTGTGTAATGGCTTGTTACTGGTGCAACAACGCCAAAACCGACGAATTTACACATGAAGAATTCATGAAGATCGGAACTGTGATTGAGTATATCTGGAAAATAAGGCTCAGCAAAGGATAGCAGAATTTTTGAATAATTTTCCTTAAAGAAACTTGGGATATATTCCAAGATAATAAGTTCCTCCCCCTACACACTCTCCCCCATGATTAGCAGGTCCGAAATCATGTCGTTGAAGTTGATGGGTGTGTGCAGTACTTCAACTATTTCGGGGTCTTCGAAAAGGGGTGAGATGTCGTATTTTGCAGTATTGGTACCGGTTGGAATGCCTTTTTGCTTGTAAATCTCCGCCTCACGGCGCAAGTTATTGAAGTACTCACGCTGAATGGAGAAGTCGTTGCTGTTTTTGCTGAATCCGTGTATTTCAATTTCGTCGCGGTAATACGTGATGCCTTGCGAGGAAACTAACTCCACCCGAGGGTCTATTACCATGCTGATGCTCATTTCTCTGAAGATATCGGAGTTGTTGCCGGTAAGAATATCTTCGAGCTTGTACGAGTTAAAAAAGTCCTGCAAATCGACAACGGCCTGCTTGTAATTGGTGTAGCGCTTGTTTTTAGCCAGGTACAGCAGCTCGATGTAATCGTGAAATGATTGAAACGCTGCAAAACGCGCATGAAGCGGATTGTTGCTTGCGAATGTTTTGTAAATTTTCACCAGATTATTGGTGTCGAGTTGGGTACGATAGAATTCGCCCCTGAGCACGTAAAAAATCGTGTTTTTCATAAAATTTTGAGTTTTAAAATGGAAGAATTTGATGAATGGGTCACTGAAAACGCGTGAAAATGAAATTTCCCTCCGAAAGTCGGGTTAGAAATCGGAAGTTGTACTGCCAAAATAAGAGAACCTATACCCCCACTCTAATCCTTGCAATTACAGCAAATACTTAGCTTTCAAATCAGGTTTGAATTAGAATTTTACACGTAAAAATGGGGGAAAGAATAATTATCTATATAACCATTATATCACGAAAATATAAACAGCTTTTTGACTTTAACATTAGTTTAACATTTTGCGTTTTAAATAACTTTCACTGTAAACAGAAAATTATTTCACAAAACTATTGTCCGGATTAAAATCATGTGTATATTTGCGAATATTAACAGTTTATATTATTATATATATAAATAATATTTATTTATTTTATTATTATTCCATGAAACAAATAAAACTATTTGCATGTTTGAATTATTCAAATCATTAATACGCTGACCTGATGATAGCTGATTGGCAGGCCGAAACCATTTACTTCTCGGAATGGCTGAGAAAGTTGCAGGCCTATAAACCGGTATGCAGGTTTATTGAAAATGAACTGACTGCGCGCCATATATCGTATGAATTCCTGCAAGGCACTAACGATATTTGGGCAAGAGACTATATGCCGGTTCAGGTTTCAGATGAAAAATTCATAGAGTTCCGCTTTGACCCCGACTACCTGCAGGGTACAGCGAAATGCCGACGTAATTACAAAACCTACCCCGATATTGTGTGCCATAAGCATTCGATTACCACTTTAAAATCGGGGTTAATCGTTGATGGTGGAAATGTGGTAAAATCAAGTAATGCTGTAATAATGTCGGAGAAAGTCTTTGCCGAAAACCGATACAATTATTCAAATAGAGCTGTGATCGATGAACTTGAAAACTTGTTTGAGACTGATAAAATCGTTATTGTTCCCTGGCTTGAAAAAGACGCCGATGAATGCGGGCATACCGATGGATATGTCCGGTTTATTGATGACGACACGGTGTTGGTGAACCACATCTACCGGAACACATCAAGGCTCTTGAAACCGTTGCAGCTTGCCGGTCTTAGAATTGAGAAATTACACTTTGATATGGCCAGGGAACACCGGCACAATTGGGCATACCTCAATTTCTTACAAACCCGCGACCTGATTCTGGTCCCGCAACTGGGTGCCGATGAAGATGAGCAGGCATTACGTCAGCTATCGTATTATTACAGCCGGTATGCGGCAACCAACAGTATCGTTTTTGTTCCCGGCATGCTCCCGATGTTGGACGAAGGCGGTGCCCTGAATTGCATTTCGTGGACAATACAAAACAACAAAACCAACTAAATAACAAAGCTATGTTTTCATCAGATTATGCAAGCTACATCATTAGAGCTCAAATCGACGAACCATTTCACGTCGATGCCCTAAACCTTATTAAATTGGTTCCCACATCCGGGATACTCAATTTGACACAAACCGAAATAGCCGAGAGACTGCACATTTCGGAAGAGCGATTTACTTCACTGTTTGATGTATTGAACAAGCACAAAAATCAATTGATACGCTGCAAGAACAACGCGTACATATTCGATTACCCCGAAGAAGGCATCAATTATGTGAAACATTTCTCCAGGGCGATGAGCAACATGGGCATGAGTCACAATAGCTATTTCTTTGAAGAATTTGAGTAAACAGTATGACGCAAAAACAATCAGGTTAATGATAATTACAAAAAAACACAAGCATGCATTTATACGAAAATAATTACATTGAGGCGATAAATGGATTTAGCAAAAGCGATTGGAAACCATTATTGGATCTGATTCCCAAAATTGAACAAACTTCAACATTCGGAGAAATGAAAGGCGGAGAGAAAAACGCTGAAGGCATCATGGTTATGCCCTACTGGATTGAGTCACCCGTGGTTTCCCGCTTTCATAAAATTGCTTACGATATGCCCATTATTATTGATTTTGATTGGGGTTCCTGGGTTGAAGGAAGGGAAATGGCACGAGACGAAAACTTTGATTTCAATTCGGTTGATATCCCCACCAAGTGCAAAATCATCACTGCCATTATCCGCAACGACCGATTTTGCGAAGGTGCTCTGGTATCGGCTTTTGAATCGGGATTGATTCTGAAAATATTAAAGGCAATCAGGCAGCAAATCGGATCTTAAATTGGATTGACTATTGATTCTAGCAGAAAATCATAAATTAAAAATGGAAATCAATTTTTATTCATACCCAAACTGATCGAGCAAATTTTTCACACGCTTTTATTTTGGTAACCCCCCGACGACACCTGAATTATATTTGAACAACATTTGGACAATATTTAGGTAATATTTGAATGATATTTAAATGATACTTTGGTGATAATTCAAGAGAAGCTAATTGAAAATTACATAGTAATAGCAATGTTTTTGCTGTATGAACACAGCGGTGAAACACACTCAAAAATAATAGCAGAAATACAGGAATAATAGCAGCAAGTTTCCGCATCACCCGCCTTACCTGCATTATGGGTGTTTATGCTGTAAAGCTGCGATTGGGATTGTGTGTAAATAGCAGAGAGTTATCGAAATCGCTTTTTGCCAAAACAACTAAAAAATTATCAAAAATATCATATCGTATTGCTTTAACTCCAACTGGGAATACTTTGCCAGCAGTCTTTATAAAAACTTGTCCCTGCAGAAAAATCGTAATCTCGCATTTTAATAAACTTTAAAGTTCGTAAATCAGCTTATTTGATGTGGTTCATAATTTTCAACCGCTGATTTCAAGGCATCTCTTATATCCTTCAATAAATGTATTGGCTTAATTACCGTTACATTATCAGCATATGATAATAACAATCTTTGAAATTCATAATTGATTATTAATTGGAGTTTAACCTCAAGAATATCATTATTGATCCATTTTGATTTTTGAGAGCCATGGATTGGTTTTGTTTCAACATATTTAGCTGTTTTTGAAGAGAATTGAAGAACAATATCTTCTACCTTAGATTCTGCAGGTTTGGTAACTCCGATTATGTCTTCAAAGTAATCTTCCCAGTCAATCACAGAATTCTCATGATAATTTGTGTTTAATTCTTTGAAGCTTACTATTCTATCAATCGCCAAATTTATATCATCCTTGCCAAGGTCTGGGTTGTTCCCAAACAAAAACCAACGGTTATTATATTGTTTTAAAAAATAGGGGTGAATAGTAATATCGTAAGGAATTTCTCTATCGAAAGGCTGATATTTTATTAATAAAACCTTTTTGTAATAGATTGCATTATATAAAGCTCCTAAGTTTTCCAGTCCCTTTAAGTATTGATTATTATCAAATTCCATAATATATGAATTTGATGTTTTTGAGTTTAGTCCATTCGTAAGTTTCATGATAATCTCATGAGTAAACTCAAACTGAGGCATCCCCTTAAATTGACTCAAAACGGAAAGCGTTGATTTTAATTCGTTGATTTCTAATTCGTTAAGTGGCATATTATTTATCGAGAAAGAGATGTCTTTATATCGGTAAAATACTCTTTTGCCATCGCGAATTCTGTCTAATTCAATTCCCCAACCTTCATCACTTTCCATAAAAGCTATATCATCATAAATTTGCCGCCTGCTGATCCCCTTTGCAGACGGATCGATATATTCTAGCATTAATTCACATTGGGTAATTAAATCATTAATAAAGTAGCGCTTTCCAGGGTTACGAAAGCAATTGTCAAGAACTTTATATCGTACAAGAGCGTTTTTATTTGTAGGCATAGGATTATTTGCTGTAAGTGAGGTCGTATTTTTTAGTTTGCATTATGAAAAAAATTACTCAAATTTAAGGAAAATTTTTGTGTGCAGAAACACTGCACAATTTGTGGGTTTATTTGCATCAGTTCTTTGAAATACTTGCCTAAAGATATTGACTCGTGGGTGCTGGGAGTAATTGGTTTACCAATGAAACAAAGATTGGCATCTTTTCCTGACCTCTTGTCAGGATGAATGTCTCTGATGAATTGATGTCAGCTTTCTCATTGATAGCAATTGTTGTTAATAAGATATAAAGCTGTTATTGATGTTTATGTTAGAGATGATATTAAAGTTGTTTATCCGTGTAATTGCAGATTGCAGTTGGATAATAGTAAAGAGTATCAGGTAGGTATTTTCAAAGAACTTAATGCAAAAATATTATGAAGATAGATAAGCAACATATCGACAAGATTCGCGAAAAATTTGCTTCAATGCAAAGCAGGGAGGACCTACTTGCTTTATTAAATGAAGCGAAAAATATTCTTTATGCAAAAGAGTGTAAGCCATTTCAATTAAAGAGCCTGACTTACTATGCAAATCCTGAATTGTGTAAAAAGCGATATGCAACATTTACAGTAAAGAAAAAATCTGGAGGTGAACGAATAATTAACGCTCCGGTTAGCGGGTTAAAATCTATCCTTCGTGCATTGAATTTTATTTTACAGTGTGTTTATGAACCACATAATGCCGCAACCGGATTTGTGCTGAATAAGTCAATTGTTGATAATGCTAAGGTGCATGTTGGGAATAATTATGTTTATAATCTCGACCTTAAAGATTTTTTCCACTCCTTCGATCTCAATAGGGTTAAGATGGGATTCTTTATGGAACCATTCAATTTAAAAGAGGATCGAAAACTTTTGGCATTTTTGCTAGCAAGCTTATGCACCCATCCATTTGAGGTAAACGGAGAAATAAAAAGTGTTTTGCCACAAGGCAGCCCAACTTCTCCAACTATCACTAATGTTTTATGCAAAAAACTTGACAGACGTTTGACCGGACTTGCCTATCGCTTTGGGGCAAAATATACGCGATATGCCGACGATATTACTTTTTCTTCGCCACACAATATTTATAATGATGAGAAATTTATTAATGAACTACAACGTATTATTGCGGAAGATAATTTATTGAAAACTAAAAGTAAGCAAAAAGAAATTGGTCCGAAATTAAAACTCAATACAGATAAAACACGATTACAAAAAGCAGTTCACCGACAAGAAGTGACAGGCTTAATAGTTAATGACAAACTAAATGTAAGGAAACGCTATGTAAAGCAAATAAGAATGTGGCTTTACTATTGGGAAAAATACGGTTACGAAAAAGCTCAGCAAATTTTTATTAAGGATTACTTTGCAGATAAAGGACATGTGAAAAAATGTAAACCAAATTTGGTTAATGTTTTAGATGGTAAACTTGAGTTTTTAAAGATGGTAAAAGGGGTTGATGATGGAACTTATAAAAGTTTGAAGAAAAGATTTGATAAATTAACTCACGTTAAAGAAAAAATACAAACCGAAAGAGTTGATTTAGATGCTGTTTATAAAATTTTTCTTAACCAAAGCTTAGACAAAGCATTTCAATTATTTCAGAAATTTAAGGATATCACATGAAGAAAACCATTGAGGAATATAGTGAGTTTTTTATGTTAATGCTGGAACAAGCAAATAAAGAATTTAATAATGATGAATTCATTACAAAATTTGCAGTTGCATTTTCTGAAAAAATAAAAATGAAATCTGACCTTAAAATTAATGAGGTCAATAGTTTCTATGAAGAAATTAAAAGAACTCGTTATTTTTTAAAACACATTGATAAAGAGGCATGGATTGAAGGGCTCAATTATTATTCTAAGGTTAAAATTCCAGAATTAAAAATTGAGTTAGCTAAAGATTTTAAAGAAATGAAAATTGCCGATAAAAACGATGAGATTATAGAATACGCCAGAAGGCTTGTTATGCAACTAGAAAATAGCATTAATAGTGTGATTGAGATTGTTGATGCATGGTCAGTTATTCAAGCTAATCCTGCCAATTTCCAAGACAACCATAATAATCTATCTGAAGGAACTTATTCATTTTTTAATAATGGACAAAGGAAGGACCTTAAAGATATTTCGTTGCCGACAAAACTATATTTTATTAAGAAATTCTACAGCTTTTATTTTGACTGGAAACCAATTGATGAAATGATAAAAATTAGGAATAAAGCAAGTCATCGGGGTGAAATTTCCGTTCAAGAACAGCAAATAATAAATTATGCAAGAAATAATGCAACTTCAAAAAAGTCTGAGTATTTCACCGCCTTTGATAATATTATTAAAAAATTAACTGATTTATTTTTATAATGCACAACTACTACACACATATAATCCAACTTTGCATCAAACATTGAAATTATGAGCATTTTCAACCATTTCCAACACATAATCCTCACCAACGACCAACGCAATGCTTTGGAAAAGCTTCAGACTTTTATAGAAAGCGATGAGCGGGTGTTCATCCTTAAGGGTTATGCGGGAAGTGGTAAAACAACTTTACTTAAGGGTTTTGTAGATTTTTTAGAATCTTCAGAGAAGAAGTACCAAATGATGGCTCCAACAGGTAGAGCAGCAAAAGTCATCAATCAGAAAACGGGTTTTGAATCTACAACCATTCACAAAGGCATATATTGTTTTGAAGAATTGCAGGAAATAAAACTCAGCGATGATGAGAATGATGTTTCGTTTTTGTACCAATATATAATCAGAAACAATCCGGATGTTTATGATTCGATTCTGATTGTTGATGAAGCATCAATGGTCAGCGATATTTTGAGCCAAGGCGAGTTTTTCCGTTTTGGTAGCGGGCACTTGTTGCGAGACCTTATGACTTATGGAAGAATTCAAGATATTACCGCAACTAGCAAAATTATTTTCATCGGTGACCCAGCACAGCTGCCACCTATCGGGATGACTTTCTCCCCTGCACTTGACCCAAAATATTTATGCGAGACTTACAATATTACTGTTTCTCAAGTAGTAATGAAGGAAGTGAAACGTCAGGATGCAAACAATGGCATTTTGATTTCTGCGACGAAAATAAGACAGTGTCTTACTTCTGGCTACTTCAATGATTTTGACTTGAGAGAAAATAATACGGACATTTTCAATCCGGCATATCAGGATTACTTAGAAACCTACAAGGCACAGCAAGACCAGAAAATCATCATCTGTTATAAAAACAAAACAGCACTTGATTTGAACCGTGCTATTCGCATAGATAAATTTGGGGATGATTTACCTATTCAGGCATCTGATTCGGTCATCATAGGTGGTAACAATTATCGTCTGGGTATTATGAACGGAGAATTTGCCGTAGTTTCAGAAGCAAGCTCAGTGGTTGAAAGCAGAGATGTGAGATTTTATAACAAAGAAGGTAAAACACAGAGTGTTAAACTTACATGGCGAAACATAAGTCTTGTAATGCCTGATGAATACAATCAGCCCAAAATCGTTGATGGCTATATTTTAGAGAACTATCTCTATGGAGATAATTACCTTAATCCTGATGAACAAAGAGCACTTTATGTGGATTTCAAAAATAGAAATCCTAAACTTAAAAAGGGCACAGAGGAGTTTAAGGAAGCCATTATCAACGATAAATACTTCAACTGCATACTTCTTAAATACGGTTATTCCGTAACCTGCCACAAAGCGCAGGGTGGTGAATGGGCAAATGCCTTCGTTTTTTGGGACAGAGGGACACAGACCAACTTTAATTTTTATGAGTCGGAACATAACCGATCTGGTAAAACGAATTCTGAGTTTTATCGTTGGGCATATACAGCAGTTACCAGAGCTTCACAAAAACTGTATTGTATCAATCCTCCGTATTTTTCATCCTTTTCTGGAATGAGTTTTATTGAATACAATGTTCAGCAGGCATTTAATGAGTTGACAGGGCAATCTGAACAAACAATAGAAATCAATATTAATGACGTATTTCAGGAATTGAAAAATTTTGGTTTAGAAGATGCTCATTTAAATATCCAAAATCATTTTATTCAAAGATGGTATAATCTGCGAAAACATTACATTGATATTGAAGCCTGGGAGAAAGTCGGATATGAAATTCGCTATGTCTTTAAAAGAGAAGGACAAACAGCTGCATACAAATATTGGGTGAATGGGCAGAATATTTTTAAGGACAATTTCCAAAAGCTACCCACGCATACCAACTCTAATGAGCTATTTGAAACTATCACTAAAATACTCAAAAATGCTACTCCTATTGTGGTAAACAGAAATACTCTGCATGGTATTCTAGCACAATTTGCGTTTGATGTTGCAATTGAGGAAGAGATGCCGTTTTTAAAAAACCTTTTCGATTTAATTGGCAAAGGATTATCAAACGGTGAAATTATTTTTGACATAAAGCATCTTGAGTACCGTGAAAGATACACCATTGAATATAAAGGTCGTTCTTGTATAATTGACTTTGAATATGATAAAGCAGGCTTTTTTGGTCGTGTGCTGCCCTTAGAAAAAAAATGCGACTGTCCGGAACTACTTGAGAAAATCAAATCCATTGTAAACAACCTTAAAGAAGCTGATTATGTCGTTTAAAGAAATCAAAGAACTAAGGCAAGCCGGCAAGCTAGATGAAGCTTTACAAATGGCAAATCAAGCCTTGGAAGCAGAACCGGACAACATTTGGAACAAGAGGGCTGCTGTATGGGTATACTATGATTATCTTAAAAAATACGCTCAACCTGATTCATTTGAAGCATTCAAAGAAAATCTAAACAAGATAAAAGACTTGCAATTGCCACAAGAAGAGAAAATGGTGTTTGACAATTGTGCTTGGCAAGTTGGTAGTTTAGTCTATGCACTACAGAAATCAGAGCATGTTGATTTTGGTAAAATCAATGACCTATTTGAAATTATCAGGAGCTTCCATTTCACCAAGCCGTCTGAGGCGTATTCATTTATTTATAAAGCCTTTCACAAAGGCTATCAAAACTGGTCAGGCTATTTGCCTTTTGCTGATTGGTGGGATTTTGAGAATCTACGTTCCGAAGACTTTTTAAAGGAGGAATTCAATGGTAAAAAAATGATGTCTATTGCCGAACAGGCATACATTGCCTATTCTAAGAAACTTTTGGAAGGGGAACTAATTGATGCTTTGGGACAGCAAAGAGTGATAAATAAAGAAAAGATTCAGTCATTCCTGCCAAAATTAGATTCTTTAATCGAGAAACATCCCGACTATCAATACCCTCCGTATTTCAAAGCCAAACTCCTTTTGAAATTAGGCATTGATGAAAATATTCTATCTGCATTTTTACCCTTTGCGAAACAAAAAAGAAATGAATTTTGGGTTTGGGAATTGATGGCAGAAATCTTCTCAGAAGATAAAGACACTCAATTTGCTTGCTATTGCAAAGCCTTGAACCTTAATACACCCGAAGACTTTTTAGTAAAGCTAAGACAGACTTTTTCTGAAATACTTATTGAGAAAAAAATGTTTGCTGAAGCCAAAACGGAAATTCTAAAAGTTATTGAGACAAGAGCGAAAAATGAATGGCCCTTGCCCAATATATTAACCCAATGGACTGAACAGGACTGGTACAAGTCTGCCGTTACTAAAAATGATAACCAGGATTTGTATTCAAGCAATATTAAAAAAGCAGAGGAATTATTATTTCGCAACATACCAGAAGAAATCGTTGTAGTTGAATTTGTAAACGACAACAAGAGTATGTTGAATTTTGTGAAGGACAAGCATAAATTTGGTTTCTTCAACTACTCCGGTCATTTATCTAAACCAGAAATTGGTGATCTTTTAAGTGTCCGTTATAATGGACCTGGGCAAGATGGTTTTTATAAAATATTGACTGCAAAAAAAGCCGACTCTAATTTGACATCTGACGCAATAAAGAATTTTGAAGGAACATTAAAGCTAATTTCTCCGCAGAACTTTGGCTTCTTGGAGGACATCTTTATTGAACCTAAAATTATAGAAGAAAGTAAGCTGAGTGACGGACAGACTGTAAAGGGGAGGGCAATATTATCATTCAACAAAAAGAAAAATGAATGGGGATGGAAAGCTATTGATTGCATTAAAAAGAGTTGATTATTGAGACGCTGTTGTTAGTGTCTCAATTGCTAGAATAAATTATTAATTATTGTAAAATGGAGCCACATCCTCTTTCGCAAAAAGAAGCCTTTTTATACTACCTGGCAAGGATGGATACCGTTATGCTAGACGAAATTCTTGATGATGAGACACCATATTTCGGAGTGGGTAAATCCGTTTTTTTAACCAAATTGGATAAAATGTTTTATTTAGAAAAAAAGAGAGGAAATACCCTAATGCTTAAAATTAAGCAACATAGAAGAAATAAAGAAATTTATTATTTGATTTTTAAAAAAAACCAGCATGCAACAAAATTCATTATGATTGATGATGGCGAAAAGATACTGAGCTTGCAGCAAGCCTTACCGATAAAAGAAGAAGGTGGTATAGGTGAATCATATCCTTACGATTTCACATTTTATAATGATGAAATGATGGACTTTGTGCCTACTGCCAATTACCTTGAAAGGGTGGGAAAATGCCAGCAAGCTGTTGATGAGTTTTTTAGCCCGCTGCCCAAATATAAAACCAGCAAACACATTTCCGACTGGATATATAAATACACCGACCTATATGAGCAGATATATGATGATTATTTAATTCAGAAGTTTTATGAATTCAAATCCTTATATTACTGTATCGGTTATTTGTTCGAAAATGTTTCTCACTACCCGGAAGCAAAAATGGCTATGGAAACGTTTGATTCTTCCGACCCTTACTATTTATTGCTTTGGTTAGATCATTATTTTAGACTTGATGCATGTCATCTGGTCGGTTTTAACTCACAATTTAGACATGTAAATTATAACAATAAGATTTTCACCTATTTGCATATGTGTAAAACATGCAATTTTGTTGGGGACGATTTTACTACTGTGTGGAAATTTTGTAATGTGTATGCGGAATACAGCAATAGGATATATTATGGTTAAATTTGTCTTTGGGTAGAATGTTTTTTTTACAGGAAAATAGAAACAAAACATGGTAGATTGAATAAAAAGAATGATCAACAATACCAATAAAATACTACTGGCGATAATAATACCAGTGATTTCAATAAGTCTAGTTGGTGCAGTGTATTATTTCCGTGCCCCGATTAAAACACTGATGCTTAAAGCCTGTAGGATAATTTGCCCACCGCCCGATCCACCGGCTAATGATAGTATCAGAAACACTGCGTGGGGAATTGACATTTCGCATCATCAGAAGGCAGTTGACTGGGAGTTGTTGGTCGAGAAAAACAAACCCGACTTTATCTTTCTTAAAGCGACGGAAGGAAGTTCACACACCGATTCAAAATATAGTGAATATGCCGCAGAAGCCAGAGAGCAGGAGATACCGGTAGGCGCCTATCATTTTTTCAGCTACCATTCTTCGGGCAAGGAACAGGCAAAGAATTTCATTAAAACAGCCAGGCTCAGTGAAGGGGATTTATACCCGGTGCTCGATGTTGAATTCCGAAAAAATATGAAAAACCGCAAATGGATTATTGCCGAAATAAGCTCATTCTGCAAAGAGATAAAAAAGGAATATGGCGTGAATCCCATCATCTATTGTGAATACGACTACTATAAAAAGTACCTCAAGGATGATTTTGGTGATTTTAATTACTGGATTTCAGATTTTTACAGGGAACCCCGATGCAAGTACGTATTTTGGCAATATACCGACAAAGGCAGGGTGGAAGGAATTGGCAATATTGATAACAACCGGATGAACGAGTCTGAGAAACTTGAAGATTATATTCTCTGAAGACAGCATTCATCAACATCCCCCCAAAAAAGCCACCGGCTCGGTTTTAAGACTGCGGAGGTCAATAAGTTCAATCCATGATGACTTATTTCTGACTTATCCCTGACTTATCCCTGAGATATTTCTGACTTATCCCTGAAATATTCTAGAAATGTTCTAGAAATGTTCTAGAGTAGTCCTAGACATCTTCTGAAGACGTTATTGAATGGTTGTAGGTAATACCAAGGCTTTCACTGTATGCGCACAGCTGTAAAACGCACTCAAAAATAATAGCAATAATACATGAAAAATAGCAGTAAGTTTCCGCATCACCCGCCTTACCTGTATTATGGGTGTTTATGCTGTATACGTGTGATTCACTTCGTGTGTAAATAGCAGAAAGTTGTGAAAATTTGCTTTGCGATGATTTTTCGAAAAAAGTTTATCACTTTATCAGATTATCACTTTATCAGATTATCACTTTATCACTTTATCAAATTATCATTTTATCATGCCATCACTTTTGGAATTATATTTTCAAGGATTTGGAATTGGTAGAGCATCTTGGCTCAGGTATCCCCCGTATATTGCAGGCGTATTCGCAGGATTGTTTTTCATTTACGGAGAATTTTATTCGCATGTCGTTCCCCAATGCCTGGAATTTGGGAGAAGAAAGAGATGAAAAAATTGAAACATTTACGCATGAAGCCCCAATCGAGGCCCCAGTCGAGGCCCCAGTTGATCAAATGCTTGCAAATAATATAAATTTCAATAATAAAGAGTAATGAAAATTACCATAATCGCCAAATTTTCTATTTTTTCGTTTGCACAAATAAAGCGTAATCTGTAAGTTTGGAACAGATTATAATACAACCATATTTATCTCGCAGACGAGAAAATATTAATTGGTTTTGTGAATGAATTGAGTGTCTGAATTTGAACCATGCCTGAAACTGATGCTATGGATGTTTATAAAAATGTAATGGCTATATTAAAAAAATGACAAACGAGATAATTGTATATCAGGATAACGAACAATCTGTTAAGCTCGAAGTTAGGATCGAGGAAGAAACAGTTTGGCTAACACAAAATCAAATAGTTGAACTTTTTAATAGCAGCAAAGCAAACATTAGCGAACATATTAAAAACATTTTTGAAACCACAGAATTAGACGAATTTTCAACTGTTCGGAAAATTCGAACAGTTCAAATTGAAGGCAGCAGGAAGGTCTCAAGAGAATTGGTTCATTACAATCTGGACATGATTATTTCTATTGGATATAGAGTGAACTCCATTCGAGGTACTCAATTTCGCAAATGGGCAAACAAAGTGCTTAAAGAATACATGCTGAAGGGATATGCCGTAAACAACCGTATTGACAGGCTCGAAAGCGATGTGCATGTTCAGAAAAAAAGGAAGCGAAAATATTTAATTTTATTATCTTCGTAATAAAACATAATAAAGAGTTGAAAAGTATGATGTTCATAAATAAAATTAATCAGGATTGATGTAAAAGGAAAAATTTGGCAATGAAAAATGAAATAATTCTTTATCGCCCAAACGAACTTGCCGAACATATTGAGGTTCGGCTTGAAGATGAAACCGTTTGGCTCTCTCTTAATCAAATTGCACAACTTTTCGATAGAGACAAATCAGTTATTTCAAGGCACTTACGAAATGTTTTTAAAAGCGGAGAACTTGTTTATGACTCAACTGTTGCAAAAAATGCAACAGTTCAAATAGAAGCAGGACGAGAAGTAAAAAGAGAAATCGAATTCTACAATCTAGATGCTATTCTATCGGTTGGTTATAGGGTCAATTCCAAACAAGGAACTCAATTTCGTATTTGGGCAACTAGGGTTCTTAAGGAGTATTTACTAAAAGGATACGCTGTAAACAACAGAATAAATCGAATGGAGGAAAATATTTATTCCTTGACAAAAAGAGTTGATGAAATTGATTTTCAAATAAAAACCAGCCTACCGCCTAACGAAGGTATTTTCTTCGACGGACAGGTTTTCGATGCTCATATTTTTGTTTCTCAACTTATTAAATCGGCAAAAGAATCGCTGATACTCATTGATAATTACGTGGACGAAAGTGTTTTTATGCTCTTGGCAAAACGCACCCCCGGCGTAGAAGCTGTTGTGTTTACTTCGCATAATACCAAGAGCTTGCAGCATGATTTGGCAAAACACAACCAGCAATATCCGCCTATCGAAATGAGGAACTTTACAAAGGCTCACGACCGCTTTTTGATAATTGACAATGCCGTTGTGTATCACATTGGTGCATCGCTGAAAGATTTGGGTAAAAAATGGTTCGCTTTTTCGAAAATAGATTTTGATGTACATGTTTTAATTGAAAATTTGAACACGAAGTTTTGAAAAAATATATTTTTGAAGTCTGGGTATAGCGAAACCGGTTCCTGATCGGTGGACTGGAACCGTATCATTCCGCATCCGAGTCACCGTTTCGGGACTCGGATGAATATTTCCCCCACGAAAAAGCCACAGGCTCGGGTGCAGTGGCTGCGGAGGTCTGGGTGTAGCGAAACCGGTTCCTGATCGGGAGGACCGGAACCGTGTTGATTTTCGTGTCAGGCTGCAATCTCTAAATTGGCAAGCTGCAAAATGTAGTCGGATGCTGCCTGTGCTTGTGAGGCTGCCTGAATGACAAACTTGGTGTCGTTTTTCATTACGCTGAGCCAGTTTTCGATATAGGCTGCGTTGTCGGTGATGCGGCTTTCGTAGCCTAAATAGGCAAGCATAAAAGCGGAGCTTAACTCGGCAATCAATTCTTCGAAAGCATAAAATTCATTCGCAAAAGCATTGGAAATAGGGCGGTTTAGCCTGTGTGATGCGCCTGTCCAGTGACCAATTTCATGGTAGATTACAGACAAAAACGCTTCCTTGCTTACAAACTGTTTCGGCAGGGGCATATAGATTTTGTCTTCGGATGGTTTGTAGTACGCTTCGTTTTGGGCATCAAACACAATCTCGGCTCCAATCTCCCGAATCATGCTTTCGGCTCGTTCATCACGTTCTATCTCGCTGAGTTGTTCCAGTTCATCCATACGATAAAACTCCTCCGGCAGACCTTCCACACAAGCTACGTTAAACACATTGTAGCTTTTCAGATATCCGATTTTTCGCAGGTTCAGGTGTTCGATGCTCTGTCCGTGCTGCAGCAGTTGTTCAACGGTGTGTGTGATGTTGCGTCCCGTATCTTCATCAATATAAATAACAGATGTATAAACCACCATTGCAGCTTTGCTGCCTTTGATGATACGGGCGTTGTATTTCTCCATCTGCTTGAATGTGAGCCAGCGGTTGCAGGGATATTGCCGTTTGCGCCGGATAAACGACAGCAGCAGTTGATTGATGCCATTGTACACGTGTTTATTTACAATGTTTCGGGCGAACACTTCCCCCGACAGATTGTACCAAGATTGCGAATAATCGCTTGCCTTGTGCTCTTCCAACAGCTCAATAATGGTGTTGGTAATGCGTTCGTATATCTCGTTGGTGTTCATGATTTGGAGGTTTTAACGATGACTAAATCAAGTTTCTTAATCAGGTTTTTCACTTCGGGATTTTTGGCAATCAGCAATTCAAGGTCGGACTGCTTCTTGGCTTTTGCCTTGTTGAATATGAATGACAGTATTTTCATGATGCAAAAAAATTAAGGGGCAGACCCGGGATGAACCGGACCTGCCCCGATGGTTTAGAACTCGATTTGGTTTTCAATCTCGGCAATTTTGCTTACCAGGGTGTTCTGAATGGTATCTACCACCTTGGCGAAAACTTCGGTGTTCGAGGTTTTAAACGTGTTGCCGTTCTCGTCTGTCAGCACGATGTTTTCGCTGAACTGGTTTGCACCCACCACAAAAGCGGTTAACTTCTTGCGGCTTGCCTCAAGGCGTTCGCGTTTCTCAATCAGGGTTTTGAGGGTTTCCACCTTCTCAATTTTCTGTTCGAGGGTTAACACAGGCTTTGGCGGTGTTACGGTGAGGTTCTCGAAATGCGCCACTGCTTTACCGGTTTCCTCCACCTGTACCGGTTCGGGTTGTTTTACTTCGGCAATAGCCGTTTCGGTTTTCACTTTGTCGATAGCGATTCCGGTTTTCGACACGATAGCAACGTCGTTTTGAGTTGCTTTTCCATTCTTTTTAACTAAAGTTTCCATAATACAAGATTTAATGGTTAATGAATACATGAATTTTTTGTCCGCACCCGACAGCCCGCACACAAATGCAGATGATAGATTTTGAGAGGCGTTCAGGTTTTTTCCGGCTGCCTGTTTCTGCTTTTTTGCACATAGCTGTATTTTTTCAAAATGTTCCATAATGCATCTGATGAGTTCGTCGAGTATGTTCTGCTGCGATTAGGGAAGCCGCAACTGACCCTCAGCAACAGAGATAGTCCTTTGTGTTCAGCCGAAACAATACACACACGAAGAATGAAATCACGAAAAAGCCTGCCGCAGCAAGCTGAACACTTAGGAATATCTATTTATCCTATGTTGTGAGGGGCAGTTCGGTTTCCCAGCTTTGCAGACACATACCGACCGGACTCAGCAGCGCAGACCAACACATTTTGAAAGCAACACGGGTGCAAAAACGCTTGAGAAACAGGTACAAAACAACTGCCCATGAAAAATCTATCTCAGATATTGTTTTTTGTCTTGGATATTTGAAAAATAGGGGGTAAGTTTGGGAGAGCTTTCAAATAAGTCTAACCTTTGAATTTTGCTACTTTTGTCCTTAATATATGGCTACCAACAAACACGCAACGATTCGCTATCAGGCCCTCGACAGATGCTTTCGAAATCCAGGGCGTAAATACTATATTGAGGACCTTATTGAAGCTTGCAACAATGCGTTAGCCGATTACTATTTTATAGGCGAGGGTATTAAACGACGTCAGATTTTCGACGACATCAACTTTATGGAAAGTGAAAGTGGCTATTCAGCGCCAATTGAACGCTTCAAAGAAGGGAGAAGAGTGTATTATCGTTATGCTGATTTAAAGTTCTCAATCAATAGTCAGCCGTTAAACGAGTCTGAAGCCAATCAACTTAAAGAAACACTGTTATTATTGTCTCGATTTAAAGGCATGCCCCATTTCGAATGGATTGATGAAATGCTGATTCGTCTCGAGTCTGCATTTAAACTAAAAGGCAACAAGGTTAAAGTAATTGAATTCGAACAAAATCCTTATCTAGTTGGTCTTGAGCACTTCTCTCGAATTTTCAACGCTATTATCTATCAGAAACCCATCGAAATTATCTACCAGGGTTTTAAACAGAAAGATGAGTTTAAATACATTATTCATCCATACTTCCTGAAGCAATACAACAACCGTTGGTTTTTATTCGGTCACAACAATGAATTTGATGGTTTGTCAAACTTAGCAATCGATAGAATTAAAAAAATCGAGGATGCAAAAGTTAATTTTAGACAAAACTCAGATTGCGATTTCTCCGAGTGCTTCGAAGACCTTGTTGGTGTAACATTCCCTAACAATCAGAATCCCGAGTCAATTCTTATTTCTGTAAAAAAAGACTTGTGGCCTTATATTGAGACAAAACCTTTGCACGGTTCACAGAAAACAAAAATCCAGAATGACGATTTTGTAATTATTGAATTAAATGTAATCATAAATTTCGAATTAATTTCTCTATTATTTTCTCATGCCGAAGGCTTGACAATTCTTGAACCTGCAAGCCTTGCGGATGTATTACAAGAAAAAGCAAAATCAATAATTCAAAATTATTTATAACCTATGCAGATGTACTGCACATATATAATTTATTTTTGCAAATAATCTTTAATTACTCTGGTTATGCCAATGTACAAGCTGTCAAATATTTACCCTCTTCAACACATAATCCAAAAAGTTTGGGAGATTGTTGATCTGGTTTTTGACAAAATGCATTCTAATGATATTCATATCGTTTTCTTTTTGATTTCAATTTATAAAGATGGTTTTTTCGATGAAGTACAACCGAATAATATTAAAGATGATTTAAGGCATTTAATTCAACAAGATAAAGATTATAAATTAATATTTGAACCATTCAAATCAACTTTTGAAAATATTTCCCCCAAAATATTTATTAAAATAAATACCGTTTTATGCTCTTTAAATCGAAATTTTCTTGAAGAAAATTTTAACTATGTTTTTGACAATTTAATGAATTACTTCGCAACATCAATTGAAAAAAAGCAGCAAGTATTTATTCATTCTGCTGATACGATTAAATTAGTTAATGATTTAGTTAATATACCGGCAAATTCTAAAGTTTATAACCCATTTGCAGGATTGGCTTCATATGCCATATTTCTTCCTGATCGGTATAAATATTTTGGACAAGAACAAAACTACTATTCATGGGCACTAGGGACTCTCTGGTTAAAATCTCAGAATAAAACTGTTATCCCACGCTTAAGTTGCGCGAATCCTGTTCAGGAATGGCCTATTAAAGAGAAGTACAAATTAATTATATCGACGCCTCCTATATATAATTACTTTACAAATGACAGTAATAAATCTGTTTCATACGTAGAGTTTTTATTTAGCAGAGGCATGCAGTCCTTGACTGCACATGGCAAAATGTTGCTAATCCTTCCAATTGATACTCTATTTAGCAGAAAACTTCGAAATATTCGTAAAGATATTGTAGAAAATGGTTTTCTAGATACCGTTGTCTCTCTTCCTTCAAGTATCTTTAATGATACAAGTACTCGGTTTTGCATTCTTTTGTTAAATAAAAGCAAGAAGTCAAAAGACATTGTTCGCTTCATAGATATAAAGAATTTCTTTGAAAAAATAGACCCTGATTATGAAGAACATTACCAATTAAGCTCTGTTTTTTTTGAAAAAAACCGCAATGATTTTTTGCGTTTTGTTAATATTGATAAAATAAAAGAACTTGATTATAACTTAAATGTTCCTCGCTATTTCGCTAATGAGTTTCATGGTACAGCACTATCTGAATTATGCAATGAAATTCGCGGCAGAACAGCAAATTTAAGAGAAAAATTTAAGCTTGTTAACATCAGAGATCTGAAAGAGGACCCAATCAATAATAATTTAAATACAAGTAAAATTGAGTACTCAGAATGCAATCGTACTCATAGAGTTATTTCTGAATCTTGCATTCTAGTTACTCTTCGATGGAAAACTCTTAAACCTACTTATTTTAAATTCGAGGGTGAACCTATTTGCATTAAACAAGAAATACTTGCAATATCTGTTGATGAGAATAAAGCAGATCCTCAATTCTTAATTCAAGAGCTTTATTCTGATCAAGTTGCTCGGCAACTCAATAGCTATAGAATAGGCAGTAGTATTATCCCATTTATCAGAAAAAAAGACTTTTTGGCAATTAAGATTGTTATTCCATCAATTTCTGAACAGCTTAAAAGGGTTAGCTTACAGGTGTCGGCAAGAATAGAATCTCTGCATTATAATGAAAATTTACTTACCAATAACTTTGAAATTGAGAAATTCAAGGAATTTGCTTCATTAAAGCATTCTTTGGGTGCTCCTAGAAGCAATATACTTTCAAATGCAAAAACACTAATTAACTTTTTCAATTCTTTTGAAACTGAAGCTTATCTAAAACTTAATGCTTCTTTTGAAAATCAATTCAACGTTTCAATTGTAAAAGTACTAAAGGAGATTCGAGATGACATTAATCATATTAGTATCATACTCGAAAAAGGCGAAGATGGTTTAAAAATCGAAAAATATAATTTAGAACTTGTTTCTATTGAGCAGTTAAATCATTTGATAAAAAAACTTTCTGATAAAAACTATAATTTTATAATAACCCATTTGCTAATTTCTGGTGAAGCCTTGACAAAGAGAGGTATAAGTTGTAATCTAACTTTAATGAAAGTCCTTATCGAAAATATTATGTCAAATGCTTCTAATCATGGTTTCCAAAACAGAGATGTATCTAATAAACTGGTTATTGAACTTAAAGAGTTAGATTTTTTTATTGAGTTGCATATAAAGAACAATGGCACTCCTTTTCCAAAAAACTTCTCGAAGGAAAAATTTATTACCAAGTTTTATAATGGTAATAAATCTAAAGGCACTGGCATTGGTGGCTACGACATTAACAGAATTGCCAAATATTTCAGTAACGAAAACTGGTCTCTGAAATTAGATGATGCACAATTTCCCGTTTGGTTTATATTTTCGTTTCCCATAAAATCTCTAGAATAATGAGTAATAAAATGTATAAAATATTGTGGATTGATGATGAACACGAAGGACAGCATGGTCTCTTTCGAAACGCAAGACAAGCTTCCATTGAGTTAATCCCTTTCAAATCATATAAATCTGGAATAGAAGAGCTTGAGAAAAATTATCAATTTTTCGACGGTCTCTTATTAGACGCTCAAATTCTCGAAAATGATTCCGATGATCCTAAAACAGCAGATACTAAGTTCGTACATAGGTTAAAAGAACGAATTTTAATGCTGCCCAAAAAATTCGAAATATTTGTATTAACCGGTCAATCAAGTGCTTACGGCTCTGATGAATTTTCAAATGCTTTTCCAAATATTTATAAAAAAGGTGTCGAACGCGATGTCGAAAATTTGTTCCTCAGATTGAAGAAATCTGCGGATATGCAAATCGATACTCAAATCCGCCACGAACATACCCGAATATTTGAAATCTTAGAAAACTACGAGCCTCAATCGTCAAAACACATTCTTGATATACTCTGTAGTGTTAGGAATAAGGTTACCTTCTTTGATGACAGCCTTTACTTTACTCAACTTCGTATTATTTTAGAATCAATGTTTCGTAAAGCCAACGAAATTGGCCTGCTGCATGATGCAATTATTTCTAGAGGAGATGAACGCGTTAACTTGACTGATGCCAGCCTGTTTCTTGCCGGCCAAGACACCAGACATTGTGAGGTGAGATGTAAAAAAGTCCACTTTCCCAAAATTATTGCCGATAATGTAAAGAATTTCCTTTTTATAACAGGGGGGGCTTCTCATACTTCAAATGTTGATTTAACAAAACACATCGATGTTCAAAACTATCGAATAACTATGAATACACCGTATCTTCTATATTGTCTAACATTTATTCTGTTTGATGTATTAATTTGGTTTGATGAATATTCAAAACATAATTCAGACTATGCAAAAAATGTTTCCCAATGGGAGGATATATCATATGACTCTAATGGCAAGAAATGGGTATCTGGTAAAATTACAAAATTGAATACATCTAATTGGGCAACTATCGTTATAAATAATACTGGCGAAGAAATTGGAATACCGCCCCAATTGGTCGCCTCAAATTCATTGATGATTAATGACTCTATTAGTGTAATAATAGATGAAAAATTAAGAATAAAGAATCTAAAAAAGACAGTTTGAATGAAAAGAGATACAGGCATTTCACACATCAATAAAGCCCATCGAGCCAATGCTGATACTAAGCTTGCCAAAGAGTGCAAACATGCTAAACCTGAACTAAAGAATTATGAGTAAGAAAGATTTCATTGATACACTGTATAAGAAACGTTCAACTTTTATTGACCCAGACCAAGCTGAAATGCTGGCTAATTTACTTGATACTGTTTCAAGTGATATATTTTCTGAAAGTCAACGATTTATTTTTGAACTTATTCAAAATGCTGACGATGCTGCGTTAACAGACAATAATGAAATCCATTTTGACTTTCACCCTCATTCATTAATTGTTTCACATAAAGGAAAATCATTTGATGAAGCTGATATTTATGGGATAACTAATGCGGGTAAAGGAACAAAAGGTTCTGATGCTACAAAAACAGGTTACAAAGGAATAGGGTTTAAATCAGTTTTTGGCAAGTCAAACCGAGTAACCATACTTTCTGATGGTTATAGTTTTAGGTTTGACAGAACCTTAATCAGACAGTCGTTTGATGGTATAAAAATGCCTTGGCAAATTATCCCCATTTGGACTGATGCAAATGATTTTCACAACAATATTAATAGCAATAGTTTAAAGGATACATTTAATGTTTCAACTATAATTGAACTTGAAAATTCGCTCAGCTTAAAGAATGAATTAAACGAATTATTGAGTAATGGTAAGATTCTATTATTTTTAAGAAAGATTACAAAAATTTCTATTTCTATAAACGGGAATTTGGATTACACTGTTGAAAAGCAAATTCATAAAATTGAAGAAAGCTACAATGAGGTAAAACTTTTTAAAAATGATAAAGAATTATCAAGTTGGATTGTTACGACTTTCGATAAGATACCAATTGATGATGAAACGCAAATAGCATTAAAGCAAGATGACAAAACTCCCGATAAACTAAAAACAGCTAAGTTTACTGAAATATCATTTGCTGCTAAAATAGAGAATGAAAAATTAAAAGAAATTAAGGGTGAAGAAAGTATAATGTTTGCTTATCTTCCAATGAAGAAAAATGATTTTGAATTTCCATTTCTTGTGAATGGTAGTTTTTTAACCAATGCAAGTAGAGAAGGTATTCATGAAGATAGAGTTTGGAACCAATGGCTTTTTCAACTTATTGGAGAAAAAATATTTGATTGGTTTGAATCACTGACTCATAGTAAATACAAATTCCAGATTTTACATTTATTACCAAATAAATTCAACAGTATTTATAATGAATTAAAAATCTCTTTTGACAAGTCCTTTGATGTATACGGCAAACATAAATGTTTCATCCCCAATAAATCTTTTCAATTAAAAAAAGCGCCTGAGATTTTAATTGATAAAACAGGATTGTCGGAGCAGGATTTTATTCCAACTGTTGCAATAATTGAATATATAAACAGAGAAACCGGAAAAACATACTCCGTTAGTTCATTTGTGCATCCAAAATTAGAATCAAAACACAAGTTAAACAGTTTAGGTGCATATACATTTGATTTGGAAAACTTAGAAGAATTTTTCATTGACGAAATCTTCAAAGCAAATCATCAACCATCTCAAAATTTTTCATTGATAAAATATTTTTATGACAGAGATAAATATTTAAACAACAAGGAATATACAGAAAAATTAAAACATCTTCCTTTCATTTATGCCAAAGGTAAAAAGATGCGAAGCCCAAATCAACTAATGTTTCCTGCCATAAAGGATTTGGAGAGTGAAATTGAAAATGAAATTTTGAATTCGTTGCCCAAAATTCACACAGAAGTAAATCAACAAATTGAAAATAATTTAGAAATAAAACTATGGCTTGAAAAATTAGGTGTCAAAGAGAGTGAACATATACTTGAGGCAATTCTTGATAATGCCTCTGAAATCGTAACAGAAAAGAATTATAAGCAAATTACACGGTTTCTGTTTAATCAACATAGAAAAGGTGAATTAGAATCTAATTATTATAAACTTTCTAGTCTTAAATTATATACATCAAACAATTCTTTCTGTGAAGCATCTAGTTGCTACCTATCAAATTTTTATGAACCTTCACTAAAAATTCAGGAGTATTTTGCCGAAGGAAATTTTATATCTCATGAGTATAAAGAACGAGGAGACTTGATAAGTGAATGGAAAACATTTTTTATTAAAATAGGTGTTTCTGAAACAATTTCGTGGGTTGTTAAATCATTTAATCGATACGAATTAAGCTCAAAATATCCGACTTATTTTACAATTATTCCGTCAGGAGTTCCAAATCATACGTATGGAATAAAGAATGATTTTTATAGATATGATTTAAATGTACTATCATTCATTGAATTGACTAATAATTATTCTTTTTCCAAGACTTTTTGGGAAATATTATTTAAAAATAACATCTCCCATAATTCTTATAAATTTGACATGGGGATTTGTTACTACCCATCTCATTTGACCCCATTTAATGATTGGATTATTAAAAACTTGGCAATTTTCCCAACAACACAAAAGAAATGCCTTGTCGCATCAGAAGTATTCATTAATAGCAGGGATAATATCGAAATAGGAGGAAAATATTTGCCAGTTTTTGATTGTAATTTATTTCCTAGCGATAATTGGTCAGATTATCTCCCTTTTAAGAAAGTTTTCGAGCTAGAAGATTACCTACAAGTAATTGAGGCTATAGAAACAGATTCCTTAAAGGATGAAGAATTAAAGAACAATAATAAAAAGAGATTGGGATTAATTTACAATAAAATCAAATCTCTGATTCCCAATTTACAAAGCAAGAAAAAAAATATTATTTCAGAATGGGCAATTTCTCACAATTTACTCAGTGATAATGGAACCTTCGAAAAAGCACGTGAATTAAAATGGATAAAGATAGAGGGGTTTTCAAATACATCAGAGCACTTAAAACTACTTTTCATTCCCGAAAACTGTGAAACTAATACCGATGAATTTGCAGAATTATTGGATTTATTCGGTGTTCAGATTATTGATAGCTTTATTCCTGATATTAAAAATAAAGTACCAAATGCAACATTGAAAATTCAACTTCAGGTTATTTTACCATATTTTACAGCAATACTTGAACGAAAACAGTATTTAGACTATTCGATTGAATTTGAACGACTATCAAAAATCATTGATAATACAGAGTTTTACAACGCTTCTGATATTGTTCTTTCATTCAAAAATCAGGACGAAATCATTTTAGGTCCATCATTACACGCTTATTTGGCTGATTCTGAATTAACATTTAAAGGAAAATGGACAAGCCCAATAACTTTGTATGCCCTTATACCTGAACTATTAAAGCTATTTAAATTATCAGGACTTTCCGATGAATTAATGTTGTTGATTCAACTTGATGAAAATGAAATAAAACAATGGCTTGTTGAACAAGGCTATGAGCTTACCTATATTCAGGAAAAACCAGAATATGCCACAGCAATCGAAAAAGTAAAATCATATACAACAGAAGAAGACACAGAGCAATCTTTTGATTTGGTCGATAATTCAGACGAACGTTCTAGAATTACACTTAGCCTTGAAGCGAAGGAAATTATATTTGACAAACTTAGAGAAAAAGGTTTTACTGTTCCTGATACTTTGGAAATCAATTACACAATTGTGAGGGGAATAAAGAACCCAAAAGGATTTCCAATCAAGGTTGTTGTAAAAAGTGGTAAAGCAGGAAAACTCTATTTTAATCCAAGTGAATGGCTTGCATTAACAGAATCTGATACTCAATTATTTGTTGTAACTCGTGGCAATATTGTAAGAAATGTAATACTTGAAAATTTAACTGAAATTAATGATACTTTTCATATGCGTTTTAACACTCAAGCATTTGCAGTTAATACAAATTTAAAAGCATTTGCTAATTTTTTCAGGTATTTACCTTACACACATTTTATTTTTGATACTCCAGAAAGTACTACTGATTATTTGCAACAATTTGGATTAAGTGAAAGAAATCCTAGCTCAAAAGAATTAACATCAGACGACAAAAACTTACTTCACTAATGAATTACGGTAGACAAGAACATTGGCAGTTTTTAGAAGAAGAGCTTAGGGCACAAACAGAAGCTTACAAGCAGAAATTAGATACTTCCGCACTATTTCTTTTAAAAGACCGTGAAGAACTTTTTGTTGCTCAATTCCTGAAATTTCAAGATGGGGAAATGATATTGAAATTCTCCAATAAGCGAGGACTACCAAGACAAGGAGAATATCTTTATTGTTTCACAGTTCAGAAAGAGCTAAGAGATTACAGGAATTGGGAGAATAAAACATATGGTGATTTAGTTAAAGCCAAAACTAATTATTCAGAAATTGTTTGTATTTGGCAAGCACCTTCAAATGAAATGGATTTTAGCATTGCAGGATTTAGAGGTGTTGAATTAGATTTTTCAACTCATATTCAAGATGCGGAAGGTATGATTATAATCCTTGGGCCCAATAAACCACCATTTGAATATATCGCTAATCTCCAAAAAATAGTACAGAATGAGAGCAATGAATCAGTGAATCGAATTCTTGACCAAGATTTTAGCTTTTCTGATTGGACACCTTCATTGCTTGACAACAAGAAGGACATTTCTTACTTCATTTTAACGCAATTAGCGTTACAAGACACATTAATCATTCAAGGCCCGCCTGGAACTGGAAAAACCTATTTAATAGCTGAAATCTGTGCAAGACTTTGTAATCAAGGGAAATCAGTTTTAGTTACTGCTTTAACAAACAGAGCTTTAATTGAAATTGTTGAAAAGGAAAAAAATATTCCTGAGCTTAAAAAACTTCTTGATGAACATCGAATTTTAAAAACAAAACTTTCTGTTGACGAAGCAAGGATACATAAAGACCTCCAGCAAACTAAGGATGTTAGTCCTCAACCTGGGAAGTTAATTCTTTCAACTTTTTACATTACTAGCGGACAAGCATCACAGACATTTAATGAGCCACCTTTTGACTATGTAATTGTTGATGAAGCAAGTCAGGCATTACTTGGTATGTTTGGAGGTGCGAAACTTTTAGGTAAAAAGAATATTTGGATTGGTGACACAAAACAATTACCACCAGTGGTTGCATTAAGTGACGATAAAGTAAATCGAAAAAACTACGGAGCATTAGTTGATGGACTTAAAGCCCTTTCCGATAATGCTTCAATGCCCATTTTTCAATTAACAGAAACGCATCGTCTTACTGATAGGGCAGCAAGTTACACCAGTCTTTTTTACAAGGGCAGTTTAAATTCAAGAGCAAAAAAAGACATCAGACTTTCGTTTGATGAAACTGAATTTGACATTAGAAAGTTTTTCAATACGCAAGGAGGCCCGACACTTATCAAAACTGATTTAAAGGTAGGAGATTTTAAGCCAAAACAAGCTTTGAAATTAGCAATAGAATTAGTAATGCACCTGTTATCTATAAATGAAAAATTACATATTTCTGTTCTGACTTATTTTATTGAAACGACAAAAGCGCTTCAAAAAAGTATTTTTCAAACAGTTGGCTATCACAAAAACCTACTGATAGAAACAGTATCAAGAGTTCAAGGTTTAACAACTGATATTACAATATTTGTGGTTCCCAATTCAAGCTATCATCGTTCATTAGAAAACAGACTTTTCAACGTTGCAACAAGTCGCTCCAAAAGACATACAATAATTATTGCTGATAAAAATATATTAACTCGTTCACAGGTTGACAATGAAGTTAAGCAATACCTTCAAAAACTTGACAATGAATTTTCATTTTATATTCCATTGCCTAATGACAAAAAAATGTTGCCCCAATAAAATAGATTATTTTGTTCTACTACATTTGATAAAATAAAAGAGTGTTTGCTGGATATTTCGGCCCAACCTGACCCCACTCAGCAGCGCAGACACACACATTTTGAAAGCAATACGGGTGCAAAAAAAGTTCCGAAGCCACTATAAACTTGCTGTTATTATCGTGAAATTACGCACATTTGTGATTATTTATATAATAATGACAAACCTAACAGATTAATTTAAGAACTCATCTTATACCTCTCGTTCAAATGCTTCATGTCCTGGCCAACCTTTTTATCGAGGAGTCGGGCATAAATTCGGGTCATTTCGAGCGAGGAGTGGCCCAGCATTTTTGAGACGGTTTCAATGGGGACGTTGTTGTTGAGGGTTACGGTGGTGGCAAAAGTATGGCGTGCCAGGTGGCTGGTGAATTTTTTCTTTATTCCGCAGATATCAGCAATTTCTTTTAAGTAAGCGTTCATTTTTTGGTTTGAGCATACCGGCAGCAACACGTTTTTTTCTTGGCAATAAGGATGGGTTTTGTATTTGTCGAGCAGTTGCCCGGTTACCGAAAGCACAGGGATGCTGCTTTGCTTTGAAGTCTTCTTGCGGTTAATTTTTATCCACGAACCGCCATCGGTTCCGGTAACAATGTTTTCTTTGCTTAGCCTCAGCAAATCGGAATAAGCCAGTCCGGTAAAGCACGAAAACACAAAACAATCGCGAACCTCTTCAATGCGAGTAATACCAAATTTTCGTTGCATCAGCATATCGAGTTCTTCTTCGGTGAGGTATCCCCGGTCCACATTTTTGGGTTTAACCCTGAAGTTATAAAACGGATCCTGACTGAGGTCGCCGTTGGCAATGGCAATGCGGATAATCTTTTTTAGGTTTTTGATGTATTTCATGGCCGTGTTGTGGCTACATCCGCGTCTGGTTTTTAAGAAAACTTCGAGGTCGCAGGCAAACTGGTAATTAAGCGCACTCAAATTCAGATCATCTTTTTGGTATTGGTGTTTTATAAATGCCTGAATGTGGTCAAACGTGGTTACGTAGCGCTTAACGGTTGAAGGAACGAAGTCAATGTTTTCGAGGGCCTTGATTCTTTCGTTGTGCTCGTGAAACAATTCGAGTAATTTCTTTTCCTCGTCGGTTGGTGAAGCAATTCCCAGATAGGTATTACGAATATCGGTAACTGTAAAGGGTTCGCCACTTTCACGAAAATGTTTGAAATGTTCGAACACGGTTGATTTCACCGAAAGCAGATATCCGGCCAGATCTTTTATTGCCTTGCTCGTGCCCAACGGTGTTCCGGTTTCGGTGTTCCAATTTTGAGCGTTAATCGAACGATGAAGCGAAATGCTTGAGTAGCCACCATTGTAGTTGATTCTCAAGTAAATAGGAGATTCCCCTGATTTGTTAATTACGGTTTTCTTCAGGTAGAACGACATCGAAAATGTGTTTCTTTTTTCCATAAGTTTAATACTAATTCTGTTAGACAAAAATACTACAAATGGAATGAATTTTACAAATGCAAAGTGCTGCAAATCAGCGCAAAAGAACCCGTTTCGTTACCATTTTTCTGAACAAATTTTTGGTAACGATTTGGTAACGGCATTTCGCGGAAATACGGTGTTTTTGGCCCCTTTTACGGAAAACAAAAAAGCCTGAATTCATTGAATTTCAGGCTTTTACGTTGTTTTGCTTTTCAGCTCAGCAGTCCGACGGGGAATCGAACCCCGGTTACCAGAATGAAAATCTGACGTCCTAACCCCTAGACGACCGGACCGTGTACCCTTGTCTAATTTAGGGACTGCAAAAATAATACAGGTTTTTTAATTTTGCAATAGGTAAAATATTTTTTTTATTCTCTCCCTCTCTCCATGCTCACACTCACGCCTGCAATGGGTCCGCCCATGGCCGGGTTGATTTTTCGCACGCGTATGCCAGCCAGTTGCAAACCATCAAAACGTTCGAACAAGGCATCGAGGCAATGCGAGGCCAATGCCTCAAGCAAATTGAACTGTCCCTCTTCGAATACCCTGCGAATGCACACATAGGCTTCCTGGTAATTCAAGGCGTCGACAATGTTATCGGAGGCTGCCGCCGTACTGGTGTCGGTATCCATCCAAACATCGGCCAGAAAACGGGTTCCACTTTCTTTTTCTTCGGCATAGTGGCCGTGGCAGGCAAAAAATTCCATGCCTTCGAGTGTTATTCTTCCCATATTAACTCCACATTTTTGTTTGTAAAACTATGCTAAAAATGCTCCCCCTGTCTTTCTCCGATTCTATGAAAAACTCACCGTGATTCATTTCGATAAACTCTTTAACAATAATAAGCCCTAAACCGGAACCTTTTTCGTCGTTGGTGCCTCGGCTGGTGATAATTTCGCTTCCACTGCGTAGTTTTTGCAATGTGTTTGCGTCTATTCCCACGCCTTGGTCGATAACCGAAATACGGACTTTCCCATTAGGTGCAGGTGCTATCAGTTGAGCACTCACCACGATTTCGGAGCCGGGATGTGAGAACTTGATAGCGTTATTCAGAAGGTTGCTGATGATGAGTTGTACAATAAATCGATCGGCATACACCACCGAATTGTCTGATTTGGTTTTAATAACGATGTTTTTTGCTTCGGCAATGCCATGAAACGACTGAACGCTTTCTTCTATTACCTGATCTACCCCGGTGAATGATGGGTTTATTTTAAGATTTCCGGTTTCTTTTTTGCCCCAGGCAAGCAAATTGCTCAACAAATGCATGGCCGAACCCGAGGCATTAATAATGTAATTCAGTTTTTTTCGCCTTTCGTTATCGTCGCATTCTTCCCATAGTATTTCTGAATAGAGATTGATGATGCTGAGAGGGCTTCGTAAATCGTGGCCGATGATGCTAAACAGTTTGTCTTTGGTTTTTAGTAAATGTTCAAGTTCTGTTTTACTTTGCAGTAAGCTTTTATTTTTTCTTTCGAGCATAATTGTTCGCTGCTGAATGCTGCGTTCCAGATTCAGATTGTTGTGAGCCAGCTCGTCGGCAAGCATTTTCTGGCTAATAATTAAATCGTTATGCCTTTTGGCCAGCACCATCACTTGCGAAATAACAAACAACACCACAGTGGTAGTAGTAAAAATAACATACAGTTCGAAATGACTTCCTTTATAGATTAATTCGAATGCCGAAAAAATCAGAAAAAAAACAAATGCCGCCATGATTAACGGGGCAACAGGTTTTTTTCGTATCAGCCGGGCTATTACAATTGTAAAGGCATAGAGCAATATAGATATCAGCAAATAGCGTGCATAATACACCATCATCGAAAGTTCGTAGAGCGGTAACACAAAACTAAGCAATGCCAACAAGGTGAAAACAGAAGCAATGCCAACATTGATTTTACGTAGCCGGGGTTCCGGATACAGCGTGAAATAGTATGCAAACATCGACAAAGCCATCAGATTAAGTGTGAAATAATCTAAGCGCAATGAGACAGGATAACTTAGGTTCAGCCAGTCGAAAATAAAAGCATCCTGATGCGAGATCATACGCAAGCTTACTACTACAAGCATTATGGCAAAATAAAGCTGTGGCTTATCGTGTACTCTGAAGAAATATAGCAGAAAGAACAACAATGCAGTGGCACACAAAAGGTTAAGCGAAAATAGGTTGAAGAAAGAGGTTTGAAATTCTAAACTTCTGATTTTTTGTTCACTGCCAATAATTACAGGCCCTGTGGCACCGCCTGCAAAGTGCTTAAAATTAGTCACCTGAATTACGAGATGCAATGTGTCTGATTCATTGTTGAAGTAGTAGTATTTTTGACGAGCAAAGGGCTGGTAGTTCTTTTCAGTGTTCGATACCACACCATTCTCCAAAATCAGTTCTTCGTTCAGAAAAATTCGCGATGCAGTGTTGAATCTCTCGAAACGTAATCCCAGGGGAATCTTGGGGGCAATAAGGCAAATGTGATAAGTGCCATAGCCAATGCCTTTTTTTCCGGTGTTTTTACCTGCGAAATGATGATCCCAGATGCCGGGTAATTTGCAATACACAGCGTGATATTTGCTGTTTTGCGTAATTGCCTTATAGTCAATAAATACTGTATCGTAATAGGCCCATTCTCCATCGAGCTTAACAATTTTTTCGGAGTTTTCTTTCAATAATCTCACATCGGCCACGCCTGAAATTGCCAATGAATCGCTCCCCTGTAATGCATAACTAAAGGTGCCGAGAAAAATAATCAGTATTGTCGAAAATCGATTCAGTTTCATATAATTAGAACGGTTTAAAATTAAATGGAAATTGACACACCTCAAAATAAATTATGTGTTATTTTTGCTGCGGTTAATATTAATCATCAAAAAACGACTATGACTGCCGAAAGCAAAGAATCATTAAATTTTATTGAACAAATTGTGAATACCGACCTAAATACGGGAAAACACAGTAGTATTATCACCCGATTCCCCCCTGAGCCCAATGGATACCTACATATTGGCCATGCGAAATCTATTTGCCTTAATTTTGGATTGAAACGAGATTTTAATGGGAAAACCAACCTTAGATTCGATGATACAAACCCAACAGCCGAAGATGTTGAATATGTAAACAGCATTATGGAAGATGTTCGTTGGCTGGGCTTCGAATGGGATAACCTATATTATGCTTCCGATTATTTCGGGCAACTGTACGATTGGGCGGTTGAACTAATACAGCAGGGACAAGCCTACGTAGATGAGCAGTCGCCCGAAGAAATCAGCCGGCAGCGTACCAGTCCCACCGAACCCGGCATCGAAAGTCCTCATCGAAATCGTCCGGTTCACGAAAACCTTGATTTGTTCGAAAGAATGAAAAACGGAGAATTCGAAAACGGCAGCATGGTGTTACGTGCAAAAATCGATATGAATTCGCCCAATATGCATATGCGCGACCCCATTATGTATCGCATTCTGAAGCAGCATCACCACCGTACGGGAGATGCATGGTGTATTTATCCGATGTACGACTATGCCCATGGACAAAGCGACTTTATCGAAGGCATTACCCATAGTATTTGCACTCTCGAATTCGAAGTACACCGTCCTCTCTACGATTGGTTTCTCGATCAAATTGCAAAGGGAGAATATCGGCCCCGTCAAATTGAGTTTGCACGACTGAATCTTTCGTATACAGTGATGAGTAAGCGAAAACTGCTCGAATTGGTAAAGGGTGGATATGTGAATGGTTGGGACGACCCTCGTCTGCCTACTATTAGGGGATTGCGCCGCAGGGGCTTTACACCCGAGTCGATACGCGATTTTGCCGAAAGAATAGGGGTTGCTAAGCGCGAAAACGTAATCGATGTAAGTCTGCTCGAGCATTGCGTGCGCGAAGATTTAAATAAGAAAGCCGTTCGCTTAATGGCTGTTCTCGATCCCATACATGTGATAATTAAAAACTATCCCGATAACACAATCGAAAAGCTTGAGGCTGTAAACAATCCCGAAGACCCAGAGGCCGGAACAAGGCTTCTCGAATTTTCGAAAGAGTTGTGGATTGAACGCGACGACTTTATGGAAGAACCGCATAAAGACTTTTTCCGCTTGGCACCGGGAAAAGAAGTCCGCTTACGTTATGCCTATTTCTTGAAATGCGAAGAAGTTGTTAAAAACAGCGATGGCAGCATTCACAGCCTGATATGTACCTACGACCCCCAAAGCAAAGGCGGTAAATCGCCCGACGGACGAAAGGTGAAAAGCACCATCCACTGGGTATCGGCGGCACATGCCTGCGATGTTGAAGTGCGACTCTACGACAGGCTTTTTAGTGTTCCCGATCCCGATGATCTGCCCGAAGGGGGTAACTTTAAAGATTATTTGAATAAAAACTCGCTGAAAACAGTTATTGCTAAAGCCGAGGCAGCTGTGAATGGGGTATCAATATTTGATAAAGTGCAGTTCGAACGTAAGGGGTATTTCTGTTGCGACCCCGATAGTATAAACAATAAAAAAGTATTCAACAGAGTGGTTGAACTAAAAGATACCTGGGCAAAAAAAGCCGCTAAATAAAACGACCTAACTATGAAAAAAGCACTTTTTCCTGGCTCATTCGACCCATTTACAGTTGGACACGAATCGATTGTGTTGCGTGCCTTGCCGCTGTTCGACAGCATAGTAATTGGTATAGGTGTGAACGAAAATAAACAAGGGTTTTTTCCGGCTGCTGACCGCGAAGACTGGGTGCGAAAACTATTTTCACACGAACCTCGGGTTAGTGTGATGGTATACTCGGGTTTAACTATCGAATTCTGTAAATCTATAGGAGCGCAATACCTCCTTAGGGGATTGAGAACATCAGCTGATTTTGAGTTCGAGAGAGCAGTTGGACAAGTTAATAAAGTACTGAACAGCGAAATAGAAACGGTATTTTTACTTACGAAACCCGAACATAGTTTTATAAGTTCATCTATTGTGCGCGATGTGTATAAGAATGGTGGTGATGTAAGTGCATTTATTCCAAAAGGGATGATTATTATGCCTTAAAGGCGAATGCTTTGTCAACACGGCTTTATATCATCAAGCGAAAGCTGATTGTTTTCGAAAGCTGTTCCTATTACAACGATATCGGCTCCTGCTTCAAATTTTTGATGTATCGCTTCGGGTGTTGTTATGCCTCCTCCTACAAGTAAAACACAATTACACGATTTTCGTACAGCAGCAATCATCGAATCGGGTACTGTTTCGCCTGCCCCGCTTCCCGCCTCAAGGTATATCAGCTTCATCCCAATCATTTCGCCGGCTAGTGCTGTGGCAACTGCAATATCGGTCTTGTTCGAAGGAATGGGAGAGGTGTTGCTCATATACTCTACCGATGAACTGCCTTTGTTTCCCGTAAGTATATACCCTGTGCTGATGGTTTCGATGCCCGATGCCTTAATAGAAGCAGCGGCAATTACATGGTTGCCAATAAGGAATTCGGGATTTCGGCCCGAAATAAGCGATAAAAGTAACAAAGCATCAGCGTCGCCCTGAATGTGTGATGCGTGACCCGGAAACAAAATCACAGGACGGTTGCAATGTTTTTTGATTTTGGCAATACAGCGTTCCGGACTGTTTTGTAACAAGCTGCCTCCAACAAAAATGTAGTGAATAGCTTCGAAATTAGGGTGAACTGCAGTAGCCCGAAACCAGTCTTCATCGAACTTGTCGGGATCGATAAGCATGGCGATTTGCCGTTTTCGGGAAGCTGCTGCCCCTAGCATCTGGTGATATATATATGTTTTTGTCATTCTTAAGTGGTGCAAATTACTGAATTTTTGTAAGTCGACAAAGTCATTATTTTACGGCTGAATTACTTCTTCCCACAAAACCACTCTGTAGCCTTGTTGCTGCAGTGAATTCAGTTTCGACGAATCGACCTTGAAATCGTAGGCCATGCAATCGATATGAAACATGGTTTCTACCGGATTTGGTGCCCCAAAAACAACTATGGGAGCCGTTTCTTTTTTCAAATGGTCTTTCAGTTGCCTGATATCTTTCGACCATTGCGGAAATCTATCATATTCTTCAAAAATTTTAAGCCGTTCTATACTGTAGCGAACAGGTAGCATTATAAGCAGAATCATTATCAGAATTGCCGGTATCTTTAGTTTTTTATGTTGAATGAATTGTTTCAGATATGTGTAGAACAGGCCGGCGGAAATGAAGATGGCGGGTGCAGCAAATAAGGTATAGGCCTGCATTTTGGTTTTGGGAATCGAAAAAAACACAAAGGGAATGAGAAACCATAGAAAAACAGCCAAATGTACCCGCCAGCGATGAGGTTTTAGCAGTTTATAAGCGAGCCATATTAAAGCCAGTATGCTTAATTCTCCGTAAAGCATGCCCATTTTTGCAAAATGATAATACCAGTGACCACTGTTATTATCGAGAACCTCGGTAATATGCAGCATGTTGAACCTAGCTTCCCATGCAGCTTCAGCCGGCCAATTGGTGTAAATATAAATTTGCCATGGAAGCACCAGAATAGCAGCAAAACCCAAAATGATGGAACTGCCAGCAATAAACCTCCCAAACGAAATTCGCCTGATGTTAAGCACCGCCCAAACGCCATATACAATTAGCGCCGGTAACCATTTCGACATTATAGCTAACCCAAGAAACAACCCACATAATATTTTGAACAGATAACCTGAGTTTCTGTAATCTTTTACCGCATAATACATCGAAATAAGCACAAAAACCATAAAACACAAATCGATATGGTCGGTGGCAACCCTGCCCGATGTTATTTCGATTGTTAAGCCATGTATCGACAGCAGAAATGCCGCAAAAAAACCGACCGGTTTTCCGAACAATTCTTTTCCTAAACCATATATAACTACAATGGCAATAGTCGACAGCAGAACCGACGAAAACCGCACTGCAGGTTCCCATGTGCCAAAAACTGCGATGCCTGCCGACATGAGCCACAGGGGTACGGGTTGCTTATGCAGCCATATTTCGTTGGCACACCAGTCGCGATAATCGAGTGGTATAACTGTGTTTTGGTATAGCATAGGAACCAGAGGATCCGACAACATATTTTTTGCCACAAGGGCGTGATAACGCTCATCCCATGGATGCAGAAACATATCGGCGCTGAGGTAAATACGCAGCAATGCTCCCAGTAACACAATTATGGCAAGGGCAATAGAATACTGTTGTTGTTTCTGTATCCTGAAAGCATAATAATACCCAAACGAACACAGAGCAAGCAATGCAATATTAAAAATGATCTGATGAGTCATTCATGTAAAAAATTAAAGCGGGCAATGCATCACCACCAAACACATTCTATTATGATGTTTTTGAATCATTCGAAACCGATTATGGGTTTTTTGCTGATTTCATCGTAAAAGCTACTGTTGTTCCAATGCCTTCGGTGCTTCTGATGTTAATTTTTTGATTGTGAGCCTCTATAATGTGTTTTACAATAGCCAGGCCCAGGCCGCTACCGCCTGTGTTCGACGAATGGCTTTTGTCGACACGGTAAAACCTTTCGAATACCCGAGGCAAGTCCTCGGCAGGGATTCCAATGCCATTGTCGGTAACTTCAAACAACAGGTGCTTGTCCATATCGAAAATTTCGATTTTTACTGTACCACCTTCTTTGGCATAGTTAATACCGTTGAGAATAAGATTGGCAAAAACCTGACTGACAAAGTGCCGGTCGGCTTCTATAGTTTTCGACTTATCAAAATGCTTTTTTACCGAGAGTACTATATTTCTTTCGCTTGCCCTGTCTTCGAGCGATTCAACTACTTCGCCAATGAGTTTTTCGGGGTCGAAGGCCTTAATTTCGAGCTTCAGCCTTCCCGACTCAAGTTTGCTGATGGCTTCCAGATCGTTCACAATCGAAATCATTTTATTGATATTCTTTTCAATTTTTCCCAGATACTTCATGTTGATGCTTTCGTCTTCGAGACCTCCTTCCAATAGGGTAGATGTGTATCCCTGGATGTTGAAAATGGGAGTTTTTAACTCGTGCGAAACATTGCCGATAAATTCTTTGCGGTAGGCTGCCATTTGACGCAACTGCGCAATTTCTTTACTTTGTTCGCTGGCCCATTCGTTCACATCGCTGTCAACCTGATCTATCATGTCGATTTTGGCATTGAACTTGGTTTTCAGGTTGAGTCCGGCTTCCTTACGGGTGTGTATAGATTTGTATATAAGCTTAATGCGATCGTAAATAAACCTGAAAAAAACCTGTCGCAGCAAAACTATCGAAATAATCAGGGTAATTATAAACGAACCCGATGCATGTACCCAAGTTACTGTTTTAAAGTAATAAAGGTCTGATAAAGTAATAAATGCGGTAAGTACAACACTGAGTATCAGCGAAAAAATAATTGCCAGATTGTTTGCCGAATAAAACTTCATAGTATTAATTTTATGAAATGATTTAAAGAAGTGTAAATTTGTTACTGCTCAAATTTATAGCCGACGCCTTTGATTGTTTTTATAAAATCGTCTCCGATTTTTTCACGCAGTTTTCTCACATGAACGTCGATAGTTCTATCGCCAACCACCACCTTGTTTCCCCATATTGCGTAATAAATTTCGTCGCGTGTAAAAACTTTTCCGGGTTTAGAAATTAATAGTTTCAATAATTTGAATTCTTTTTTGGGAAGGGCAATTTCTTGGTTGTCTTTTAACACCAGATGCATTTCGGTATCGATACTGAGATTTCGGAACTCATATTTAGATGCCTTTGATTGTTTTTCGGAATGTGCAAATTCCGATAGCCGTTGATTTCGCCTCAAAAGTGCTTCAATTTTTTTTACGATAAGCTTGGGTTTAATAGGCTTATTTATATAGTCGTCGGCACCAGCATCAAAACCTGCAATTTGCGAGTAATCTTCGGCCCGTGCTGTTAAAAATACAATGAGTACGTTCTGTAGGTTAGCATCTTCACGCAGCAACTGACACACCTCTATGCCATCCATTCCGGGCATCATAATGTCGAGAAGGATTAAATCGGGAACTGTTTTTTTTGCTTTGCTTATGGCTTCTTTTCCATTCTCGGCTTCTTCTATGGTATATCCGTATTTACTTAGGTTGTAGGTGATAAACTCTCTGATGTCGGCATCGTCGTCAACCACCAGTATTTTTTTCGAATTGTTTTCCATGTTGCTGACTTTGGTTATTCAAAAGTTATTTCAAATACTTCTCCAAAGATATCGTTTTTGGGGAAAGGGATGTTTTCTTGAAGGTATGGACTGCCCGGCCACCATTGTGTATTGTGGAATTCCTGGGTTACTATCACCAGCATTTGATTGTTGGGTATCATACTTATACTTTCGTCAACATAGCCTACCACAAACAATTGGTCTTTCTCGGGTCCGATGCGCCAGATAATTTTATCGGGTTGCCAGTCTATCTGAAAATAATAATATGGGCCGCCAAAAACCTCGTCGTCAGAAATAAAATATTTTTCGGTTACGGCGCGATACACGTCTTCCCATCGATGCCACCAGAATTTTTTACCTTGATACGATATTTGATTGCATCCGCTGGCAAATTTGGCCGGTGCCTGACAGGCCATATCCCAGTTGGTACAACACACTGCTATTTTGTTGTGAAGTGCCTGAACATCGTCAGGAAAACTCACATTCCATTCATCGGGGTTTTTCTGGTTTGCAATGTTTTCATCGTACACCGGGGGGAAAACGTTTCCCGGACAATAAGGAACTGTTTTTAATATCTCGAAATCGATTTCTGAATATCCAACGCGTTCCACCCTTTGGTCGTTGCGGCCACCCCAATAGGTTGCCATGTATCCTTTTTTCTTACAGGGTCGTCGCAGGTTCCATCCTTTCTCTTGTCCGGTTCCTCCCTGATATATCATCCATATGGCATTGGTAAGTCCGTTCCATACGTCATCGTTGTTTAGCAATTCGGTAAGTTTGGCTTTAACAGTAATTTTTCCGTAGGTAAAGCCATGTCGGGTTATCATTCCTATGTTTTCTTTTCTCCAATCTCCATAACTTGCCGCAGGATTCTTCATCACAATTTTACGATTTATACTATCGGAATAAATGGTCTGGCAGGGATATTTGGCTGTTTGAGGCACTGTGCCTATAAGTTCTTCTTTCTTGAAAAAGGTTTTATTCCAGTTATATTCTTTTCGGCTGTATCCTTCACCAACCACATCGGCAATTACGGCAATGTTGTTGAATTTAGACGAAGGATCAACATAGTGTATAAATTGGGTTACCGTGGCTTCTTCAAATAGTTTTGAGTTGTTTCCGCACCGGCAATCTAAATAGGCCTCATACTCGGGCGTGTTTCTGAAATCGTAGGGTTCTACATATACTCCTTTCCCCAAGTCGGGGCTTGCCTTTATGCTAAGTATGTTGTCTGTTTTTTCGATGAACGTATTGCTGAGTTTATTGCCCTCACCATGCATAAAATAATAATACGGATGAACAAAACCTTCGTGGCAGGTTTTCCCGATATGTGAAACACAATCGGGGATTTTTTTTAGTTCACTTTCGGTTGTAACCACAAGCAAAGTGCTGTATGATCCAACTCTTAAATTGCGTTTCCACCTGTCGTTCTTCCCCTCAAAAAAATACATGTCTTCGTTTCGCGGATTGCCCACAATGCGAAATGAATCGTTGATTTGCAGCGATTTTCCGGGTTCAATACTGCCGGCCGGTTTAAACCCAATGCTGTCTTCTTCCCACGATCCATAGAAGTTTTCGTACGCATATTCATGCTGGTTTTTCCCGCTTGCATCGGTTTCGGGAATTTTGTACGACTCGTTTTGATAGTATATTTTGTAATAATACTTTTCAGGTTTATCTCCGGTGTTTTCAATGGTAAACGCTACATCGAACATGCCGTTCTCTGTTTGGTTTTTTCCCGGTGCTACAAACCCGTGAATAGCTCCATCGTAATCGAGCCACAAAACTTTGGGGTGTTGTTCTTCGGGGCGATAATTGCTAAGCCATTCAATGTTGCCTACAGTATAACCAAGGTTTTTATTCTTTGTATCACCCTTACACGAAAGCAGCAGCGAGAGTATCGTGAGCAATACAATAACTACACCTGTCATCACTTTATTCAATCTCATACACTTCAGCTTTTTGATTTAACATCTGTTGTTTGCTGTTTCGGGGCATTTTCTGTTTTTGCGATTGTTTGCATGTAAACGAAAAGCACATCAATTCATCGTGTAGGTCGCCGTAGAAATTTCCGGAAACCAGTATCGTTGACGGGTAATACTTTGGATTTTTGCCATCGGCAAAGCCCTTAAAATCGATATAATGAGTAATTTCATAAAACTGTCGACCTAGCTTTAGCATCTTCATATCGAAACGCCAGCTTCGGTCAAGCATAAGTGTGTTCAAATACTGATTGTCGGAAAAATTACCGATAAGGTAGTTCGCCGTTGCCGGCATCCCATCATATCCGGTATTGCCGCTAATTTTATTACCTATAGCTTTTAAACTTACAGAACCTTGTTTGCTCTCGATACCGAAAATACGGTAATAGCTTGTTTTGTTCGATGCGTAAATACATAGTAACTCGTTGCCCGGGTTGTCGGCCAACAAATCGCCACATTGCCAGAAAATAATTTCTCCTTTTTCAGATGGTATCGTCTGAATTGCTTGCAATTGGTTATTGACAGGCACCGTATAAAACAAATCGAATGAGTCGTATATCAGCAATCCATTGGGCTTGTTATTTTCAATAATAGTGCAAACCTTTTTAACAGAGTTGTTTAGGCCTGCCGATTCATAGGATTGTTCCCATAATTTGGCTGAGTTAATCGCATCGCGTTCCACCTCCAGTCTTAGGCAATATATCATATTATTGCTGTTGTCAAATACCAGTATTTCATCTGTTTTGTTACCGTTGCTGTTGTAGTTTGCCAACACTATTTTGTCTGATTGAACTGCATTCAGATTCAAGGGCTTACTTCTCAATCGTTGGTCTTCGACATAATAGCACGACAGTTTGTCGGGAGAAACGCCGGCAATTACCTGCTGATATTGCGTTCCTAATATGTTAACGGTAAATGCAATGTTGAACATCGATGCCGATGCACTAAAACTTAGTGGGGTCACCCTGCCGGTTTCGAAAAATCTTACAGGGTATGGTGGTTGGTTTATTTTTGGAGAAAAATCAGGGTTTACAGTGAGGTCGCATAAAACTTCGGAGCCCTGTTTAATGTCTCCTTTGCTCTTTAATACAAAGTATATGTCGTCAACAAAAACGGTGTTTTCGTTTCGGTTCCATCCATATACCTCCAATATGTTGTCAGGTTGACACACATCAGCATCCAATGGCATATATCCCTGCATTCTATTCCATTCTCCTGGTTTGGTTTGCTGATTAACATGATGGCCATACCAATGCACCACATTTCCATCGGGGTCTTTAATGCTGAAAACCAACACAAAATTTACTGTCTCTTTCTGATTCATAAAGAAGAATCTGTAGTTCATTTGGTCGATGTTCGACAAATCGAAATCAGATAGAGGGAAGCTGCTCACATATGAATAGGCGTTTTCGCCTGTTGTTATCGCCGATTGCAGGCCTTGATATGCCTGTTTTGTCGTAATACCGTCGGCTTGCATATTTTCGAAATCGATAAGCGCCGAACGTGCATGCGATTTGGTAATTTCCGATTGATTAACAATAAGTTCGATGTCGTCGATATATACCTTATGGTTTGGCCCCAGCGAGTTAAAAGCGTAAATTTTAATTTTATTGCCACTCGCCAACAGGCTGTCGTTAATGGCGAAAACATCACCTGTGTGAAACCATTGTTCCGCTTGAATATTGTTGCTTTTTACATGATGACCCTGCCAGTAGATTTGTTGCCAAGAAGCATCGAAAACTGAGAGAACCAACATTACATTGATTTCTTTTTTATCGGAATATAGCCAGCAGTACAAGCCAATTTCGTTAATGTTTTCAGCGTTGAGGTTATCCGGTTCCAGAATAATGGCAGCAGAATAAGAATCTTTGTCGGGCATTACACTGCTTTTGCTTCCCGAGTAAGATACATCGCTGCTGATCACGTGCATAGTGGCCGGGTCGAGATATTGACGGGTTTCAAAATCAATCACAATTCTGTCGGTCGAAACAGTCTGTTTTTCCAGATTCGATGCCGAGTTATTGCCCTGCCGAAAGTTAAGTTTCGATAAAAAGAAAAAGATTATTGTCAACACGCAAATGGCGAATAACACAAAAATCAGTTGGGTTTTTCTATTGTTAACGATTCGATGTAACATCACTTTCTGAACTTTCTTCTTCGTTATTGGTATCCACATTTGTTTCGTTCACAATGTACAGGGGGCGATTTCTTACATTATTTCCAATGCGGCTGATATATTCACCAATTATACCCAGACTGATGAGTTGTATGCCTCCTATAAACAGAACACTTAATATAAGTGAAGTCCAACCCTGAATATATTCTTGCGCAATAAAACGTTGATACAGAGCCCATAATATCAAAATAAACGAAACAATACTAAAGATAAAGCCCAGATATGTTGCAAATTTCAGCGGAAAGTCAGAGAAAGATGTAATTCCATCAAGTGCAAAACGCCACATTTTTTTTAGCGAATAGCCCGACTTCCCTTCTACCCGTTTGTCGCGGCTGAAAGTAACACTGGTTTGCCTGAATCCAATCCAGGCGATTTGTCCGCGAAGAAACTTTTGTTGTTCCGGCATGCTTTTTAATACCTCGGCTACTTTACGGTTTATAATTCTAAAATCGCCGGTATCAACAGGTATGGTACTGCGGGTAATGAGCGAAAGCAATCGATAGAATATTTTGGCAGTAATTTTTTTGAAAACACTTTCGCCTTTGCGCGATGCCCTTTTGGCATACACCACATCGTAACCTTCTTCCATCTTGTTGAACAATTCCGGAATGAGTGATGGCGGATCCTGAAAGTCTGAATCCATAATTACAACTGTATTTCCTTTCGAAAATTCAATGCCTGCCGTAATAGCAATTTGATGTCCAAAGTTGCGGCTGAAGTCAAGGTATTTAATTCGTCGGTTCGACTTGGAGAGTTCTTTGATTAGGTTCAGCGAATTATCGACGCTTCCGTCGTTAACAAAAATAATTTCGTAGGCTGCCAAATTCATGTGTTCTAGCACCTCGGCAATTTCGTTACACAGTTTTACAATGTTGTTCTCTTCATTGTATACCGGCAAAACTACCGACAGTTGTATCTCGTTATTACCTTTTTTCGACATCTGTCACAAAGATAATTTATTTATCGAAATCTTGTTCTTCTCTATCATTGTTTTCGGCTGTAATGGCAGGTTTCAGTAAGCGGCCAACCGATGACAGAGTGAATATCCTCATGGCGAATGCCAGCATAAACGATAAAGCCATCGCCGTAGGCATGGCATACAACCAGTTGTCGATTAATTCAGAACTACCCCATGCTATGCCCAGTGCCAGTGGCGCGAAAATCAATATTCTTGCAATTAACGACAGATTAAGTCTTAATTTTAAAATGTAGACAGCTATCAGCATCTGCGCCAACATGGTGAGCAATTGTGTGGTTACACTGGTAATGGCAGCTCCGGTAGCACGAAACTCGGGGATAAGGATCAAATTGAGACTTATGTTAAAAACCATTCCGCAGGCTGCCATAATGTTCAATTGCTTAAGGCTCCCATTTGCAGTCAGCAGCGAACCGAATATATACGTTCCGCAAATGCCAACGAAACCTATCATAAGCAGGCTTAATATAGTTGCCGATGTTTCAACGTGAGCAACATACATTAAATCCATCAGTTCCTTATTGAAAACCACACATGCCGCCGCAAGTATTATGGCTGGAATTATCAGTAACAGCGAAGCAACTTTTATAATACCTTCAACCGGTTCTTTTTTTTGCAACATCCGCGCAAACATGGGCATCAGTAATACCGAAAACAGATAGGCTATCATCGAAAAGGCATCGAGAATGCGGAATGATTGTGCATAAATGCCCGATTCTTTCATGCCATCAGGCAATAAGCGTTCGAGCATGATTGAATCGATTCGGTTATAGAACGCCATTAACAATATAAGCAGGGCATACGGAAGACTTTGTTTTAAATAAACAGCATAAAATTTAAAATTGAATTTGATACTAAAAAAGCGGGTTTTACGCAATACCAGAACAAATGCCACAAAGGCTGTAATCAAATACGATGCTGTTTGAGAATATACAAACCATTCGATGCGGAAAGGCTCTGAGCTGACATTGCCCCAGATGAGGATGCCACAGATAATAATCATAATCAGTCTGTCGAGCACCGAAAGGATACTGTCGGTTTTAAAGTGTTGTAATCCGCTTATATTCGAGCGCAAATACAGCACAAACGAAGCAAGAAACTGGTTCGCAATTAGTACTCCCAACACACTCATTTGCCTGATGTCGTACCCGATAGCTAAGGCCAAACCCAGCGATATAATTGCATAGGCCACTGCCAGCAATAGTTTTAGCGAAACAATATTCGAAAAATATTTACTGAGCATGTGGCTGTGTTGCGCAATATTGCGATTGTTGTAGTTGGTGGTTCCTAAATCGAGAATAATCTGCAATATCAGCGAGAAATTAAAAAGAGTGAAATAAAACCCAAACTCCTCGGCTCCCACTATGTTCTGAACGTTTCTCTCAATACCGAAAATCCAAAACGGCTTTACGAGCAGGTTTAGAAAAAGCAGAAAAGCCAGATTTATTATAAAATTCTTTTTCACCATTGTAATCTTCAGTTTGCAAATATAGAAAATTGAATTGCTTATTGTATTTTTTGCTGTAAGCTGATTAATAATTCAATATAAAACTCTAGTGATTTGCAGATAGAAAAATTTTCTTATTTTTGTACTCCTTTTTCGGGGCTAGCCCGTAAACGATATTTGCATTAATTAACTAAACAGAATAAAAATCTGACATGAAAACTTATCAGACCAAACAGATCAGAAACGTAGCCCTGCTGGGTAATGGCGGATCGGGTAAAACCATGCTGGCCGAAAGTATGTTGTACATCGGGGGTGTTATCAATCGTAAAGGCGATATCGACAGTAAGAATACAGTTTCCGATTATCGGATACTTGAGCAAAACAACGGAAATTCGCTTTTTTCAACAGTAATGTACACCGAATACAACGACACCAAAATCAATATTATCGATAATCCCGGTCTTGATGATTTCATTGGTCAGGTGGTATCTTCGCTCAATCCTGCCGATTTGGGACTGCTGGTGGTAAATGCCCAAAATGGAGTTGAAGTAGGTACCGAAATACACAACCGCTATCTCGACAAAGCCGGAAAACCGGTTATTATCGCAATGAATCACCTCGATCACGACAAAACAAATTTCGAAAAAAGCCTCGATATGTTACGCGAATCTTTGGGCGGAAATGTGGTATTGGCACAGTTTCCCGTTAACCAGGGTGTAAGTTTCGATAGCATTATCGACGTGATTACCATGAAAATGTATACATACAAGGATGGTAAAACCGTTGTAAGCGAAATTCCTGCCGAGCACAGCGATCAGGTTGAAGAAGTGAAAACACAATTGATTGAAAAAGCTGCTGAAGCTGACGAATCACTAATGGAAAAATTCTTCGAAAACGATACACTCAGCGAAGCTGAAATGATGCAGGGAATTGCTGCCGGATTACCTCACCGTGGAATATTTCCCGTATTCTGCGTGAATGCCCGCAACGATTTGGGTGTTGAAAGACTTATGGAATTTCTCGCAAATGTGGCACCTAGTCCCGACAAAGTCGATCCGGTTCACAACAGCGAAGGCAACCAGGTAATTTGCGATATTAAAGAAAAACCATCGGTATTTGTGTTCAAAACATCTATCGAAGACCATATAGGTGAAATTAATTACTTTAAAGTGATGTCGGGTGAAATCACCGAAAGTATCGACTTGTACAACAGCAGCAAAGGCGTTAAGGAACGCTTGTCGCAGTTGTTTGTTTGTGCCGGTAAAAACCGTACTAAGGTTCCCAAGCTTGTGGCTGGAGATATTGGAGCGACCGTAAAGCTGAAGGGAACAAAAACATGTCATACCTTGGTGGCTCCGGGTTTAGACTGGATAATTGAATCAATTGAATGGCCGGCTCCTAAATATCGTGTTGCTATTAAAACCGTGAACGAAGGTGAGGAAGAAAAGCTGGGGGAAGCTCTCGGGCGCATGCGCGATGAAGATCAAACAATTTTGTTCGAACACTCAAAGGAACTTCGTCAGTTAATCGTTTCGGGTCAGGGAGAATACCATTTGAATATCATGAAATGGCACCTCGACAATCAGTTTAAAATTGAAACCAACTTTCTAAAACCCCGTATCCCATATCGCGAAACCATTACCAAGAAAGCTCAAGCCGATTACCGTCACAAAAAGCAATCGGGTGGTGCAGGGCAATTTGGCGAAGTGCATATGATTGTTGAACCTTTTATCGAAGGAATGCCCGAGCCCGAAATGTATAAAATCAATGGTAAGGAATTTAAAATGAGTGTTCGTGGGAAAGACGAAATTGAACTCGACTGGGGTGGAAAATTGCAATATTATAATTGTATTGTTGGTGGTTCCATTGATAACCGATTTCTACCTGCCATCCTTAAAGGGATAATGGAGAAAATTGAAGTGGGCCCACTTACAGGTTCCTATGCCCGCGATATCCGTGTGTGTGTTTACGATGGTAAAATGCACCCGGTTGACTCAAACGAAATTTCGTTCCGTCTTGCCGGTCGTAATGCTTTTAGCACTGCTTTTAAAAATGCCGGCCCCAAAATTATGGAGCCTATCTACGATGTAGAAGTGCTGGTTCCCGGCGATCGCATGGGCGATGTAATGAGCGATTTGCAAGGCAGGCGTGCTGTTATTCAGGGAATGAGCAGCGAAAAAGGCTTCGAAAAAATTATGGTGAAAGCCCCATTGGCCGAAATGGGTAATTACTCAACAGCATTGCGCTCACTTACCGGTGGCCGCGCCATGTACAGCATGAAGTTCAGCGATTACCAACAGGTTCCCCCCGATGTTCAGGAGGCACTTCTGAAAGAATATGCACAACAGGACGACGACGAATAGCCTATGGCAATATTATACGCAAAGGCCGCTTTCAACAGCGGCTTTTGTTTTATAATCAACATTATAATCATAAATTTGCTTTTTGAATCAACACAATGCAATACAATAATTTCTGAGAATATGGAGACATTCAAAGAGGTTAAACGAACATTCAAATCGGCGATTCGCAAAATACTGAGCAAGACTAATAATGCCGAACTTGATGAAGCAGCCTTTCCTGCATATGCGCATAAGAATCCGATAATTGACTATTTATTCTGGGAAAGACTCAATCTGACATACCATTATATCTTGAAGAGACACAATAGAAAGAGGGTCCTGGACTTTGGTTGTGGTGCAGGTATTCTTTGCTATCTCTTGGCTAAACAAAATTTCGATGTCACCGGCGCCGATATTGAGTTTAGCCCACTTAATATGATAAAAAACAAGATCGACTTTCCAACTAACCTACGTTTCATCGAGGGAGACATAATTACAAAGGATATTCCCAATAATTCATTTGATGTAATTATCGCGCTCGATGTGATGGAACACATCGAAAACTATCCTGAATATATTGCGCATTTTAAACGATTGCTCAGCACAAACGGTGTTGTAATTGTGTCGGGCCCTACCGAAAATATTTTATACAAAATAGGTAGAAAACTTGCCGGCAACCGATTTACCGGAGATTATCATGTATTGAATATTGGGGAGATAAAAAAAGGTTTTAGTTCTCAGTTTAAGGTAAACACAATTAAACGACTCATATTTCCTTTTGTTTTGTTCGAAGTTTTTGTAGCCGAAAAAACAGAGTGTTTCCCGGTCGAAGCTTGAAACAAGACAATAGATGTGCCGTCGTTAATAAGAAACATTATGATTTGAGAACATATAACATTACGAGATCTCTATTGCTAAATCAGGCGTTTACTTGTCTTACCCAATACTTTCGGTAAAAACTTCAGGAGCAATTTTCTTCACCAGTCCCTGCAACACCGTTCCGGGTCCCGATTCAATAAACATGTCAGCACCATCGGCTACCATATTCTTCACGGTTTGAGTCCAAAGTACGGGGCTGGTGAGCTGTAATATCAGGTTTTGTTTTATTTCAACGGGGTTGGTGTGTGGTTTTGCATCCACGTTCTGATACACCGGGCAGCGGGGTGCTGCAAATTTGGTGTTCTCAATGGCAGCAGCCAGTTCTTCGCGGGCCGGCTCCATCACCGGAGAGTGAAAAGCACCTCCTACAGGAAGTTTAATCACCTTGCGCACACCGGCTGCTGTCAGCTTTTCGATAGCCAGATCGATGCCACGGATGGTTCCCGAAATAACCACCTGACCCGGAGAATTAAAGTTCGCCGGTACCGCGATATCGTCAACCGACTGACAAATTTCGGCTATCAATGCATCGTCGGCGTTAAGCACAGCAGCCATGGTTGATGCAGCGGCTTCGCATGCCTTTTGCATAGCCAGCGCACGTTTCAGAACCAGACTCAGACCATCTTCAAAACTCAGTGCACCCGCAGCAGTCAGGGCACTGAACTCTCCCAAAGAATGACCGGCCACCATGTCGGGAGTGAAATTGTTACCATGGGCAATGGCAAGCAACACCGAATGAGTAAAAATAGCCGGCTGGGTAACTTTGGTTTGCTTCAGTTCTTCGGGTGTTCCCTGAAACATAATTTCGGTGAGATTGAAACCGACAATTTCGTTGGCTTTATGAAATAATGCGGCAATCGTGCTGCTGTTGTCGAACAAATCTTTTCCCATACCGGGAAACTGTGCCCCTTGTCCGGGGAAAACGTAAGCTTTCATAGTATTTTTAGTTTTAGCTTAATTTTGATGAGATGAGATGCAAAAATTCTTTGCGTGTGGCTTCTTTGCAGAACGCACCGACGAAGTCGCTGGTTGTGGTTACAGAATTTTGCTTCTGAACTCCCCGCATCTGCATACACAGGTGACGGGCTTCGATAACCACTGCAACACCCAGGGGGTCGAGGGTTTGTTGAATGCACTCTTTAATTTGTGTTGTAAGTCGTTCCTGAACCTGAAGGCGGCGCGAATAGGCTTCGACCACGCGTGCAATTTTACTCAGACCGGTTATGTAATGATTCGGAATATAGGCAACATGGGCCTTGCCAAAAAACGGAACCAGGTGGTGCTCGCACAAACTGTAAATTTCAATATCCTTCACAATCACCATTTGATGGTAATCTTCGTGAAATTTGGCGGAATTTAATATTGCCTCGGGATCCATGTTGTAACCCTGCAACATAAATTGCATGGCTTTGGCAACACGCAAGGGAGTTTTTTCGAGTCCTTCGCGGGTAGGATCTTCACCCAGAAGGCTTATAATTTCGCGATAATGACCACCGATCTGTTCTATTTTTTCGGCATCGTATTTTTCGGTCTTTACATACCCGCCTTTCTTTTTATTGTTCAGCGATTGTTCCATAACTGCAATTTTGTTGCAAATAAAGCAATTTTTCAGTTAATTTGTTCAAATGAAAGTTCTGATAGTATCGGCCACCCTATTCGAAGCACAGCTTCCCGATTTGCTTTTTCAGGTTTTTACCGCAGAAGGTTACCATCGCCACGATGGCCGGATTCCCGTGCTGGTAAGCGGTCCCGGAATTATGTCCTGCGTTTTTTCCTTAGCGGAGATATTGCAACTCTACCAACCCGAAATGATTATAAACATGGGAATTGCCGGGTCGCTCAAACCTGCAATTAAAATCGGAACCCATTGCGTTGTGGCAACTGATTATCTGATTGATTCAGGCATTTTCCGCAACAATGTTTTTACGCATCTGAGCGATTGCGACTTCTCTCTGAACAACGATAAGCTTTTTCGGGCTACAGCCGATATGTTGCCACTAATGCCTGAATGTATTCCGGTTCATGGGCAAACCGTTAGTCTATTTTATGATTTGCCCATACACCAACGTCCTGAGCCGTACCAACAAAGCGCTGCCGACATCGAAACCATGGAAGGGGCTGCCGTGTTTTATGTTGCGGCCGCCAAAGGAATTCCGGTGTGCAGCATACGTACCATTTCGAATACAGTTGGCATTGCGCATGAACCCGGGCAATTCGAAAATACGGTGAAATCGAACTGTGCAATAATTGAAACCCTCATCTCACGACTCGATGCATCTTAATTTTGCCATATCGCCCTGCCCCAACGACACCTATATTTTTCATGCCCTGAAAAATATTCCCGGATTCGTGCCCGGCATAGAACCCGTGTTCACTTTTGCCGATGTAGAAACCCTTAACGGGATGGCATTGCGGGGAGAACCCGATGTTTGCAAGCTGAGCTTTCATGCCTACGCTTATTGCCACAACAACTACCGCCTGCTGGGTTCAGGCAGTGCACTGGGACATGCCTGCGGTCCGCTGCTCATCAGCAAACGAAAAATATACCCCAACGAATTGCGCGATGCACATATTGCCATTCCAGGAAAGCTAACCACCGCAAATCTGTTGCTGGGCATTGCTTTTCCTGAAGTTACCCATAAAACCGAATACGTGTTTTCGGATATCGAAACTGCGGTACTCGATGGCGAATGCGACGCAGGCCTCATCATCCACGAAAACCGCTTTACCTATGAAAAAAAAGGCCTGAGAAAAATTATTGATCTGGGGGAATGGTGGGAAAACAATTTCAACCTACCGATACCCCTGGGGGGCATAGCCATAAAAAGAAGCATTGCACCCCACATTGCCGAAAATGTAGAGCAAGCCATCCGCAACAGCATCGTGTATTCTCACACCCACCAAATCGAAGCCCTTGTCTTTTGCCGAAGTCTGGCGCAGGAAATGGACGAAAAGATATTGCAACAACATATCAATTTGTATGTAAACGATTACAGCCTCGATTTGGGCGAAAAAGACAGACAAGCCATACAATTTCTATTCGCCAGGGCAATTGAAACCAAAACCATTCCCGACGGGATTGATTTGTAGAGACGCGATTCATCGCGTCTCTACGGGGAATAATTTTCATCATTTGACCATTGGGTTGGGTTCATAATGATGTATTCGGAAATTTGCCTAAATGCCTTTCGATTGCGGATGATGATGTCGTAAAATCGTGATTGCCACGCAAATTCGGGTAAAATTTTACGAATTTCGAAACAGGTGCGGCCTTTGTACCAACGAATAATACGCGACAGGTTATCGCGCAACATTGGGTTCATGGTACCGGAAAAACCACCGGTTTGCACCGGTTCCCCCGTAGAGACGCGATTCATCGCGTCTAAATTAAGGTTTGTCACGTTTAATTCAAAGACGCGATTCATCGCCTCTAAATTGGGATTTATCCCGTTTAATTCAGAGACGCGATGAATCGCGTCTCTACGGGATTGTTTCCGATCAATTATAATTATTCCATGCACATGGTTGGGCATGATTACAAATTCGCCCAACGCGACATTCGGGAATTGCCCTGGAATTTGTGTCCACAATTTTGTTGCAATCTGCCCCGCATCCGACAATTCCATTGTATTGGAATTGATTTGACCCAAAAAACATTCGCGTTTGCCGGTACAAATAGTTACAAAATATGCGGCATTGTTTCCATAATCCCATCGTGGTAATCTTGCCGAGGCTATTCGGTATTTTTCATGAAATTTCTCCATTACATCACAAATATAATCTTTCGTAGAACATCATAAAAATCAGAAATCATAATCCTCGCATCTACACAGATTTTCTTTGAAAATATCTCCATTGAGGTTTAAGACAAAATTTACACATACAATTTTTTAAGTATCTTAGCATCATGAGAAAAACATTGTTAATAGCAACATTAATTTTTACAAGTGGAATATTGTATTCGCAAACTGTGTTCAATCGGATCATCGCGGATACGGCAGCTAATATAATGAACAGCGTAATTGTGGTAGATACTGGTTATGTATATCTCACCGGGACAGGAAATATTAACGGGATAAGATGCTATTCAATAAATTATGTTGATAATAGCGGAAATAGAGTGTGGAAAAAGCTATCGCCAATCGATAATAATCAGATTTGGGAGGGTTGGGACGATAATTTCAGAATATTTAACAATGAATATTCGTTATCTTCAAACTATAATAATACAGAGGCAAACCTGTCTGGAATACATATCAGCACTTTTGACAGTTTATTCAATATTAACGAATTTCATACTTTCTTAAATGATACTATTGACAAAAGAGTATTTCAGCATATTAGATCAAACTGTGGCGATTATTATTTAACCGGACAAATTTACGATTATGAACAAGGTGATCAATATCATTTATATCTTATGAAAGTTGATTGCAACTGGCATTTATGTTGGCAAAAGGAATATGGTAATTATATTTACGAATACGGTAGCTATATTATGCAAACATCGTCCGGTTCAATCCTTACTGGGGGGGAAACCTGGCTTACTGGTATAAACAAAACCATGTGGTATCTGATAAATACCGATACGTCAGGGAATATTATTTGGGAACGCTACTATGGCCGCAACAATTTTCGTAATGGGGCAATCAGCGGCCTAATCGAAACCTCCGATTCATGCTACTTAGCCTGCGGGAGCTACCCGGGCGCAAAATTCGGAAGTGGCAGTGGAACCATCCTCTGGGATGGATGCCTGCGCAAAATTGATACTGAAGGAGATGTTATATGGACAAGGTATTTTAAGAGCTACCTATTGAGCCATACTGGGTCCATCTTTTTTCAAAACCAGATTTACGCTATCTGCGAAAAAAATGATGATATTTATATTTTGGGTTGGAACTACAATTACGTATCTTGGAATGACCGGGCTTACTTGGCTAAACTTGACAAAGACGGCAATATGCTCTGGAAACGCGAATACTATGCCGTTGACACCAATAGTTACGATCAGTATTTAAAAGTGCTGAAGCCCACAAACGATAACGGCTTTATCCTGGCCGGCTACGGTAACCAATACGGTTCGTATGGCTACAACCCGCCCCAGCAGTCGTGGTTAGTAAAGACCGACAGCCTTGGCTTAGACGGGTTGAGCAACACGGAACTGCCGGAACTAAATATAGATATGGAACTTCCTGATACGGTGTGTATGGACGATACCCTGGGTGTGTACGCCTTCATATCAGGCAAGTCGGCACCTTACACCCTTGAGTTCAGTACTGGGCAGGTGATTGACAGTATTTATTATCCACCGACTTTTGTCCCCGTTGAAATCGGGCTTACTTATATTAACCTCACATGGGGAGGTTCTACATTTTTTGAAGAGACAATCACCGAAGCCACCCTTACCAACCACGAATGGGGCCAGTGTATCGCCAGACCGGTAGAGTTTTTCACTCCGCATACTCCCGGTCCACAACAAATAACTATTACGGTAACCGATGCCTACGGCGAAAGCAAGACCATAAGCAAGTCGATTGTAGTGAACGATTGCGGGGTGGGCATGGAAAACTTCGATAACGAAGCCATTAAGATATACCCCAACCCTGCAAACAAATCTCTTACGATTTGCCTGCCAGGAAACACAAAACAGGCAACAGCCGTTATTACCGATGTGATGGGAAGGGTTTATGGACGATATAATCTACATGGTAAAAAATCCGAAATTGATATCAGCCACCTGCAACCAGGTAATTATTTTCTGCAGATCACATTCAACGGAAAAACGGAAAATATGAGATTTGTAAAAGAATAAAATCTACATGTAAAGACGCGATTTATCGCGGTTCATAATACAAGAGACGCGATTTATCGCGGTTCATAATACAAGAGACGCGATAAATCGCGTCTCTACGGGATGTTTGTAAAATTTTTATTAATTTTACTACAACAAAACAATTACACAAAATTCAATAAACCGGGCATTATGAAAAACGCTACAATTATTGCAACACTGGCTTTGCTGATGATGTTTCAGGGAATGCTGTTTTCGCAAAACAACAACGTAGGTATAGGTACCAACAACCCCCACGCATCGGCGGTTCTCGATCTGGAATCGGACAATCAGGGGATACTGATTCCGAGGTTAACCCTTACCAATCTGAACCAAAGTTCGCCTGTAACAAATCCGGCAATCGGGTTGATGGTGTATAACACCGGTGGTTCGCTCGAAAACGGGTTTTATTACTGGACCGGTTCAGCGTGGAAACTGATTGGTGCCGGAGGCACTGTCGAACAGCAATGCTATAGCCTGCAGGAAGCCTACGAATGCGATGGTGCGGCCAACGGTGGGGTTATCAATACGGTTTCGGGGTCGCCGGTAATGATTAATTCGGCTATTAATGCCAACCCCGCACTGCAAATCGTTCATTCGGCCAACGGGGTTTGCCTGTCGGCCGGAAACACCCTTGCTTCCGGTTCGTATGCGGCCATTCAGGGGACAACGGTATCTACGTCAGGGTCCGCGGCAGTGTATGGAATTTCGACCGGTAACGGATTCGGAGTACGTGGCGACATTCCCGCATCGGGAGGTGGTGAAGCTGCCGTGTATGGTCAGAATGAGAGAACAGCCGGCGGACACGGTGTTATGGGGCTTGGCGTTAATGGCGTGGTCGGTCAGTCGAACTACACCGACGGATTCGGATGCTATGGCTTCAATTATGGAACTGCAGACCCTGGCATTGGTGTGTATGGCGGAGGTGTAACCGGTGTGGCCGGACAAAGCACCAACCTGAGCCTCAGCTATGGCCTCTACAGCTTCGATGATTGCGGAATATATAACCACCTCGATGTGGGCGGAAATTTGTATGCCGGTGGTTCAAAAAGTTTCAGAATCGATCATCCGCTTGATCCCGACAACAAATTCTTAGTACATTTTTGTATTGAGTCGGATGAAATATTAAATCTGTATCGTGGCACAACAGTACTCGACAGCAATGGTGAAGCAGAAATTGTCCTTCCCGATTATTTCGGCGATGTAAACACCAATTTCGCGTATCAGCTTACACCGGTTGGAGCAGCCATGCCCAACCTTTATGTAAGCAGCGAAATCAGCGATAACCGCTTCCGTATCTCGGGCGGAGTGGCCGGCGCTAAAGTTTCGTGGACAGTAACCGCCGAAAGAAACGACAGGTTGGTGCAACAAAACCCCGAAATGCGCAACGCCGAACCCGAAAAAACGGGTAAATTCAAGGGCAAATACGTGCACCCGCAGCTCTATTCACGCGATGCTGCCGGTGGTATCCTCTACCGTAACAGCCCTGCACTGCACACTGATCTGAATCCCCGTGGCAGCCATCAACCGGTGTATGAATTAAACCACTAAGTCATGAGACGAATAATTTGCTTAATAGCCTTCGGCATGCTGTTTCTCAGCGCCGGACTCAGGGCGCAAACCCTCTGCAACAACGGGCAGCAAATATGGCTCGATGCGGGCGCAGTGGTTTTTATTGACGGGAATCTGAGCAACCTTGCCGGAGAAATCACCATCGCTGAAGCGGATGGATCAGCTTCGCAGCTTACCATAAATGGCGACTTACTGAATAACGACGAGATTAACGCACAGGGTGTTATCAACCTGTATGGTAACTGGTTAAACAATTCCGTTTTTAATGCCGTCCCCGGAACCGTGAATCTCCAATCGGCCAACCACACGCTGGAAGGCAGTCAGTCAACGCACTTCAATAACCTGAACCTGAATGCTGACGGGATAAAAACCCTGGGCATTTCACAGTTTGTGGGTGGCATACTGAACCTGGGCGGATCGGAAATCAATACACAAACCCACTCATTGACAATCGAAAACACCTATGCTGCATCGCTGGTTTTTACCTACGGATTTATTTCGTCTTCCGAAGGGGGTTATTTGTGCCGGCGCATGCAAAGCACCGAAGAGTATATTTTCCCGCTCGGCAACGATTACGAAAATCCGGTATTTCGTCCTGTAAGCATCACCCCATCGGTAGCCGAAACCGCTGAATTTAATTGTCGGTTTGCTAATGTTGATCCCGATACCGAAGGCTATTACACCAGCTTACTGGGCGACAGCATCGACTTTGTGAACCCGGCATTTTTTCATGTCATAGGCCGTAGCATGGGAACCACCGCTGTCAGCCTGAAAATTTCCTACAGCCCTGCCGACGGGGATTTCGACCATCTGGCCAACTGGAACACTACCCCGAGTCCGGCATGGCAACTTATCAACGAAAGCTATCTTATCGAAATGGTGGAGGCCAATTATATGTCGTGTACCGGTTTTAACAATTTCGCGAACCCGAATTTCATTTTATGCGATAAAACCGAGCCGCCCATCGACACCACTCCGGAGCCTGAAGAAGACATCATTGTGTACAATAGCTTTTCGCCTAACGGTGATAACCTGAACGACACATGGATTGTAGAAAACTGCGAAGACTGCCATGTTACTGTTTACAACCGCAACGGGAATCTGGTGTTTATATCGGAGGACAACTCGTTGAACTGGGACGGCACTTTTAAAAATACCAAAGTTCCCGATGCCACCTATTACTACATCATCGACACAAAAACCACTGAGGGCATACTCAAAGGCAGTGTTACCATAATCAGATAGACATGAAATATTTACTCGTCATATTACTGGGGGCTGTTGTCGTGATGCAGGCATCGGCGCAGCAAATACCCCAACTGTCGTTCCGGCATCAGAACGTACTGCTCAACAACCCGGCTGCGGCAGGCTCAACCCCGTGTGCAACTATTGCGATATTACATAGGGAACAATGGATTGGATTCGAAAATGCTCCTTCCACCTCATATATTGCATACCAACAGAATTTTCTACAAAAAAATGGAATAGGGATTTCGCTGATGAGCGACCGCACTTTTCCCACATCACGGTTTATTATCAATGCCTCGTATGCCTATATTATCAAAATGGAAAGAATTAATTTGAGCCTGGGATTGGCAGCCTTGATGATGCAATATAATTTTAAAAATAGCGATTTGAGTTATCGCGACCCCTTAGACCCCAGTCTGGAATTTAGTGCTACTCAGAAATGGAGGCCGGAATCGAACGCAGGATTAATGATATATAATGAGCAGTTCTATGTTTCATTATCTGTAAATCAGTTACTTAATTCTGCTTTTAAACCTTTTTCTAACGATGGTAGGGGATTGGTGCAGAACTCACGACACTTTTGTTTTGCAGCACAATACCATTTTGTTTTCGACGCCCATAATATTAGCCCCGGTTTTTATTTGGCTGCTGTGAAAAGCTCACCTTTTACCGCTGAATTTTCGGCACAATATAAGTACAAGAATGCATTTTCGGTTTCGATGGGTTATCGGTGGGCAGACGCTGTAAATACGACTATTGGTTATCGGTACGATAGGTTCTATTTGGGATACTCATTCGATTTGATTACATCTTATTTCAGAAATACTGCTTTAACGTCTCACGAGGTAATGTTAACTGTTGATATTGGATGTAATACTTCGGCGGCACCACGATTTTAAGAATAACGAGGTTAATCAAATAAAGTGAGACAATGCAGCTAATTACCAGACAGTGAAGTTATTGTGAGAGGCTGGTTAACCATTGTCAAAACAAAAAGGCTTAACAGAGAGAACCCGTTAAGCCTTTTATGGTAATGAAATAAACTTGGCCTATTTCACCAGTTTCGAAAGCACCGAGTAACCCATAAGTTTTCCTTTTTTATCGTATGTTTCGTTACGAACAATACCGGCCGATGGCGAAATCCATTCTACTACGCTACTCTGAACTTTAACAAAGGCAATCTTTGAATTCACAGTGTAACTTATTTTTGTTGCCTGAAAGGTTCCGGCAGGTACGGTAATCGATTCGTTTCCTTCAACTTTTCGGTTACTCACCTGAACGCTCGTGCTAAACACCTGAAATCCAGAGTTGCTCACCGTAATGCTAATGCTTGCATCGGGTAATGTAGTTCCGGCAGCAAGCACCGAAGGATATTGCATACCTGTTGACTCTACTTTCATATCCATACCCTGATAAGCTTCGAGACTCGAAGGGTCAGTTAAACTGTTCATGTCGAAAAACAATACACCGTTTTCGCATCTGTAAACCAACTGACTGGTGTAGGTTCCTTCTTCTTTTGGATTGGTGCTTGTGTTTTCTAGAACAGCTTCGTAGCCACCCGGCGTTGGTGTTACCGAAACTACACGGGTAATATCTGTCGATTCAAGTTTGTCTTTTGCATCGAATCGTTGCTGTTCCCACATAGCTCCTTCGTGAATAGGATAATACTCAGGGCAAGTCTGAGCCATAGCAAACAAACCAACAACAAGTGTTGCTACTGTTAAAAAAGTTCTTTTCATAAGAATTAAAATTTTAGAAATTTGTAATACAAAAGTAATCTGTTTTTGATGATTTACAAAAACTGTGCTAAAAACCTACCAAAAAAGCAAACAAAAACACTACATTTGAGAATTAATCGAAAATAGTTTTATGTCGCATACTATTGTATTGATTGGGGCAGGTAATGTAGCTCATCATTTAGCTAAGGCAATCAGCAAAACTTCACACAAAATAGTACAGGTATACAGCCGAACTCTTTCTGCCGCACGCGATCTATCGGTATTTTGTAATTGCCTTTATACCTGCCACTACGAGCAAATCGATGCCAATGCCGAAGTGTATATTTTCAGCCTTACCGATGATGCTAATTTGCGTCTCATACCACAGTTTATCTACCACAACAAAATCATGATACACACATCGGGTAGCATGAATCCTGATATCTTTAAATCGTTAAGCCCTCATTATGGTGTGCTCTACCCCCTGCAATCGCTAAAGAAAAGTATTGATATCGACATGAATAACCTGCCTTTTTTGGTGGAGGCATCCAATAAGCAAACCTTGAGTTTGATTACCGGTCTTGTTGATCAAATTGGGGCAAATTGGTCAGAAGCAGATACAGAACAACGCACCTGGGCTCATATTTCTGCTGTATTTGCCTGTAACTTCAGCAATCATATGCTGGCTGTTGCTGCCGATATTGCCATGCAGAACCATATTCCCTGGGAAATGATGAAGCCCTTAATCGAGAACACCTTCAACAGAAGCCTGAAAAACAATCCGGCCGATATGCAAACCGGTCCCGCATTTCGAAACGAAAAGTCGGTGATGGAAAAACATAGTAATTTTCTAAAAACACGTTTTATTGGTTACGAAGATTTGTATAAAACCATCAGCAATAGTATATTTGAAATGTATTACAAAAACAAACAGGAGGACGCATGATACCCGATGACAGTCTGAATTTTAAGCAGTTACTGAAAAGCATTGAAGCCATTGTGCTCGATGTTGATGGAGTGTTGTCCTCGTCGATGGTGCTTATTGAACCGGATGGCGAATTGCAGCGCACCACCAATGTTAAAGATGGTTTTGCAATTCAACTGGCACTGCGCATGGGTCTCAAAGTGGCTATCATTACCGGAGGTCATTCAGAGGCGGTTGTGAATCGTTTCCGCAAAATAGGAGTGGTTGACATTTATTATAAGATCTCCGATAAAAATATAGCTCTCAACGATTTTGTCAACAAGCACAATCTAAATCTTGCAAATGTTCTGTATATGGGCGATGATCTGCTCGATTATCTTGTTATGCAACGTGTTGGAATGGCCACATGCCCATTGGATGCAGCCCCCGAAATAAAACAAATATCGCTATATGTTTCGCAGTATAAAGGCGGCGAGGCCTGTGTGCGCGATATTATCGAACAGGTACTCAGAACCCAGGATAAATGGATGACGAAGGAGGCTTTTGTGTTATGACAAGTTTTTTTAGATTAATACGATGGCTCAACTTGCTAATAGTGGCGCTTATTTTTTATGCCCTCTTTTTTGGCATTGCTCAGCCGGTTAGCAAATACTACGGCTACATTATACTGGTAAGTCAGTTGCAGTTCGGTTTTCTTGTGGTTGCTTTTTTAATGTTGGCGGCAGCCGGTTATATTATTAACGACTATTTCGACCGAAAAGCCGACCTAATCAATCGCCCCGATACAGTGGTAATAGGCGTTCATATAAAGAGACGCTGGGCCATTGTGTTACACACCCTGTTCAATGCAATAGGCATTGCTCTCGGTTTTGCTGTTTCGGTTTCGGTTGGCATGTGGTGGTTCGGGTTCTTATTTGTGCTGTTTTCGCTGCTATTGTGGTGGTATTCATCAAATCTGAAGCGAATACCATTGCTGGGTAACCTGTTGGTGGCGGTTTTGGCCGGAGTCGTCCCTATGGTGTTCGCCGGATTTTTGTTCTATGGCAGCATTCATGTGTCTGAATCTTATCACGTAGCCATGAATGATGTATTGAAACATATTTTTAATCTATCGCTGGGTTTTGCCGTATTTGCATTTCTGTTTAGTTTTATCCGCGAAATAGTGAAAGATTCCGAAGATGTGAAAGGTGATAGGGCAATGTACTGTAAAACCTTGCCAATTGTGCTGGGTATGGGTTTTACAAAACGATTGATCTCGCTATTGTGCTTTACATCGGCATTTTTAGTGGTGCTGGCATACTATGGTTATATTATGGAATTGCCATTCATGAAAGATGATTATATAAGTGTTTGGTATATTGCAAGCATGATTGTAGCACCGGTGTTATATTGCGGAGTGCGCGTAAATTTTGCTTTGCATTCAAAAGATTTCAAATTTCTCAGTTCTCTTCTTAAATACATTATGGTTCTGGGAATATTGTATATCCTGATTATAAGGATGGTAATTTATTCGAATATTCTATGATTGTAGCTCGCGAAAAATACAATATACTACTCGGCTCAGCAAGCCCGCGACGTAGGCAGCTACTCGAACAAATGGGTGTTACGTTCAGTTTGGCACGCATTCATTATGCCGAGAACCATGTTCCTGCTAATTTGTTTCGAGAAGAAATTGCGCTGCATCTGGCTGTTGAAAAATCGCTGGCATTCGGCGAACTGAAAGACTTTAGTCTGTTGATTACAGCTGATACAATTGTGTGGCATGGTGAACAAGTATTGGGAAAACCCAGTGGTTATGCCGATGCAGTACAAATGTTAACCCGTTTGAACAATGATTGGCACGAAGTAATTACGGGTGTGTGCCTAAGAAGCAATCAGAAGCAGGTAAAGTTTTATGATGTCAGTCGTGTTAAGTTTGCACGGCTTGCGCCCGAAGAAATGAAGCATTACGCCGAAGTGTATAAACCATATGATAAAGCAGGTGCTTATGGAATTCAAGAGTGGATCGGACTTATTGGTATAGAAGCGGTAGAGGGTTCTTATTTTAATGTGGTGGGCTTGCCTACACGAAGATTGTACGAAGAATTATCGAAGTTTTAAATAAATTGATGGATATGAAAAAGTTATTGTTGCTGTTTTTTATTTTAACAATGAGTTTCAGGCTGGTAGCCGACGAGGGTATGTGGATTCCATTGCTCCTCGAACATTACAATTACGAAGATATGAAAGCAAAGGGTTTTAGACTTAGCCCCGAAGACATCTACAGTATCAACAAAGCATCTATGAAAGATGCTGTAGTAATATTTGGGGGTGGTTGCACCGGTGAGCTTATTTCAAATAAAGGTTTGCTTATTACAAATCATCATTGCGGATTTGGAACAATTCAGCGTCACAGTAGCCTCGAAAACGACTATCTTACCGATGGATTCTGGGCAAAATCGATGGACGAGGAGCTGGCGAACCCGGGTCTAAAGGTGACTTTTTTGGTTCGTATGGAGGATGTAACCGATGCTGTTCTCGAGGGTGTTTCCGATGACATGACAGAGGCCGAAAGGTATGCCGTAATCTCGGCAAACATGAAGGTAATTACATCGAAGGCCACCGAAGGAACACATTATGAGGCTTTGGTGGAATCGTTCTACATGGGGAATCAGTATTTTCTGTTTGTTAATGAAGTGTTTCGCGATGTACGTTTGGTAGGTGCTCCTCCATCGGCTATTGGTAAATTCGGCGGTGATACCGACAATTGGATGTGGCCTCGTCATACCGGCGATTTTGCACTTTTTCGCGTGTACATGTCGCCCGACGGCAAGCCGGCCAATTACGCAAAAGAGAATATCCCTTTTGTACCAAAAAAACACTTCCCAATTTCGCTGCAGGGTGTGCGGGAGGGCGATTTTACCATGGTTTTTGGCTATCCGGGTAGCACCGAGCAATACATACCTTCATTCGCTGTAGATATGACAATGAATCAAACAGACCCCAATCGTATTATGCTGCGACAGGCTAAACTTAACATTATAAACAGGGCTATGGAAAACGACAGGGCTGTGCGTATTCAGTATGCGAGCAAAGCGGCTTCGGTGGCCAACGGTTGGAAAAAATGGATTGGGGAGGTGCGCGGTTTGAAGCGCCTTGACGCTGTCAATAAAAAAATAGAATACGAACGCGCTTTTAAGAAATGGACTGAATCGAGCCGTGCCCTTACGAAACAGTATGGTAAAATACTCGAGCAATACCAAAAGATATATGCCGATGCACGACCCTACTATCATGCATTCGATTTTATTGCCGAGGCAGGCTTTGGCGTTGAGGCCATTACTTTTGCATCACGATTCAATGCATTATATTCTGCCGCTCAAAGAGGGGTTGATCAATCAGCTCTCGACGATGTAATTAGTAAAATTCAGCCATCTATCGATGCCTTCTTTAAAGACTATAGTGCTGATATCGATAAAGAAGTGATGAAAGAATTGTTCAGACTTTACTATTTGAATGTTTCTGAAGCTTATCTTCCCGAGTTTCTGGCAAATCTCGAAAAAGTGGCCGAACAACGCGATGATTTTACCAACGATATGGTGGAGAAGGCTTTTGCAACCAGTGTTTTTACCGACAAGACCCGCCTCCAGGCCTTTTTGAAGAAATTCAAAGCCTCGTCGTACAAAAAAATGGAGAAGGACCCTGTTTTTGCCATGTATCAGCAACTGATAACTCTTTATCGCTCAGGCGTTCAGCCCGAAATTGAAAAAGCAGAAATGGCCATCGACAGCTTGAATCGTATCTACATGAAAGCTCAAATGGAGTTTCAGGAAGATAAGCTTTTTTATCCTGATGCCAATTTTACTCTTAGAGTAACCTATGGTAATGTGAAGCGCTATTACCCATACGATGCTACTACCTATTTGTGGTTTACAACACTCGATGGCATTATCGAAAAAGATAACCCAGAAATTTACGATTATAAGGTTCCCGAAAAACTGAAAGAATTGTACCATGCAAAAGACTTCGGCCCCTATGCCGATAGTGATGGAACTATGCATGTTGCTTTTATTGCAACAAACCATACCACAGGGGGAAATTCGGGCAGCCCTGTGCTTAACGCTAACGGGGAACTGATAGGTGTTAATTTCGACAGAAATTGGGAAGGCACAATGAGTGATATTATGTATGATCCCGATATGTGCAGAAATATTTCTATCGATATACGATATGCATTGTTTATCATCGATAAATTTGCCGGAGCATCGCATCTTATCGAAGAGATGACAATTATTGAATAATCACATTAAATAACAAATACAATGAATGTAAACAAAGTAATTCTGGTTGGCCGCTTGGGTAAAGACCCTGTGATTTCGCACCCGCAACAAGATGTTACCAAGGCCGATTTTACCATGGCAACAACCGAATCGTACAAAAAAGACGATCAGTGGCACGATATCACCGAATGGCACAATATTTCAGCATGGCGGTCAACAGCTATGTATGTTGAACGTCATTTGAAGAAAGGTATGCTGGTTTATGTTGAGGGCAAAATACGCAGCGGAAAATACACCGACAAGAATGGAGTGGTGCGCTATACCTTCGAAATAGTTGCCGATACTATACAGAAGCTGGAACGTAATGAACGTATCTCACCCGACAATTCAGGTGTTCAAACACAAGAAGGTAGCTCACAACCAGTTGAGAGCAACGAAAATCTGCCCGATACACAATTTAACCTGCCTCAGTCGGCCGACGACGATCTTCCATTTTAAAACCAATCTGTGTACCATGGCGAGTGTTTGCCTGATATTGTTGAATCTGGCACCTGAAACAACGGGCTTCTATGTGATAGGTGCAATATTGGTTGCATTGTTGTTGTTCATGTCGGGAATGGTATCAGGTTCTGAGGTCGCTTTTTTTTCGCTATCGCCAAAAGATCGACAGGCTCTTGACGAAAACCCTTCCCGTTCGGCTGCCAAAGTATTACATCTGCTTTCGAGTCCCGAAAAACTATTGGCAACTATTTTAGTAGCCAATAATTTCATCAATATTGCAATCGTTATTTTTACCACATACCTTACCGGCGGTTTGTTTGCCTTTATCTTCAACACAGTTATAAGGCTCCTGATTCAATTGGTGTTTGTTACCGCTTTATTGTTGTTGTTTGGTGAATTAATGCCTAAAATTCTGGCCGGCAAGTATCCACTGCGCTTTGCGCTTACTATGGCGCACCCGATTGCATTTGCACATTCATTATTTAGACCTGTGGTGTATTTGCTCACAACTTCTACCCGGTTTATTCAACATCGACTACAGCGACGCACTAAGCAAAACTTAAGTATCGACGATCTTTCTCATGCTATCGAGCTTGCTTCGGGTGAGTTGAACGAGGAGAAAGAGATGCTCGAAGGTATTATTAACTTTACAAACATAGAGGTTAAAGCTATCATGAAACCCCGCATGGACGTAGTTGTTCTCGAATATTCCTACAGTTTTACCAAAGTGCTGGCGGTAATTGTTGATACAGGTTATTCACGAATACCTGTTTTTCGCGATAACACCGACAATATTATAGGAGTACTTTATATTAAGGACTTGTTGCCCTATGTGAACATCGAAGACAAAAAGTCGTTTAAATGGCAAAAACTGATTCGTACTCATTACGTGGTGCCCGAAACCAAAAAAATAAATGAACTACTCAAAGATTTTCAGGCAAAAAAAATGCATATGGCTGTTGTGGTCGACGAATATGGAGGTACCAGTGGTATTGTTACTCTCGAAGATATACTCGAAGAAATAGTGGGAGATATTACCGATGAAAGCGATACCGATAACAATTTGTTCCAGCAAAACGAAAAAGGACAGTGGGAATTCGATGGCCGTACACACATAAACGATTTTTGCAGAGTGTTCGATATCGATATCGAAGCATTCGATAATATCAGGGGAGAAAGCGATACCCTGGCCGGTCTGATAATCGAAGTTAAAGGTGTGATTCCGGCAAAACATGAAAAAATTGTTTTGTCTGATTTCACATTCACTATCTTGTCGGCAGATAATCGGAAAATTAAAAAAATACTCGTAGAGAGAATTCAGCGAAAATAGGTTTTAGCTGGTTTGTTTGGGTAAATGATTACATGCTGATGCAACAAATTCACAGTGATTGGCTACGATGTTTTCGAAAATACTACAATCGCCGGTACTAAATATGTTGATTACTCCCTGGGTTTTACCGTCGTTCAGTAATTTGCGTGTCATCAACAAGTCTTTGGTTCTTTTGGCAACCGCCTCGCCCGAGTCGAGAATGCGAACACTGTTACCACAAATTTCGGCAATAATATCTGAAAAAAACGGATAATGTGTGCATCCCAGAACCAGAAAATCGATATTGTTTTTTAGAAGGGGTTCAAGGTATTTATACAGCAACTCTTTCGATTCTTGCGAATAAATACGGTTTTTTTCTGCCAAACTCACCAAACCGTAACCCACCTGAGTGTGAATGTTTACATAGGTGTTATATTTTTCGCTGGTGGTAATAAAATGTTTAGCCTTAAAAGTTCCTTCGGTTGCCAACACTCCTATATTTCCGGTTCTGGTCATTAGGCAGGCCGGTTTCACAGCCGGCTCAAGCCCTACAAAATCAATATCCTGATATATATCCCTTAATTCTGCAATGGCAGCTCCTGTTGCCGTGTTGCATGCGATAACTACAATTTTTACATTGTTTCCAATAAGGAACTCAACGTGTTGTTTTGTCAATTCTATAATTTCGTTTCGTGTTTTTTCGCCATAAGGAGCATTGAGGCTGTCTCCAACATACAAATAGTTTTCGTTGGGCATAAGACGATATAGCGAATTCAATATGTTCAGGCCACCAATGCCTGAATCGAAAACACCTATTGGCTTAATCTTATTCATTATAATCCATAAAAAAGACCATCGACATCCGATGGCCTTTTTCTTATGCGAATTGTAATTTTATTTTTTTGTAAGTTTTGCTTTTACAAGTCCGGTAGCGTCGATGCTTTGATCGGAGAAATATAACAATGTGGAAACGTCATAAATATACATGAAATCGTTTTCTTTGCCTACTTCTTTTATGGCATCCTTTATTTTATTATAAATAGGCTCTAGCAATTCTTGTTCTTTTGCCTGCAGGTCGCCTTGTGCATTGTATTGAAACGTTTGTATCCTCGATTCCAAATCTTTAATTTCTTTTTCTTTATTTTGTTTAATTGATGGCGACATACTTTCTATACCGTCTTTGTAGGCTGTAACTTTTTGTTCGTATTCAAGGTACATCACCTGTAGCTGGTCTTCGAGTTGCTTAGCATAGGTTTCGAGGGCTGTTTTTGCTTCATTGCGTTCGGGCATGGCCTCAAACAACTCAGCGGAATTAACATGACCAAACTTAGTTTTTTGGGCAAAAATCGGGGCACTCATAATTAGCGCCAGCGAAATGATAATGATTCTTTTCATCGTATTCTTTAATTATTTTAGTGCAAATGTAATATTTAGTTTTTATAACCCAATTTTTTTAGTACTTCATCGCTTTTATCGAATTTTGGATCGGTGTACAACATATTCAGGCTGTTGGCTGTATCGAATATCACTGCATAGCTTCCTTCGGTGGCAATTTCTTTTACGGCATTGTAAATATCGTCTTGAATAGGTTTGATTAGCTCCTGACGTTTCTTAAACAACATGCCGTCGCGACCGAAATATTTCTTTTGCAAATCGCGCATTTCGCGTTCTTTCTGTATGATTTCCTGCTCTCTTTTATTTCGCAGTTCGTCGGTAAGCAATACTTTTTCTGCCTGAAAATCCTTATACATTTTGTCCACCTGAGTCTGAAGTGCATCAACTTCCGATTTCCATTGTTCGGTAAGTTCGTTTAATTGTTCCTGTGCCGATTCGTACAGTGGAATGTTGTTGAGTATGTATTCGGTGTCGACATAGGCATACTTTTGAGCCCAGAGCATTGTTGTGAACAACAATGTTGCAATAATTAATAATGAACGTTTCATGATATCTGTTTTTAAGTTAAACATATTTGAACCCGGCGATAAATACAAAATGTACGCCAAAAATATAAAAATTAAAATTGTTGCCCAATTACAAAATGAAATTGACTTTTCTTTGAACCGACTACCCCGGGTATGTCATCGAACCCGTAACCCCAGTCAACCCCAAGCATCCCAATCATTGGCATAAAAATTCGAATACCAACCCCTGCGGAACGACGCAATTCAAATGGATTGAATTGCTTGATGTCGTAGTAGGCATTACCTCCTTCAACAAAAGCCAGTGCATAAAGGGTTGCTGTTGGGTTTAGCGATAAAGGGTATCTCAGCTCCAGTGAGAATTTATCGTAAACATTACCTCCGTCGGAAGGTGTTAGCGAATTATTTGCATAGCCCCTTAGTCCAATGGTTTCTCGTCCATAAAGATTGTATCCGTAGAGTCCATCGCCACCCAATTGAAATCCTTCAAACGGAGACGGGCCCAGTTTAGAATTATAGAACCCAAGAATTCCGGCTTCAAATTTTGCCAGCAGAACCAAAGCCCTTGAGTCGCCCGAACGACTGCCTACCAATGTTGTGTACCATGCCCCCGATAGTTTATATTTGTGATATTCAATCCATTTATATTTATCGGCAGCGGCCATGTTTTCGTAATCGGCATTGCCAAATAGTGAGTAGGGTGGAGTTAACTCAATAGAAACGGAGAAATTGGAACCGGTAGTGGGAAATATCGGATTAGGGCCACTCGAACTGCGGCTTAGTATTGTTTTAAGGCTTACATTGTTTGAGTTTCCTTGTTTGTATAGAAACCCTGAATAATTGTTTATCAGGTAATAGCGATATCCCATTTCGTTGTATAATGTAAAATAATCGTCGGGCCATGCCAAACGACGACCTATTCCAATGGCAGCGCCCGTAACCTTAAAACTGGTGCGGTCTTCTTCTTTGGTTGCTCCGTTGGTAGTAATCGAGTGATAAACAGTAGTAGTAAGAGAATTGGGTTTGTTTCCTCCCAGCCATGGTTCAACAAACATAAAACTGTAGTTTTGATACCACAATCCACTGGCTTGTGCCCTAATGCTTAGTCTTTGACCATCGCCCGATGGCAATGGGCGGTAAGCGGCCGGATTGAAAACATTGCGCAGCGAAAAATTGTTGAACGAAAGGCCAAGTGTGCCAACAATCATGCCGGCTCCCCACCCACCCGACAGCTCAATTTGGTCTGATGGTTTTTCTTCAACTATATATTCAAGATCAACAGTCCCTTTAGCAGGATCGGGTTGAAAATCAACATTTAATTTTTCGGGGTCGAAGTAACCCAATTGGGCAAACTCACGTATGGTTCGCTGCACTTCGCTACGCTTGTAGAGGCTGCCCGGTGAGGTTCTTACCTCTCGCATCACAACACGGTCGTTGGTTCTGGTGTTTCCTGTTATGCCAACCCGATTTATTCGTGCTTGTTTGCCCTCATACACTCTCATCTGTATGTCGAGTGAATCGTTTTCAGCAAATATCTCCACAGGGCTTATATTCGAAAACAAATAACCATTGTCTTGATACAACGAAAAAACACTTTGTGGGTCATAAAGCAATTTCTCATCGAGAAGTTTTTGGTTGTACACATCACCTTTCTTAATACCCAATACTGTTGATAGTACCTCTGAAGAGTATTTTGTATTCCCTATCCATGTAATATTTCTGAAATAATATTTTGGTCCTTCGTCTATCCCGATATATATATCAATTGTGTTGTCATCGTATCTCACTATAGAATCGTAAATAATGCGGGCATCGCGAAACCCCAGTTCCTGATATTTTACAATAATATTTTCTTTATCGGCATCGTATTTGTCGGCTATCATTTTAGAGGCTTTGAAGACATTGTACCAACGCTTTTCTTTGGTTTCTTTCATTGCACGTTTTAATTTCGAGTCGGCTAATTTTTCAGGTTGCCGATAAAAATTGTACCATTTTTTTTCTTTACCAATTTCGTTGTTTCCCGAAAAATAGATTTGATTTATTTTAATTCTTTCATTTTTCGATACATCTATTTTCAATATAACATGGTTCACCATGGTGGTATCAATCTCGTCAGTAATATTCACATCAACATTATAAAATCCCTTGTCGATGAAGTAGTTGGTAATTGTATTTTTGGTAGTCATCAGGGTGTTTTCGGTTATCTGACTGCCTCTGATAAGTTTAATTTTTTCGCGAATGTCGTCGGCTTCCGACTTTTTCACCCCTGTAAAAGTATATTTCGACAAGCGGGGTCTTTCCTGCAAATAGATGTCGATAAATGCTTTTTTGTTGACCACTTTCACCAAGCTGATTTTTATTTCCGAAAATAAACCCTGATCCCAAAGTTTATTAATAGCCTTGGTAATTTCGTCGCCCGGAATCATAATCACATCTCCAACCTGCAGCCCTGTAAGATGTATAAGTACATTGGGGTCGAGAAACCGAATACCGCTTACCTGTATTCCTCCAATTTCATATTCTATAGGTTCCGAATAATCAATTTTTGTCAGCCGCGACGAAATATCTTCTTGTGCATGCAGCAAAAAAGCAACAAACAACATCCATATAATCAATCCTGTTTTTTTCATGGCGCAAAATTAAACTTTTATTTGTTCACTTGTTTTTCCAAAACGGCGTTCTCGGTTTTGATATTCAAATATCGCCTCGCACAGTGTTTCTTTCGTGAAATCGGGCCAGTGAATGTTTGGAAAATAAAACTCAGTATATGCCATTTGGTATAGCAAGAAGTTGCTGATGCGTTTTTCTCCACTGGTTCTTATCATAAGCTCCGGGTCGGGAATTCCTTGGGTAAACAGGTATTGCGATATTGTGTTTTCGGTAATGTCATCTATTTCGAGTAGGCCGGCTTTGGTGTCGGCGGCAATTCTTTTTACGGCCTCGGCAATTTCCCACCTGCCGCTGTAGCTTAATGCTACCAACAGCGTTAAATCGGCGTTGTTGGCTGTTTTTTCGCAGGCATATTCTACCTTTGAACGAACTTTAGCGGTGAGTCGATTAAGGTCGCCTAATATGAGCAGACGCACCCCGTTCTTGTGTAATTCGTCAAGTTCTTGCTCAATCGACGCAATGAGAAGATTCATAAGTCCTTTCACTTCATCTTGAGGACGATTCCAGTTTTCGGTTGAAAAAGCATACAGAGTAAGGTATTTTACACCGGCTTCTCGTGCTCCGATAATAGCCTTTTTTACTGCTTTCGCACCGTTTTTATGACCATATAACCGGTTTTTACCCCGTTCCTTTGCCCATCGCCCATTCCCATCCATAATAATGGCAATGTGTTGGGGAACCCTGGTTTTATCGATTTTTGATAAAAAATTTTCCATAGTGTATTAATAAACATCGTAGGCAGGACACGGGAAGCCTCCCCAGCTGAAAGCATACGACAGCCCAATAGACGCGTAGGAATACCAATCTTTATTCATGGTAAAACCGTTTTGTCGGATGCTTGTGTTTTCGTTGTAAGGAATTCTTTGCAAGCTATTATATTGATACAGGTCTTCGCCTGTAGTGTTGTCGAGTACATCTGTAAAGGTTCTGCGAAAACACCATTCGGTTGATAATACCATTCGTCGCGAAATATTAACTTTGAATCCGAACCCTATCGGAATGGCAAAACCCGTTACATTTTCCGACATGGGAGATAGATAATAGGTTAATCCGGTTTGCAGATAAGGAGTGTAATTGCGTTTTCGCATTTCTCCAACAAGATATGGCAAAAAATTGAATTCGGTTTGTATTGATATCTCCATTAAGGTGGTGGCAAAACTGCGGTTCCTCATTTGTTGATAGTAAGATTGAAAGTCCTGATCGTCGCCTGATAGCGATGAAACAAAAAAGCCTGCGCGAATCAGATAGCGGGAATTGAGATGATGTTTGTAAAATGCCCCCAAATTCAATTTGGGTTGGTAAAAGTGCCTGGCTAAATTGATATCGCCCATGTAGTAGCTTGCTCCAGCCATTACACCTAATTCTCCGGCTCCGCTTCGTTGGGCTCTGAGCTCATTGACTCCTGAACTCAGGAATAACAATGCGATTAACAAAATAATGTGAGCAGACTTCATACCTAAAACATTCATTGAATAATAGTGCTTAATACCAACAACGTACAAAGTCTGTAAAAATTACAGGTACACTAAAATTTAGGCAATCCGGGTTGGCGCGGTCTGATTTTATACGACGCATTTACCGACAGAAACATATAGAAATCGTTGTAATGACTATCTCCACGCTGCTGCAATGGCCCTGTTCCTAACCAGGTTCCATTGGTTGGGTCATGAAAATACTGTGCGATAGGGTCGTCGTTAAACAAGGCAGGGTCAACGTAGGTTGTACTTACATCGTCGATGTAGTCGGTAAATGTGTATCTGAATCCAAATTCTCCTCCAACGCCCCAGTTGCGGTCGAGCATGTAGTTGAGACCAAATCCAAAAGGAATAGCCATAGCGATACGGTTGTATTTTTCGCGGGTGGGTACCCTGCCCTGACCTTCGGTTCCCAGGGGTTGCAGAGCATACCATTTGTCGTCGGTGTATTTGGCCTTGGGATTAAAATAAAAAGCACTAATACCGGTAAAAAGATAAAGGTTGGGTGTGTTTTTCTTCCCTTTTACCCTTCTTAAATCATAGCGATGCCCATATCGTTCGTTGAGAATGGAATATTCAATATTGGCAGTTAATTCAACTATTGGACTGCGAAAACTTAATCCTCTTTCGCTTCGGTGCTGGTCTAGTGTTAAAGCGTCGGAACCCGATACCCAGCCGTACCAAACAGCCCCTTTCACCGCCCAGTCTTCATATAGTTTATATCGGTAACCTGCTTCGAAAAGCCCCCGGGTAGCTTTAAATTCAAAGTCTCTGATAAAATGGGTGCCGGCTTGATTCGCACCTCCAAGTTCTCCTAAAAAGCTGCTGGCTCCAAAGCCTACAATGGCTTCGTGACGGATTTTTTTCCAGTGGGTACCCAGCTGTGCGTGCAATGCCATGGAGCTTATTAAACTGAAGAGAACAAAAAATATTAATTTTTTCATGCCTGAAGTTATTTCAATGTTAAAAAATCGTCTAATTACTTAAAATTTAATTCCTTATATCAATGCCCCAAAGTAATTTTTCTCGCAGGGTGCTAAAATAAGTATTCTGCGGCAAATTTACAACATTAATATTAAATTCCGATTTTTTTATTGTAAATTCGATATTCGACTTAATAGCAGCCGACCGATAGTCGAGAGTTGCCAGTATTTCACGAAGCGGCCCTTCAACCGATAGCTTGATGGATGCATCGGCAGGTATAACCAGCGGGCGCACACTCAGATTGTGATTGGCAATGGGAGTAACCAAGAAGCAATCAGATTCAGGAACTAGTATGGGGCCTCCACAACTGAGCGAGTATGCAGTTGACCCGGTGGGTGTTGCTATAATGATGCCATCGGCCCAGTAGGTATTTACATATTCGTCGTTACAAAACATGGTAATTTTAATCATGTTCAGGCTGTGAAGCTTTTGTAACGTAAATTCGTTTAGAGCAAAGTGATAGGGCTGTAGATGCGTTTCACCGCAATCGAGAGAAAGAAGCAGTCGTTTCGATATAGTGTAGTTTTTTTTACTGAGGTTTTCGGTAATAGCGGTAATTTGATTATAACCCACATTTGCCAAAAAACCCAGTTTCCCGGTATTCACTCCCAATACCGGTGTGTTTTTGCCAACCACATAAGTTATTGCTTCTAAAAAAGTGCCGTCGCCACCAATGCTTATAAGCATGTCGAAGTTTTTGTCATCGGGCAACTTGCTGTCGAAAATGCCAGCCAAGGGGGGGTGATATAGCAGGTTTGCCGAAATAAAATCATGAAACTTACGATTCATCCACATCTGAAAACCGGCCTGTGCAAATGCTTCAAACATTTGTATGGCCACACCGTTGAATTTTTTCGGAAAGTTTCTGCCGTAAACAGCAAGTATCATTCTAATATTGTTTTATTATCGGAGTTCGAAACTGCACAAATATATTAAACTTTTCGCTTAGGTTATTATAGGCATAATAAATACTTAAAACACGGTCGTAGTAAGTGCTAATATCTATGCCGGCACCGCAACCTGCTATAAACCCGTGTTGTTTTGCATAGGCCAGGTCGGCAAATGCACTGAGATACACAGAGGCATAGATGAGATCAAATTGTTGCAGACCTGTGATATTCAGGTTTTTGCGCTGTTTGTTAAACACCAACAGTCGCATCGTGTTTTTTGAATATATCCAGGCAGCACTGTTGATAATTAAGTTGTCGCAGCCTCTCAGATAGTTGTCGTATCCAATGCTTTTGTACAACCAAAAATGGATGTCGCCGGTGTTGCTATGCTGATATAATGCCCTTGATTCTATGGCTGCAAACCATTGTTTGTCAAACTGTAAGTAGGTGTTGAACGAAGCATCTGCAATGCTGTGATTTAACGTGGAAATATTCCCGAACTGTATCCCTAAACCATGTTTTGAGAGGTCTAACATGGCATGGCTGCCACGGGTAGCGAAAAAACGATTGTTGCGGGTGTCATATTCCAGTTTTACGGCTATTTCGGGAAACCCGAATTCTTTTTCGGGATGGTCGCTAAAATCAATATTATGATTGTAATAATGATATCCCACTTTTCCCTTCAGTACCCAATTGTAATTCAGTCGCTGACTTATACCGGCTTGAACATTTAAATGATGAAATAAGTAATTGTCGCTGTTCACATATATCGGGCGGTAGTCAAGTGTTCCGGCTACTGTTTCCTTCATCCTGAAAAAATCGATACCAGCCCACAGCCCGGTGTTGTGAAAGCAATTCAACGATGCCATCGACATATACAGCGAGTATTGCTCGCGGTAGCCAAGTCGCAATTTTGCTTTTAGCAACGCATTGATGCCTAAAAAGTTATGATGTTCCATCGAAACACCATAGTTTAGCCTATGGTATTCGCGGTTTAAAAAATAGGTATCGAAGTTCAAATCTCCAATTTCGAAAATGGGATATATCCACAAATACCATCGTTCTATCACATCAACCCAAATGTTGACATTCGAGTGGCTTGTGTTTTCGTAACGGATATCAACAAAGTTGAACAAACCTGAAAGCATCAGCTTGTCGGTTGACTCCGAAAGTAATGTTTTAAGGTTTTGTTCATTGATGCTGTCGCCCTGTTGAACAGCCAACTCCTGAAGAATCAGTCTGTCGCGGGTTTTTTTATTGCCCGAAATATGTATGCTGTCGATATGTGTCGATTGAGCATCGCTAAACGTGGGATACAGTAATAATAGCCACAGTATAAGACGTATTCGTTTTATGCAGCAATGCGGTTTCAAATATTCAGGTAGTTGAGAAACGATTGATAGCGATCGAGGAGCATGGTTCTTTCACTGTCTTCGCTAAGAAATGAAGCCGCAATTATGTAGTTGTACCGGTTGAAGGTTTGTAGCACGGCATGGGCATCGGTAGTGTCGAGTTTCAGGCTTACATTTATTTTGGTGGTATCGCTGTTTGCCGAAACATATAAACTGAGTATTTTGGCGTTGTTCGATTCTACTATTTGAGAAATCTGGCTCAGCGAGTAGTCATGAACATTCATTTCGAGTACCAAAATGGTGCCGCTTTTATGCACATTGGCCATCTTGGCAAACGCCTGAACCAAATCGCGAGCAGTGATAACTCCGAGATAGTGCTTGTTGTTGTCGAGCACAGGGATTACGCTTATTTTTAACCGATCGACAAGTTCTATTATTTCGAAAATGTGTTGGTTCGAAAAAACATAAGGACTGTTTAAGCTAAGATGGTGATTGCCAATGGGGTCGTCGCCGGTGTCGTGATCGTAAATATCGCTGTCGGAAACCAAACCCAGGAACTCTTCGTTGTTAACTACAGGTAAATGAGAAACCTTGTAGGTTTCCATCCAATTTAGGGCGTTATTTCCCGAATCGGATGTGCGCAAACAGGGCACAGCTTCCGATATAAGTTCTTGTGCTAACATGGCATCATTGTCAATTTATATCAATCAACAAAATTATTAAATTTGTGACCAAAAAAAATACTTTATCATTCATGGCAAAACTCAGTGTAAATATAAACAAAATAGCCACGTTGCGCAATTCGCGTGGAGGCAATATGCCTGATTTGTGTCTTGCTGCAGTAAGATGCCAGCAATATGGAGCTCAAGGTATCACAGTGCATCCCCGGCCCGACGAGCGCCATATCCGCTACCGCGATGTGTACGATTTAAAACCCTTAATAAACACCGAATTCAATATCGAAGGATTTCCTTCCGACAATTTTCTGAAACTGGTTCTTGATGCTATGCCGGCGCAGGTAACTTTTGTTCCCGATGCACACGACGTGCTTACCTCTAATTCGGGTTGGGATGTTAAACGGAATCTTGATTTTTTGAAGGGGATCATTCAAAACATGCAGTCAGCAGGCATCAGAACATCGATATTTGTCGACACCGATATAGAAAACATTGCCTATGCTGCCGAAACAGGAACCAACAGAATTGAATTGTACACCGAACCGTATGCTCTCAATTATTTGGAGAACCGCGAACAGGCTGTTGGTCCTTTCATTCAGGCTGCTGTGCTCGCCGCTTCGTTGGGTATGGGGGTTAATGCCGGTCACGACCTGAATCTTAGAAACCTGAAATATTTCAGCGACAGTATTCCCGAATTATTAGAGGTGTCGATTGGGCATGCCTTGATTTCTGATGCCATTTATCTAGGACTCGAAAACACCATTCAACTGTATTTAAGGCAACTGAAATAACAAAACGCAAAAATTTTGTTTCCTAAGCCAGTGTCTCGTTTATCGTAAGCAATTCCTCTACGTAGTTTCTGGTATTCGATAAGCGCGGTACTTTGTTTTGCCCGCCAAGTTTCCCTTTCGAATGCAGCCATTTAATAAAACAACCCTCTTTTAATACATGATATTTCGGAAACTCGAGGGTCATGTTTTTGTATCGCTTGGCCTCATAGTCGCTATTGCAATGTTGTAGCTCAATATCGAGCACATACATAAACTTGTCAATTGAATCGGGCGCTTTACTAAACTCGAACAACCATTCGTGAGAACCTTTATTGTCTTTGTCCATGTAAACAGGTGCAGCAGTATATTCAAGCACCTGTGCACCGGTTCTTAGGCAGGCTTCGTAAATGGCTTTCTGGGCATTGTCGATAATAAGCTCTTCGCCAAAAGCATTGATGAAATGTTTGGTGCGTCCCGTAATTTTAATTTTATACGGATTTTTCGAGGTGAAACTAATGGTGTCGCCAATCATATATCGCCATAAGCCTCCATTGGTAGAGATTATTAGCGCATAGTTTTTTCCTATTTCTACATCTTCGAGCATTACTGTTTCTGTACTATGACTGCCGATATGATCGATGGGTATAAACTCGTAGTAAATACCGTAATCGAGCATCAGTAGCATATCGTCGAGGTTTAGGTCGTCTTGTATACCGAAAAAACCTTCCGATGCATTGTAGGTTTCAAGATATTTCATGCTGTTTGACGGTATCAGACTTTTATATACAGCGCGATAAGGACTAAAGCTGATACCTCCATAAATAAATAACTCAAGATTAGGCCAAACTTCAAGAATATGCTTTGCGCCTGTTTCTTCGATTATTCGTTTTAGCAGTACCAAAAACCATGATGGAACACCTACCAAATTGGTAACATTTTTGTTTACCGTGCTTTCAATCATCATTTTTAGTTTTTCTTCCCATTCTTCCATCAGTGCAATTTCGGGACGAGGTACCCTTTTGAAGTAGGTCCAGAATGGAAGGTTTTGTATGAGTACTGCTGAAAGGTCGCCATAGTATGATTTTTCGGTAAGCGAATTCACACTGGTGCTTCCTCCCAAAGTAAGTGTTTTGCCACTGAAAACTTTAGTTTCGGGATAACTGTCGCAAAACATGGCGTATATGTCTTTGCCACTTCTGAAATGACATTCTTCGAGCGATTCCTTGCTGATGGGAATAAATTTGCTTTTGTCGGATGTGGTGCCGCTCGATTTGGCGAACCATTTGGTTTCGGAACTCCAAAGCACATTCTGTTCGCCACGCATAATGCGAAAAATATAGGGTTTTAGTAAATCGTAGTCGTGAACAGGAATCTTTTTTGCAAAATCGTGGCGGGTTTTTATTGACGAAAACCCATGCCTTTTCCCGAAAGATGTGTCGGCTGCTTTCGAAATAAGTTGCCTGAATTGAGTTTCCTGCACCTCAATAGGGTTGCGCCTGAAGTAGTCAATCTCTTCGAGACGACCGTAGTTTACAAGGCTTAATATAGAATTAATTAATGGCATAAGTTTTTATAGCAGCTCCAAAAATATAAAATTATTACAACCAATATTCAAATAATCAGAAAATCGATTACTGCTTGTTGGGCTTTAATTGTACTTTTGCAACATCAGAAAAAGAAGATTTGCAACTTGAAAAAGATATTTGAAGGCATTTTACATAAGATGAAAACCACAGCGAATGTTCCTGTGCAATACAGTCTTCTAAATCAGGATGGCGATATCGTAATGAATTCGTTGATTGGCCATGCAATTCACATTGCTTACCAGGGAACGATTCATTGTGTGTATTGCAATGCAATTACGCGCCAGTCTTTTCATAACGGATATTGCTATTCGTGTTTCACAAGCCTGCCCGAAACCGATAGGGCGGTGCTGCATCCCGAAGAAGATAAATCGCATCTGGGTATATCGCGCGATATGGAGTGGTCGAAACAATATTCGCTTATCGATCACATTGTGTATGTTGCTGTAACCGGTAATGTTAAAGTAGGCGTTACCCGACATAACCAAATTCCAACACGCTGGATCGATCAAGGTGCAATGGCCGCAATTAAACTGGCGCGTACGCCATACCGTCAACTGGCCGGCCTTATAGAGGTGGAGTTGAAAAAATATGTTGCCGACAAAACCAAGTTAGGCGAAATGCTTTCAACACAAACACATCTCATCGATTTACAAGCTCGCAAGAATGAGCTTGCTGAGTTGCTACCACCCGAGTTGAAACAATATGTTACTGTCGATAATCAGGTTGTAGAGCTTGTGTATCCTATTCAGGAAGCTTTTAAATACTTGAAAAATTTAAAGCTCGACAAAACTCCTGATTTTTTAGGTCGATTGATTGGTATCAAAGGACAGTATTTGATGTTTGAAGATGGCACCGCATTTAATGTGAGAAACCATTCCGGTTATGTAGTAGTTATCGAAAAAGACTAAGTTATGGATAAAGAACAGTTAAATATTATTATCGACAATGCACGATTTATGTGCAGTAAAAGCGAGAAGTGCAGAAGCGATGTTGCTGTTTGGCTGAAGCGATATGAATTGAATTACGAAGAGAAAGCCCGGGTGATAAAAGTACTGGTCGACGAAAACTATGTCGACAACACACGCTATGCAGCTGCTTTTGTTGCCGATAAGTTCCGGTTCAACAAATGGGGGCGTATCAAAATACGATACGAATTGTTGCGTAAGAAAATTGATAAGCTGGTGGTAGAAGAAGCCTTGGCCGGTATCGACGAAGTAGAGTACCGCAAAACTGCTCGAATTCTTATTTTTCAACGAAAGTTCGAAGCCAATTCTGCATACGAATACCGACAAAAAATGATGCGCTATATGTTTGGCAAAGGCTTTGAACCCGAAATCATCGATGAGTTACTCAACGAAATTCCTGAGGCAAAACTATAGTCAGGCAACAGGTATCGCATTCAATGTGTCGTTTTTTATACACAGCTTTAATGATGATTATATTCAAATAGTCATTACTTCATTGAAGTAAAGTCGATTAAAATATAAAATACTGAAATACAATTATTTGCCGGCGGCTAAATGTGTAGTTTTGCCTCCGACAACTGTAATGCTATGCCAAAACCGAAATTGAATACGCCAAACACGCTGTATTTTCGCCGATGGTCGGCCAAAGGCTATGCGGTTTTTGCATCGCTGCATCGTCAAGTTGTTATTTCGGTGCTGATGTTCAGTTATTCAATAATCAGTATTCAAGCTGTGGCACAGAATAAAGGCCACCAAGTGCTGCACGAAACTGCCGACACGCTTCCTGAGGTTGAAATTGGGCCGGATGATACTCATTTTGCAGCATTTCCGGTACAGGCTCTGCAGCAAGTGCTTATGCCTGTGGGCATTGTGGTTCGCAGTAGCAGCGAGGCAGCGGGTTATTTACCGGGAATAGATATCAGAACGCGGGGTGCCTTTGGTGTGCAGGGCGATATTCAAATACGTGGCGGATCGCCCGAGCAGGCCATGGTGCTTGTAAACGGCATACCCATGAACGACCCGCAAACAGGGCATCACAATTTGAATTTACCCATTCCCGATATTTGTATCAGCAAAATTGCCGGATATTCAGCCGGCGAAGCACTGCTTAGTGTGCCCGGAGTGTATAGCGGAGCCGTAAATTTTATTACAAAAACAGACGACGGAAATCACATTTCAATTGAAGCATATCGTGGATCGTTTGCCCTTAGCGCATTGGGTGTATGTTTGGTTTTGGGAAATAACAAAACAGCCCACATGCTGGCCTACGAACGGGCGAAAAGTAATGGCTTCAGCCGGAATACCGACTTTGAGGGAGATAAGGTATTCTATGCAATGCAAGCGCATGTGGCGAGTAAAAGCAATGTTTTTGTTCAAGCCGGGGCTGCTATTAAAAAGTTTGGAGCACACAATTTTTATTCAAACCGATTCCCGTATCAGTACGAAGAATTGCATAGCGGTTTTGCATCGCTTATGTTTTCGCGACATGGTCTTTTTTCGGTGAAACCCTATTCGTCGATGCGATGGAACCACGATAGGTTCGAGTTGTTTCGCGAAAGTTTTTATGCCGAAAGCAATGGTTTTTACATCTGGAACGGCGATACGGCAAAATATGTGGCGGGGTCGTACTCGCCTGCTAACTATTATTCACGTCACAACTACCACCAAAGCCTCAGCATAACCACACAGCTTCCGTTTGAACTGAAAACCCGCCACGGAATTGCAAAAGCAGGGCTTACTCATTCACACAACGCCATTGTAAGCAATATGTTGGGACATCCACTTGCTGAGCCTAAGTTTGATATGCTGAACAGAGAAATTGCCTTAACGCATTCTGCCGCCAATAATGTATGGCAGGCCTATGGAGGATTTGCTTTTCGCACTTCGCCAAAATGGCGATGCAACGCAGGAATTACTGCATTATATTATAAAAATACCGTTTCTCCGGGTGGAGGAGTAAACATTACCTACTTTGTGAAGCCGGCCATTCCCTTGTGGTTATCGGTGGTGCGGAGTCAACGCATGCCAACATTTACCGAACTCTACTATTCGAGCGTTACCAATGTGGGCAACGAAAGGCTGAAAGCCGAAGATGCCATAAACTACGAAATTGGTTTTTCGGTAAATCTGGATGCACTGCAATTGCAGAACCGCTTGTTTTTTATCGATGGGCGAAATACCATCGACTGGGTGCGAAGTGCCGATGAATTGGTTTACAGGGCAATGAATCATACCGAATTGCAAAGTTTTGGCAACACTATATATATAATGTATGCCCCCCGAAAAACCGAACTATTGCATAACGTAATATCTCAATTCGCAGTAAGTCACACGGTAATTGAAAAAACGAAGCATAGCATGCATTTAGTTTCGGCCTACAGTCTCGATTATCTCCGACATAAATTTACGGCAAATGCCGGTTTCCGAATCACAAAAAAAATACAGTGCGAAATTGCTTACACCTGGCAGCAACGCAATGGTACATATTCGCTGAACAATTTGGAATTGTTTTATCCTGCATTTTCGAATGCCGATATTTCGCTTATTTTCGATTTGAATCAAATTTCGGTTTCGCTTTCATCAACCAATGTGTTGAACAACACTCTTATTGATTTTGGAGGCATTGCTCTCGCACCACGAATGTTTAGCATTGGTTTCGTGTTTCATTCAGGCATTTCGGAACAAAGCAGCAATCAGTAGTTATTGTAGCCATGCCTGTAGGTTCATTCTTGTATTTTTACATTTAATATGATTGGTGCAATCAGAAAAATTATTTTTAAATTATTTTTCGTAGTTAATAATCTTTTTCTATCTTTGCACTCCCAAAACTGAATGTAGATTGAATTATAATTATTAGAAAATGTACGCAATAGTTGAAATAGCAGGTCAGCAGTTTAAGGTTGAAAAGGGTAGCAAACTCTTTGTTCACCGCCTTGCTGAAGACGAAGGAGCTCAGGTTGATTTCGACAGAGTTCTTTTAGTTGACGACGAAAACAAGGTAAAAGTTGGCCGTCCGGTAGTGGAAAATGCAAAAATAACAGCTAAGGTATTATCGCATGTAAAAGGTGATAAAGTTCTTATTTTCAAGAAAAAAAGACGCAAAGGTTATCAAATAATGAACGGACACCGTCAATCTTTTAGCGAAATCGAAATACAAGATATCATTGCTTAATTTTATTAGTTATGGCACACAAGAAAGGAGCAGGTAGCTCACACAACGGTAGAGAATCGCACAGTAAACGACTGGGCGTTAAAATATTCGGAGGCCAGCTGGCCATTGCAGGCAATATTATTGTTAGGCAGCGCGGAACCGTTCATCATCCGGGCGTTAATGTAGGTATTGGTAAAGACCATACTTTATTTGCTCTTTGCGATGGTGAAGTAAAATTTGTGAAGAAAACCGACAATAGATCATACGTATCGGTTCTTCCTGAAACTTTGCAAGAAAAAGCCGCCGAATAATTATTCCGAAAACAATTTTTATAATCCTGTTTTTTCTAATTTAGCAGAAAAAACAGGATTTGTTTTAATATTACATGTATGATTAGTCTCAACACTATAAAGGATAATCCCGAAACGATTATTGCCCGATTGGCATTAAAAAATTTTGATGCCCGCGAAATGATAGCTTCAATAATTCAAACAGATGAAAAAAGACGTGAGCTGCAGTTCGCGCGCGACAAGGCTCTGAACGAAGCCGGCGAAATATCGAAAAATATCGGTATGCTATTTAAACAAGGCAACGCTGCTGAAGCCGACAAAATGAAACAACAATCGCTACAACTAAAAGAGACCGTAAAGCAACTTGAAACCGAACTTGCTGTTGTTGAAGCCGCATTGCACCAAATCATGCTTACAATGCCCAATGTGCCGCACGAATCGGTTCCTCGCGGAAAATCGGCCGACGACAACCTCGAAATACGTAGGGGAGGCAGCATTCCTGTACTTGAGCAAAAAATGCCTCATTGGGATCTGATTTCAAAATACAATATTATTGACTTTGAGCTTGGCACAAAAATAACCGGAGCCGGTTTTCCGGTTTACATGGGTAAAGGAGCTAAATTGCAGCGGGCTCTTATCGGTTTCTTTCTTGATGAGGCCGAAAAGGCAGGCTACTACGAAGTGCAACCCCCACTGTTGGTAAACGAAGACAGCGGTTTTGGCACAGGCCAGTTACCCGACAAAGACGGCCAAATGTATGCGGTACCCGCCGATGGTTTTTATCTGATACCTACTGCCGAAGTTCCAGTTACTAATCTCTATCGCGATGTAATTCTCAAAGAAGAAGTTCTGCCTGTAAAAAATGTGGCCTATACAGCCTGTTTTCGTCGTGAAGCCGGAAGCTGGGGGGCTCACGTGAGAGGTTTGAATCGCCTGCATCAGTTCGATAAGGTTGAGATTGTACAGGTGCAAAAACCCGAAAATTCATATCAGGCCCTCGATGAAATGGTGCAATATGTTGAGTCGCTCATCGTAAAACTGGGTTTGCCCTATCGCATCCTGAAACTTTGTGGTGGCGATATAAGTTTTACATCGGCCATGACCTTCGACTTCGAAGTCTTTAGTGCTGCACAAGAGCGTTGGTTAGAGGTTAGCTCTGTTTCGAACTTCGAAAGTTTTCAGGCAAACCGCCTAAAGCTGCGTTATCGCGATGTGGTGTCGAAAAAGAATATTGTGGCTCACACTCTTAACGGCAGTGCCCTGGCATTACCACGGATTCTGGCAGCAATACTCGAAAACTATCAAACCCCCAATGGAATTGTTGTTCCCGATATATTGAAAAAATACACCGGTTTTAATATCATAGATTAATGAAAAGCATACTTGTAATTTGCATACCTGCCCTTATAGTAATGGCGATGTCATGTGCCAATCATGCGCAGAAACAAGCTATAAGTACCATCGATTCGCTTATTGCAGTGAATACATCAGTGTATCGCGAAATCGAAGCAATCGAAATCGACAGCATACAAATGATGTACGATACCGTGAAAAAATACAACCGTTTTTTTGCAACAACTCAGTCTCTCGATAGCAATATCGATGCATCGGTGTTGATGTTGATGTATGAATATGGAACCATCGACAAAACTTTTAAAAAATTTCTGCAAAAACACTATTCTGCAAGCATCAACGATTTGAATACGCGCCGTAAGCAACTCGAAAACCTGAAGCAGGATGTCGAAAACAAACTAATCGATAACGAAAGAATAAAACAATACCTGCAACTCGAAGACTCGTTGATGAGCTTTGTTGCTGCCGATGTTCGTGGAAGAATAATGCAAGTTGAACAACATAAAGAGAAATATTATCGTTATCATCACGAGATAGTGAAACTAACCGATAGTTTGAAAAACGCCACCCGATGAAGCCTGTCTTGATAAGTCTTGCACTGATGTTGTTTTTTATTGTGATAGTCCCGGTAAACACAATGGCACAAAACTACGATCAGGAACTGGCAGCACAGTATATGAGTGCCCGCGAATACGATAAGGCTGCCATTCTCTACGAGCAATTGTATGAGAAGTACCGCTACCGTTCATACCTTACTAATTACATAAAGTGCCTAAGCGAACTGAAAGAATTTGACAAGGCCGAAAAGTTTCTTAAGAAAGAAATCAAACGCAACGAAAGCGATGTTAGCCTTGTGGCTGAATTGGGATTGGTTTATTTGACGAAAGGAAACCAGAAAGATGCTGCCGACCAGTTCGAAAGAGCAGTCAAAATGGCTGTCGTAAACAGGTCGCAGACTATTAACACTGCCAACTTTTTTATTTCGAATCGCATGTTCGAATATGCTGAAAACCTCTACCTAAGTGCTGCAACACAACAAAAGCAAAACTACGATTTCGAGTTGGCCAATTTATATTATTTTCAACGCGATTATCAGCGCATGACCAATAAGTTTCTCGATTTACTTTTCGATTTTCCCGAACACATGGCAAACGTTCAAAATCGGTTTCAGTTTATCATGGCCGGTAACGACGAAAACGACCTGAACGAGATGCTGGAGATAAGTCTGCTGCAGCGAATTCAAAAGAGTCCACAAAAAACTGTGTATGCCGATTTGCTTATCTGGCAATATTCGCAAACCGGTCGATATCGCGAAGCATACGACCAAATAGTAAGTCTCGATAAAAAGACCGGGAATAGCGGAATAAGGCTTATCGAATTTGGACAGATGCTTACCGAAAACGACGAGTTCGATTTAGCACTTACCAGTTTCGATTATGTGATACAGTTGAGTGCTTCTAACCCCAATTATCAGTTTGCCCAAATAGAATATTTGAACACACTGTATCAAAAAGTAATCAGTACAGCTACCCGTACCCACGAAGAAGTGGTAACCCTAGAAAAAATGCTCGAAGAAAGTCTCCGAACAACACGCACCAAACATGCATTCAGACTGGTGTATGCTCTTGCCAATATCAAAGCATTTTATTTGGGTAAAATTACCGAAGCCGGAGAGTTTCTGAATACTATTATTACTGAACAAAAACTGAGTGCTGACGAAATATCTCAATTAAAACTGCTGTATGGCGATATTTTATTGCTCGACGAAAATCCTTGGGATGCCACTCTGGTATATGCACAGGTAGAAAAAGCCAATGCCAATAATCCATACGGCCACGAAGCACGTTTGAGGAAAGCACGCTTGGCCTATTATACAGGTCAGTTTGAATGGGCACAGGCACAACTCGATATTCTGAAAGCCGGAACTAGCAGGCTTATTGCCAACGATGCATTCGAATTGTCACTTTTTATTGTTGAGAATTCGGCTCTCGACACTTCCTATACAGCACTCGAAATGTTTGCGCGGGCCGATTTGTATATCTATAAGCACATGGAGCAGAAAGCATTGCTTACACTCGATAGTATTGTGAAAGCTTTTCCGTCGCACGATCTGGTCGATGATGTGTACTATCGTAAGGCCGGTATTTACGAATCGCTGGGGCAAATACAAACGGCCATCGAGTATTATAGTAAAATTGTTGAACTCTACGCCTGGGATATTCTTGCCGATAATGCACTCTATCGCATGGCCAGACTCTACGATTTTTCGTTGAAGAATAAAGAGCGTGCCATGGAGGCGTACAAAAAACTTCTTACCGATCATCCTTCAAGTATTTATACTGTAGAAGCACGTAAGCGTTTCCGATTCTTGCGCGGCGACCGGCTAAACGACGAATAAGATGAAGTGTGAAACCGACAAAATAATTTTAGGTATTGACCCCGGAACCAATTACATGGGCTATGGTGTGATACAGATTGTTGGTAATACGGCTTCTTTGGTAAGCTTGGGAATTGTTGATATGCACAAAATGGAGCACCACTTTCTAAAACTCAAGCATATCTACGAACGTACACTGCAACTTATCGATGGGTATAAGCCCGACGAACTGGCTATTGAATCTCCCTTTCAGGGGAAAAACGTGCAGTCGATGCTGAAACTGGGTAGGGCACAGGGGGCTGCAATAGCAGCGGCTCTTACCCGCGAAATTCCCATTTTTGAATATGCCCCCAAGAAAATAAAAATGTCGATAACCGGAAATGGTAATGCAGCCAAGGAGCAAGTGGCAGCAATGCTTATGAAACTGTTATCGTTTAGTGATATGCCCAAGCAACTCGATGCTACCGATGGGCTCGCAGTGGCTTTGTGTCATCATTATCAATCGAAGGTAGTAACCGGGCTGGCATCTTATAAAAATTGGGAAGACTTTCTAAAGAAAAATCCCGATAAAATTGTTCATCCCAAAACAGGGCGCAAAACCTGAGTTTTTCCCCATCGTTAGCTCTTTCATTCAATCTGCTGCGAAACATTGCAATATATTTTGAAACAACAGCTAAAATGCAGAATTTCACAGCGTCTCATTATTCTGAAATATGGTGAAACCCGAATATTTAAAAAAAGGCGACACAGTGTGCATTGTCAGCCCGGCCGGTAAAATTGAACACAGGCTGGTAGAACAGGCTGTGAAAACACTTCAGTTTGCCGGATTTAAAACTCAGTGTTACCCCCATGTTTTCGATGAGTACCATCAATTTGCAGGGACCGATCGAAACCGCCTCGACGATTTTCAGCAAGCCATTGCTAGCACTGAGGCGAAATGTATTTTATGCTCACGTGGTGGCTATGGTGCTATCCGTATAGCCGAAAAAATCGATTTATCACCATTAACGCATTATCCCAAGTGGTTCTTGGGCTTTAGCGATATCACCGTGTTTCATTGCCTGTTTCACAACAAAGGATTTCAATCGGTTCATGCTCCCATGGCCAAAGGTCTTGCCGAAAAAGACTCTATTGCTGTTATAAACCTCATGAATCTGCTCAAGGGCAAAGGGCTTACATATCGCTTAGGCCCCGATCAGTTGAACCGTTTTGGTCACGCTGAGGCACCGATTATTGGCGGCAATCTTTCTGTGCTATACTCATTGCTGGGAACACCCTATTTCCCCGATTTACAGGGAAAAATACTGTTCATCGAAGACTTGAACGAATACCACTACCATCTCGATCGCATGATGCACTCACTAAGGCTGTCGATGAATTTGGAAGGTTTGGCCGGTGTTATTGTAGGTGCATTCACCGGCATGCTCGACAACAAAACCCCTTTCGGGAAAAGTACTCACGAAATTATTGCAGAACATTTACAATACTACAATTTCCCTGTTTGTTACAACTTCCCTGCTGGCCATATCGACGATAACAGACCCTTGCTTTTTGGTTCAGAATGCAAGTTGAATGTAACCCCGTCATACACAGAATTACAGTTTTAGTTTTTACCTGTAGAAATATTTGTTGTGATTGTACTTCTTTTTAAGTGAGCAGTGTTTTTTACTGATCGCCCATGACTCAACGTCAAATAGTTTTGCTTAGAAGAAGGCGCGAATTTGAACACCCCCCGTATGAACAGTTTTTGAATCACCGGCAGCTCGGCCGCTGTAACTCAAATTTATCTGCAAACCGTTTACCAGTTGGTGCTGAAACATCAGTTGCCAGGTTATATTATTGCCCGGCAACAGACCCTGAAGCATTTCGTAGGCTACCGGTCCCGAGGTGTTCCCGTTGAAATTGTTCAATATGTAATTGATATTGGCACTGAGAGATCCTTTTTTAATGGAACTGAAACGATATTCTACGCCAATGTCGTGGCTTAATAAATGTTCCACGCCACCCTGATTGGTTTTGTCTTTGTACTTATAGCTGGTTTGTAATCGCTGTTGCATATTGGGTTGGTAACTAAAACTGAATGTGTTTTCGATAAAACTGATATGATAATTTTTCGATGCAAAAAAATCGGATTCGTATTGCCTGTCTCCCAGCGAAAACTGATTGCTGAACTGAAACATTTGTGTAATCGAAAAACGCATAATTATTTCCTGTCTGAACTGACTACGGCTGTCGAATCCGTTTACCAGAAGCATTTTCCCCCGATTATTCAATATCACATAGTCGATGCCAAAGCGTGGATTACTTTTATTGAACGACAATTCGTTACGAAGGTAATTGTTTAGCGAAACCAAACTCGAATCGCTGATGTTTTCTGCAAAAGGGTTCGCATATTCTGCAAAATCCGACGAAGTATTTTTGCTGCTTATTTTATAAGCCAGTTGATTAGAAAAACGGGTGAGAAATTTTCCTATTCCTTTTGGCTGTCTCCAGTGAAGCGATGGTCGAAACTGTAACATCTGATGAAACTGATTCGAATAGGCTTTTATATAATCGTTGGTAGTGGTGTAGTATCTTATAAAGTTGGCTTGATCTTTATAAAAAGCCACTTCAAATTCATCAAGTTCCTGAATGCCATTGCTATTGTAGTCTGTCCACATATATATGCCCTGTCCGGGAGCTACTTCAAGATAGGCAAACTCGGTTTTTCGCTCGAGACCCGAACCGATTTCGTAAAAACTCGAAGAACTAATACTGCCATTTAGCAAGCGAAATGCATATTCGAATCTGCCGGTGAGATTGTCTTCGGGTTGCACTATGGTTATTTCGCTGTTTTTCACAGAAAGTATGCGGTAATTTCCGGTAATATTCAAATTCTGATTGTTCTTGTGAATCAGTTTTAGGTTTAGGTCTAGGTCGTGCGACCGGGTGCTTTCCTGCATGAAGCCTGCCACTGGCAATTGGTCGCTGCGATTACGATACGAGAGCCGGAAGCCTTGCCGGGCAGTATCGGGTGTGCTTATAAATGCATTGTAGCTGAACCAGGAGTAACTGTTGCCTGCTATAGAATCGCTTTGTTTAAATTTCCAAATGTTTACCTCCTGCTCTTCACCAATTCCTACGGTGGCAAATGTGAAATTTTTACTGACACCGGCTTTGTGACGTAAGAATCGCGAATATAGTACACTGTCGGAACTGCTCAGGTATCCGGCCTCGCCAGATAGTTTCCACGATTTTAGGTGCCATTGTGCAGCCGCTTGATTGCGTAAACCCGAATAAACACCGGGTCGTTCCATCATAGTGAACTTGTATCGTGCAAACGATAAATTCTTGTATCTATAATCAATATTGGCTCCGGCCATATGTTCGTGGCTGGTTTGTAATGCGCTTGACAGATTCCAGTCGCGTGTGAATTCGGTTTCTCTGAAATGTTCTATTTCCGAAAAGTAGCGATGCACAAAATAATAGTCGGCCCCTACTGTCAGCCGGTGCGATTGATTCTCGAACAGGGCACTGCTAATCCCAAATTTTGTGGCCATGCCATTGTTGTCGTAACTGTCTTTTTTCGAATAAGTGTTCAGGTCGTTTACACTGAAAGCTGTTTCGGCGAAAATATTGGTTCTTTTGCCAATTTTATATTGGCCTCCCAGCGAAAAGGCCTGCTTCTTTTTGGGGCTGACCAATAATACTACAGGGTCGTAATCGCCCTGTGCTACACCATCAATCGGGGCAACCCATTGAAATACCCTTCCATTTGCCGACGAAATACTCTTAATGTAATTTCCTTTATTGGCACCGGTGTATGAAAACCCAAGGCGGTAAACGGCTGTTTCGGGATTCGTTGAATACACAAACACCGAATCGTAAATTAGACCTCCTACCAAGGTATCGGTTATTGCATATCTGATTTCTCCCGTGCTAAAGCCTACACTGTCGATGTTGAGTGAATAAGCTGCATTAAGGTCGTCGCCGGCTTGATTCAGCAACCACTTGTCGTGTTGACTAAGACTGATGTCGTAAGCTTGATTTTTATTGTCTTGCTCCGAATACATGTTGAACCAGAAATTTCCTTGATTGGTGTGCAATGTATGGTTGCTGGTTATGAGAAAACGGGTGTAATTTCGTTCCGAGTATTCGAATTCAGCAATAATGCGCTTGTCTTTGCTGATGGGTTGCTTAGCCGTAAAAGTGATTTCTCCGGTGTTGTAGTCAATTATATAGTCGTTGTCCATGCCACGTATAAGAAGCATCCCGTCGATATATAACTTTTCGGTACCGGCAAGCACTATGATATACATTTCTCCCGAGCCTCCGGTTAGTTTATATGGTCCCTGAATGCCTTCGATGGCATCGATAGCTTGCCTGCGGTATTTTCCCTTTGTTACAGAGCCAGTTACCGATGACGACAATTTCATCCTATTCTCGGCTCCAATGTTAAATACTGATACTTTGGCACCCTGTGCTTTTTTGTTGTAGTTTAAAAAATAACCGACTGGTTTTTTTTCTTCGAAATCGCCCGCTGTCAACGAAAAATTATTACCGGTTACTGTAATAAACACCTTATCGAATTCCTGTAATTGCTGTGTATTGCCGTCAGGTTGAATGGGAATATTGTTGTCGGATATGGCTGCCGTAATTTCGAGATCATCGCTTAATTTACCCGATAGCTGTAGATTAAGGTGTGAATTAACTATTGCATCCTGATTGTTGCCAAAGCTTACTCCGCGCGAAATACTTCCTTTTCGGCTCAATTCATTAGAATTGAAAAAATTGACATCGTCGCTGCGGTATATAAAAATATCAGGAGCCATATTTCCGATTTCGGCTTTGCTTAAGTATTGTTGACGTTGCTTTTCAAAGTAGGGGCGGTTCATCAGCAAGGGCATTCTGCGGTATTCTACAATAACTGTTTGTCCTATTAAACTGTCGCAGCAAACGATGCGTGCATTAATATAGTCGGTATAAATGCAGCCGGGCGATAATAAGCTTCCTTTTTTGTTGAATACTTTTACGCTGCCAAATGCGATGCTCACACTGTCGAGTTGTGTGGTGTCTCTTAAGCTAAGTTCAACTCGCCTAAAGCTAGACAGATGCTGGGCCGAAACAAATGCTGCCTGACAAAGAAATAAAATCGCTATGGGTAATACTAACTTCAAGCCTTATAAGTTTATCATAAAAGTAGCGCTTTCGGAACTTAAAACGAAATTTTCACGAATTTAGCATTTGTACGATTAATTTACCGGTATTGCGCAACTAAGAGTAAAAAAAACTAATTTTGGCACGATGAAGAAAAGAGCTGTAATATACCTTACGTTTATATTAAGTCTGATGTGCTTGCACGTAGGTGCCCAGATATCCGATTCATCGATTAATATATGGCAGGTAAATGCCCATTATGCTTTTCAGGTTCCGTGCGCCGATATGGCTGAAAAATTCGGTGTTAATTCTGCCGTTGGAGTAGGACTTACTTATAAGCTTTCGAATCGTATTATGCTGGGAGCAGAGGTGTCGTATTTGTTTGGTTCGGTAATAAAACGAGACTCAACTATACTTGATGGTTTGCGATCGTCAAATGGAGAAATCATCAACGAATATGGCGAATATGCCCGTATTATTTGCAGCCAGAGGGGTTTTTATGCGGGAGCTAAAATTGGATACCTGATTCCTGTTTTGGGGCCAAATCAAAATTCGGGTATTGTTGTCGAACTGGGGTGCGGCTTGTTGCAGCATCATATACGCATCGAGAATAAAGACAATAATACTCCACCGGTGCTTGGCGATTACAAAAAGGGCTACGACCGTTTGAGTAACGGATTGGCAATAAAACCTTTTTTGGGTTATCAGTATCTCGACAACAGTAAACTGATAAATTTTTACGTAGGCATCGAATTCTATCAGGCATGGACAATGTGTCGGCGTGATTTCAATTTCGATACTATGAGCCGCGACAATACGGTAAATAACGATAGGCTGTTTTCGGTGACAGCCGGTTGGATACTTCCCATATACCGACGAGCACCCGAAAAGTTTTATTACTACTGATAGCATGCCATGGCGATATTCTATCGTATAGCCCTGTGGATTTATATTACTCTGATGAAGTGTGTGAGCCCGTTTTATGGCAAAGCGCGGCGTATGATACAGGGGCGCAGGCAGTGGGAACAGGAATTACAAAGTCAATCGGAAAAACTACAAGGAGCAATTTGGTTTCATTGCAGTTCGTCGGGCGAATTTGAACAAGGGCGCCCCTTGATCGAAAAGTGGAAAAAGCAGTTTCCTCACAAGCCGGTATTGCTCAGTTTTTTTTCGCCATCGGGATACGAAATGCGAAAAAATTATCAGCTTGCCGATTATGTTTGTTACCTACCGTTTGATACGTCCCGAAATGCTAAAAAATTCTTTGATGCGGTTCATCCCGAAATGCTCATTTTAATTAAGTATGAGTTTTGGTATCACTTTATATGCGAAGCAAAGCACCGGCAGGTTAAGTTGTTTCTGGTATCGGGTATTTTTCGCCCTAAACATTGGATGATTCGATACAGGAATGCAATTACTAATTCTGTTTTTCAGGCTTTCGCCTGGATGTTTGTGCAGGATGAGGCTTCGTGTAATTTGTTAAAAAAAAGAGGCGTTATACGCTGTTCTACAGCCGGCGATACACGCTATCAGCGGGTTATTGATATTGCCGCCGAGCAATGGTCAAATCATACAATCGAAAAGTTTATTGCAGGTAGAAAATGTTTGGTAGCAGGAAGCACGTGGCCTGCCGACGAAAAACTTCTGTGCCGCTTACTTAAGAAAACCAACGAGGAACTGGCTCTTATCATTGTCCCTCACGAAATAGGAGAGAGGCATCTTTCCTCGTTAAAGAAAAAATTTTCGAAGGCTGCATTTTACACTCAAATTTGCAGCAATGAGCAGGTACATGCAAATGTGTTAATTATCGATACACTGGGAATGTTGTCGAAGATATATCGCTATGCCTGGCTGGCCTATATTGGTGGAGGATTCGGAAAGGGGATCCACAATTGCCTAGAGGCTGCGGTGTATGGGATTCCCGTGATTTTCGGACCTAAGTACCGCAAATTTATCGAAGCCAATGCTCTTATTCATTCAGGAGGTGCTTTTAGTGTATGCAATTCTGAGTCGTTGCAGCATCGGGTAAGCTTTTTCCTGCAATATCCCGATCAGGTTTCTAAAGCAGGAAGTGCTGCACAGAAACATGTTGCTTCAAACAGTGACTCGGCAAGTCATATTTTTGATGAAATAATGAAAATTTGATTTGAAATGGTGTTTTTTACCTATTTATTCAATGTTAATATGTGAATTTATTGTAAAATTTATCTAAAGTCATACAAGGATAAGTAATTGAAAATCAGAACATAGGCTTGTCAATATATTTTTCAAAAATAATTAAACATGGCATTGTTTATAAGTTGTGTTTGCGCGCCAAATGTATGAGATATTCAGGCATTTACAAGCCTTTATAATGTTAATGAATTTTTTTTTGTTTTTGCTTGTAATTAACTAATTAGAAGAAAATCAGCATCATAGCTATTGCAAAAAGTTATGTTAATAAGGCTGTTAAAAAATCGATGATAATTTAGAATTGTGTAATGATTATTTTAGTGTGGCAAAAACGCACTCTTAATTATTTAAAATTATTGACAGTTATAAAAATATTGACCCTATGCTATTGGTAGAAGAAAAAACTATGACAAAGACCTCACCCGAGTCGCGCAGAACGTATAATGACGAAGAAGCTTTTGTGGCAAGCTGCGATTATTTTAAAGGCGATGAGTTGGCCGCACGCGTTTGGATAAACAAATACGCATTGAAAGATTCAGCGGGCAACTTATATGAACTTACACCCGATGACATGCATCGCAGGTTGGCATCGGAACTGCACCGCATTGAACTGAAGTACAAAAACCCCATGAGCGAAGAAGAAATTTATCAATTGCTGAAAGACTTCCGCTATGTAATCCCTCAAGGTGGGCCAATGTCGGGAATTGGTAATAACATGCAGATTGTATCGTTGTCGAATTGCTTTGTGATAGGTAACGATTCCGACTCAGATTCATATGGTGCCATCCTAAAAGTTGATCAAGAGCAGGTGCAACTGATGAAGCGTCGCGGTGGAGTAGGGCACGACCTTACTCATTTGCGACCGAAAGGAACTCCTGTTAAAAACTCGGCGCTTACCTCTACCGGTATTGTTCCGTTTATGGAACGATATTCAAACACCACTCGCGAAGTGGCACAAGATGGTCGTCGTGGCGCCCTTATGCTAAGCATTTCGACCAAGCATCCCGATGCCGAAGATTTTATCGATGCCAAAATGACCCCGGGTAAAGTTACCGGAGCCAATGTTTCGGTAAAAATTCACGACGAATTTATGCAGGCCGTTATCGACAGTAAGCCCTATATTCAGCAATTTCCGGTTGATAGCCGTAACCCCAAGTTCCAAAAAGAAATTGATGCAAAAAAACTGTGGAACAAAATTATTGCCAACGCTTGGAAGTCGGCCGAACCCGGTATTCTTTTTTGGGATACCATCATTCGCGAATCGGTAGCCGATTGCTATGCCGATAAAGGCTACAAAACAGTTTCAACCAACCCCTGTGGCGAAATCCCATTGTGCCCCTACGACAGCTGCCGCTTATTGGCTATTAATCTGTACAGTTATGTCGACAATCCGTTTACCGAACAGGCCAGTTTTAATTATGAAAAATTTCGCGACCATGTACAGAAGGCGCAGCGCCTGATGGATGATATCATCGATTTAGAACTTGAAAAAATCGATAGCATTATCGAAAAAATTAATAACGACCCCGAAGGCTATGAAATAAAAAGAGTAGAGCGCAAATTGTGGGAAAATATTTACACAAAAGCAAAAGAAGGTCGTCGTACCGGACTGGGTATAACAGCCGAAGGCGATATGCTGGCAGCTATTAATCTACGTTACGGATCGCCCGAAGCGGTTGCCTTTGCCGTTGAAGTGCAAAAGACCCTGGCAGTGGAAGCCTATCGTTCATCGGTTATTATGGCCGAAGAACGTGGTGGTTTTACACATTACGATTTTCAGCGCGAAATGAACAATCCGTTTATTAATCGCCTGCGTCAGGCCGATCCCGAAATGATGGCAAAGATGGAAACCTATGGCCGCCGGAATATTTCGCTGCTGACCATTGCTCCTACAGGTACCACCAGCTTGATGACACAAACTACCTCTGGAATTGAACCGGTTTTCAGGGCTGCCTATCGTCGCCGTCGCAAGGTGAATCCGAATGACCCAAATACACGTGTCGATTTTACCGATGAACAAGGCGACAAATGGGAAGAATATAATGTGTTTCACGAAAAATTTGTTACCTGGCTGAAAGTGAATGGTTACGATTTTAACAGTATTAAAGAAGCCGACGAAAAACAAATCAACGACTTGGTTGCAAAATCACCCTACTACAAAGCAACCGCAGCCGATGTAAACTATCTCAACAAGGTTCGTATGCAGGGCGAGATACAAAAATGGGTCGACCATAGTATCAGTGTTACCATAAATATGCCCGAAAACGTAACCGAAGACACGGTAGCCGAATGCTATATGGAAGCCTGGAGAAGTGGTTGCAAAGGTATTACCGTGTATCGCGAAGGCTCGCGCGAAGGTGTGTTGATTGCAGGCAAAAAAGCCGATAAACAACCCAAAAACGAAGGCCCTTTGAAAAGACCCAGGGTGCTCGAAGCCGATATTGTTCGTTTCCAAAACAATCGCGAAAAATGGGTGGCTTTTATTGGCTTACTCGACGGGCAACCCTATGAAATTTTCACCGGACGTATCGAAGACGATGTTCTGAATATTCCTACAAGTATCGAAAACGGAAAAATTATTAAAATTCGACTCGATGACGGATCAACGCGCTACGATTTCCAGTACCAGAACCGCTTGGGCTATTCAACCACTTTCGAAGGCCTAAGTCACCAGTTCGATAAAAACTTCTGGAATTACGCCAAACTCATTAGCAGTGTGTTACGCTATGGCATGCCAATTCCCAAGGTTGTAGAACTGGTTGGTTCGCTCGAACTCGACAACGATAGCATCAATACCTGGAAAAATGGTGTGGAACGGGCATTGCGGAAATATATTCCAAACGGCACACGTGCTACCGATACCGGGGAACTTTGCCCCAACTGTTCCGACAAAGATACCTTAGTATATCAGGATGGATGCGTTATTTGCAGCAGTTGCGGATACTCAAAATGCGGATAAACAGACTTTCCGTTGCCTTAATATAAAAAACGTCAAGTTTTAAGCTCTCTCCCGAGAGCTTTTTTTATGGACTGCAAGATACGATTGTGGCTAAACTAAATTATCAACATTGCATCGCCATAGGTGCCAAAACGATATTTTTCTTTGATAGCTACTTTGTAGGCATTCAATATCTGATCGTATCCACCAAATGCTGTAACCATCATCAGTAGTGTGGTGTAAGGTAAATGGAAGTTGCTGATTAAACGCGTAGGAACCTGAATTTCGTAAGGCGGAAAAATAAATCGGTTGGTCCATCCATCGAATGGTTTCAGTAATTTGTTGGTTGTAACAGAGCTTTCGAGTGTTCTAAGCACGGTTGTTCCTACAGCACAAACCTGCTTCTGGGCCATTTTGGCCTGATTAATCATGTCGGCTGCTTCTGCAGGAATTATAATTTGCTCACTATCCATTTTATGTTTAGTAAGGTCTTCAACATCAACATGTCTGAAATTACCCAAGCCAACATGCAATGTTACAAAGGCAAAGTTAACACCTATAATTTCGAGGCGTTTCATTAATTCGCGACTGAAATGCATTCCTGCTGTTGGTGCGGCAACTGCACCTTCGTGTTGCGCAAATATGGTTTGATAACGATGTTCGTCGTCGTCTTCAACAGGTCGGTTAATAAATTTGGGTAGCGGAGTTTCTCCTATGGTATAGAGTGTTTTTTTAAACTCATCATATGAACCATCGAATAAAAACCGTAATGTTCTTCCTCTCGAGGTAGTATTATCGATTACTTCAGCTACCAACAAATCGTCGGGGCCGAAATACAACTTATTCCCGATGCGAATTTTTCGAGCAGGATCTACCAATACATCCCACAAGCGTTGATCTTTGTTTAATTCGCGCAGCAGGAAAACCTCGATACGGGCTCCTGTTTTTTCTTTGTTACCGTATAGCCTAGCCGGAAATACTTTTGTGTTATTAAATACCAACACATCGCCATCGTCGAAGTAGTCTTTTATATCTTTAAACAAACGGTGTTCAATAGCACCGGTGTTTTTGTCGAGAACCATTAGCCTCGATTCATCACGATTGCTGGCCGGATGAAGGGCAACCAGTTCCTCGGGAAGTGCATACTTAAATTGTGATAGTTTCATAAATATCGTTACAAACTTTCCTTTATACCCTAATTTTTACAAAAGGTTACAAATTTTTAATTATTTTTTCAATTTCTTCAATTTCGAGTGCATTTTCGATGGTGTAATCTCCCGATTTAGTACGAACCAAACCCGAAACATAAGAACCGCTGTTGAGCTCTTTTCCAATATCGCGTGCCAGTGCCCTGATATAGGTGCCTTTTCCGCAACTTACACGAATAGTAACAAATGGCAGATTGTATTGTTCTATGCCAATATTATAAATTTCGACCAAACGGGGTTTTACGGTTGTTCCGCGACCCTTTCGGGCTATTTTGTACGAACGTTTGCCCCCGATTTTAACTGCAGAGTATACCGGCGGTATTTGTTCAATGCGTCCGGTAAATTGCCGAATGCACTCTTCAATCATTTCTTGTGTTATGTGTTCATAGGGATACACCGCATCTTCTTCGGTTTCCATATCGAACGAGGGTGTAGTAGCTCCTAATTTTAATTTGGCAACATATTCTTTGTCTCCATCCTGAAGTTTTTCGATAAGTTTGGTATAGCGGCCTGTACACAAGAGCAAGACTCCGGTAGCCATTGGATCGAGTGTTCCTGCATGGCCAACGCGTAGTTTGTCGACACCCATCTGCTTACAAGCCAGAGATCTGATTTTGTTAACTACATCAAACGAAGTCCAAGCCAGGGGTTTGTTTACCACAATGAGCTGTCCTTCAATAAAATCGACATGTTGGCCATCGAAAACATGCATGGGCTATAGAAATATTATGGTTATGAAACCTACCAGCGCACAATACAAGGCGAACCAAATCAGCTTGCCTTTTTTAACTATTTTCAACATAATACTGCAGGCAAACCAACCGGTTATAAATGCTGCAATAAAACCTATCAGTAGACTAGATGTTGCAACGCCACCTGAAACAACTGTGTTTCGCGAAAGCAAATCGAGAATGTTTTCGCCAAGTATGGGGATAAGAACCATCAGAAACGAAAATTTTGCAATTTCGTTGCGTTTATTCCCCAGCATCAAACCGGTAGCAATGGTAGCTCCCGAACGGCTGATGCCCGGAATTACGGCAATTGCCTGCGCAATGCCAATAATAAAAGCATGCCCATAGCTTAAATCTCGCTGCCCGGGTTTAAACCAATGGGCAAATGCCAGCAACAGTGCCGTAACCAGCAGCATGCATCCCACAAACCATATGGCATAGCCGTCGAAAAGGGTCTTGACCAGATCTTTGAAAAACAAGCCTACTATTAAAACAGGAATCATCGAAACAGCTATCTTAAGCAAATACTGAGTTTCGTCGTTCAGTTTAAATTTGAACAGACCGCCAATCAGTCGTATGATTTCGTGGCGAAGCACCAATATGGTGCTTAACACGGTTGCTCCGTGCACCACAATCGAAAAGTAGAGGTTTTCTTCTCCGGTAATGCCGAAAAGTGCCTTGCCAATTTCGAGATGACCACTGCTGCTTACGGGCAAAAATTCAGTCAACCCCTGGATAAGTCCAAGGATCAAAGCTTCATACCATTCCATACCAAAAGGTGTTTATGATTTTGCAATGTCTTGGTTTTGCTTGCCTGCATTTGGTTTTTTCATAATGGCATAAATCTCGATAACAAAACCGATGAGCACTACAATGGGAGCCAAGGTGATTCTACGAAAACTGAATATTTTGTCGCTGAATACATTGGGGTCGTCGGTGCCGCCGCCTGCCATCAATATAAAACCAATAACAATAACTGCAAAACCTATCAATATCCAAATAAGATTCTCTTTTTCGAGCGCGAATTGCAGGTTGCCGGGCTGTGGGTTCTCTGAACTGCTTTTTTGTTTTTTGTCGGCCATAATCAGTAGTACAAATTTGACGTTTTTATTCTTAAATACCTGTTTACTGCCAAATAGGTAGAAATTAACGAAATTAAGATGCCCAAAGATAATACAATTAGAAACAAGCTGGCAACTATTTTATAATAATCGGCCACATTTATGATTTCTCTAAGAGTTTCGGTGCTCAAATATAACAGTACCGATAACAAGGCAATAGATATGAACGAACTGATGACCCCCTGCAGTAAGCTGCTTCGCAGAAAGGGTTTTCTGATGAATCCTTTGGTAGCGCCTACCAGTTGCATGGTACGTATCAGAAACCGTTTTGAATATACCGTGAGGCGAATTGTATTGTTGATGAGCGCAAACGACACCAGCATCAGCAATAGACTGAATGCAAGCAACACAAAACTGATATTGCGAACGTTTTCGTTAATAAGATGTACCAAATTCTTTTGGTATGAAACTTCTTTTACATATTCGGGAAATGCATTGAAACGACTTTCTATAGCCAAAAGGCTATCGGGATTGGCATATCCGGCCACTAAATACACATCGATTGATGGCAGTAAGGGATTGTAGCCCAAGGTTTCTACAAAATCGTCGCCCAAATCTTGCTTCAACGTTTCGGCAGCTTTTTCGCTGGTAATGTACTCAGTCGATTTTATAAAATCGTAAGTGTCGAGTGTCTTTTGAAATTTTCTGATGTCGGGCTCTTTCAGGTCTTCGTTTAATATCAGTGTGAAACATATGTTTTCTTTTACATAATCAGAAAACAATTTGGCATTGAGCAGCAGCAGGCCAACAATACCTAAAAGGAACAGCACCAGCGATACACTTATGGTTGAGGTGAAATATGCCCCGCGTAGCCGGCTTTTTATTACACCCTTTTCTTTGTTGCGTTTCATTGGTTTAACTTGAATTAATTGATAATAATTTTTCGATTTATCGCACTACCATCGCTATATATAAAACGAATGAAGTAAATACCTGCTGACAGCGACTTCACATCAATATTCATATTTTCTGACCCGAAACGAACAACAGCTTCTTCGAAAACAATATCCGATTTAACATCAAGCATTTGAATCGATTCTGTTTCATGTCCGGGGTCGAATTCAATATTGAGATAATCGGTAGCCGGGTTTGGATATATTTTTATGTTGGCGGAACTGTTTGAAGCAATACCGGGTGTTGCAATAACACTAACATATACTGTGTCGGTATCGGTACAATTGTTTTCATCGCTTACCCTAAGCCATATGGTATGTGTTCCCACTCCGAGCGAAGTCCCCGAAAGTGTCAGTATTGGTCCGTTAAAACCATTGTACCACATGTAATCGGTATATATTGCCGAAACGCCGATGCTTATTGATGAGTCGATGCTGATAGAATGATCGGGTCCCAAATCAATTTGAGGCGATTCGAATACGGTAACATATACGGTATCGGTTGCTTCGCAGCCAAAAGCACTCCCTGTGGTAACCAAAGAATAATTACCTGATGTATTCACAAATAGTTCCTGCTCCATCGAGCCGGTATTCCATTCATACGAGTAAGCACCCTGGGGAGCAACAAGCACTGTGTTCCCGCAAACCGAAAAGTCTTCACCAAGATCGACGGGTACTACCGGATGAAATTGTATCTGCACCGTATCGTAGTTACGGCAGGCATTTAAGCCCACTACAACAATATGATATGTGCCCGAGCTGGCTACTTCGAGGTAAGGAGTGGTATTGAGTCCGTTGTTCCAATTATAAGATTGATATTCGCCTTCGGGGTGCAACACGATGATGTCGCCCTGACATGCTTCACGATCGGGACCCAAGTTTACTTCAGGCGCAGGATTCACAGTAACATACATGGTATCGGTGTAAATTTCGTCGCAAGCGTTGTAAATTTTGCAAAGGTAGGCACCGGCCTGGTTAAGCGAAAGTACAGGTATCGAAAGAACTGTATCAGTAGCTCCCGGAATTTCCTGATCGCCGCGATACCACTGGCATAAAATGTTTTCGCCGGCCGGATCTACGGTAAGCAATAAACTGTCGAGTTCGCATAAATATTGATTTCCCGAATGCCATTCTATTGATGGAGGGGTGCCAACATGAAAAAAGAATTCTTCGCTGTCTGTTTCTCCGCAAAGGTTCATAACTCTGCAGAAGTAATTTCCTGTATGCCCGAATCCGGCCGGGTCGAATACAATATCAGCCTGATTGGCCCAAGTTTCGGCAGAGTTGTTTCTATACCATAAATAATACATGGGTTCGGTGCCTGTGGCTTCAACACTAAAACTTACCAAGTCGCCTTCGCAGGCATAAAAATCTTCGTTTTCGGAATATATTTCAGGACTTAAAAAAACATCTATTGTAAATGTCTCAGAAACAACATCGCCACATTGGTTCGATATATTGCAGATGTATATTCCTGCATCACTTTGTTGTAGCGAAGGAATAACAAACTGTGCATCAGTGCCCAGTACCTCTCCCGGAGTAGCTGTGTTTATCCATTGATAAGATATGGGGTCTGTTCCTTCTACCATGATTTGTATCTCGAGTTCATTGCCTGCACACAAGCCTACCGATTCAGGTTGAAGTAATATTTGTGGCGGTGTATGCACGGTTAATAAAGCCTCGTTGGTGGTGGCCGAACCACATTGGTTATACACATAACATGTAAACAGGCCTTGCTGGCCGGTAAAAACTGAATTAATTTCGAGTGTTGACGTATTTACTCCAAATGTATTGTCGAATGGCATTACGGCTCCGTTGAACAGCCACTGATAATAAAGCGGTTCTTCGCCGTTGGCTTTGCAATGAAAACTGGCATTGTTGCCGGCACACACCACCGAATCGATAGGCTGTTGCGTGATGAAAGGTGCTTCGAAGCCTGTTATTACGGCTGTGTCGGTGCTTACCGATGCACAAGCATTCGAAATAATGCAGTAGAAGGTTTCAATTAATCCTTCTTCGGTTACTATCGACAATACACTGCTTTCTTCGCCGCTTAGCGGGCCCGATTCGTTGAACCACTGGTAGCTTACATCAATATTGCTAAATGCGGTGGCATATAGTGTTATTTCTTCGCCGTCGCAGTCGCCCTGACTAATTGGTTGTGCAGTGATGTGGGGAACAGATAGCACAGAAATAGCAATGTCGTTTCCGGTAATCGATTCACATGAATTGTACACGATGGGCGTATAGAATATGTTATTCGGATATTCTACCGATTCGATAAATAACTCGGAATTGGTCTCCCCGGGTATTTCAACATTATCGGCAAGCCACTTATATTGTAAGCTGCTGCCTGTAGCGTTAATTGTTAGGGTTACATCGCTGCCTTCGCATACCTCAACGCTTTCTGATTGCGATATCAGCACCGGCAGGTCGGTTATTGAAACCGCTATCATACCTGTGCTTTCTGAGCCACACACATTTTGCACAACGCAATAATAGTTTCCCGAAAGGGCAGCACTAATTGTAGAGTTCACATAGGTGTTGCCGAAGTGCACTTGCCCGAAGCCATCGAGAAACCAGGTGTAACTGGCTAGCTCAGCGGTAACATCGCTACTGAGTGTAAGCGTTTCGCCCTGACATAGGTTTTGCGCTTCGCTGTAGCTGTTTATTATCGGAGCCGATTCTACTACCAGTAACTGGGCTATATTGCTTTCAACCGAGCCATGACCATTGCTCACTCTGCAATAGTAGCTTCCCTCGTGTGTTTCGTTCAAAGGGTCAATAACAAACTCTGGTGAATTGTCGCCAACAGGTATCGCTTCAAAGAACCATTCATAGGTTAGAGGCAATTCTCCCGATGCAATCACACTGAGAGTAACAGCATCGCCGGCACATTTCTGACCCGAAATCGGGTGTTGTACAATAACAGGAGCCTGCGAAAACAAATGCAGTGCCATGGCTTGTAACAGGCATAGCGAAACAGTAAAAACCAGTTTTTTCATCCTAATTGTTTTACATTAATAATGTGGCTGGTAAATTACAAATTTATTGCATAGGCCTTGTTGCGAAATATTAGCTTTTTTAAACACTGTCGTGTGAATTGATGAAAGATAAATTTGCAGTGTTAATAAATTAACTATTGCTTAATATTAGAATAAAGTTTTAGTAACAGTACTCCGATATTTTTGTATCGATCAAAAACAATAAAAATGAAAAACATCAGCATCGTATTAGTTTTTACCATTCTCTTTGGATTACAAGCTTTTGCCGATAGCGACAAAGACAGCAGCAAAGAAGTTTCTGCGTCGGGCATAATCAGTGGCAAGGTAGTTGACCAAATTACCGGAGAAGGCCTCTGCGGTGTGAAAGTCAGTCTTGGAAACGGTATGGTTTCATACTCTGACCTTGATGGCAATTTTGCGATTGAAGTTACCGGAAACAGGGTGTATGATATCCAGACCAATTATCTCAGTTACCAATCGTACACTTTGAGTAATCTTCAAATTGATGCCGGAGAAAGACAAGTTATACGCCTCGAGCTGAAAAGTTTAGTCGATTAACACCAAAAAATTGGTATTATATTTGTCTGATAATTCAGATATCGACAATAAAATCTCATGAAGAAAATCGTATCAGTTCTTTTTATTTGCTTAGCATTTGCAAGTATCAATGTGGTGAATGCTCAGATTATTAAAAACGTAGACGGATTATTCTATACCGAAGATAATCAATTGTACACAGGCGATTATATCGAATTGTACGACAACGGTGTAGTGAAAACAAAAACCCATATAGTTGAAGGTCATCGCGATGGTGAAACCGTGTTGTATTTTAACGATGGGTCGGTGAACGAAATTCGCAACTATAGCAAAGGGAAAAAGCATGGCGAATGGAAAAGTTACGATTCGAACGGGGTTCAGATTGCAGTAGCGCAATACGATAATAATGTGAAATCCGGCAAATGGTTAATATGGGATGCATCGGGAACACTGCGTTATGAAATGTACTACCAAAACGGAGTGAAAGTCGGTATCTGGAAAATGTGGGACGAAACAGGTAAACTTACCGACGAGAAAAAATACTAAACTGACGTTTCGTCTCAGTAATCCTAATAACAATTCAATAATCTAATTCATTTTGCCAGCGTTTTGTGTTCCCCTATCGCCTTGCCTGAACTTGTATTGTAACGAAGCAAATACCATGGGTTTATATTTCGACCCGAAATTCAGGGTATTCCATACAATACCGGCGTATTCGGTGTAGTCGCCGTGTTTCATCAGATTGTTGAGAATATTGCTTATCCCTATGGTACACATCAGATTGTTGCCGAAAAATTTGCGGGTGAAACTCGCCGAGGAATCGAAATAACCAAAACTATACCCGTCGATTCTAATTTCGCGACTTACATAATTTACATACACTGTTGCCGATGTTTTGCGGTTGAACCGTATATCGGTACTGAGTTTTAGCTGATAGCCAAAATCTTTCTTGTCAACATTTTCGCTAAGGTTATCCGCCTTAATATTGGTATGATATATTCGTGACGAAAAATTCAAATCGATCTTCGATTTTATCGATGCATAAGCCGATACATCGATACCTGTGCTTGTGTTTTTGCCTATATTTTCGGGCATGCTAATCCAAATAGTTTCGGTAACAGGCAGTGTGAGATACGAAATATCGTTGCGAGTAAGGCTGTAGAACACATCTATGTTTACATTCCAGATGTTTTTATTCAGGGTGTAACCAATAAAAAAGTTGTGATAGTTAACCGGTTCAAGGGCCGGATTGCCCACATTCCACGAGTAAGGATTTTGTTTATTTACGAAATCGCATACCTGAGTGTAGTAGGGGGTTTGCACACTATGCGAATAGCTGATTTTGAAATCGTTGAGGCTGTCGGCTGAGTAAATTATTGTTGCCGATGGAGATGGGTTTATATAATATTTATTGAAAACAAAACTGGTATCGACCGATTGCTCGTTGTAGCGAAGATAATCGATGTCGTTTAGGTTGTAATTCAGCGACAAACCGGCATCAATTTTCCACTTTTTTAATGTAGTGCCATAACGCGAATACACGGTGTGCGATTGAGTAAGTGCTTGAGTTGTGCCACTGGTTGGTAGATTGGGAATAGCATCGATATACGACAATTCTTCCTGATTGTTTTTCAGGCTGAACCAACCGCGCCAGCCAACATTCCACCTCGATTTGTTGCTGAATGGATGATTGTAGTACACACCGGTCCAAATACCCGTATTAATCATGTTTGTGGTGTTATCGAATACAGTTGTTTGGGTGTTTGCATTTCCCGAAAGATATTGATAGCGGTAATTGCTAGACGATTTATGGTCGTTGAATTGCTGCTGGCATCCTGCATATGCCGAAATTTCTTTTCCCAGTGAATCGAATCGGTGATAGTAATATGTATTAAGCCATACATTCCTGTATTGGTAGCTGTAGTCTGAAATCACAGTGTAGCGATTGAAATAGTTTGCATTGGGTCCGCTTGTGGTGAGATGATTGCTTTCGCCCGGATAGCTGCCTCCATATCGATATAAGCCCAGCGAAAGAAACATGCGGGTGTTCATATTGGGATTATAGCGAATGCCTCCGTAATTCCAAAAATAATCGACATTACTGATGCTTGTGTTTACATTATCGATGCGATACTCTGTTTCGTTAAAAACTTGACTCCCTTCACTTTCCGATTGGCTTTCGGAATATTCGTGGTAATAGTTCAGGTTAACAAATAGCAATATATTCTTGTATTTATAGTTCAAGTTGCCAAATCCTGAGCCATGGTTTACATCACGAAAATTTACAGTTCCACCCTTAGCTTGCGCCAGACCACTTAGTCCGTCGGTAGCCATATTCTTCATTTTTATGTTTATGATACCGCCTTTTTGTGAGCCACTTTGCAGCGATGCATCAATCACTTCAATTTTTATTACCAGTGCTACCGGAATCATTTCGATGTTAGGGTAAATGTATTGCGCAGGCATGTCGTCAACATAAATGCTGGCCGCAGCGCCCTTGTATTTCACATTGCCTTCTTCATCAACCGTAACGCCCGGCAGGGTACGCAATAAATCGAAGATGTTTTTTGCGGCCATAACCTTAGTTTCGTTCATAGTGTACACCTTTCGGTCGAATTTCTGTTCCATATATTGAATATTTCCTTCGACTACGGCTTCGCTGAGTTGGGCTGCAGTGGCCTTTAGAAAAATGGTTCCTGTCTGATAACGCGAAGGGAGCCGGGTCGGCAAGTCTATTCTCTTCGATTCGTATCCTGTGTATTGAATCAATAAATGATATTGCTGGTTGCAATCAAGGTAGCGAATCCTGAAATCTCCTTTTTCGTTGCTTAAACAGCCCGATATCACCGAGTCGGAGCTATTTAGCACCGATATGTTGCCATAAACAAGAGGCTCCCTGTTAATCGAGTCGGCAACACTGCCCGAAATCTCACAAAACTGAGCACTAGTAATCGCATAAATACTTATGAAACTGATTAATAAAATAAACCTTCTCATGTGGATAAAATTTGTGCTAATTAACAAAAAATGATGGCGTAATTACTTCCTGATATAATAATTATGAAAACTTTAACAAATAAAAATTCTGTATTATAATGCAACCAAATCTTGAAGTAATACGTTATTATGTTAGGTTGAATCCTTTTATTGAAATAGAACTATGATAAAACACGTAAGCATATTGTTTTTGGGTTTGCTGATTGTTGCCGGTGTAGTTTTTAATGCATGTACCACGAAAAACCCTGATATCTTTGCCGGCGAACACGAATATATGAACATTGCAAGCCTTGATACTGTGATAGGGAGCAGGGTATATGACCTGATGACCGAAAACTATTTTATGGATGTTAATGGCGATGGCGTTAACGATTTTAAACTGGTGTCGGAGCAGGGTTACTGGCACGGCCCCACACACGCCGAAAGCCGTATTGTTTGTCTTCACGATAGCATTTTATTGCAGGTATATGCCTACAACGATACTGTTTATTTTCGCAAAACCTATTCGAGTTATCAAGTTGATGGATTAACGATTTATACCGAAACGCGTAACTATACATGCGAATATCTGAATGCGAGCGATAGTGTTCACTTAGTTAGCAGTAAATTTCAGGCGAATGTTCTTGCTCAGGGCGATAGACTCGAAGATACGGAATTATGGGAAAGAACCACATTAAGACTAACGCGTCGCGACTATAGTTACCCTTCGTTCAACAGTATCGAAACTCCCGATACCACATATCAATTTCACACAAAATACGTTACCGATTGCCACGATATTGTACAAAACCAAACTGTTTACATTATATTTAAGCTAGTTGAGGACAAAGGCGAACGCTTAGGATGGCTAAAACTCAGTGTTTCCGACGACCATTTGATACAGTTGATGGAAGTGGCTCTTGCAAAAAAGTTTTTGAACAGGTAAGCCTATTTTTCTTTAATAAATGTTGACCTGTAGATTGTTTCCCCTGTTGCTACGATAATGCTGTATTGAGCCGGAGCAAGTTGCGAAATATTAACAATACAATTTGTTATATCGTTACATTTTTTATCGAGAACTTTTGCTCCCGATGAATTATAAATCTGCACAACTGCATTTGCAGCATCGATGCTTTCGATATTGAGACGGATACAATTACCGGCAGGATTGGGATAAATGCTGATATGATTTTCAATCAAAACGACCTTGTGGGGTATGTCGGTAAAAAACGAATACCTTTTTATATCAGTTAGTCCTCGTGAATCGGTAAGTTTTACGGCAAAGTCGGCATTGGGAGATGTTTGTGTTAAGGTTCCCGTTAGCAATCCGTCTGTGCTAAGCTGTAATTCGGGTGGACATTGCAGGGCAACAAATCGGTAGGCAGCAACAGGAATGCTGCCGGGTTTCCCACTTTCAGCTGTTTTACAGAAATGTTCGAGATCACCATTTGAAGCACCGCTTATCCATTCTTTGCTGATTAGCCCACTGCAATTGTTATAGTATATAGTAAACATACCGTTGCTGTATAGTGCAAGGCTGGCATCTATCCCGTCGCCAATCCAGCGAATTACAAAACTATTATCGTTTGATGTGTGACTGATACTGCACGATGTCCCCGACATAAAAGCTGCAATACATGGCCGATGCATGAAGCTTACGCACAGATTGCTTGCATTGTTGTCGTTATATGGCAGCGAATACGGCTCTCCGCTAAAATCAATATAACCGTTGTGGTTTACATAAAAACCATTGTAGTCGATTCCATAAAAACGAAACGAAAAAGGCAATTCAACATAAGTTTCCTCAAGCGGAGTTATTGCCTCGGGCGCATTTTGCAATATTTGCTGAATGTTATAGTCAGTATGAAATTCCCAACGAAAAGGAGCTGTTCCTCCATTTGCTTCAAGTTGTTGCGAATATTCCTGAAACAACACCGGTTCGGGCAATTCCTCCTGAATAATCGATGGTTTACTGTATTGTGGTGTATGTATTAGCGATAGTGTGGTGATGCCATTGTTTACAATACTAATATCATTTTCATTTGAAACAATCTCTATAGGTTCTTCATTGCTGTAGTCCATCACAGCAAAACGTATAACACGACCACTGCCCCAGCCCCAACTGTCGTTTTCTAGAACCATAAAAAAGAATTTAACAGGTGTAGTCACATCAATAAGGTTTAACATGGGGCTTACATCGAGGCCGAATTCAAAATATTTGTAATCTTCGCCTATCGATCCTTGCATGGGAAGTTCCCCTCCTTGAAAATCGAGTATCGGAAAACTCATGTAATAGTCAGGCATTTCTGCTTCTAAATCTGTGCTGAACCCTGTAAGAATTTTCATTCTTTTTCTGTTCGAGTAATACAGGTTCACTTTATATGTAAGTAATGGCGTGTACTCCGCTACCGGAAACATCACATTTACGGTCTGGTTCCATATGCCCCCGTTGTTCGATTCCAGAGCTAGCGTGCGATAGGGCATCCAGGCGTAGTAGGGGTCATCATAGTTGTTTATCATTTTAAAAGCTCCAATTTCCCAGTCGCGAACATCAACAATGCCATCGTCGTTGATGTCGATATCGTTGGTGTACTCGCCATCGCCATTGTAATCCCAACGCACCGAATCGTTGTATCCGATTATATTCATGGCATGATTGGCTGAAGCTCCCCATGCAGTAATTACTTTTTCGCCTTCGTGAGGTGTGCCTTCGGGTAGTACATTTGAACCACTCTGATACTGTGAATAAAAGAATCCGATGCCCCCGGTTTCAGAACCATCGAGATGGTCGTGAAGCCAATGCTTCAGGGTGAGAATTCCCGCTTCGCTGTCGCATTTAATGGCTGCAGCATGGCTTATCCGGTTTTGCATGGCAGCATAGTAATTATCGTAACCGGTCATAAAGCGCGAGCTTCCTCCGGTGTTGTAATCGCCTCCATAAGTTTGTACATTTGGTGTTCCAACAGTCTTGAGCAGTTTCAAAGTATGATAATAGCTAGCACCATACCAGCCGTAGCCCCCATTTTCCCAATTCCAGGCAAAATGGGTTGGGTAGCGGTTTTCGGGAGCATCGGTACTTACACTCCGAATGCGGTCGATTTCGTAAGTAAAAGCATTGGCTACCGAAGCTGCCTGACCGCATTCGTTGCCAACCTGTGAGAAAAGACCGCAGTGATAGGGAAGAGTGCTGTTGTCGACTTCCAAGGGCAACGATTTATTCTTGTATGGTTCAGGAAGGCTAAGTTCTCGTATTTCCAACAGTTCTCTTAGTTCGCTTTGGGTTAATGTTGAGGGATTTGTTCTGTTGTTTGTTGCGAAAATGCATTAAAGCAGAATGTTGCCAATACAATTATTCCGAAAAAATGTGCTGTTTTCATGTAAATGCTTGTATGATAAAAATGCAAATTTGTCAATAATTAGCAATAAATTGAACTCAAAAACATTTTTTTTTCAAACAGGAGTAAATTAAGCGCAATTGAAACTATTCACCCCCGAATTCCATCAGGTAGGCTTTTATAAAATCGTTCAAGCGACCGTCCATCACAGCTTGTACATTTCCGGTTTCATGGCCGGTCCGAAGGTCTTTCACCATTTTATAAGGATGCATCACATAATTGCGGATTTGAGAGCCCCATTCAATCTTTTTCTTTTGCCCTTCGATTTTTTGTTTCTCTTCCAGTTTTTTCCGCAGCTCAAGTTCGTAGAGGCGCGATTTAAGTAGTCGAAGTGCGTTTTCACGGTTTTGCCCTTGCGAACGTGTTTCGGTGTTTTCAATTACAATGCCCGTTGGTAAGTGTCTGAGGCGGACACCGGTTTCTACCTTATTAACATTCTGTCCGCCTGCACCACTGCTGCGAAAAGTGTCCCACTCAATATCGGACTGATTGATTTCGATTTCGATATCATCGTCAACCATAGGATACACAAAAACCGATGCAAAAGAAGTATGTCGTTTGTGTGCAGCGTCGAAGGGCGAAAGGCGCACCAGGCGATGTACTCCGTTCTCGCTTTTCAGATATCCGTAGGCAAAGCGCCCCGAAAACTCGAGGCTTACCGATTTTATCCCAACTGTATCGCCGGGTTGAAAGTCGATTTCGCGAACCTTATAGCCGTTTTCTTCGCCCCATCTGATATACATGCGCATCAGCATTTCGGCCCAGTCGTTACTTTCGGTGCCACCTGCTCCGGCATTAATGTTCAATACGGCATCAAGTGAATCTTCTTCGCGTCGCAGCATGTTTTTTAATTCGAGCGATTCCAAGGCTTCTATCATTTGCCCGTAATGTTGTTCAAATTCAGCTTCACTCACGTCGCCTTGTCGTGCAAATTCAGCAATAATTTCGAAATCGGAGGCAAGCCTCGAAACTTCTTCGAAGGCATCAACCCATTGCGAAACACTGCTTATTTTCTTCATGTGCTGCTCGGCAGCCTTTGAGTCGGTCCAGAAATCGGGGTCCCGGGTTTTTGCAGTTTCTTGTTCTATTACTTCTTTCTTTCTATCGATGTCAAAGAAACCTCCTCAGAGCCTGCAAGCGCTCATTAATTTCTTTGTGTTGCTCGTTGCTTATCATATGCTTTTTTTTACAAAACTATATTATTTATTGCGAACCGTTACTCATTCGTTACAGAATTCTTATTTTTACAAAAAATCATTTGTGTTATGAGCATTCTCGAATTTGATATTGTTCATGGCAGAAACATGATAAAATTTGTATTATTTCTTCATTTCAAGTAAAAATTGAGTATAACTGATTAGATGAAATTATTAACCCCGATTCGCATTTCAAAATCGGAATTTTCGATTCATTATAGCAATGCAGTGCTTTCGCTTGGTTCTTGTTTTGCCGAAAACATTGCTGCCCAAATGAAAATCATGAAGTTTCGTGTGTTGTCGAACCCTGCCGGTGTTCTATACAATCCAGTTTCGGTTGCTCGGTGTTTGCAGTACATGGTAAATCGAACTGTATTTAAGATTGACCAACTTGAATTTTCGGATGAATTATATTTTCATTACGATTTTCACGGGTCGTTTTCTTCGCAACATGCCGGCCATTGTATTGGCAACATCAATCAATCGATACAGAAAGCACACCAGCACTTGTTGCAAACCGATTGGCTGATAGTGAGTTTTGGAACGGCAGGTGTGTTTGAACTGAAGCCAGAAGCTAGGATTGTAGCCAATTGCCATAAACAATCTGCATCCAATTTTACCGAACGCATTCTCGAAATAGAAGAAATTGTGAATTTGTGGAGAGGTGTTCTTGAAAGTTTGCAAACAATTAGGCCGCAGCTGCGTGTTGTTTTTACGATTAGTCCGGTGCGATACCTGAAAAATGACACAATGTATAATAGCTTAAGTAAGTCCATATTGTTTCTAGCTGTTCAAAGACTGGTTGAACAGCATGATAATTGTGAGTATTTTCCGGCGTATGAATTACTGATTGATGAATTGCGCGATTACCGTTTTTATGCCGACGACATGATACACCCTTCTTCGTTGGCTGTAGAATATATTTACAGGAAATTTGCCGATTGCTACTATGCTCGCGAAACACTGCAGCTACACAACGATATTGATAGTCTGGTTATAGCTTGCCGACACAGGCCCAGAAATGCCGGCACAACCGCGTATCGGAATTTCTGTGAAAAGATTCTTGCAAAGATTGATATAATCGAGGCACAGCATCCATATATCGATTTTTCGGAGGAAAGGGCTATTTTACAGGGCAATGACTAGGTCAATAAGTTAAAGTTTTGATCGCGCTTAACCGCAGTAAAACCGTTGGTTTCTATAAGTTCAATCATTTGGGCAGACGACAATGTATGAGTTACTCCTGCTGCAGAAACAACTTTTTCTTCCATCATCACCGAACCCAGGTCGTCGGCTCCGGCAAAAAGACTCAGTGAGGCAGTTTGGGTTCCCACTGTTAGCCACGAGGCTTGAATATGAGGAATATTCTGAAGAATAATGCGGCTGATTGCCAGCAATCGTAAATAGTCGGATGCCGAAACCGGTGAAATGCCGGGATGAGACTTTATTAGACGTGTATTATTTATGGCAAATGGCCAGGGAATAAACGATACAAAGCCCTGTGAGCTCTGGGGTTTCTCGTTTTGCAATTGATGCAAATGCATCAAATGTTCAATTCTTTCGGTATCTGTTTCAATATGACCAAACATCATGGTGGCTGTTGTAACAATATTCAGTCGATGCGCTTGTCGCATTACATCGAGCCATTGGTCAACGGAACACTTTGATGGACTTAGTATGCCACGAACCCTGTCGGAAAGTATTTCGGCACCGGCTCCCGGAAGGCTGTCGAGGCCTGCATCGGTTAATATTTCCAGAGTATCAGAAATGCTTAGTTGTGACTTGTTTGCAAGGTCAATTACCTCTGGAGGACCCAGGGCATGAAGTTTGAGCCGAGGGTATCTCATTTTTAAGTGCCTGAACAATTCGCAATAATAATCGAGCGACAATTCAGGATGTATGCCTCCTTGCAAAAGTATCTGATTGCCACCCGCCTTAAACAGGGCATCAATCTTTTCGTAATACTCGTCGTAGCTTAATAAGTAAGCATTCCGACTGTTCAACGAAACACAAAAATTGCAAAACCTGCAATGTACACGGCAAACATTGGTGAGGTTAATATTGCGGTCTATAATCCAGGTAACATAATTGTTGGGATGTATGCGATCCCTTATCCTGTGAGCTGTGTGCATCAAAAGCGTTAAAGGGGCAACGCGATACAATAACAAGGCTTCATCGTTTGTGGGAATATAACCGTTTGAGCACTTATTCAGGAGGTATTCGGCTGAACAAATCGACATAAGGCACTAGAGGTTACCGGTGTTGCGAAGTTTTATTTCGTCAACAATACGGATTCGCCTGCCTTTGAGTTCAATTATGTTTTCTGTTTTAAACTCAGAAAGCAGTCTGATTACCGATTCAGTAGCAGTTCCAATAAGATTTGCAATTTCTTCGCGCGTAAGGCTAATTTTGAGAATTCCTTCGGCGTCGGTTCCAAATTCACTTTTCAGCAGAAGGAGTATTTCGGCCAGCCGCTCTTTAACGTTCTTTTGTGCTATATCGGTAATAAAATTGTTGGCCTCGCCCAATTCAACGCAGGCCAGTTGCAACAAATCGATGGCAAATTCATTGTTTTTCTTCAGCAGGGCATAGAGGTCGCTGGCAATAATATGACATACAACAGCATCTTCGTGAACACGCACGCTGGTACATGCCGGTTCTCCATTCATAATGGACCGGTAACCGAAAATGTCGCCTGGTTTGCCAAATTTTATAATCTGTTCTTTGCCTGCAATACCTGTTTTAAATATCTTAATTACTCCACTGCTAATGCAGTATATGCCACTTATTCGCTGACCTTCTTTATAAATTAATGCCCCCTTTTTGTATGATGCACAAGTTTTACGGGCAGTAATAAATTCCATCTCCTCGGGTGTCAGTTTGCGAAAAACACTTCTGTTGGTAAGTATACAGTTTTTGCAAAGAGGCTCTTCAAAATATAGATTCATAAACGCAGTTTTATGATTTGCACAAAGATAGTTTTTCTGTTTGAGATTTTATGCTGTAGTAATTGTAAAAATACAAGTTGTTTTAGAACCGTTCATTCTGAATTATTAAGGTTGTAAGTTATAGAAAGTCAACGCATTGAGTTTTCTTTGTTTGAACAAAATTCTTTAGTTTCAATTAAGGAATAAATAAGGCTGATACGATTCGGTTTTTTTGATTTTGAAGCAATCAATATTTTTATAACTTTGCCGCAGAATATACATTTCAGGCGAAAACAGATGATCGACAAGCAGGGTCAGTTCAACTTCGACACGTCCAATCTTATTAATTTTATTATTAAGAACGGGAGGCCGTTGATAATTATATCGTTGGCAGCAATGCTTTGTTCATTGGTCATCAGTTTCCTGCTACCGGTCGAATATAAATCTTCGGTGATTTTGTATCCTGCATCGCCGGTTTCCATTTCACAAAACCTGTTGTCGGAAAGTTTCTCCGATAAAGAACTGTTGAAATTTGGAGAACAGGAACAAGTAGAGCAAATGATGCAAATATTGCAATCGTCAACCATTCGCGACAGAATTATTGTTAAATACGATTTATTCAAGCATTACGAAGTTGATAGAAACACTAAGTATCCGAACACGAGTTTATATCGCAAGTATCAAAAAAATATTAAGGTAGTTCGTACCGAATATATGTCGGTTCGCGTTGATGTGTACGACAGAGATCCAAAACTGGCCGCTGCCATAGCAAACGATATTGCGGCACTTTACGACAGCACCATTTGTCAGATGCAATACGAACGGGCTTATAAGGCCTTCTTGCTGGTTGAGAACGAGTATCATTCGTTGAAGCGAAAAATTACTCAAATTCAAGATTCGTTGCAAAGTTTGCATAAAAAGGGAATCTTCGAGTTTGAATCTCAAAGCGAAGTGTTCAACGATCAGTTGGCAGTTGCTCTGGCCCAGGGGAATATGCGCGGTGTAGCCGACATCGAAAAGCGACTCGAGGTATTGGCAGAATACGGGAGTCAATATACCAAACTTCGCGATCAGTTGCAAGAAGAAGTGAAGAAACTCTCGAAGCTGGAATCAAAGTATGCCGAAGCGAAACTCGACTTAAATCAGGATCTCCCGAATAAGTATGTGGTAAGCAAGGGGGAGGTTCCCGAGAAAAAGGCCTATCCGATACGTTGGCTTATTGTTATGCTTAGCACCATATCGGCATTTCTATTTGGGTTGATTTATTTGTTGCTTGCCGATACTGTAGTCAAAAAAAAAAAGAATCCTGTCAAACTCAACAGCATCATAAAAAGAATTAAAGAAACCGGTAATTTTGAAATAAACTATAACACTATGGAACAGTACTTCAGAACACAAAAGCTTTTTGAACTATCGTTAAAGTGGAAATGGCACCTGATAATTGTTGCTGTTGCTGCTGCAGCAATTGGAGTTTTTGTATCGTCGCCATTGGTGATAAAACCAAAATACAAATCGTATGCCGTTGCCTATCCGGCCAATATCTCAACTTTTTCGGAAGAGTCGGAAACGGAACAAATGCTCGAAGTAATTAAATCGCTTGATATACGTTTTCGAATTTTTGAGGCATTCGATCTGGCTAAACATTACGACATAAACACCGAACACCCATATTATCTTACCATGCTCAATAAAAAGTTTGAGAGCAACGTTAGTTTCCAGAAAACTCCCAACGAAGCAGTTGAGATTGTAGTTATGGATACCGATCCTCAGGTTGCCTCCGATATGGTAGATTCTATACTGAGTTTTTACACTCAGAAAATGTTGCAAATGTTGCATAGCAAAGCTTTCGAGATTCTAATGATAAAAGAGCTAAGTATGCAGCGGAAACAAAAAGAAATCGACAGTTTAACAAACACCATAAACGAATATCGTCAGAAGAACAACCTGCTCGATTACAAAACACAGGTAAAAGTTTACTCAGAAGCTGCTAGTAGCGGAAAAAGTCTCGACGAAGCAAGAAAAGTGCTTGATAGCTGGAAAGAACTGGGAGCAGACTATCAAAGAACCGACTCAACGCTGTGGTTTGCCATTCGCGATTTTCACAGTTTGAAGCAAGATTTCGACGAGGCCTATATGCACAGTACCAAAGAAGTTACTTTTGCCCATGTAATTACACATCCTTATCCGGCCGATAAAAAGTCGTATCCGGTTCGGTGGTTGTTTGTGTTGTTTTCGGTACTCGGTGCACTGTTTGCAGCTGTGTTAGGCATTGCCATTATCGAAAGTCGCAGGGAAAAAAGAAAGCATGGAGCTGAGTAAAAAAAAGCTAACGGCATTTTACATTTTTTCTGCACTTTTTGTGGCAGCCAATGCGGCTTATATTTATTTTACCGAATCGCTGATATTTAGTGCCATACCTCTTATTATTCTCTTCTTGTTGTTTTCGTTGTTTGCCCTCGATAAAATGCTAATATTGTCGTTTGCATTAGTCCCTCTTTCCATTCAATTAAAAGACATTGTTCCTGGTCTTGACTTCGATATGTCGCTTCCCAGCGAACCTTTATTGTTACTAATTCTAATCATTTTTGTATTAAAACAACTAAGAGACCGAAGTTTCGATAGGAATATTGTAAACCATCCGGTAAGCATAGTCTTGTATTTTTATTTAGCATGGATGGGAATTACTGTAATAACCAGTACTATGCCTTTGGTTTCGCTAAAAGCGTTTATGGTTAAGCTGTGGTTTATTATTCCGTTTTACTTTCTGCTTACTCAGGTTTTCAAAGAAAAGGCGAATATGTATCGTTCGTTTTGGTTCTACATGATTCCGTTTATAGTTGTTATACTTTATACCTTGATCAATCATGCTCCAAGCTATTTCGACCAGAAATCGTCGAACTTTGTGATGCGGCCATTTTTTAACGATCACACTATATATGGAGCTTTGTTGGCAATGTACATCCCCATATTAGTAGGACTGGTTTTCGATAAAACCAACAAACCTTTATTAAGGATACTGTTTCTCGGTGTATTGTCGTTGTTTGTTGTTGCCATTGTTTTTAGCTATACACGTGCATCATGGGTTGGGTTAATAGCAGCTGCAGGATTGTTCGTGCTACTTAAACTGCGAATCAATGTAAAGATACTATTTATAGGAGTCATTGTTGTTGGAGGACTATTTATTGCATATCAGTCGCATATTATGATGAACCTGGAACGGAACAAACAAGATTCTTCAACCAATTTCAAAGAGCACGTGAAGTCCATTTCGAATGTGGCCACCGATGCAAGCAATCTTGAACGCATAAACCGTTGGAATTGTGCTATCCGTATGTTTCAGGATAAGCCGGTTTTTGGCTGGGGGCCGGGCACCTATCAGTTTAAATATGCACCTTTTCAGTTTAGCTACGAAAAAACAATCATCAGTACAAATGCCGGTGATTTAGGCAACGCACACAGCGAATATCTCGGGCCCTTGGCAGAGTCGGGTCTCTTTGGCTTGCTTTCGATGCTTGCAATAGTAGTCGTGTTTTATCTTATTGCAATACGTTTATATTACAATACCCGCGATTATAAAACACGCATTTTGATAATAAGCATTATTTGTGGAATGACAACATATTTTGTACACGGATTAATGAATAACTTTTTGGATACAGATAAAGCATCAGCACCCTTTTGGGCATTCTTTGCTATAATAGTTGCCCTCGATGTGTATCATAACGAAAAAACCGCACGGGTAGAATAAATCGTTTAAAAAAAAAACGTAATTTTAACGCTTCAATGCATCCTTATTCATTGGATGTGCGTTAGAATATTTTACATTATTATGAAAAGAACAGCACTTGCCTTAATTATATGTTTTTGCTTTTTTTTGCAGACTTTTGCGCAAATAAGTGAATACCCATATACCGAAAGTTTTGATGACGGAATTTTTCCCGAAACATGGTCGCAACAATATGTTTCAGGCTCTACTTTGTGGGCGGTTTCATATGGTGGTTTTTCGGGATATCCTTCCATGCCCTATTCGGGCAGCGGAAATGCAATATTTTCGAGTCTCAGCTACGATGGCGACGAAACCTTTATGATTAGTCCGGAATTGAACCTGAGTGGCTTATCGAATCCTCGCTTAAGATTTTGGCATGCTCAATACAATTGGGACACCGATCAGGATGAACTCAGGGTGTATTATAAGCACGGAGAGTCGGGTGAATGGATTTGGCTTGCCAGCTACACTTCTGCAGTAACTTCGTGGACAAGCAGAACTATCGAGTTACCTTCACCATCGGAGTCGTACTATATTGGTTTTAAAGCAAAATCAGGTTATGGATATGGAGTGGTTATCGATCAAATTGTTGTTGACGATGCTCCTGTTTGCAATGCACCAAGCAATTTCCATGTTTTATCGACCAGCACCGAATCGGTAACTTTGGGATGGAATTCCACTGCCGGTTTGTGGCAGATAGAATACGGAACAACCGGCTTTGAGCAGGGTTCAGGATTGCTTATCGACAATGTCTCTCAAAATCCTTATACTATTTTTGGACTGCAAGAAGGCGCCGAGTATGATGTATATCTGAAAGCAGTTTGTCAGGGGATTTCGAGCAACTGGGTAGGACCTTTAAGCTTTTCGGCAGCCTGTAACGATATTATTACTACCAATTATCTCGAGGGCTTCGAAAGCACCAACGCTCCTCCGGCATGCTGGAGTGTTGTGTATCAGAATACTTCACCACCTGCCGGAAATCTGGTTTCGCACACTACTACCTATGCTTTTTCCGGAAATCGCTCTTTTCGTTTTAGTAGTTATTCGCCGGGGCCTCCTTATGGTCAATACCTGATTTCTCCAAAATTGGCAACATACACGGGTGCGAGAGAATTTCGGTTTTGGTACAAACGATTTAGTTCAGGGAGTGAAATATTCAGGGTAGGTTACAGTACCACAGGAAATAATCTGACAACCGATTTCACATGGACTAACGAAATATCTGATGCAACAGCACAATGGAAATTATATACCATGGATTTGCCTCCTAATGTGAAATATGTTGCCATTAATTACCGAACCGTTTTCCAGTATTATTTGTATATCGATCAGCTGCAAATCAGAATACCCCCGGTTTGTCCACAACCCGAAAACCTTCAGGTTACAAATATTTCGGCTACCTCGGCACACTTCAACTGGTCGGCGGGAGGAAACGAGTCGCAATGGCAAGTGGAATACGGGCCTTCGGGTTTTTATTTGGGTAGCGGCACATCCGTTAATACACAGTTTCCGGTGTATATTGCATCAAACCTAACGGCGAACACTGCCTACGATGTGTATATAAGAGCTTTGTGTTCGGAAGAAAACAGCGAATGGGTCGGGCCCGTTAGTTTTACTACTCCCTATGGTTGTGCTCCAATAACCAATATTAGTATTTCGGCGATTACTGCTGCCACAGCTTTTATTGATTGGAACCCTTCGGGCAGCGAAACCCTGTGGAATATTGAATATGGTATCATGGGGTTTTCTCCCGGTACCGGAACATTGGTGAATAACATTCAACAAAGCGAATATTTATTATCGGCACTTTCGCCAAATACGCCATATGAGTTTAGAATTCAGGCTGATTGCAGTTCTCCATATGGAACATCGCTTTGGTCGGTAATGCAATCCTTCCACACTCTTCCTTGCGACAATGGTTGCAATTACGAATTAATTACTACTGATGCCTGGGGCGATGGCTGGGGCGAAACCTATCTTCAGATAATTCAAAATGGGGCCACTACTCAGCAAATATACATGCAATCGGGCTCTTCACAGAGCCAAAGCATTTACCTGTGCAATGGAGCAACAGTAAGTCTGGTAATTCATCCTTCTGCGTTTGTTAGCGAGGTGGGCCTCTCACTCAACGACCCATTTGGCAATATGATATTTCAATTGCTCCCCTACACCCTCGAAGAGGGAATGAGCACGATTGAACTGCTTAGCTTTACTGCAAGCTGTGTAGAACCCGATTGTCTTCCTCCTTTCAATGTAGTTGTGTCGGGGGTGTCGGCGCAAACAGCCGATATACAATGGAATCATGCAGTTAACGAATCGGTTTTTCAAATTAGTTATGGTATTACGGGAACTACCCCCGAAGATGGAACTTTGGTCGAAAATGTTGTTGAACCGAATTTTCAACTTAACAATTTATCACCTGCACAATCCTATGATGTTTATGTTGGAACAAGTTGTGGAAGCACCCAAAGCATTTGGTCGGGTCCGGTAAGTTTCACCACTACGGCTTTTGATCTTTTAAACCCTGTACCGTGTAATGCAGGCATACAAATTCCCGACAACAATTGTATTTCGCTAAGCATTGCAGTTTCCAATCCGGTGAATCAAACACTGGGTATGGATATACTTGTTGATGAAATTAGGCTGGTGATAGCTCATACTTTTGATGCCGACCTCGATGTATTTCTAATTGCTCCCGATGGCACATCGGTTATGCTGTTTACCGATGTTGGCGGTAGCGGCGATAATTTTGGTTTAGTCGATGGTAGTTGTTTAAGCTATACCGCATTGAGTATGACAGGTGGCAGTGGGCCTATTGGTAACGGAACAGCACCTTTTATCGGGAGTTATGTCCCCGAAGGCAATTTGAATAATTTCCACAATGGAGGTACGATAAATGGAAACTGGACATTGTTGCTGTGCGACGACAGTCCGGCATTTATGGGAACGCTCGAGTATTTTGAAATTGTTTTTGTTGAACAAAAATATATGGAATGGAGCACCCTGAGTTTCGTTGAAAGTCCTGCAAACAATGGAAGTGTTGGCAATAACATTAATATCAATGTTTTTAACGATAGTTTTTCCTCTTTGGGTGGTCTTACCGAAGGAATACATTTTTTAACTGCAAATGTTCCCGAAGGTTTAAGTGTCAGCATTCAGGCTGTTTCCGAAAACAGTGCTGTTATAAGCATGTTGGGTAATGCGCTGATGCATTCTAACGAGTACGATGTGTCAGATCTTGGCATCGAATTTCTTGATGCTGCCTTTGTTGGGAACAATGCTCAAGAAATAATACAATACCGGCAAGAGAACATTTCAATCGATTTTAAAAACCTAACCGATGTGGCAAATATTTCGCCTGATAATTCCGAATATGTGTGTTTCGATGCCATGCAAAACTATTTTGTTGAATATCTTATTGTGAACAGTGGCGAAAACATCATCCCTCAAGGAACTGTAATCCCACTGCTGGTAACCGATTTCAATGGAATGACGCTTCTTAGCGAAAACATTATACTTGCTCAGCCGCTTGGGTTAGGCGAAGATATTTCGGGAATCAGTCAGGGGTCGCTTTCTTTTGAAAACTTTGGCGAAAATTGGGTTAAAATTATTGTGAAAGTCCCCTCCGATATTATAGCAGTCAACGATACTGTCGAAAAATGCATCATAGGAGTTGACCAACAAATTGTATTTTGGAATGCTGAAAACGATTCTCTCGCAGTGTCGGAATACCCGGCAATTGTGGCTTCCTGGATGGAATTCTATCCTGATTACGCGCTTGATTATAGCTTTTATTGGCAAAACGGAATCAGCACATCCAATTCTATTGATGTGATTGGTGATGGGTGGTATCGCTGTACAATAACCACCGAGGCATGTGCGGTAACCGATTCGGTATATGTGTATTTGGTTTCTCCGGTAAGCACACAATCGCATAAACCCGAAATTGTTGTTTATCCCAATCCTGTTTCTGCTGAGGTATTTATCGAAATTGCCGGAACATTACATATTGAGTATGCTGAACTTTTTTCTTTCGATGGACGATTGATATACTCTCGCAACAATGCTGGTCTATGTACAGGTAATTGCATGCTTTTCGACCTTAGTCGTCTGCCCGATGGTATATATATGCTTCGGATGTACGCCAACAATCGTTGGTATATTTCAAAGATTGTGAAAAGAACATAATTGAATTAAATTTTTGAAAACGGAATCAACGGTTTTCCGTCTTTATTAAGTATGAAAAAAAACATTTCTGTATTACGAATCCTTCTGACTATTATGATTGTTGCAACGGCAACATCTGAAAGTTTCGCTCAAATATTACTTAGCCGCGATTACAATAATTCTATTTTAATCAGGAACAATCAGCAAAGCGCACTGTTGGTTTATCAAAACGGACTATATAACGACCTTCCTGCTCCGGCTCACTCGAGACAATACCCGGGTATTAGCCATTATTTCTCATTAAAACACAGTCATGCGGGTGCCATCGTGTTAGAGTTCAAGTTTAATAAGACCGTAAAAGTTGGAGTGGCAGCCTATAAAAAGCATTCAGGAACACTGCAAGAAGTTGTATCCAATCAAGACCTAACACAAACTTTACAACTATTTATTCCCGAAAAGGCTTTTGAAATTGATGATATTATTGTACTTCGCTTGTGGATTGCCGAAGGTAACAGCGAAGGTATTGTAGAGTTTTCGGTTATTGAACAACCTGCTCAAAAAGCTGGTATTGGTACCCCTCCGGTAATCAACACTACTTCGTTTACTCCTCATGAGTTGGTTACCGAAATCTTAACCACAGGTTGCGTACAGGCTTTCAATGTGCAATACACAGGTAATCCTAACAGCATTGCCTACTTCTCATCGGGTATTCCCGGACTCGATTTCGATGATGGTATAATACTAACCTCTGGCAATGCACACGATATGGATGGACCGAATCAGTCGGGCAATACCAGCGGAACGATGAATACACCCGGCGACCCCGATTTGAATGATGTAATTGGCGGGCAAACCCGCGATGCCGCAGTGCTTGAATTCGATTTTATTCCGGCAACCGATCATGTCGAGTTTCAGTATGTTTTTGGGTCGGAAGAGTACGAGGAGTATGTGGGGTCGAATTTTAACGATGTGTTTGCGTTTTTTGTAAGTGGTGGTCCCGAAAACTACGATAATTTGAACATTGCTTTGATACCCGGCACATCTACACCGGTCAGCATCAATAATGTGAATCATATAACCAACAGTGCCTACTATGTGAACAACTCTGGAGGTTTATACCTGGAATTCGACGGTGTTACTGTAACACTTACCGCACAACTCGATGTAACGCCCTGCGAAACATATCACATGAAACTGGCTGTGGCCGATGTTAGCGACCGTATCTACGACTCAGGGGTTTTTCTGAAAGCCGGTAGTTTCATTTCGGGAACCAGTGTGGTGATGAAAAACTTCAATGCATGGGGGTATCTGAATTCAATACACGAAGGATGTACCAATCAACTGGTATTTTCCCGATCAGATAATACCAATATTACCGAACCTATGGATGTTGATATTACAATTTCAGGGTCGGCCACCATGATGAGTGATTACACTTTTATCAATACCAATTATGTAATTCCTGCCGGGCAGGAATATATCTCGATTGACTACGATGCTATTGCCGATAATTTTCCCGACGACAACGAGTATATTGTTATTTCGATTTACAATGGATGCCCATGCAGTGTAATGATTACAACCGACTCGATACGCATCGACGATCAAATTGAATTTGAAGCATCGATAAGTTCAAATAGTCCGGTTTGCCGTGGCGATACAGCAATAATTATCGTAAATTATAATCCTGAACCCGACACCACTACATTAGCCTGGAGTACCGGTAATCAGAACGTACGCGAAATTGCCATTGTTCCCGATGGCGACACCACTATCAGTGTTCTTATTGAATATCCCTGTGGCACAAAAACCTTATCCACTACAATTTCAGTTATCGAAAACCCGCAACCTGTGGCAACAAATACCGGCCCATATTGCGAAGGCGACGATATTGAATTGCAGGTGAGTGCTTCTAGTTTTTACCGGTGGAAAGGACCGCAGGCATTTATCAGTACACAGCAAAACCCAGTGGTGAATAATGTGCAAATTAACAATGGTGGAAATTATTTTGTTACCGTTACCGATGCAAATGGTTGCAAAGGTGTTACCAGTACTTATGTTACGGTGAATGCAAATCCGCAGCCGATAATTACACCACCCTATAATTTGTGTGAAGGAGATACCATGTATGTTTTTGCGGGCGCTTATTCCGAATATATTTGGAATGGCCCAAATGGTTTGTATAGTACCGACCAAAGTATTGTCGTCTTTCCGGCTTCTTCGGCCAATTCGGGTAGTTATTCTGTTACAGTGGTTGATGCTAATTTCTGCAGGGGTACAGCACAAGCAACTTTCAATGTGTACAATTATCCCAATGCAGGAGCTACTCTAAACACCGGTGCATGCGAAGGGGATACTTTGTTTCTTGAAGCATGGGGTGGTAACGATTATGTTTGGTCAGGCCCCGGTGCTTTTGCATCAAACGAGCAAAACCCATACATCACTGATGCACAACCGGCCAATTCGGGAGAATATATTGTAGCAGTAGGTCAGAATGGATGTTTCGACACAGCCTATGTTCAAGTAACCATTAGCAGCATTCCCGATGCTACAATCTTAAATGCAGGCCCTTATTGTTCCAGCGACAATCCTGTTGTATTACAAGCTGTTGAGCCTGGTGGTATATGGTCGGGAACAGGAATTACCGATAGTTCAAATGGAATATTCAACCCTGCAATTGCCGGAGCAGGCGATCATAATATAGATTATGAAATAGCAAACGGATACTGCTTCAATACCGGCAGTATTGTTATACACGTTGACCCTGCTGTTGATGCCACCATAATTCACCCCGGACCATTCTGTATTTCGGATGCAGCAGTAACCATACAATCGCTCAATTCAGGCGGAACATGGTCAGGTATCGGGATAACCGATGCGAATATGGGAACATTCGATCCGTTTGTTGCGGGTGTTGGTGGGCACATGATTTATTACACTATTTCTGCACTGGCTTGTACTCATACCGATTCGGTACTGGTGCAGGTTTATGATATTGTGGATGCTACCATAACTCCTGTACCGGATATTTGTCAGTCGGAACCGGCCTTTAATCTGAATGCCGCTATGACCGGTGGAACCTGGAGTGGTAATGGTATTGTGAATCAGAATACGGGTTTGTTTTCGCCAATCGTAGCAGGAGAAGGCCTGCACCAAATTGTATATCAGATTGGCAATGTCTCTTGTTTCGACTCCGACACTGTTTTCATTCATGTCGACTCATTAATTCCTGTGCAGATTACACCTGCCGGGCCATTCTGTATTCTTGATGAACCAACAAATCTATTGGCCGATTATCCTAACGGCATATGGTCGGGCAATGGAATAAGCAATGCTGCAACAGGCCTTTTTGAGCCGGCAATAGCAGGGGCAGGCAGTCATGTGATAGCATACACAGTAATCAACGGAACATGCACAACGATTGAAAGCATCACCGTGCATGTCGATAATGAAGCAAATGCTCAGATTACTCATCCCGGCGATTTTTGCGAGAACAGTAGTACCGTTGGTTTGGTAGCTGCCGATTTAGGAGGAATTTGGTCGGGTAACGGAATAACCGACACAAATTTAGGGGTTTTCGATCCGCAGGTAGCCGGAATTGGAGATCACACCGTGATATATCAGGTAAATATAGGTGTATGTTACGATAGCGATACCATTGTAATTCACATTGATGCATTACCCGATCCTTATATCAATGCTGCCGGCCCATTTTGCGAAGATTTGGCTTCGGTAGGCTTAACCGCAGTGAACGGCGGCGGTGTTTGGAGTGGTATCGGTATTACCGATGTCGTGAATGGGATATTTAGTCCATCCCTGGCCGGTCCGGGCACTCATGTAATCAGCTACACCATAATAAATGGTGCTTGCAGTAGTACGGGTACACGCAACATAGTTGTTAACAGCGATGTAAGTGCCGCAATAAGCCCATCAGGACCCTATTGTCAGAACCAGAGTCCTGTAACATTAACAGCCGCATCTTCGGGCGGCACCTGGTCGGGAACAGGAATTACAAATGCAACCACAGGCACTTTTAACCCTGCCGTAGCCGGCCCCGGCGATCACACAATCAGCTACGCGGTTAGCAACGGCGCTTGCTCCGACATGCAAAGCACTACAATACATGTTGATGAATTCCCGGTAATAAGTCTTAGCTCTGCCGGTCCGTTCTGCGAAAGCCATGCTGACATTGGTCTTACGTTTTCGCCAATAGGAGGGTTGTGGACAGGCAGTGGGATTGTAGATGCAGCCAATGGTGTTTTCAGCCCATCCTTAGCCGGCCCGGGTAACCATATACTTAGTTACGAAGTTGTTAGTGGAGTATGTATCAATCAATCGCAAATTACCATACATGTCGACGGTAATACCGACGCCAGTATCGATGCATCGGGCCCGTTTTGTGAAAATGATTCGCCTGTAACCTTAACGGCAGCTAGCCCCGGAGGCGTTTGGTCGGGCACAGGTGTAAGCGCCGGCGGAGTATTCAATCCTTCGGTGTCGGGTTGCGGCACGCACACAATAACCTATACCCACAACAATGGCACATGTGTAAACAGCGACACGCAAGATATTCAGGTTGATTGTCAACCCGATGCCACCATAAATTCGATTGCTCCATTATGTATTTCTGATGGCCCGATAAACCTAACGGCAGCCGATGGTGGAGGCCTTTGGAGTGGTAATGGGATAATTGATGCTGTATTGGGAACCTTCAATCCGGCAATATCCGGTGGTGGAAGTCATGTTGTTACTTACACCATAGTAAACGGAGCCTGTACATCAATTGATACCGAAACTGTAGTTGTTGACGATGCCAGCGATGCCAGTATCTCCTCAGCGGGTCCGTTTTGCCAGAATCAGGCATCGGAAAGTCTAGTATCGGCATCTCCCGGAGGCGTTTGGTCAGGCACAGGAATAATCAATCCGGTTACCGGAGTCTTTGACCCTGCAGTAGCCGGAGTGGGAAGCCACGAGATAGTGTATCAGGTAGCCAATGGCAGTTGCAGCGACAGCGACACCATACATATACAGGTTGATCAGTTTATTGCTGCGGGCATTCTTGCTGCCGGCCCATTTTGCG